>Ga0208357_1000318_pt1 | contig 38982 bp, 33 predicted proteins | sample NGESurdeep092012_6_FD_184487 | JGI IMG/M metagenome (GOLD analysis project Ga0208357, IMG submission 184487) | Arctic peat soil microbial communities from Barrow, Alaska - NGEE Surface sample F52-2 deep-092012 (SPAdes) | ecosystem: Environmental > Terrestrial > Soil > Wetlands > Peat ...
TTATTAATGCGACATCTTCAGAGGAGATAATTTTTACAAGAGGCACTACAGAAGGAATCAATTTAGTGGCTTATACCTGGGGAAGAAAAAATATAAAAGCGGGAGATGAGATTATAATTTCCACAATGGAGCATCATTCCAATATTGTTCCATGGCAAATACTTTGTGAAGAAAAAAATGCCATTTTAAAGGTAATTCCAATAAATGATGTTGGTGAACTTTTGATGGATGAATATAAAAAGTTGCTTTCGTCAAAAACAAAATTAGTTTCCATTGTTCATGTTTCTAATGCATTGGGGACGATAAATCCGGTAAATGAAATCATTGAAGCAGCGCACGCAGCGGGTGCTCTTGTTTTGGTAGATGGCGCACAATCTACTGTTCACCTTGATATTGATGTGCAAAAAATGGATTGTGATTTTTTTGCTTTTTCAGGGCATAAAATTTATGGGCCGACCGGAGTGGGAGTGCTTTATGGGAAAAGAGATATTCTGGAAGAGATGCCTGTATTTATGGGCGGTGGCGAAATGATAAAAGAAGTAACTTTTGCAAAAACCACTTATGCAAATTTACCTTATAAATACGAAGCTGGTACGCCTAATATCGCAGGTACCATCGCCTTAAAAGTAGCTTTGGATTTTGTAAAAGAAACAGGAAAAAAACTTACAAGAAACCATGAGAATGATTTGCTGCGATATGCTACTGAGCAAATGGAATCCATTCCGGGATTGCGTATTATCGGTAATGCAAAAAATAAAGTAAGTCTTATTTCTTTTGTAATAAAAAATATTCATCCACAGGATATGGGTGTGTTACTGGACAACCAGGGAATTGCTGTGAGAACAGGCCACCATTGCACTCAGCCGTTGATGGACCGTTATGGAATTCCGGGTACGGTGCGCGCATCTTTTGCAATGTACAATACCAGGGAAGAAGTGGACAGGTTGGTTTCGGGGATAAATAAATCCATTAAAATGCTTTCGTAAAAATGAATGAATATAAAAATATAAAAGAGAGCGAAAATGAGATAACAGATGAATTTTCTTTTTTCGATAGCTGGGAAGAAAAATATGAATATATTATTGACCTTGGAAAAAGATTAGAACCGCTGGATGAGAAGTTTAAAGTAGGCGAAAATATTATTAAAGGTTGCCAATCCACGGTATGGCTTACATCTGAATTTAGAGATGGAAAAGTTTTTTATAAGGCAGACAGTGACGCGATAATTGTAAAAGGATTGATAAGCATGTTGATAAAAGTGTTATCCGGTCACGAACCGGATGAGATTCTGGAAGCTAAATTGGATTTTATTAAAGAGATTGGTATGATGACTCATTTAGCTCAAACCCGTTCTAATGGCTTGCTGGCAATGGTAAAACAGATTAAAAATTACGCGTTGGCTTATAAATCAGTAAACGCGGCATAAAATAAAAAGTTATGGAAGCAGAAGAATTAAAAGAAAAAGTGATTGAAGTTTTGCATAGCATTTACGATCCGGAAATTCCGGTAGATATTTTTGAATTGGGTTTAATATATGAAACAGAAATTCTACCCATAAACAATGTACAGATTGTAATGACGCTCACTGCTCCAAGTTGCCCATCTGCGCAGGAATTACCTATTGAGGTGGAAGACAAAGTAAGGGCGATAGAAGGCGTAAATGAAGTACATGTTTCTGTAGTGTGGGATCCGCCATGGGACAGAAGTATGATGAGCGAATTGGCGATGCTGGAGTTAGGGTTCATGTAGAAAATGAACCAGGAATCAATTATCAAGGCACAAGAGTAGAACATTTATTTAAAAAATTTAGTCATCATGAAAATCACATCACAGGAAGAATATGGTTTACGGATATTGCTGCGTCTTGCCAGATGCCATGACGAAGAAAGTATGAGCATACAGGCATTAAGCGTCGCAGAAGGATTGTCGCCGGCATACATTGCCAAACTTACACGCGTACTGCGCCAGGCAGGATATATCAACAGTACTCCGGGAAATATCGGTGGTTATATTCTAGCCAGACCTGCTGCAGAAATCAATGTGAATAAGGTATTGAAGACATTAGGTGGATCTTTATTTACCAAAGAATTTTGCAGTGATTTTACCGGAGCCAGCCGGCTTTGTACTAATTCTGTGGATTGCTCCGTTCGCTCATTATGGCAAATGGTTCAATTCTCCATTGATCAATTATTAGATAAAATAAGTTTGAATGATCTTATCGGTTCCGAAAAAAAATCTGACAATCTTCTCAATCTTCTGTTGCAACTGCATCAATATCCTCAAAGGGAAAAAATTTCATAAAAGCTTTATCTAACGCCAGGGAAGTAGTTTAGCAAACGGTCAATGATTCTCAGTAAAGCAACAATTATTTGATTTTCCTGTTTTTTGAAACGTTCCCTGATCTTCAAAATATGAAGTACCTTCCTGGGAAAATATTCCATTTAAAAGATAAGGTTCTATTTTAGGTATAAATAAAAAATAAAAGTTTTTTCTTTTACAAAAAGCCCGTTATAAAATTCTATAACGGGCTTTCAATTCTTACACCTTAATTTTTATTTCAAACCTTCAATGCACCATTCATATTCCTTACTGCATCTGAACTTTTGCTAAAGGCAGCTTTTTCTTCATCGTTTAATTTGAAATCAATTATTTTTTCCCATCCATTTTTTCCAATTACTACTGGCACGCCAATGCAAATATCTTTTTGTCCGTATTCGCCATCAAGCATTACACTACATGGAATTAATTTCTTTTCATCACGTACAATTGCTTCTACCAAAGTGGCGCCTGCGGCACCGGGAGCGTACCATGCGCTGGTTCCTAAAAGTTTGGTAAGTGTAGCTCCGCCAACCATTGTATCTGCGGCTACTTGTTTGAGTGTGGCTTCGTCAAGCATATTGGCAACAGGAGTACCATTGTAAGTTGCGAGCCTGGTTAATGGGATCATAGTAGTATCGCCATGGCCGCCTATCACTACGGCCTGCAAATCCTGTGCAGAACACTTCATTGCGGTTGATAAAAAATATTTAAATCTTGCACTGTCTAATATTCCACCCATTCCTATGATCCTGTTTTTTGGCAGGCCGCTCGATTGCAGAGCAAGATATGTCATGGTATCCATCGGGTTGCTGATTACTATGATGATAGCATCAGGAGAATATTGAAGAATATTTTTGGTAACGTCTTTTACAATACCAGCATTGATTCCTATCAATTCTTCACGGGTCATTCCGGGCTTACGTGGAATACCCGAGGTGATAACAACTACATTGCTGCCTGATGTTTTAGAATAATCATTGGTGCTGCCAATAATTTTTGTGTCGCTTCCCAACAAGGTGGCACTTTGCATAAAATCCATTGCTTTGCCATCGGTAATTCCTTCTTTGATGTCGAGCAATACCAGTTCTTCACAAAGTTCTTTTCTGGCAATGTTGTCGGCACAGGTAGCGCCTACGGCACCGGCGCCTACTACAGTTACTTTCATTTTATTTATATTTATTTTTTAAAAAAAGGTTATGCGTCAAAGGTATCACTTAATTGATAATTTGAATTATTTGTTCGTGCCCTAATGATTCGTTCAGGCGGGTGTTGACTGTATTATATGCCACTCTTTTAAAAAAGTAATAAAGCCAATAATAAATAAATCTGCGGCTACAATTTTGGAAAACTGCTCTTTGCTGCAATAACTAAAAGTGCTATACATTAATTCGAACCAAAATATCTTTAAAGTGAAGTGTAGAATATTATTATTTAATGACAGAAGAATTTTTAAAAAGTAATTTTTCTTTCGTCAATTATACATTCGGTAATTTATAACCATTGTGATATTCTTTCATCAGGTATTCTTTATTGATCGCCTCATCGGTAAACATTTCCTTCGCTGCATCCCATTCCAGTTTTTTCCCGCTACGGTAGGCGATATTACCCATTTGAGCAAGGGTAGCTACATTGGCTGCGGCCTGCACAGGGCAATGCAATTCTTCTTTCTTTCTTGATTTTACAACACTCACAAAATTTTCCCAATGCTTGTCTAATCCATTATCTGAAGATGCCACAAAAGGCTTACTTACTTTATTTTTACTTTGTTTTTCTTCTATCACTTCCCATCCCCCACGGTTAAGAATTAATGTTCCATTGTTACCGATATAAGCAATTCCATGATCGCGGTTGTAAGGTCCGTTATCAATCCCCATTGCAGAATCCCATACCATATTGAAGCCGTCAAATTCATAAAGCGTGGTAAGTGTATCGGGAGTCTCTTCGTAAAGATCAGGATAGGCAAAACGTCCACCCAGGGCGGCAATAGATTTAGGAGTAGGCGACTTCATACCTAACAAACCGTAGTCTAATAAATGCACGCCCCAGTCTGTCATAAGGCCGCCGGCGTAATCCCAGAACCATCTGAAATTAAATAGAAAACGGCTTGAGTTGAAAGGCCGGATAGGAGCTGGTCCCAGCCACATTTTATAATCAACCCCGGCCGGAGGTGCTGTATTAGGAACTACAGGCCCCGGTTTCATCCATCCCTGGTAGCACCAAACCTTTACTGTGCGTATATTTCCCAATACACCACTTTGCACATAATCCACAGCATCTTTAAAATGCTTTTGACTGCGCTGCCACTGACCTACCTGTACTACCTTATTATAACGTTGTTGCGCTTTCAACATCGCCCTACATTCGCCAATAGAATTACCAACCGGTTTTTCACAATACACATCTTTCCCTGCTGCGCAGGCATCCATCATTATCAACGCGTGCCAATGATCCGGTGTTCCTACTATTACTGCATCCACATCTTTATTTTCCAGGAGTTTTCGATAATCATCGTAGGTTTTTATTTTTGAAGTATCCACGTTCATTTTTGTCAGATCCTTCATTCTATTGGCAATCACATTGGCATCAATATCACAAATAGCTACCACATTTACACCGGGTATTTTTAATGCGGAAGTAAGATCAGCAAAGCCCATTCCGTTTACTCCGATAGCGCCAATATTTAATTGATCACCGGGAGAAATTCTATTTTTCAAAATCGCAAAAGCATTATTACTTGTTGCGGATACTAACAGGCTGCCACCAACAATAGAAGCCGAATTTTGTAAAAATTTTCTACGAGAGTTCATGATAAAGTTTTTAATGGTGATGATGAATACTGAGGTTCAAGATAAAATTTAATTGGCAATTTTTTTAAAAAAAATCAACTTCCATTATTCTTTACCATTTGGTTGCATATTAGATAACGCCAATTCCTTGCATGATTAAACGAAAGATACTCAGTCATGGCCGCTTCCTCTATACACTACGCGTTTCCTTTTGCCTGCAAAAATTTTTATTGAAATGATTAATAGATGATTTAAGATAAATGACAAAAAAAATTAAAATAATTCATAAAAGTTTGCCTGCCTATCGGTAGGTTGGTTTACTGTCCTTGTAAACCTTTGGGAATGGTATTTTTTTCAAATAAAATAAAAAAGAAAATATTTCTAATTCAGATTCTTAGTTTCTTTGCATTAAAAAATGAAACAACTTCTTCAGCAATACTCCGCTTATAATCTTTGGGCAAATACAATATTGTCAGGAAGATTGGCCCAGGTACCTGGCGATATTCTTCACAAAGATATGGGAAGCAGTTTTGGAAGTATTTATAAAACCATGGTTCATTTAATGGAGGTGGAAAATGTTTGGTGGCAAAGGTTAAAATTACAAGAGCGTATAATTGTACCTGAAAAAGATGCTGAGGAAAATTTTGAAAAAGTTTCTAAAGGATTGGTAATGATATCAAAGCAGTGGAGTGATTGGGTACACGAAGCCAATGAAAAAAACATAGAACACGTTTTCGGGTATTACAATTCCAAAAAAGAATTTTTTAAGCAGCCTGTTTACGAATTACTCATGCATTTATTCAATCATCAGACCTATCATCGCGGACAAATAGTAACCATGATGAGACAAAACGGAGTTGATAAAATCCCGGCTACGGATTTTATTGCTTTTAGTAGAAAAAAATAATAGTCACTTTGTTTCAGGAGGAGCTGCTTCGTCCAGCTTATTGTCTTTAATAAATTTATCTTTCGATTCCGTGAAACTCTGTTGCAGAACCGAGACTTCATGTAAAGTGTCATCAATTTTGGAATGAATCTCCGGTAAATGTTTATCTAGCAGGCTGTTTCCGAGATTGATGTTTTCAGCTTCCAACTGAGCGATTTTTTTGAATAATGAAGTCTGGCTGTTTACAACATCATCCAGTTCGCGAAGCATCTTTTCCATTATGTGCAATTTTTCTCTTTTATCCATGATTATAGTTTTTGATGAATTGAATTGAATTGTTGTCTCAAAAACTATTCCTGCTTTTTCAATGCTATAAATATCTTGTAAAACTGTTTTTTTATTAATACAATTTCATGACTAAGAATGAATAAAATAGGGACAAAACAATTTTGACATAAGATATATTTGTGTATTTTTATCCTAAGATAATATTGTTTATGATATCGTCTAAGCGTGCCTCCATGGCCGGGTTATTAATTGCACTTGGCATTATTTATGGAGATATAGGGACATCTCCATTATATACTTTTCAAACAATTCTTACTGAAGGAGGCGGAGTTACTAAAGAACTCGTGTTTGGTTCTATTTCCTGCATTTTCTGGACGCTAACTTTACAAACCACTTTTAAATATGTGATAATCACGCTTCAGGCAGATAATCATGGAGAAGGAGGTGTTTTTTCTTTATATGCATTGGTAAGAAGATATGGGAAGAACCTGGTATATCCTGCTATTATTGGTGCCGGTACTTTGCTTGCAGATGGAATTATTACACCGCCTATTACAGTTACTTCGGCTATTGAGGGCTTAGGTATGGTGAAAGGTTTGGAGCATCAAATTGCTCCCGGAAACGGATTAGTAGTAGAAATAGTAATCGTTATTCTTTTATTGCTTTTTATTTTTCAACGATTTGGGACCAAATTGGTAGGAGCTTCTTTCGGGCCGTTTATGTTTTTGTGGTTTAGTATGATTGGTATTTTAGGTTTTAGGCAAATCATAAACTACCCTGAAATTTTTGCTGCTTTAAATCCTGTTTATGGAATTCAATTATTGACATTGCACCCCCATGGATTTTGGTTATTAGGCGCTGTGTTTCTTTGTACGACAGGCGCTGAGGCGCTTTATTCAGATTTAGGTCATTGCGGGAAAAAGAATATCCAGGTAAGTTGGATATTCGTCAAAACTACTTTAGTACTTAATTATTTGGGCCAGGGAGCATAGGCAATGATGCAAAACAAAAGTGATTTGGGTGGTATCAATCCATTCTTTGCAATTGTACCCCATTGGTTTTTATTAGGAAGTGTACTTATTGCAACTGCAGCCTCTATTATTGCAAGCCAGGCACTTATCAGCGGCTCATTTACGCTCATAAGTGAGGCAATCAGCTTAGGCTTTTGGCCGAGGGTAAAAGTAAAATATCCTACTAATGTGAGGGGCCAAATTTATATACCCAGTATTAACTGGACTTTATTTATAGGATGTATTGCAGTAGTAATCTATTTCAGAACCAGTGAGGCTATGACGGCTGCTTACGGATTTTCTATCACCATTGCCATGCTGATGACCACCATATTGATGTATTATTTTTTACGTTACATCAAACATTATCCTTTTTGGATAGTAGGAGCTATCATTTCAGTGTTTGTTTGCGTGGAATCATGTTTTTTTATAACGAATGCCGTTAAACTTTTAAAACGATTATTTTTTCTTGTTTTTGAAATCGGACTCATCGGCACTATGTATGTATGGTATAATGCGAGAAAAATTACACTTCGCCTATTACCCTTTGTGAACATAAAGGATTACTTATCATTATTACAACAACTAAGCAATAATACAAGTATTCCTAAGTATTCAACGCATTTGGTTTACCTCACAAAATCTGATAGCCATAAACAAATAGAAAAAAGGGTTATTGATTCTATTTTCAGCAACAACACTAAACGTTCCGATATATATTGGTTTGTAAATATTGTAAGGGCCGATGACCCTTATATAATGGAATATAATGCTGAAGAATTATTGAAAGATAAAGTAATACGGGTAGATTTTCGTGTGGGCTTTAAAATACAACCACGGATCGGCGTAATGCTTAAGAAGGTAGTGGAAGAAATGATCTGCAATAAAGAATTACAAATCCCGGTGTCATCTATTTCCTTACACAAAGATATAGTAAGTGATTTCAGGTTTGTAATTTTAGAAAGGTTCCTTTCTTACGATAATGAATTTTCATTTAAAGAAGGATTTATTTTGAACACTTATTTTAGTATTATAAAACTTGCCCGTTCGGATAGTGAGGCTTATGGAATAGATAGCGACCAAACAGTAGTAGAAAAAGTGCCGCTGGTAGTGGCTCCAGTATCCAGTTTCCATCTTAAACGGACTGCTTTTATAATCGATCGGGATAAAAATTAGAATTTAAGAGAAATAGGAATCGTGGATCTTTATTTGTTTGCTGTAAGAGTGAAAAATGATTTTAAATTCACCCTTTAGTTCCTCTGAGACTTAGCTTTAAAATGTATATGTATGTTTTTAATTATTCCATCTATTTCATTAAAAAGTATTTTTGTTGATTCTAATGTCTCCAATTGTTTTTTAGAAAAACATGCTAACAGTAAAAACAGGAATCCTGGTTATTTATTCATTTACTGCTACTCATTTTTCAATTCCATTACTTCGTATCATACGCCCATTTCACCAGCGTAGCGCCCCAGGTAAATCCTCCGCCAAATGCAGCAAGAACAATAAGATCATCTTTCTTCAATTGTTTTTCCCATTCCCATAAGCAAAGTGGAATAGTTGCAGAAGTGGTATTTCCATAACGCTGAATATTAATCATCACTTTATCCGTACTTAGGCCCATACGGCTGGCTGTGGCATCTATAATTCTTTTATTAGCCTGGTGCGGAACCAGCCATGCAATATCATTACCGGTTAATTTATTTCTTTCTAATAATTCATACGATACATCAGCCATTCCTTTCACAGCAAATTTGAAAACCTGTGGTCCTTCCTGGAAAATGTAATGCTCTTTTGCCATTACTGTTTCTACAGAAGCCGGCTTTGCTGAGCCGCCAGCTACCATTTTCAAATATTCGCAACCCACACCATCTGTTTTTAAAAGGCTATCCTGTATGCCATAACCTTCTTCGTTGGGTTCTAATAGAATAGCACCAGCAGCATCCCCAAAAAGTACACAGGTTTTTCGATCGCTGTAATCTACTATGCCACTCATTTTATCGGTCCCAACTATTACTACTTTTTTATACCGGCCGCTTTCAATTAGTGATGCACCCGTAGTCACACCAAATAAAAATCCTGAACATGCCGCGGAAAGGTCGAAACCAAATGCATTGGTAGCGCCGATTTCGTAAGTAATGATATTGGCAGTTGCAGGAAAGGTCATATCGGGGGTAACTGTGCAGCAAATGAGGCAATCAATTTCAACCGGGTCTATTCCTCTTTTTTTACAAAGCTCTAAAACTGCCGGTGTGGCCATTTTTGAAACACCCATATTTTCTCCTTTTAATATTCTTCTTTCTTCTACGCCTGTACGGGTTTTTATCCATTCATCGGAGGTTTCTACCATGGTTTCAAGAATGGCATTCGTCAGCCTGTATTCAGGTACGAATGCGCCTACAGCCGTAATAGCCGCGGAAATTTTATTGCTCATTTTATATAAAAAATTTTTAAATAAGGCGATAAAAATACAACATCCTTAGTATTCGTATTGGAATTGATAATAATTAATTAATAATATGGGCATCATTAATCTGAAATACTTATTTTTGGCTCACTTTTCAAAACTATGATTGCATACTTATCCGGAAAATTTTCTTATAAATCGCCTGCAGTCGTTTATATAGACGTTCAGGGCGTAGGCTATGAAGTGAATATCAGCCTGAATACCTATTCGCAAATTCAGAAATTAACCGAAGGGAAATTATTTACTTACCTGCAGATAAAGGAAGACGCGCACACCTTGTATGGATTTTTTGATGCGATGGAAAAAGAAATGTTTATCTTGCTGATAAGTGTTTCTGGTGTTGGTGCAACTACGGCGCGAATGATGTTATCCGGGATGAAACCGGAAGAAATCAGTAACGCCATTATAATGAGAAATACTTCGGTACTGGAAAGCGTAAAAGGTATCGGCAAAAAAACCGCAGAGAGATTAGTGCTTGAATTAAAAGATAAAGTTTCTAAATTATCCACATCAGCACCTGGTTTTGTACACGTTGGCAATACTTTGGAGCAGGATGCGTTAAATGCTTTAGTAGCTTTAGGGATCGCAAGGCCTGTAGCGGAACAAGCTATTAAAAAAATTGTAATTTCACAACCTTCAATAAATACACTAGAAACCCTAATAAAAAATGCTTTAAAAGCTATTTGAAAGAAATTTACCTAATTAATTTGCCGGATGTTGCTTAATAGAAAATTAGCGCCAAATTATATTGGGTTAATATTATATTGGTTTTTACCAATAGTGCTTTCTATTGTATTGCCTTCCCGCTCAATAGCACAAGACACTTCAGCATTGCGGAATAATGATAGTCTTCCTTTCCCAATCCAGGATACAAGAGGGGATTTTATTTCCTCAAGCCCTAATGTGTACGATTTTCAAACTCCTCCTAATATCAATGATTCAGTAGCCTACGATCCTATCGCAAAAACTTATACTGTATATGAAAAAGTAGGCGACCAATATTATAGAACACCAACTACTTATACTGCCGAAGAATTCCAGGCGATGGAAGCGAAAAAAGCTGAAGATAATTATTTCCAGGAAAGAGCAAATACACTCAGCCTTTTAAATCGTGGCGAGATAAAGCCAAAGCTCAATGTTTATGATGATTTGTTCAACAGGCTTTTTGGAAATGGAAAAATAGATATTCAGCCTCAGGGAAATGTGGATGTTACTGCAGGATACCAGGGTCAGAATGTGGATAATCCTACTCTTCCGGAAAAGGCCAGAAAAAATGGGGGTTTCGATTTCAATATGGCTGCCCAATTGAATGTGTTGGCTAATATTGGGGATAAACTTAAATTTCCTATCAATTATAACACCCTTGCTAATTTCGGATTTACTAACCAATTGAAATTAAATTATACCGGTAGGGATGATGAAATTTTGAAAAAATTTGAAGCGGGAAATGTATCCTTTCCACTAAAAACTACTTTAATACCCGGAGCACAATCTTTATTTGGGATAAAAACACAATTGCAATTTGGCAAATTAACAGTAACAACCGTATTAGCCAATCAAACTTCTTCAAGACAGTCAGCAAATTTGCAGGGGGGAAGTGCAGCATCAGCTTTTTCTATTAAGGCAGATGCCTATGAGCAAAACCGTCACTTTTTATTGGCACAGTATTTTAAAGATAATTTTAATAAAGTAATGAGCAACGCGCCGGCAATTACTACGCCTGTGCAAATTCTTAGAATGGAAGTATGGGTTACTAATACAACCGGTGTTACTACCAATGCCAGGGAAATTGTGGGACTTATGGATATAGGCGAAAATCATCCTTATCATAATTTTACAGTTTCGGGTACATTACCAGATAATTCAACTAACAACGAATATTCTTCGATAATAAGCAACTCCAATAGCCGCAATTCTTCTCTTATTAACTCTCAGTTGATGAGTATGGGATTAGCCCCTGCGCAGGATTATGAAATCACTTATGCAAAAAAATTAGATACCTCTCAATATTACTATAATCCAAGGGTTGGTTTTATTTCATTAAGCCAACCTTTGCAGCCCTCTGAGGTGCTGGCAGTGGCTTTTCAATATTCTTATAATGGTAAAATATACCAGGTGGGAGAATTTTCACAAGATGTTCCACCAGATTCTACAACAAGTAATCAAAAAGTGCTTTTTTTAAAACTATTGAAAGCGACCGCTCAAAGACCTGATCTTCCCATTTGGCAATTAATGATGAAAAATGTTTACAGTGTGGGTTATGGAAGTTTAAGTCAGCAGAATTTTCAATTGAACGTTTTGTACCAACAACCGGGATTAGGCGCAAAAAGATACCTTCCTTTTGGCGATCTAAACCTGGGAACACCTCTATTGACCCTTGAGAATCTGGACAGACTAAATAGCGCAGGCGATCCTCAACCTGATGGAGTATTTGATTATATTGAGGGCTATACTGTATTGTCGCAGTACAGCAGGATAATATTCCCGGTTTTGCAACCCTTTGGGAGAGATTTAGCTCCAAAGGTTTTTAGTAATCCGGTTAGCGCAGCAGATAGTTTATATTATCCGTTATATGATTCAATACAGTTTGTTGCCCAGCAGCAATTTCCTAACCTTGACAGATTTGTGCTGCAGGGAACGGCAAAAACAACATCCACCGGAGATATAAGTATTGGATATAATATTCCTCCCGGCTCAGTAACAGTAACGGCTGGAGGGCAACAGTTAAGAGAAAATATTGATTATACCATAAACTACGACCTGGGAACCATAAAAATTATTAACCAGGCGATTATCAATTCAGGAGTTCCCGTTCAGGTAAATTTTGAAAACAATGCCGCATCTGGTTTGCAACAGAAAAGTTATCTCGGATTAAGACTGGATTATATTTTAAAAAATAATGCCAAAGAACAGTTGGCTCTTGGAGCTACTATGGTCAGGCTTAGTGAACGGCCATTTTTTACAAAAGTGAACTATGGTGAAGATCCTATCCGAAATACAATGTTTGGAGTGGATGGAAGTTTTAAAAGAGACATGCCCAGGCTTACAAAAATTTTAAATAAACTTCCTTTTTATAATTCTACTGCTCCATCCACTCTCAATGCTTATTCAGAAGCAGCATTCTTAAAGCCAGGGCATGAACCGCAAATAGGAAAAGGCAATAATGGAGCGATATACATTGATGATTTCGAAGGAAGCCAGAGCAATATTGATTTACGTTTCCCACCAATAAGTTGGGCATTGGCATCTACTCCTTATGGTGCGACAGATAAAAATGGAAACATTCTTTTCCCTGAAGCTGATTCAAGTAACAGCCTTGTATATGGAATGAACAGGGCACAGATTGCATGGTACCAGATTGAACCCACTTTGCAGGACCCTAAAAACCCTAATAACCCATTGGCAGGAAATACGACAGTCCTTTCTGATCCTCGTATGGAAGCAATACCCGAACAATCATTGTACCCACAGTCAACTCCTGATTTTGGACAAAGCCAATTAATCACCTTTGATCTTTCTTATTTTCCAACAGATCGCGGTCCTTATAATTATATCACTTCAAAATCGGAATTAAATGCAAACGGAAAATTTTTAAATCCTCAGAAAAAATGGGGAGGATTAATGAGAAGCCTTGATCAAACAGATTTTGAAACAGCCAATATTCAATATATTGAATGTTGGATCCAGGATCCTTTTATAAACGATCCAACCAGTACGGGAGGCCAATTTTATATTGATTTAGGAGAAGTTTCTGAAGATATACTTAAAGATGGCCAACGATTTTATGAAAATGGATTACCTACTCCAAATCTCCCTGCCCAGGTTGACACAACAATTTGGGGTGTTGTGCCACGTAATCCGATACAGATAACTAATGCATTTAGCAATAACCCAAGTGATCGGCCATACCAGGATGTTGGATTTGATGGCCTCACCGATAGTGGAGAAGTAGCTTATCGCAGAAATGATTATTTAAATGTGCTGGCAGCAAATTTTGGATCTAACTCACAGGTTTATCTTAATGCATTGGCTGATCCTTCTTCAGATAACTATCAATATTATCGCGGAGCTAATCTTGATGCTCAAAAAGCGGATATCATTGAACGTTATAAAAAATATAGTAACCCTCAGGGCAATTCACCAATAGCTGATAATACATCTCAGTATTCCACTGCAGCTACTTTATATCCTGACCAGGAAGATCTGAATGGTGATAACACATTGAATCAAACAGAATCTTATTTTCAATATACGGTTGATTTAAAACCTCCCACAGATCCTGAAATGACTGTTGGTAGCAATTTTATTATTGATAAAAGAGTGATTAACGTACCTCTTGCTTCCGGAGGAACCAGAAATGAAACCTGGTACCAACTAAGAATCCCTATAGAATCTTATAATAATAAAATAGGCAATATCCCTGATTTTCAATCTATCCGTTTTATCAGGATGTTCTTAACCGGTTTTCAGGATAGTGTTACTGTTCGGTTTGCCGAACTTAGCCTGGTAAGAAATACCTGGTTGAAATTTCAATACAAGTTGGATTCTACCGGAAATTATACAGCCGCTACAGATACATCTTTTGATGTAGGTGCCGTGAATATTGAGGAAGACGATCAAAGAACTCCATTGCCATATCGAACACCTGCAGCTATTCAAAGAGAACAAACTTTAAGTACTAATGGAGTCCCCCTCTTACAGAATGAGCAATCACTTACTCTTCAGTTTTGTAACCTTATAAAAAATGATGGCAAAGCAGTTTTTCAGACGTATGCCAACAGAGATTTGAGACAGTTTAGACAACTGCAAATGTATATTCACGCTGAAAAGGATCCGGCATCCACCTTGAATAACGGTGATCTCACAGCGGTTATCAGGATTGGAAGTGACTTTGTAAACAATTATTATGAGGTTAGAATTCCATTAACATTAACTCCTCTTAACCTTGGACTCGATCCCAATAGCATTGCTTATAATGATACTTTATGGATACAGAGTAATAATCTCAATCTTGACCTGGGAGATCTTATCAATCTTAAAACACAAAGAGACCTTTCCGATTCGTCATTAACTGTTTTGTATTCAAAACTGGAGTCAAACGGTCAAACTTATTCTATTATGGGGAACCCGAATCTGGGACAAGTAACAGGTATATTAATGGGCGTTGTAAATACGGGGGCTCCAACTGCATGTGGACAATTATGGTTCGACGAATTACGCTTAACTTCTATGAATGAAAAGGGAGGCTGGGCTTCTCTTGCGAGGGTAGATGCCAATCTCTCCGATTTGGGTACGATTTCTCTTTCTGCTAATACACATAGTTACGGTTTTGGTACAATCGAAGATGGAGTCACGCAAAGGGATACTGATAATTTTGTTCAATTTGATGCCGCTGCCAATCTTGAACTCGGAAAACTTTTGCCCAAGAAGGCGGGATTATCTATACCGTTTTATGCAAGTCTTACTAATACAATTAGTACACCTGAATACGATCCGCTTTTAGGTGATATCAAATTAAAACAAATTATACAAGGATCGCCAAAAAGTAAAAGAGATTCTATAAGAGAAAATGCAATTAGTTTCGCATCTATAAAAACAATCAGTTTTACTAACGTACATAAAAACCGAACGGGAAACAAAAAACCTAAATTATGGGATATTGAAAATTTTGATTTTAGTTATACCTATACTAAAACGGAAGCACATGATCCTGTTACTGCTTATAATACGGTAACCAAGCAACAAGGTAGCATGGGGTACAATTTTATGCCCAAACCAAAATTTATTACTCCGTTTAAAAAAATATTTAAAAAGACAAAAACACACTGGTTTGATCTCATAAAAGACTTTAACCTAAATCCCATACCATCACAGCTTACATTTAAAGCAGATGCTTTCAGACAGTTTGGCGTATTCAAACCACGAAGTATCGGGGGTGACGAATATGTCACTCCGGAAACCTATAATAATTTGTTCACCTTCAACAGGAATTATATTATGAGATGGGAACTTACGCATTCTCTTACACTCGATTATACGGCTTTAAATAATGCGGTAATTGATGAGCCTTTCGGGCGTTTAAATACTAAGGCAAAAAGAGATACTGCATGGCACAATTTTTTTGCTGGTGGAAGAAATGTCTTATTTACTCAAACGGTAAATCTTGCCTATAATGTACCATTATCTAAATTCCCCGTTACTGACTGGATGAACCTGCATTTGGATTATACTGCCAATTATAATTGGATTGGAGCTTCAAGGATTGCAACATATCTCGGTAATATTTTGGAAAACGGCCAACAGGAAAATGCCACCTTTCAAATGGATTTTATTCGACTTTATAACAAATCAAAATGGTTACGGGCATTAGATCAGCCACTTAAAAAAAGAGAAAATGATAACACAAAAACAGATACTTCCCATACAAAAAAGCCTAATGTATTTACAGCAAAAAACTCTAAAAAACCAGCTGAATTACCGGAAGTAAAGGGAGTTTTAAGAATTCTTGGGAAATTAATTACAAGTGTAAAATCTGTAAATGCTACAATAGCCGAAACCAGTAATACCCGGCTACCGGGATACACAGATAGTACAAGATTCCTCGGCGAGGATCTTCATAGCATGGCCCCTGGATTTGGTTTTATTATGGGAAAACAACCTGATTCAACGTGGCTCAATAATGCTGCTAAACGAGGGTTGATAACAAAAGACTCTTTATTTAATGACTTATTTAGTCAAAATTTTAACCAGGCAATAACGTTATCAGCCCAATTACAGCCCGTTCGTGATTTGACAATCGACTTAAACATTGGTAAAACTTTTTCAAAAAGTTATTCTGAAACTTTTAAAGATACCACAGGTACAGGAAATAATTTTGGTCACTTGAGTCCTTATATTAATGGCAATTTCAATGTAACTTATATTGCATTCAAGACATTATTTGGAAAATATGATCCTAACAGGGTTTCTGAGACTTTCTTAAAATTTCAGGATTATCGAAAAATTTTATCTGACAGGATAGGATCGCAAAATACATACAATAAACAACTTGGAAATCCGACCGGGGCGGATGGTTATTCTTTGGGGTATGGAAGATATGCAGTCGATGTTTTGGTACCAGCATTTTTGGCGGCTTATACGGGTCAGGACCCAAAAACAATATCTCTTATAAAACAACAAAATGCAAATATAAAATCAAACCCTTTTAGCGGCATATTACCAAAACCAAATTGGCGTATTACATATAATGGATTGAGTAAAATACCATGGTTTGAAAAAATATTTACAAACTTCTCCATCACACATGCGTATAATGCAAGTTTGAGTATGAACAGTTTCACTTCTGCATTAGATTACCAGGATGTGTCTCACTATGATTATCCTTCTTTTATTGATACGGTTTCTCATAATTATATTCCATTCTTTTTAGTTCCCAATGTTACTATTCAGGAACAGTTCGCTCCATTGCTTGGGCTGGATATGACGTTTATCAATCAGTTAAGTTTGAAATTTGATTATACAAAACAACGCCAGCTAAGCCTTAGCCTGATAGACTATCAGTTAAGTGAAGTACGTTCCTCTCAAATTACTTTTGGAGGCAGCTATCGTAAAAAAGGTATGAAGCTTCCATTTAAAGTTCCTTTTTCGAAAACTTCTACTAACAAGCTGGATAATGAAATCAATTTCAGCCTTAATTTTTCCATAAGAAATAATGTAACCTCCAATAGTATTCTCGATCAGAATAGTGCTTTCGCTACTGCCGGGAGCAAAGAAATTACTATAAGCCCTACGCTTTCTTATTATATCAACAATCGTATTAATGTACAATTGTATTTTGACCAGGACAGAGTAATTCCTTACATTTCGTCCTCAGCGCCTACAACTAATACAAGAGCCGGCGTGCAGATTAGAATTTCATTGGCACCAGCGCCATCATCTAAGAATTCGTCTAAAAATAATACGAATAATACAAACAACATGAACAACATGAATAACATGAACAACATGAATAAACCTAATTTTTAATACATGATTTGCTTTTTATAGAGGATCTTTTATATGTTTTTCGCTGTAAGTTTTGTGAGAGACTTTTTATTTTTTGCAGTAAACGAAGTTTTATAATTAATTTCTGTTTTATTTATTAAAAACCATTTTGTTATTATTCTTTTAAAAAAAAACCCGTGAATTATTTTCCACGGGTAATCTTTCAATAAAAACAAAAAACTTACTTTACTTTTTTAAACATTATAATATATCCGCAAATTTCTTTTTTCTTATTCTTATTAAGCTGCACAGGTTTTATAATATGGTATTCTGTGAATTTAGGAATGTATGAAAAATTGATCACATTGCTTTGCATACCATTTCCATAATGTTTTTCATAAACCACCTGCTTTTCATTATAATCATACATTCTTACTTCATATAGCCTGGAAGACATATCGCCAAGAAAAGCAAAATCATACCACGATCCTTGAGTAAGTGGTACAAAAATGGGCATTTCGTAGCCACTTTCCATTGCCATGCTTGCTTCTCTTACTACAATAAATCCTTGGGCAGCCATTTCTTTTTTTATGCTGTCTCCCTGGCTTTTTAATGTGGAATCAACACACGAAACCTGCCTGATAACATCCTGCCCATTTACAAATGTGGAAAAAGACATAAATAGTATAAAAATCAATAGATGATTTCTCAAGAGGTTTTTCTTTTTTGAATTAAGGAATTGGACAAACAAAATAATTATTTTCCATGATTTTGAGCAATTTTTCAGATAGTTTTTATTTAATTAACATTTAAAATACAAAATGAAAAACTACCATCAAAACGGATTATGAATAGCTATATTGTTAGATAACTTTTGTTTTTTTAATAATTACAAGCAGGTAAATTGAAGAAGTAAATAAACGGATATATAAAAAAACTTCTTTTTTTAATTTAATATTCCATTTTTCTCAAAGTAGGTGATTTGAACCACGTAAATATTACAACAAAAAGTGTCATGCTTCCTCCAAAAATTACCGAAGTAACAGTTCCCATTAATTTGGCAGTAATACCACTTTCAAATTGCCCCAATTCATTACTCGAATTAACAAACATGGAATTGACACTCATCACCCGGCCACGAATATGATCAGGCGTTTTTAACTGAGTGATAGTACCCCTTATTACTACACTTATACCGTCCAGCATTCCCGAAACCATCAAAGCCCCAAATGAAAGTAAAAATAATTTTGAAATACCGAAAATGATAATGCAAATTCCAAATCCTCCTACCGCCAGAATTAATTTTTTTCCTTGTTTTTTCTTAGCCGGAAAAACCGTGAGAAGGATCACAATCAATATCGAACCCATATCTGAAGCACCATTCAAAATGCCAAAACCTTCTGAACCAACTTTTAAAATATCCCGGGCATAAATAGGTATCAGGGCCACGGCTCCGCCAAATAAAACCGCGAAAAGATCAAGAGAGAAAGAACCCAGCAATTCTTTTGTTTTATATACAAAACGCAATCCTTCTTTTACGCTTTCCCATGTACGCACTGATCCTTTTATTATAGAAGTAGGTTTGGGCTTTAACCTTACTAAAAAGAAAAATGAAATAATAATTAAAAAACTAACAATAATTAGAGTATGCGTAATTCCTGTCAGCGCTATCAGAAATCCGCCAGTGGCATGCCCTGAAACAGAAGCGGAAAGCCATGTTCCCTGGCTCCAGGTAGTTGCGTTTTGTAAGTCATTGCGTGGCACTATGTAAGCAATTAATGCGCTGAATACTGGTCCGGTAAAAGCCCTGAAAATTCCGGTGCAAAAAATTACAAAATAAATACAGGCAGCGATCCCGTGATGATTTAAATGATGAGCCATGAAACCACCCGAAATAAAAATTAAAGCAATCACAGCCAGAAAATAAAGAACAACACCTTTTAAGAGGAGTTTTCTTTTTTCACTTTGATCTATTATATGTCCTGCATAAAGAGCCAAAGAAAGTGCAGGTACCACTTCTGACAAGCCAACCAAACCTATCGCAAATGGATCGTTCGTTAGAAGATAAATCCACCACCCAATAAGAGTAGCCATCATCCTTAGGCCCATAATAAATGCGAATCTTCCGATCAACAAATTACGATACTCAACTACTTTTACTGCGGCGAAAGGATTAGGTATGTTAGCCATTTATTTATTTATCTTTTAAGGAAGCATTAAATAATTCTGGCCATTTTCATAATCTTTTTCTAATGCATCCAGCAATACCTGTAAATGTTTCTCATTTCCTAAAAAATCAGCATTAGATGCATCAATAAAAAGCGTTTTAATATTGTGTTGTTTTATATATTGTGTATAGGTTTCCTGGAGCGAAAAAAGATAATCCGTTTCTATAGACTGTTCGTAAGAGCGATTTCTTTTCCTGATATTTTCTTTCAATTTGGATATGGGCGCATGCAAATAAATCAGTAAATCGGGTTTTACCAATTGTGGATTAATAATGTCAAATAATTTTTGATACAATAAAAACTCTTCTTCCGCCAGGTTTACTTTTGCAAATAAAAGGCATTTGGTAAAGAGGTAATCAGAAATAGTGATATTATGAAACATGTCTTTTGTCTGCAAAAATTCTTTTAGCTGTTTATATCTTTCTGCCATAAAAAATAACTCCAGGGGAAATGCATATTGCTGCTTGTTTTCATAAAACTTTGGCAGGAAAGGATTATCAGCAAATTCTTCCAGGATGAGCCTGGCATTGAAATGCTTACTCAATATATGAGCGAGTGTAGTTTTGCCGGCGCCAATATTCCCTTCAATGGTGATGAAATTGTATTTCATTCTTTTATTCTAAAAAAATAGTTTATTAATCAAAAGTAACAACTAGCAGTAAACTAACCCTGCCTGATTGCGTCTTTCGGGCAGGAATTATTCATGATTTCTATTTTTTATCTAATCCTGATCAAACAATAGAATATCAAATCTAAACTATTCTATACATTCTAAAATAGGGTTTGCGTTACTTTCAACTCATCTTTGCACGCGGATAATAATTCGTGGATACTTTTGTTAAAAACAGGGTGAATCATTTCGGGAGCCAATTCATTTAAAGGTATTAGCACAAAACGGCGGTTGCTGATCTCAGCATGTGGAATAATAAGATTGGGTTCATTTATTATTTCATCATTGAAAAATAAAATATCAATATCAATAATCCTTGCAGCATTTTTAATGGTCCTTATTCTTCCCATTTTTTCCTCAATCTTTAAAATCCTTTGTATTATCTCTTTTGCTGAAAAATTACTTTTAACAATATGCACCTGGTTATAGAATGAAGACTGGTCTGTAATTCCCCACGCATCTGTTTCATAAATCTTTGAGCTTTTAATAATACTGCCGATTCTCTTTTCGATTAATGTAGCGGCGGTTTGCAGATTTTTGTTTCTGTTGCCAATATTACCCCCGGTGATTAAAAATATGGTGTTCATTTTTTTTATAAACTTCCTTAATATTCTGTCAGTCTTTTATCCAATTGCAATAGCTCTGATGAGACGATTTTTACTTTTTTAAATTCGGCATGGAGAGGGTTTAATAAAAAATTATTTTCCTGTGGTACAATAGCAGAGGGGACTTTCAAAACAAAGCCTTCCTTATTTTGCATAAATTGATCACCTATCCACTGTGTATATTCACTTTCTTCGTGCCAGTTCTTTTTCATCTTTTTGTAAGATACTTCAGCAATTTTTTTTTCATCAGGAAATTCGATATGTAAAAGATATTGAGTAGGTGGAATTTCGTCTTTCTTCAAATGTACAAGCGATTCTAAAATACTTAAAGAAATAAATTGCGAAGTATATAATAAATGAATTCCTTTTGAATTCCACCGCGATCCATACAATGCCGCGCCGTTTCCGGAGATGTCATTTTTATAAGCTTCGTTAGTTATTCGATATACTATCATGCAAAAATTCCGTGTTCTATTCTTCCTATTTGGGTGAGTACTTTATTGATGCCATCAATACTTGCCAGGGAATGTAATGATAATTGCCCTTCCAGCATGTAGGGGTTTCCACGGAGCCAGCGATTGAATTTTTCATAGCTTCCAAAAACCTCGTGGCCCCGTTGCAAAACTTTATTGATTTGAATAATCCTGTCAGCAACGCCTATATTAAAAGAACCGTTATTATGGCCATATCTTTGCAAAGTTCTTTCTGAAATATGAAGAATATCTGACCATTCTTTTTGAGTGAAATCTACCTTTGCAGAAATTTTTTTAAAATCGTTAAAAGTGAAATCTTTAATGGTAGCATTGCGTTTTTGTACAATATAAATGGGTGTAGCTTCTTCAACTTTTGAAGGCTCCATTTCTTCAACTTTATATTCTTTTTTACTTTTCATAATCTGCCATTTGTCACACAAATATACGTCATTTGTCTTTGTTTTCAAATTATTTCTCAACTTTATTTTTTCTCTTATAGTTTTGCTGCTTCAAAATTATATTTTATAGATGAAACCATATAGCCAGGTGCGGGCGATGTTAGCGATTACAAAAGCCAGTTTACACGCTATCTTCAGAAGCCCGTCTGCGGTAGTTTTTGGTTTTGCTTTTCCGTTTATTTTTATTTTGGTATTTGCATTTATGGGTAATAGCGGCGGTTTTACAACTTATAAAATTGCGGTTGATAATAAAGCAGACACCACCAATGAATTGTATAAAACCTTAGAAAATACCCGTGGCGTGAGCATAATAAAATATGATGATAAAAGCACATTGGAAAAAGATTTGCAATCTGGAAAACTTGCGGGAATTATCAATATTCAAAAAAATCCTAAAGAAACCCCTCCCTATATATTTACTATAAAAAGTACTACTGCCAGCAATGACAAGTGGCCACAGTTTATAACGCTTGTTGAAAGCGTGATTAATAAAGTAAGTAATAAAATATATCCGGGAAGGCTTGTATATGCTGATTTTGATTTTAATTTTCCAAGGGATATTGCTGTTATTCGAAAATACAAAACCATTGATTTCATTCTTCCCGGGCAGTTAGGATTTTCATTATTGGCGTCAGGTGTTTTTGGAATTGCCTTTATGTTTTTTAGTTTGAGAACTACTTTAGTATTAAAGCGTTTTTTTGCAACGCCTATCAGCCGTACGTTTATTATCATGGGCGAAATGTTTAGCAGGGTAATATTCCAAATGTTAACCGCTATTGTTATCATTCTTGCCGGATATTATTTCTTTGATTATACATTGATTCATGGATTTGAAACTTTTATTGAATTACTCGTATTAAGTTTTATCGGTTTGGTAGTTTTTATGGGGATGGGATTTGTAATAAGCGGTATTGCTACCAATGATAATACAATTCCGCCGTTGGCAAATATTATAACGCTGCCCCAATTTTTGATTTGTGGTACTTTCTTCCCTATTGATGTTTTTCCTAAATGGCTGCAGTGGTTAGCGCAGGCTTTGCCGCTCACACATTTGAATAACGCCTTGCGGGATGTAGCTTTCAATGGAAATAATTTATGGGATGAGAGATGGGAAATATTGATTTTATTAATTTGGGGTGTGGTAGTTTATGCTGTTGCCGTTAAAGTTTTTAAATGGGAATAAGATGAGGCGTTTGTCAGGTTTTATTATTTTTTTGGTTAGTGTTTTCCTGGTCATTGGGTTACTAAGTCTTTTGCTTCCTTCAAAAGTATCTTTAGCCAAATCTGTAGAAATAAATGCTACGCCTGGAAGAGTACGAGATCAGATTTTAAACTTTGATCAATGGAAAAACTGGTACCCTGCATTTAAAGATGAAAATATTACAGTTATAAAAAATCCTCCTTTTGATGGTATGATTAATTCTGTTACTTTGGATGATAAAAAAGGGAGAAATCTAACGCTTATTATTATTGATTCCGTTCAAAACAAAATTGATATCAGGGTCAAATCCTCATCCTCAACGAAAGTAGATTACCAGTTTGTTCTTATTCCTAAAGCAAACAATCAAATACTATTAACCTGGAATATAAACACAGATCTTGGCTGGTATCCCTGGAAAAGAATTCAAGGAATTTTTTTAGACAAATTTTCCGGTGAGCAATATGAAGCCGCATTATCAAACTTGAAAAAAGCAGCAGAAAATTAAGCTCTTAATTTTGGGGCTCCACAAATTTTTCTATGAATTGAATAATCACATCGTAAATCTTTTTTAATTCTTTGGAAGTGATACAATACGGAGGTAATATGTAAATAGTGTTTCCCATAGAGCGAAGATATACGCCATGTTTCATAGTAAAGGGTGTAAAATTGTTACTTATACTATTCAGGTAATCATCTTTTTCTGAAGTGCATATTTCAAATGCAATTATAGTTCCACACTGGCGCACGTTTTTTATAAAATTTTTCTTTTCAAATGCTTTGAGTCTTTTGTGAAATTTTTTGTGGCTGTCAACAATAGTATCAACACTTTTTACAAAAGAATGTTTTTGTATCAATTCAAAACTGGCAAGCGCCGCAGTACATGCCAGTGGATTTGCAGTAAAAGAATGCCCGTGAAATAAAGTTTTTGTTTTGTCATCACTTACAAATGTGTCATAAATATTTTGTGTACACGCGGTAACCCCAAGCGCCATAGTGCCGCCGGTTAAAGCTTTGCTAAGGCAAATAATATCTGCTTTTGTTTCCATATAATCACCTGCAAAAAACTTTCCGGTCCTGTAAAACCCTGTAAGTACCTCATCAGCAATGCAGATAATATTTTCACCTTTTAAATATTTTAGAAGGGAATTAAGATTCTCAGGCTCATACATCAGCATCCCTTCGGCCCCTTGCAAAAGAGGCTCATAGATGAAGCAAACAACCTGGTCTTTGTATTTTTCGATCTCGTTTTTTAATTGCTCTGCATTTCCCCCATCAGGAGTATCAATAAAAATTACATCAAATAGTTTATCCTGAAAAGCTGATGTATAAATTCCTCTTTCGCTTACACTCATTGCCCCGAAAGTATCACCATGGTAGGAATTATGGAATGCAAGAACTTTTTTTCTTTTAGTATCGCCTAAATTATTCCAGTACTGGATAGTCATTTTTATAGCCACTTCTGTGGCTGTAGAACCATCATCTGTATAAAATACTTTTGAAAAATCACCTGGTAGAACCTTTAACAGTTTTTCTGCGAGTATTACTCCCGGTTCGTGCGTGAAAGAAGTAAATATTACCTGTTGCAGTTTTTTAGCCTGTTCATATATTTTCTTAGCGATAAATTTATTTCCGTGGCCATGAATATTTACCCACCAGCTACTTATTCCGTCAATATATTTATTGCCCTGTTCATCTATAAGCAGAGCCTTTTCCCCTCTAACTATCGGTATTGCGGACGACATGCTTTTCACGTGAGTATATGGATGCCATATATATTTTCCGTCTTTTTTTTGAAGGTCCATTTTATTAAATAAATAATTAATTAAATTTTTCAAAGATAGCGTAATAAAAAAATGATGCTCCATGCAACGAAATGGAAGAAACAGTTGTCAGTATAGCAATGAATCCAATGGATTATAATCAATTGTTGAAAGATTGTCTGAAACAAAAGCCGGAGGCCCAGCGAAGCCTTTATGAACATTTTGCGCCTTCTATGCTGGGCATATGTTTCAGGTACACTAAAAGTATAGGTGACGCTGAAGAAGTGTTGCAGGAAGGTTTTGTAAAGGTTTTTTCGCGGTTAAACCAATTTAAAGGTGATGGTGAACTTGGCGGCTGGATTAGGAAAATTATGGTGAACACTGCACTAACTTATCTGAAAACAAATCAAAAATACCGTTACGACCTTTCTTATGATGAAATGCCACTGCACCTTGTTTCTACCGAAAACCCGGCAGTGGATTTAGAAACAAAAGAGTTGGCAGAATTAATAAGGCAATTGCCGACTGGGTTTCAAACTATATTTAACCTCTATGCCATAGAAGGCTATAGACATGCAGAAATAGCGTCCATGCTGGGTATCAGCGAAGGGACGTCCCGTTCTCAATTTGCTAGGGCAAGAATTATATTGATAGAGTGGATTGAAAAATTTTCTTTAAAAGAAAAAAATGGCCATTATGGAACAAAATAATTTTGAAAAAAACATACAGCAGAAAATGGACGAATTGAAAATTCCTCCTTCTGATTCTGTATGGACAAATATTGAGAAACGGATTGATAAAAAACAAAAGGACAGAAGAGTGATCTTTATACTTTTCTTTTTGATCCTGTTCCTTTTATCAGGAGGTTATTGGTTACTTAATTCAGGAAAAAATAGCCAGGGAAACCAGTCTGTTAGTAATCTTGTCAAGAGAGACAGTAAACCCCGCCTGAACGAATCATTCGGTCAGGCAACAAATAATCAGGATTCTTCTTTTAATAAATCTGTGACCCCATCTTCTGATAGTTCAGGGAATTATGATATAGCAAATATTTCACCTAAGAGGTCTAAAACTCCGGCGAAACTGCAATCCACAATTTTTCAGGACGAATCAGAGAATAATATTAAAAATAAGAGGCAACAAAATTTAACTGAAAAAGCTTATAGCAAACACCCGCCTGAACGAATCATTCGGGCAGGAACAAATAATGAAGAAAATGAAATTGGTTTAAATAATGCAAATAATTTTTCTGCAAAGAAACCTGGCAACTTTGAAATAGAAAGGAAAAAGAATAATTCAGATTTAATAAATAATATTCAAAATAAAATTACCGGGGATAGTTTATCCGATCAGTTAAAATCAGAAAAAATAACAAAAGGGATAATTGCAAAAAATGATTCATCCACCAAAAGGAATCCTGAGAAACGGCAAAAAAACCATTGGACATTTGGTATAACTTTATCAGCAGGAAAATCTATGATAGGGGAGGATCCTTTGGGAATCAATAATAGCAATGCAGATTATTTACAAAGTTCTCCTCTTAATGCGGGAAGTTATGGAGGGACTTCCGCTGTTTTTAATCCTTCCAAAATAAATAATTCTTTTGCCTTTATTATTGGTGCTTTTGTGGGAAAAAATATTTCTAAAAAAAGCAAAATACTATTGGGCATTTCTTATAAATATTTTTCTTTGGTAAATAAAGTAGGTGCGCCAACGTCATCAGCATTGTATCAATTTAGCGCAGCGAACAATATAAATTCTTACAGAAATAATTTTCATTATCTGGAACTTCCTGTTTCTTTTAAATTCCAATTAAATAAAAGCAAAATGCTGCCTTTGTATTGGCAGGCAGGAATCAATATTTCCCAATTGATAAGCAGTAATGCTTTGCAATTTCAAGCGAGTCCGGGATTATATTACAACAATAATTCATTGTTCAAAAAAACTCAATTGGGATTAAATACAGGCATTTCTGCAACTTTATTTTCAAAACAGAGAATTCCTTTAACAATAGGGCCCTATTTTTATTATGATGCTTCAAAGCTTGCGAACAAAGGATTGTATCAAAACAAGCATTTTAGTTTTATAGGAATCCGAACTGAAATTCTATTTCATAAAAAATAAATTTTTCAAATTCAAGAATTTTTGTAAGCCATTGTAATGAGACCTACAGCAAACCTACAAATATGGAGGATTTTTGTTTCCAAATTCATAGCCTTCAAGGAGCGTAATCTCTTACAATTGGGCAATGGCCTATGCTGCCCTAAGAACCTAAAAATTTCAAGTTCCTTTTTATCCCTTCAAACTTTGCTCTTTTTAATGGGGATTTTTTAAAAATAATTTTAAAAGTTTCTTCCGTTAATTCTTCCCAATCATTTTTAGAAAAATTCAACACTTCATTTATCGGGGTAAATCCAATTTCATTATTTGGTTTTGAAAAGCGATTCCACGGACATACGTCCTGGCATATATCGCAGCCGAATAATTTATTTTCAAACTTGCCTTTCAACTCTTCGGGTATCAGCATATCTTTTAGTTCGATTGTGAAATAAGAAATGCATTTACTTCCGTCAATTACTTTATCGGGAAGTATGGCATCTGTAGGGCAAGAGTCAATACATTTGGTACATGTACCGCAATAGTCTTTTATAAAAGGATTGTCTGCTTCCAGCTCTAAATCTGTAATCAACGTAGCGATGAAATAAAATGAACCGTTATTCTTTGTAATTAAATTTCCGTTTTTACCTACCCAGCCCAATCCACTTTTTACTGCCCAGCTTCTTTCTAAAACAGGCGCACTATCTGTAAATCCTCTCCCGTTTACTTCTCCGATATTTTCTTTTATAGATTGTAAAAATATTTTCAATTTACTTTTAATCACTTCATGATAATCATTTCCATAAGCATATTTTGAAATTTGCGGAGCATCAATATTTTGTTGTTTAGAGGGAAAATAATTCAGCAATAAAGTAATTACAGTTTTTGCACCGGGAACTAATTTGGCGGGATCAGTTCTCAGATCAAAATAGTTTTCCATGTAGCTCATTTTTCCATTAAAACCATTATTAAGCCAAGATTCTAACCGTCTTGCTTCCTCATCCATTTTAACTGCTTTCGCAATTCCGCAATAATCAAAGCCCAAAGATTGAGCAGTCGTTTTTATAAATTCAGTATGTTTTTCTTTTGCATTCATACAGTAATGCAAAGGTAATTTCTTTGTAGCGGGTATTTCCTTTTGACTGGGCTTAACAATAATTTATATAGCCTGAATGGCATCATCAGTTTTTTGAAATTCATTTTGAGCGAATGTGGCCTGTAAAAATAACATGCAAAGCAGAGTTAGACTGCATTTGAGACAGTTATTGAGATGAGAATGCGACATTATTTCAAATTTGAGATTTGGATTAATATTTGTAACAAAAGTTTAAATTAAAACTATTCAATAATAAAAAAGATAAATGAACCCAAACAATTTAACCATAAAATCACAGGAAATATTTCAGAAAGCACAGCAGTTGGCATTCAATGAAAATAATCCAAATATTGAAACAGAACATTTGCTAAAGGCCTTACTTAATGATGATAATAGCCCTGTAGATTTTCTCTTGAAAAAAAATAATGTAAATGTGAATTTTGTGGAAGGTAAAGTAGATGAAAGCATTAAGAAGTTACCAAAAATGAGCTCGGGAGAACCCGCCCAGGTCATTAGCCGTGACATGAATAATGTAATGTTGCGTGCGGCTGCTTCTTTAAAAACTTTTGGAGATCAGTTTGTAAGCGTAGAAAATTTATTACTGGCTATTGTACAGGGTAATGATAATACCGCAAAAATTTTAAAAGATGCCGGTCTCACTGAGAAGGGACTTGTGGCTGCAATAAAGGATTTAAAAAAAGGTTCTACTGTTACTTCTCAAACTTCTGATACGCAGTTTAATGCTTTAAATAAATATGCTAAAAACTTAAACGAACTGGCAAGAAGCAATAAACTCGATCCTGTTATTGGTCGTGATGAAGAAATAAGAAGGACACTTCATATCTTATCAAGAAGAACAAAAAATAACCCGATACTGGTAGGCGAACCAGGTGTCGGTAAAACCGCTATAGTAGAGGGTTTGGCTATCAGGATCATCAGTGGGGATGTTCCTGAAAATTTAAAATCAAAAATAATTTTCGCGCTGGATATGGGCCTTTTGATTGCCGGTGCAAAATATAAAGGGGAGTTTGAAGAAAGATTAAAATCCGTTATCAAAGAAGTAGGAGATAGTGATGGAGAGATCATTATGTTCATTGATGAAATACATACTTTAGTGGGTGCCGGTGGAGGAGAAGGAGCTATGGATGCGGCCAATATTTTGAAGCCGGCTTTGGCGCGCGGTGAACTTCGTGCTATTGGTGCTACCACTTTAAACGAGTATCAAAAATTCTTTGAGAAAGACAAAGCGCTTGAAAGAAGATTTCAGAAAGTAATGGTAAATGAACCCAGCGTAGAAGATGCGATTTCTATTTTGAGAGGATTAAAAGACAGGTATGAAATGCATCATCATGTGCGTATAAAAGACGAAGCAATTATAGCGGCTGTTGAATTATCACATCGTTATATTACCGATCGTTTTTTACCGGATAAAGCCATTGATCTGATTGACGAAAGTGCTGCCAAACTTAGGCTTGAGATAAATTCTATGCCTGAAGGATTAGATAATCTTGAAAGGCAAATTCGACAGTTGGAAATAGAGAGAGAAGCGATTAAAAGAGAAAAGGATGAAGTGAAATTAAAAGAATTAAATACAGAAATAGCCAATCTTTCTGTGGAGCGCGATACTTTCAAAGCGAAGTGGCAACAGGAAAAGGAACTGGTAGAAAAAGTACAAAATGCTAAAGCAGAAATGGAAAATCTGAAAATGGCAGCCGAAAAAGCAGAGCGTGAAGGGGATTACGGAAAGGTAGCGGAAATACGCTATGGCAAATTGCAAAGCCAGGAAAAATTAATTGCAGAATATACTGTAGAACTTGATGAAATAAGTGAAAAAAGATTATTGAAAGAAGAAGTAGATGCAGAAGATATTGCAGAAAGTGTAGCCAAAGCAACCGGCATTCCGGTAAACAAAATGCTACAAAGTGAAAAAGAAAAATTACTGAATCTGGAAGATGAATTGCATAAACGTGTTGTTGGCCAGGATGAGGCCATTGAGGCAGTTGCAGATGCAGTACGCAGGAGCAGCGCAGGTTTGCACGATCCTAAAAAACCGATAGGTTCTTTTATTTTCCTTGGAACTACCGGTGTAGGTAAAACAGAATTAGCTAAAGCACTGGCAGATTATCTTTTTGATGATGACAGCATGATGACACGTATTGACATGAGTGAATACCAGGAAAAACATTCTGTGAGCAGGTTGATAGGGGCGCCTCCCGGCTACGTGGGTTATGATGAAGGTGGGCAACTAACGGAAGCGGTTAGACGAAAACCATATAGTGTTATTTTGTTGGATGAAATAGAAAAGGCCCATCCGGACGTTTTCAATATTCTTTTACAGGTTTTAGACGATGGAAGATTAACTGATAACAAGGGGCGCGTGGTCAATTTTAAAAACACCATTATCATTATGACCAGCAATATGGGTAGTCAGATTATCCAGGCTAATTTTGAAAATGTTTCTGAAAAGAATAAAGAAGAGGTGGTAGAAAAAACAAAAAATGAAGTGATGAATTTGTTACGCCAAACCATCAGACCGGAATTCCTAAATCGTATTGATGAAGTAATCATGTTTCAGCCTTTATTAATCAATGATATCAAAGAGATTATAAGAATTCAACTGAATGATTTGAAAGGACAACTTGCCAAAAGTGGCGTGCTTCTTGAGTTTACAGATTACACGTTGGATTATCTTGCTGAAAACGGCTTTGATCCTCAGTTTGGGGCCAGGCCATTAAAAAGGTTAATTCAAAAACAGATTGTTAACCAGCTTAGCAAAAAATTATTGAGTGGTGGCATTGATAAAACAAAACCTGTTTTGGTAGATGTGTTTGACGGCACTGTTGTTTTTAGAAATGAATGAACCTCTTTTGCAATTGGTGCTAATTAGTTATGCAACATCAATAATTCCTTTAAACAAATAGATTATTTGTTGCAGTAAACAAACAAAAAGTTGAAATTTTATTTTATTAAAAGGGAACAGTATTGTATGAATCCTGCAGATAAATAATTTTTAGTTCCCGGCTTTTGATGGTACAAAATGCACTACTTCTTTTTTAATAGGCTTCAAAGTCTGCAGGTATGCATAAATAGATCGCAAATCTGAAGTGTCCATACCTGCCAGCATTGTCCATGGCATTATCGTATTTACATCTTTTGATGAAAGTTTGGGTGTATTTGAAGGGTCAGTGTAAGCTTTAAATCTTGCAACAAACTGTTCTACCGTCCAGCCACCTATTCCGGTTGTTTTATCAGGAGTTATGTTAGCCGAATTTACCACGCCGTTAGGCATTTCAAAATCCCGTCCTCCGCTAAAAGCAAATTCAGGAATGATTTGCCCTTTTTTCACCGGCGTATGGCATTCCATGCATGCAGCTGCATTTACTAAATAAGCGCCATATTTAATGGTATCTGACTTTGGTGGTTTTTGTACAAATGATGCTTTTACAGGAATTGTATTTACAATAAAATTCATTGGGAAATCGATGCTGCGATCAGGAGTTTTATTTTCAATAGGCGGCAGGCTTCTTATATATGCGATGATATCATAGATGTCTTCTTTATCCATTTTCCCATAATAGTGATAAGGCATCACAGGAAAAAGAGCGTTTCCAAATTTATCAACACCGGTAGTGATGGTACGAAAGATTTCTCCGTCAGTCCAGTCTTTTATATTTGCCGGTGTTATGTTTTTTGCATAAAATTTGCCTGGGAACCCCATTTTTTCATCAAAAAATTCACCTCCCTTTCCGTTGGTGCCTTTAATCATAGGGCCTGAAAATTTACTCCAGTCGCGGGTAGAGTGGCAATCCATACAAAGTGAGACATGATTAGCCAGGTACTCTCCATGTTGTACTCTCTCCGGAGTGATTGCTATATGCAGATCGGGAGCAGTGCCTACATCAGGCAAAGCAAATTTTACATAAGATGCCACTGCGGCAACCAGGACAATAACAATGATTAAAATTGTAAGTAATACCTTTTTCATTTATGATTTTTTTATTTTTTTAAGGTCAAAATATAGTAATTTTTTTCATTCAATTTAGTATTGAAATATTTTTTTTGAAATAAGAATGCATCTTGAATTCAAAAGTATAGACAGCAATACTTTTTAAAATAAAATAATTATTTTGGGGATTAGAAGCAATTAAAATTTCAGGGTAAAAATAATCATTTTTTTATATCAAACTACATTCAAAAAGGGTGCATTCCAAATTGTTGCCTGTTGGTGGAGACACCAACCGGGGCAGCGCCCCGTGGGCGGTGTCACCGCCCACAGTCAAGCAGCCCATCCGACAATTTGGAATGCACCTTTCAAAAACTAAATAAAATATTTTATTTTTTTCCGATTGATTGATTATAGTTACCAAAAAGGTGAATTACAATGGGATTGATTATTTTTGCCCGCCTATGTCACAACATAAAACTGTAGCGCTTCATACTTTAGGCTGCAAATTGAATTATGCAGAAACCTCATCCATTGAGAGATTAATGGAAGCGAATGGATTTGTAAAAAAAGATTTTACTGAAGAAGCAGATGTGTATGTAATAAATACCTGCTCGGTTACAGAAAATGCAGATAAAGAATGCCGCCAGTTGGTACGAAGGGTACAACGAAAAGCGCCTGAAGCGTTGGTGGTAGTTATTGGTTGCTATGCGCAATTAAAGCCAAAAGAAATTGCGGAAATCCCCGGTGTTGACCTGGTGTTGGGAGCTTCAGAAAAATTTAATATCACTTCTCATTTAAAAGAACTTACCCATGGCGACAGCGCCAAAATATGTAGTTGTGAAATAGAAGATGTAGAAGGATTTCATTCCTCTTTTTCGTTAAACAACAGAACGAGGACTTTTTTGAAAGTACAGGATGGCTGCGATTATAATTGTTCATTTTGCACCATTCCTTTCGCGCGCGGAAAAAGCAGGAGTAATTCTATAGAAAATGTTTTATCTGAAATAAAAAAAATAAAGGAAGCCGGAGTAAAAGAAATTGTATTAACTGGGATTAATCTTGGCGATTTTGGCAAAGATGGCAACGGCATTAAAACAGGAGAGAATTTTTATTCATTATTAAAAACTATAGAAGAGAATGAGGGCGTACAACGATACCGTATTTCATCTATTGAGCCCAATTTATTGACGGTAGAAATTATTCGGTTAGTTGCCAACAGCAAAAAAATAATGCCGCATTTTCATATTCCGTTACAAAGCGGAAGTAATAAAATTTTGGGAATGATGCGTAGGCGCTATAAAAGAGAATTGTATGGGGAAAGAATAGTGATGATAAAAAAATTAATTCCTGATTGTTGTATTGGAGTAGATGTGATTACAGGTTTCCCTGGTGAGACGGATGAGGATTTTAAAGAAACTGTTGACTTCCTGATTTCGTTGAATGTTTCTTATTTTCATGTATTCACTTATTCTGAAAGAGCTAATACACATGCGTTGGATATAGCGCCGGTAGTGCCCGTCCATGTTCGCCATGAAAGAACCAAAATTCTTCGCTCTTTATCCTATAAAAAAATGCAACAGTTTATAAGAGCGCATTCAGGTGAAATAAGAAAAGTTTTATTTGAGGGAGAATCCAAAAATGGAATGATGGATGGGTATTCTGATAATTACATTAAAGTAACAGTGCCTTATAAAGAAGAGTGGACCAATGAAATTGTAGATTGGAAAATATAATATTTAGTTTAATAAGATTCTTTGATATATTACATTTTGATTTTACTTTATACAAAAAACTATTTGCGATGAATAAACTTTTTAGAGGGCTAATTGCTGCTTATGGCGCAAAAAAATTAGGAGGTGGATGTATAAGTACGGTTCTTGTTTTCATTTTAATTTATGTCGCTCTGGGGCATGTACATTGCTAAATGATATTAAAATACTTAATGAAAAACGGGCTTGCCTAAAGCAAAAGCCCGTTTTATTATCATTCAAGAACATTTAAAAAGATAATTTTTATGCCATTTCTTCGTGAAGCGCTTTTTCGTTTACTGATGATTCGGCAATTTTTGTGAGTTTATCATTAGCTTCTTTTTCCTCTTTTAAAGTCTTTTCTAAAAGATTCGCTATCTCATCTTCACCTAAGGTTTTTGCAAAAGCACATAAAGTACCGTAAGTTGCAATTTCATAATGTTCTACTTTCTGAGCGGCAGATATAATTCCTGCATCCCGTACCATTCCCTCTTCAGATTCTTCCATTATTTCTTCTGCCTCCTTAGTAAGAGCTGCCATCGCTTCACATTTTTTTGCACTTGCACTTTTGCCTAATATTTCAAATGCCTGTTCGCATCTTTCCACATGTCCTTTTGTTTGTTCCAAATGATCTTCCAATCCTTTGATCAAATCTTTAGAAGTACTGTTTTTGATCATCTTGGGGATTGCTTTTGTTAAAGCTTTTTCGGCCCAATAAATATCCCTTAATTCATTTTCAAATAATTGCATAAGGCCATTCTGTTTTTTAGAACCATTAGTGGTTCCGGATGATGTTTTCATGATTGAAGTTTTTGATTAACAATATTTTTATCGTTTAAAGAGCTGACAATTTCGTGCCACTTTTTTTATTTAAATTTTCAACCTAAATCTCATCTTCCATTAAAAAAAACCTTTATTAACTATTTTAAAATTTCTACAATTATTTCAAAATTGAGGATTCTTTTACTCATGAAGTGAATAAGTTGAAATAATACCTTAATTAATTTTAGTAAAAAAGATTTGATACTTAAATTAACAGAAAAATAGATACACTGGCAACAAAATTGTAGCCTCAACAAAAGATATGTATATAAAAATGATGAACCATTTTAGACCTCTTTCAGATTCTCTTATTCAAAAGTTGAAGCAATGTCGGATGAAGGAATTAGATGCAGGCGATAATCCACTCAGAATGGACAAAATGACTTATGCGATTTCACCTTTGTATAAAAGAGGTTACATAGATATAAAGAAGGAGATTATAGGAAATAAGATTTTTTATTTTGTGGTAGTTACAAAAAAAGGGTTAGAATATTTAGAAAGGTTATATGCCCTTTCTTATACAAGTAAATTAAATTCTTAATTATTTCCTTCCGAAACATCTTACCACGACGACAAGGTGTGTATTATGTTTACTGTATAATTTCATTCTCCGTTTTTCGTTACTTTTTAAGAACAACACTTTTCCTTTTGTGAGAAGAGAATTATTTTTTAAATAATTCTTTTTAAAAACGAAGCATTAATCCTGCTGAAGGAACAATTACAGTTTTGGTATAATCCTGGCCATAATGGAAACTGCAATTAATAGTGATCGCTACTGCCGAAATATTGAAATTAAAACCCAAAGTAGTTGAATTGTATTTTAAGGAAGTGGCTTCTGAATTAATTAAATTTCCTGAAGTAATAGTTTGTTTATCAAAGATCTGCTGACCGACACCAGTACTGATACGAAATACTTCTGCAATTAGTAAACCTCCTTCCAACTGATAAACATTATTGGAGGAGTTTTGATTTTGGTCTAAAGTTGAATAACCCTGGTCATCAAAAATGTGTTGAACTGTTTGGGCATTGTTCAAGCCGAAACTGCCAAATCCCGCAAGCATTGTCCTGTGATCATTTTTATCTCTTGCAATAGTTAATCCTAACATCCCATTTAATTGCCAGTTTAAACGGTTATTATCAAACTTGCCAAAATTTTCATCACCCGGACCGTAGTAATAATTGGCTGATGCTCCCAATGAAATGACAATTCCACTCTTTCGGTTATAATTATTTCTGTTGTCATTTTGTGCTTTTGCTGAAAATACAGATAAAGAAATGGCTATTAAAAAGGTAGTAATGTTTTTCATGGTAATTATTTATAGGTGTTAAAATTGTTTTAAAGAAAATGTGAGGCCCACATTAATCACAGATAAGCCCAGCCCTGCATCTAAATAAAATTTCAACTGTTTATTAATAAAATAGTATCCTCCAATTCTCGCGGTAATTCCTATCGGTGCTGATCTTGTTCCCGATTTTACAAGTATTACCTGTGAATTGTCGTTGGTAAAACTTATGGTATTATTTGAAAGAATATTAGAAGTAGTAATACCCAGTCCTCCCAAAATATAGGGTTGTAATTTTGAGGTAGATTGGGAAAGAAAATATCTGCCATAGACATACAATGCAAAAATATTTTCTTTTAAAGAAATATTATTTTGTGTACTATCATAACTGCTGAATTGCTGGGTAGCAAATTTGTGTGAACCAAAACCAATTTTCACACCAAGATTTAAATTCGATTTGTAATTGATTTCATACCCGAACGAAATGACCGGAAATGTAGCAGAAGACGAATAATTTTTAACATCCATTACTTTTGTGAAACCTCTAATAAAGCCAAGTCCGAAGCTTATACTTCCATTTTTAAACAAGTCTGTGTCTTTTTTAAGTAAGACTGTATCTTTTTTATAATCAATCTGACGGTGTGGATAATGACTGTCTATTGGCGCCCCACTTTCCATTGGAGTAATATAATCTTTAACCTGGTTGCGATAACTGATAACGTAAACCTCATTTCGTGGTATGGTATATATTGGGCCATCAGGTATATCAGTACGTTGATAGGAAATAAAATAAGGCCCTACTTCTTTTACCAATCCATATACAATGTCGCCGTTTAATTTTACAATCACGTCAAAACCTGCATTTAGTTGAACTGACCGGGGAGGAGGTATTACTCTTTGAGTGTCTGACTGGCCATAAACATTGCTTACAGTTAAGAACATAACTATAATGATTAAACGTAAAAGTATTTTAATTTTAGCCTGGTTTTCTTTTTTCATATAAATTTTAGTATGTGATATCTTTCATGATACCGTTAGTAATATATACCTTCTGTGTCGTATCCCTGGAATTGGAAAGAGTCATTTTAAATACGCCCGTTATTAATGTTTGATCTAAATCCTGCTTTTGAATCTGGAAAACTGCATTCGCCAAATCGCCGGCGTAAAGGGTATAAGCGGATAAATTATTACTATTGGTAAGATTATATAATTGAACCTGTGCCAGTCCTTTTTGGGAAGTATAAAGAGGACTATATATTCCGGACAACTGGTTTACATCAACTGCATCGAAGGTGATAAAAAGTTGATATGTATTTCCTGCGCTGTCGTTACCGGTGGCTTGAAGTGAAAAACGATTATATAATTGGCCTGGCAATGTGGTATCCTGCGGATAAACAACCACTTTTGAAATAGGCGAGAAAGAATAATTATCGGCCTTCCATAAAGAACCGCCATTTAAATTAAAAGTAAGAGATGGAGTTCTTACTATTGTCACCGTCGTCTGTTCATCTGAACAGCCGGAGAAAATCAGAAATAGAAAAAATATGGGGAAAAGCAGTAATTTTTTTTTCATTTATAATTTTATAATATGATTTTATTAGAAATAAAAATCAAAGATTATACCGCAATTCAATTTTTAACCTAAGCGTAGTAAGTTGAATAATTTGTTATAAAATAGGAAATAAATCCCTTTTCAATGTAGATTATTTGCCACATAAATGAGGATTTACGAAAAATTGAATATTACAGTAAACCAATAAATAACGGTGTTTCTGAATCCCTCCTGTACATGAATAAGGGCATTCGGTATATTTTGGTAAATAAAAAAATAATCATGATCGGGCATCTGTCGAAAACTTACTTTACCCAACTATTCAAAAGTCTTCTTAAAATAATGATTTCTCCTGTATGATAACTGGTGTGATCTGCTAATAGTAAAGCCTCCCGTAATAAAGTTTGCCCATCTCCATAAGAAAATGGTTCGAATAAATGCTCCTGATTTTTTTTTAGTAATTCAATAAATGTTTGACGGTCCTTTTTTATTTGGTGGATGCATTTTTCCCATTCGATTTCCGACCTGGGGTTATTTTCGGAAGGCCAGTATTCATCAGGCCATTTCGGTGATTTATGCTTTTCATTGTGTGAGAATTCAAGCATATCCCACTGGGCAATACGAATATGTTCTGCAATTTGCCAGATACTATAAGGCAGGCCGCCGGGCTTTTTATCCAATAAATCAAATTGGATGTTTTTCAAAGCATCATCTAAGGTAACATGGGCTTTTCCTCCGTTTAGTAGATCCGTAAGATTGGTGATTAGGGTGTTATTATTTGAACTTTGTATTTGCATAACTTTGATTTTAGGTATTCATAAAAATATTTTATCCGGTTGTAACTTTCTAATATATCATTTCGTTACACAACTATCTTTCCAAAAATTTTAAATTTATTATTATGAAAAAATTATTGATTCCTTTTTTGCTCCTGGTAAGCACTAATTTATTAGCACAACCCTGGCAAACTATTAAGGGCGACGGGAATGTAAAAAAGGAAACCCGGACAGTAAGCAGTTTTACATCTTTATCTTCTCATGGAGCTATTGATGTTCAGATAGCTTATGGTAATTCAAACAGCATCAGCATTGAGGCTGATGAGAATTTGCTTCCATATATAGAGACAACGGTTGAAGGAGGTATACTAAACATAGGGCCTAAAAATAAAATAAATTTAAAATCAAGGTCGAGAATGGTAGTATATATTTCCATGACTAAAATAAATTCCTTAAAACTGAGTGGTAGCGGCAATATCAATGGCGACGGTTCATTTGGCAATGATGGCAAGACTGAAATTGCTATTT
>Ga0208357_1000319_pt1 | contig 38913 bp, 40 predicted proteins | sample NGESurdeep092012_6_FD_184487 | JGI IMG/M metagenome (GOLD analysis project Ga0208357, IMG submission 184487) | Arctic peat soil microbial communities from Barrow, Alaska - NGEE Surface sample F52-2 deep-092012 (SPAdes) | ecosystem: Environmental > Terrestrial > Soil > Wetlands > Peat ...
CCCCGAGGTGATCGAGTTGTTCGGCCACCCGCAGCTTGTCGTCGACGGAGAGCGAGAGCCCTTCCTGCTGGCTGCCGTCGCGCAAGATGGTGTCGAAGATGTCGACCGACTCGGGAAGCTCGGGGATCTCGTAGTCATGGGCGCGGTGGGTGCGGCCGTCGGCGTGGGTGTGACGGTCAGTCGACATGATCAAGCCAGTCCTTGTACTGGTCGACCTGACCCCGCACGGTGGCGAAGTAGGTCTCCTGGATCCTCTTGGTGATGGGACCCGGCCGCCCGGTGCCGACCTGGCGGTCATCGACGGCACGGATCGGGACCACTTCGGCCGCCGTGCCCGAGAGGAAGGCTTCCTCGGCCAGGTAGAGGTCGGTGCGGATGATGGGCTCGTGGCGCACCTCGATCCCGAGGTCGCCGGCAATGGTCTCAATGGATTGCTGGGTGATGCCGGCCAGGGCCCCCGAGTCCGAGGTGTGCGGGGTGATGATGACCCCGTCGTGCACGACGAAGATGTTCTCGCCCGTGCACTCGCTCACCGTGCCGTTGGGGGCGAGCAGGATGGCCTCGTCGTAGCCGGCCTTGATCGCCTCCACCTTGGCCAGCGACGAGTTGATGTACATGCCGGTGCCCTTGGCCGCGGTGGGCACGGCGTTCGGATCGTGACGCTGCCAGGAACTGATCTTGCACGACACGCCGTTGGCCACGCCGTCGTCGCCCAGGTAAGTACCCCAGGGCCAGGCGGCGATGGAGACGTTGATCGGGCAGGGCAGCGGGTTCAAGCCCATCTCGCCGTAGCCCAGGTAGATCAGCGGGCGCAGGTAGCAGCCGTCGTTGAGCCCGTTGACCCGCACCAGGTCACGGGTGGCATCGATGATCTGATCCACGGTGAACGGAACGTCGATCATGAAGATCTTGGCCGAGGCGAAGAGCCGACGGATGTGGTCGCCCAGGCGGAAGACGGCCACACCGCGTGAGGTCGGGTAGGCCCGGATGCCCTCGAACACGCCGGAGCCGTAGTGCATGGTGTGGGTGAGCACGTGCACGGTGGCGTCGGCCCAGTCGACGAACTCGCCGTCCATCCAGATCTTCTCGGTCGGGGTGATGGGCATGCTCAGAGCCTCTCTGCGATGGCATCGCCCACGGCGGTCGTGGACAGCGTCGTGGTCGACATGGCATTGGACTGTTCGGACAGCGCTTTGAGGACACGCTGGGCGGCATCGTTCTCGCCCAGGTGGGCCAGCATCAGCGCGGCCGAGTGGATGGCGGCCAGCGGGTTGGCGATGCCCTGGCCGGCGATGTCGTGGGCGGCACCGTGGACCGGTTCGAACACGGACGGCCCGGTGCGGTCCGGGTTCAGGTTGGCCGAGGCGGCGAAGCCGATGCCACCGCTGACCGCGCCGGCCAGGTCGGTGAGGATATCGCCGAAGAGGTTGTCGGTCACGATGACGTCGTATCGGCCGGGCTGCTCCACCAGGTAGATGCAGGCGGCGTCGACGTGGTTGTAGTCCCAGGAGACGTCGGGGTACTCGGGGGCGACCTCGGTGACGGTGCGCTGCCAGAGGTTGCCGGCGAAGGTGAGCACGTTGGTCTTGTGCACCAGGGTCAGCTTGTGCCCGGGTCGATCGTTGGCCATCTCGAAGGCGAAGCGCACACAGCGTTCGACGCCGAAGCGGGTGTTCACCGACCCCTGGGTGGCCACTTCGTGAGGGGTCCCGTGGCGCAGGAACCCGCCCTCGCCGGCGTAGGTGCCTTCGGTGTTCTCCCGGATGACGACGAAGTCGGCGCCCTGGGCGATCGAACCGGGCGTGCCGGTGAAAGGACGGAGGTTCACGTACAGATCGAGCGAAAAGCGGAGGCGGAGCAGGAGGCCACGCTCGAGGGTGCCCGGCGGCACCGAGGTGTCGCCCACAGGTGGGCCGATGGCGCCCAGGAGGATGGCGTCGTAGCCCCGGAGCTCCTCGAGAGTTTCGTCCGGGAGCACGGTGCCGTCACGGAGGTAGCGGGCCGCCCCCAGGTCGAAGTCGGTGGTCGTCACGTTGACACCGGCGGCGGCCACCACCTTGAGGGCCTCGGCGCAGACCTCGGGCCCGATGCCGTCCCCGCCGATGACGGCGATACGCCAACCTGTCGTGCTGTTGCTCACTGGTGTTGCTCCCATGATCGAGTGTGCCGGGAATTGAAAAACCGCCCACCCAGTGGACGGTTCGACGGCGCGCGGGGATGTGGCGCGCCTAATGAATAATGCCTACAACGTGCTCAAGACGGTACATACGGGTGTCAGTCTCTCGCAGCGGGAGGCCTTCGTCAACAACGGGGGCGTCAGCCCCTTCCGGGCGATTAGCCTGGTTGCCGCCGTCGAGGTGTCCCCCCGGACCCCCGGCACCCTCCACCCGAAGGGCACGTAGTGACCAACGCATCATCCAACGACACCCAAGCGACCAAGCTCACCCAGGGCACCTTCGAGCGCCTCACCGCCGAGCTGAAGGACCTGACCACCCGTGGCCGGGTCGAGATCGCCGAGCAGATCGAGACGGCCCGCGCCCTGGGCGACCTCAAGGAGAACGGTGACTACCACGCGGCCAAGGACTCCCAGGGGAAGATGGAAGCGCGCATTCGTCAACTCCAGGCCCTGCTCAAGGAGGTCCAACTGGTCGACGAGTCGGACGTGGGTGACGGAAGCGTGAGCACCGGTACCACGGTGACGCTGCGCTACGAGGGTGACGACGAGGACGACACGCAACAGTTCTTCGTGGGCTCGATTGAAGAGCGCCAGGGCAGCCTGCCCGTTCTGTCACCCAGCGCGCCGCTCGGTCAGGTCCTGATGGGGAAGAAGGCGGGCGACACGGTCGAGTACACCGCACCGGGAGGCATGCTCCGGGTCGAGATCGTGGCGGTGGACCGCTGATGGCCGCGGTACCCCTTACCTTGAGCGAGAAGATCTGGGATGCCCATGTGGTGAACGCCACGGCCGGCGAGCCCGACCTCCTGTTCATCGACCTGCACCTGGTGCACGAGGTGACCTCGCCCCAGGCCTTCGATGGGTTGCGGCTGGCCGGCCGCACGGTGCGGCGGCCCGACCTCACGGTGGCCACCGCCGACCACAACGTGCCGACCCTCGACATCGACCGGCCGGTGGCCGACCCGATCTCGGCCCAGCAACTCAAGGTGCTGAGCGACAACTGTGAAGAGTTCGGCATCACCTGCTACCCCATGGGCGATCCCAACCAGGGCATCGTCCATGTGATCGGGCCCGAGCAGGGCTGGACCCAGCCCGGCATGACGATCGTGTGCGGCGACAGCCACACCTCCACCCACGGTGCCTTCGGGGCGCTGGCCTTCGGCATCGGCACCAGCGAGGTCGAACACGTTCTGGCCACTCAGACCTTGGGGCAGGTGAGGCCGGCCACCATGGCCGTCACCGTGGAGGGCGAGTTGGGCGCCGGCGTGACCGCCAAGGACGTGGCGCTGGCCATCATCGGTGCCATCGGGACCGGGGGTGGCATCGGGCACGTCATCGAGTATCGAGGTTCAGCCATTCGCTCGTTGTCGATGGAAGGCCGCCTCACGCTCTGCAACATGAGCATCGAGGGCGGGGCCCGGGCCGGATTGGTCGCTCCCGACGAGACCACGTTCGACTACATCAAGGGCCGCGACCACGCACCGCGCGGCGACGACTGGGGTGCCGCCGTGGCCTACTGGCGCACCCTGGTCACCGACGAGGGGGCGGTGTTCGACAAGGAAGTGACCCTCGACGCCGCGTCGATCACGCCGCACGTGACGTGGGGCACCAACCCGGCCCAGGTCATCCCGATCAGTGGCAACGTGCCCGATCCCGAGACCATGGACGATGCCGGCGAGCGCGACTCGGCCGAGCGCGCCCTGGCCTATATGGGCCTGGCGGCCAACACACCCATGCGGGAGATCAGCGTGGACACGGTGTTCCTCGGTTCGTGTACCAATTCGCGCATTGAGGACCTGCGGGCCGCCGCCGCCGTCCTCGAAGGCCGGACGGTCCACGCCGGCGTGCGGGCGCTGGTCGTGCCCGGCTCGCACCGGGTCAAGAGCCAGGCCGAAGCCGAAGGGCTGGACACGGTCTTCCTGGCCTCCGGGTTCGAATGGCGTGAACCGGGATGCTCCATGTGTCTGGCCATGAACCCCGACAAGCTGGCCGTGGGCGAACGGGCCGCTTCGACGTCGAACCGCAACTTTGAAGGTCGTCAGGGGCGGGGCGGCCGGACCCACCTGGTCTCGCCCATCGTCGCCGCGGCCACGGCAGTCGCCGGGACGTTCGCCACGCCCGAGGATCTCGACCGATGAAGCCCGTCACCGTCATCACCGGCCGAGCTGTGCCGCTCGATCGCACCGACGTCGACACCGACCAGATCATCCCCTCCGACTGGCTCAAGCGGGTCGAGCGCACCGGCTTCGGTGCCGGGCTGTTCTCCGAGTGGCGCGATGACCGCGACTTCGTCTTGAACCACCCGGAGTTCGTGGGAGCCACCGTGTTGGTGGCCGGCCACAACTTCGGGACCGGCTCGTCCCGGGAGCACGCCGTGTGGGCCCTGATGGACTACGGATTCGAAGCGGTGGTCTCGTCCCGCTTTGCCGACATCTTCCGCAACAACTCCATCAAGCAGGGGCTGCTCCCCGTCCAGGTGACGCCGGCGTTCGATGCCGAGTTGATGAAGGCGGTCGAGGCCGACCCCACGCTCGAGATCACCATCGACGTGGCCCGGGGCACCATTGAGGCGCCGGCGGCCGGACTGGCGGCTGAATTTCCGTTGGACGAGTTCACCCGGCAGCGGCTGCTCAACGGGTGGGACGACATCGGGCTGTCACTGCGTCACGCCGAGGCCATCAACGCTCACGAGGAGCGGCGGCCGAGCTTTCTGCCCTCGGCCTGAGGCCGTTGCGGGTTGGTCTCCCGGCCTGCGGTTGACCTATCGGATGGTCCCGTGTCCCGGGATGAGAGGGAGATCGAGTGCGGTGACCCATCCAGGCGGGAGGTCGTTGACCGCCGGCACGGCATTGAGGGCTCGCAGGCCCGTGGCCAGACAGCCGGCCGCGGCGGCGTCCCGTCCGCTGCCGTCGGTGAAACGGAACGTGGTCTCTTGCGTAATTGATGGAGACCCGTCGATCTCTACCCGGTAGACGTCGTCCTGGGTGCCGCGCGGCCACTCCGGTGCAGCATCTCCTCCGACCCGGTTGACATGCTCGAGGCAGATGCGGGGTTCGCCCCGGTGGATCCCGTTGACCGTGAAGCGGATGGCGGCGACTTCCCCCGGATTGATGACTCCCTTGGCGGTGACAATCGACTTCTCGGTCATCCACTTCTCCCACGTGGTGGTGATCTCGTCGAGTTCGATACCGACGGCATGGGCCATCATTGGCACCGTGGCCCCCCACGACATCACCAGGATGTCGGTGTGCTCGAGGAGCGGCGTGAATTCGGGCGGTCGGCCGATGCCCATCTCGTCCTCGTAGTCGCCCTCGTAGTTGATGTAGTCGAGTATCTCGAGCGCCTTGACCTGGCGAACCTCCCCGCACAGGCCCATCAGGGTCATCGGGAGGAGGTCGTTGGCGAAGCCAGGATCGATGCCGGTGGTGAAACACGAGGCGCCGCCCGACGCGCACGCCTCGGAGATCGGGTCGACCCACGACGGTGGATTGAGCGACATGCTCGGCCACACCCACGGCGTCATGGCCGTCGAGCACACATCGATCCCGGCCCTGAGGAAGGCACCGATGTCCCGCAGGTTGTCGGTCGCATGGGCGGCGGTCGGCCCGTAGTGCACGAGGGCATCGGGTCGCAGGTCAATCAAGGTGTCAACCTCGTCGGTCGCGACCAGGCCGATCGACCCGATCCCGCAGATCTCACCCACATCGCGGCCCACCTTGCCCGGGTTGCTCACCCCGACACCCACCAGCTCAAAATCTGGATGGCCCAACACCTCGGGAATGACCATCTTGCCGACAAAGCCGGTACCCCATACGACGATCCGTTTCGGCGCTTTCATCGGAGCATCATCTCACCAGAGCGGTTGATTCCTCCTGCGCTCCTCCGGCGCCCGCCCGGGATCAGCTGGGTGAGGAGCCTGGCTCGACCGGTGCCCCTCCGCCGATGCCTGACCTCAATCGACCGCCACCGGCACCAGCTCGAAGGCGCCCACGTCGACCAGGCCTTTGTCGGTCAGGCGCAGGTCGGGAATCACCGAAAGACCCAGGAAACTCATGTGCATGAACGGTGCGCCGATCGACGTGCCCAACGTGCGGGCTGCCTCGACCAGATGGTGCAGCCCCTCGGCGACGACGCGAGCCGGTTGGTCGCTCATGAGGCCGCCGATGGGGAGTGCCAGCTCGGCCAGAACCCGGCCGTCGTCGTCGATGGCGACCTGGCCCCCGCCGAGCTCGGCCAGCCGGGCCACCGCGGCGGCCATGGCCCTGGGGCCGTGACCGGAGGCCGAGCCGACGGCCATGCAGTTGTGGGCGTCATGGCCGACGGTCGACGCCAGAGCGCCTCGGGCGAGACCGAAACCCTGCACCCAACCCAGGCCGATGCGGCCGGTCTCCCGATGGCGTTCGACCACAGCCAGTCGGGCGACGTCGGCTGACGGGTCCGAGGGATCGGTGATCAGCGACGACGTCGAAAGCGAGCCTTCCCGAATGCCGATGGTGCGAGCGCGGGCACCAGGATGGTGGCCGATGTCGAAGGACGCAGCCGGCGGCGGGGTGGCCAGGTGCACCGAATGTCGCATGAACTCCGGCGCTGGCGTATCGATCACCGCACCGGGCACCGCGGCACCGTCCTGAGCCACCAGATGTCCGCGTTGGAACACCCGGGAGGGGCAAAAACCGGTGAGGGTGTCGAAGCACAAGACGTCGGCCTGGTACCCGGGACCGAGAGCACCGAGTTCGGTGAAGCCGTGGTACTCGGCCGGACGCAGCGTGGCCATGACCAGCGCGTCGATCTCGCCGACCCCGGCGTCGACGGCCAGCTGCACGCAATCGTTGAGATGGCCGACGTCGAGCAAGGTGTCGGGCTCGCGGTCGTCAGTGCACAGGGCGACGTGGTCGGTCCCGTGGGCCAGGACGGTGGGGATGAGGTCGCACAGGTTCTGGCTGGCCGATCCCTGGCGGATGAAGATCCACATCCCCTTGCGCCGCTTCTCCTCGGCCTCTTCCAGCTCGGTGCACTCATGGTCCGATTCCACGCCGGCGGCCAAGTAGGCGTCGAGGGCTCGGCCGAGGACGCCGGGCGCATGACCGTCGACGCGACGACGGCTTCCCGCGGTCGCGATGCGGGCCAGCATCTCGGGATCGCCGGCGATGACGCCGGGAAAGTTCATGACCTCGGCCACGCCGATGGCGGCGTAGTCGTCCAAGAGGGAAGCCACGTCTGGTGCGAAGAGCTCGGCGCCCGGGCTTTCGAACGGGGAAGCCGGGACACAGCTGCTGGCGCACACACCGAAGGTGAAGGGCAGTTGGCGGGCCGCCGCGATCAGGGCGGCGACCCCCGGGATCCCAAACACGTTCGCCACTTCATGCGGGTCGGCGGCCACAGCGGTGGTCCCCAGTGGCAAGACGGTGCGCACGAACTCGTCGACCCAGAGCTTGGACGACTCGAGGTGCATATGGGCGTCCACCAGTCCGGCGGTCACGGCGGCGCCGTCCAGATCGACGACTTCCGCGGCCTCTCGAGCGCCCCATCCGGCCACCACGCCATCGGCAATGGCCAGGTCGGTGGAGACCCATTCCCGGGTGGAAGGCGACAACACCCTGCCCCCACGCAGCAGGAGATCGGCCGGCTCATCGCCGCGGGCAACCGCCAGGACGTGGGGTGATGACGGAGCACGGGCCATGGCGCATCGTGGCCGCGGCGGCCCCGGCCGTCAAACTTGTCTTGGCGCGGCGTTTCCCACCACCAGTTCGCCGGGATTCCCTGCCACCAAGAACGGTTGTTTGCCGGGGGCGGCGCCCGGTTGCGGAGGGCGCTTCCCTCCATCACCTCGAACGAGAACGAATTGCGGACGGCAACACGACCCCGTGCCCCTGAACAGGTGGTCCGTGGGGGGGTGGTTCTGAGGTCGCACGGAGCGTGGCAGGATCGGTCGATGCTGACGTTGCGACCCATGACCGACGCCGACGTGGAAGGGGCGGTCGAGGCCTTTGACAGCGGATTCCTGGCCATGCGGGCTCGCTACGGCCTGCCCATCACGGCCACCTCGATTCAAAATGAGCGGCGCCGGCAGAACCGCACCCGCCATTTCCTGGGCACCGACCCGGGGGGCTCCTGGGTGGCCGACGATGAGGGGACCATTGTGGGGATGTCCCAGGCCACCGTGCGCGAGGGCTACTGGTTGCTCTCGGTGCTGGGCACCATTCCCGGTCGCCAGGGCCGGGGCCTGGGTCGCGAACTGCTGCGACTGGCGCTCTCGCACGGCGATCCGGAGAGCCCGGGCACCATCCAGTGTTCCCGTGACCCCAAGGCCATGGCGCTCTATTCGAATTTCGGCTTCTCGCTGCACCCGGTGGTGGCCGCCTGGGGCCATCTGCGCCCCGGCGCGGTGACCCGGCCGCCCGACGTCACCCGGTTCGAGACCGACCAGGTCACCGAGTCCCAGCTCGACATCGTCACCGCCATCGACCGGCGGGTCCGCGGCTCGGCCCGCACCATCGACGTTGAGATGATGCTCTCCGAGGAGGGCAACCGCCTCCTCCTGCACGGCGACCAGGCCTACGCCGTGGCCAAGGACGAGCGCATCGTGACGTTGGGCGCGCGCACCGAGGAGTCGGCCGCGCTCGTCCTGCGCACCATGCTGGCCGAATCACCCGAAGGCGAGACCATCGAGGTCAACTGGCTCACCTCGGCCCAGCAGTGGGCCATACGCGTGTTGACCCAGGCGGGGATCGAGCTGCAGCCGTACGGGCCGGTGATGGTGCGCGGCATGAGCGGCCCGCCCACGCCGTACATTCCGAGCGGTGGCTACGGTTGAGCCTGCGTCCAGCGGTACCGCGTCCATCCCGTCTCCGGGCGGGCGCCCAGGCCCTCGTAGAAGGTGATGGCGTCGGCGTTCCAGTCCAACACGTCCCACTCGACCCTGCCCTCGCTGCGCTCCCGCAATTCGGCCAGCAGCGCGGCAGCATGACCCTGCCGCCGGAAGGCGGGGCGCACATAGATGTCCTCCAGCCAGATCCCGGTGCGCCCGAGAAAGGTGGAGAACGTCCGGAACCAGAGGGCGTGACCCGCCACCGCACCGTCGTCGGCCACCGCCACCGTGTCGAAGATGACGGCGCCGGGACCGAACAGGGCACGCCGGAGATCATCTTCGGTGCAGACAACCTGGTCAGCCATCTTCTCGAACGCGGCCAACTCCTGGATCATGGCCAGCACATCCGGCAGATCGTCCTCCGTGGCCGGTCGGATCACCCCGTGCGGGCCCGGTTGGCGGCCGAGACAACGGCGCTGAGGGACGCATCGAGGATGGACGAGTCCCGACCCACGCCCCACCAGGTCGTACCGTCCGGGCCGGCACACTCGACATAGGCCACCGCCGAGGCATTCGAGCCCTCGGTCAGGGCATGCTCGGAATAGTCCTTGACCTCGAGCACCACGCCCAGCTCATCGCGCAGGGCGGTCACCAGCGCGTCGATCGGACCGTTCCCCTCGCCGGCGATGGTGCGATGCTGACCGTCGACCAACAGCTGCGCCGTCACCGAGGTGTGCCCCCGTCCGGTGGCCACTTCGCTGCCGATCAGGCGCAGCCCGGCGTCCTCGGGCAGATAGGTCTCCGAGAAGACGTCCCACATCTGGCCGGGCCCGATCACGGTGCCACTGGCCTCGGTGATGGCCTGGACCGTCTTGGAGAATTCCACTTGCAGTCGACGGGGCAGGTCAAGGCCGTGCTCGGTGTCCATCAGATAGGCCACCCCACCCTTGCCCGACTGGCTGTTGACCTGGATGATGGCCTCATAGGTGCGTCCGGTGTGCTTGGGGTCGATCGGAAGGTACGGCACCTCCCACTCGGGGTAGTCGTCGCCGATGGCCGACATGCCTTTTTTGATGGCGTCCTGATGCGAGCCGGAGAAGGCGGTGTAGACCAGATCGCCGGCATAGGGGTGCCGGGGGTGGATCGGCAGGCGGGTGGCGTACTCGGCCACCCGGCGCACCTTCTCGATGTCCCCGAAGTCCAGCGCCGGATCGACGCCCTGTGAGAACAGGTTCATGGCCAGGGTGACGATGTCGACATTGCCGGTGCGCTCCCCGTTGCCGAACAAGGTGCCTTCGACCCGATCGGCGCCGGCCAGCACGGCCAGCTCGGCCGCCGCCACGGCGGTACCTCGGTCGTTGTGGGGATGCAGGCTCAACACGATGGACCCGCGGTTCTTGATGGTGCGGCCGAACCACTCAATGACATCGGCGTACACGTTGGGGGTGTACATCTCGACGGTGGCGGGAAGGTTGAGGATCATCGGACGATCCGCCGTCGGTTCGATGACGTCCATGACCGCTTCGCAGATCTCGACGGCGAACTCGGGCTCGGTGCCGGTGAAGCTCTCCGGCGAGTACTCGTAGCGGATGGCCGTGTCGGGCACCGTCTGCTCAAACTTCTTGCAGAGTCTGGCCGCGTTCACGGCGATGTCGACGATCCCGGCCTTGTCGAGGCCGAAGACGACCCGGCGCTGGAGCTCCGACACCGAGTTGTAGAAGTGCACCACGGCGCGATGAGCGCCGACCAGGGATTCGAACGTGCGCTCAATCAGCTCTTCCCGGCATTGGACCAGGACCTGGATCTCGACATCGTCGGGGACGATTCCCTCTTCAATGATGAGACGCTGGAAGTCGAAGTCGGTCTGGGAAGCCGACGGGAAGCCAACCTCGATCTCCTTGAAGCCGACATCGACCAGGGTGTGGAACAGGGCCAGCTTGCGCTCCGAGTCCATCGGGTCGATGAGGGCCTGGTTGCCGTCACGCAGGTCAACGCTGGCCCAACGGGGGGCCCGGGTGAACTGGCGGTCCGGCCAGGTCCGATCCTCGAGCACAAGGGGCACGTGCGACCGGTACTTGCCGAAGGGCATGGGGGACGGGTCACAGGGCAGGGCCAGGCGACCCCGCTCCATGTCGTCACCGCTCCCTTTCTGTTCCGTGGCCATGTCTCTATCCCTTCGTGGTACGAGCTCGCGATACCAACCGCTACCGGCCCAACAAAAAACCCCCTGGCCGAAGTGGCGCAGGAGGTTGCGAGCGAACGCTATGTGGCGTTCGCCGTCAGGTAAGCAGCAGGGTGGTCGTGATGACGTACGTCATAGTGCAGTCGATTGTCCCATCACTCCCCGGCAACGTCAAGGGCAGGAGGACCCCGGGCGCATCACGGGTTATCACGGAATGGGCGAACCGAACCTGATGACGTTGCCGTCAGGGTCCGTGTGCGCCGCTTCACGCACCCCGAACCCGGGGTCGAAGAGATCGCTGGTCTCCCCCACACCCGAGGCCACCCAGTCCCGGTGCAATGCCTCGGCGTCGTCGACGGCGAAGTACACCGCGCCGGCGCCCTGGGCCGTCACCGGCTCGTCCAGCTGATGGAAGTGGAGGTTGAAGCCGTCCCGTGACGCGGTGCCGTACCCCCCGTCGTGCACCCGGACGTCAAACCCGAGCAACCGGTAGTGCTCGGCCACGCGAGCCAGGTCGGCGGTCGGGAGAATGGGGGCGAGGCTCAGGAGGCGAGGCATACGAGCACGCTAGGTCCCTCGGCTGCCGGCGCGCCGGGTCACGGTCAACTGGGAACCAACGGCGATGGATGCTTCGGCTGGTAGAGGCCCACCTCCCCGCCGCCGGGAAGCTGGATCTTGGTCACCGATCCCCAGCGCGCCTCCTCCACGGCGGAGCACCGGACGCCTTTCTCCCCAAGTGACACCATCTCGGCGGGCAGATCGTCACACATGAAATAGAGCTCGTGTGCCACATCGCCTTCGCCGGGATGCACGGCCAACTCGGAGGGAGGCAGGGCGAAGATCAACCAACCGTGACCGGCGTCCACCGACGAAAACCCGAGGACGTTCCGGAAGAAGGCGCGATCAGCCGTGGCGTCGTTGCTGTACACGATCACGTGGGCACCGATGAGCATGGCGTCGCCCCCTTTCGCTCCGGGTTGTACTGACTCAAGGGCAGGTTATGTGGGCCGGGAACGACGGAGCACCCCGATGGCAACTGGATGACACCGAAGCTGCGATGAACGTGGGGCATGGTGGAGGGATGGGCAGCACCCGGACGAGCACTGTGGTGGAGGACGACACCAAGCGTGACGAACCGGGCCCCGAACTCCGGCCCTGGTGCGAAGTGGGCGTGATCTTCAAGGAGGACGGGGACGTCGTCATTGGGCGCCGGTACGGCGATATCGATGGCGGCGAGGCAGCGATCTGATGGTCAAGGTCATCTACGTCAGTGGCAACGGGGCCGAGACCGCCATGGTCGAGCTGGACGACTTCACGGTCAAGACCCTCTACCCGGATATCGCCGAGATGCTCCAGGGCGCGTCAACCGACCAACCATGCCCCTCGCCGCAGTTCAAGCTTTCCCGGCAGGCGCGTCAACGTCGGTCCAGGAGATCCAATCGCATCAAGGCCTGAAGGGCTCAGCGCGACCGATCGGCCCCGGGCTCAGCGGGGAGCGCGGGGCATGCCCAAGCCGACCATGGCGATGATGTCACGTTGGATCTCGTTGGTCCCGCCTCCGAAGGTGAAGATCGTCTGACCCCTGGCTTGACGCTCCAGCCGGCCCTGCAGCACGGCCCCGGGCGAACCTTCGGCGAGATAACCGGCCTGACCCACAACCTCGCTCAGGAGACCGTAGACCTCTAACGCCAGTTCGGTCCCGTAGACCTTGGTGGCCGACGCATCGGCCGGGTTCAGTCCCTTGTCGGCGCCCCAGGCCACTTTCCAGTTCAAGAGTTTGAGGACCTCGATCTTGGCGTGCACCCGGGCCAGAGTCACCTGGACCCACTCCTGGTCGATCACCTTCCTCCCGTCGCCGAGGGTGTGCTCTTGGGCCCATCGGCGCACGTCGGTCAGGCTCCGGAGCAGCCCCGAGGCCGGGCAGATCGCCACCCGTTCGTGGTTGAGCTGGTTGGTTATCAGCTTCCACCCTTGGTTCTCGGCCCCGACCAGGTTCTCGGCGGGCACTCGCACACCGTCATAGAAGGTCGAACTGGTGATGTCCCCGGCGATGGTCGCCAGCGGCGCCCAGCTGAAACCTGGAGCGCCGACCGGCACGATGAAGACCGACAACCCCTTGTGCTTGGGCGCATCGGGGTCGGTGCGGGCCGCCAACCAGATGTAGTCGGCATACTGGATGGCACTGGTGTAGATCTTCTGGCCATCGATCACGTACTCCTCGCCGTCGCGCACCGCCCGGGTCCGCAGCGACGCCAGATCGGTCCCCGCCGTGGGCTCGGTGTAGCCGATGGAGAAGTGGACCTTCCCCAGGAGGATGCCGGGCAGGATGCGCTGCTTTTGCTCGTCGGTGCCGAGGGCCATCAGGGTCGGGCCAACGCTGTTCAGCGTGAGGAGGGGGAGCGGCACTCCGGCCCAGTGGGACTCCTCCACGAAGATCATCTGGTCGATCGGCCCCCGCGCCCGGCCCCCGTACTCCACGGGCCAGCCCAACCCGAGCCAGCCATCCTCGCCCATGCGACGGATGTAGTGGGTATAGGTCGGCTCCCCGCCCTCCGAACCCTCCACCTCGTCCACCAGGCGGACGAAGTAGTGGCGCAGCTCGTCCTTGAGCTCCTGTTGTTCCGCCGTCAGTCCCAGCTCCATCGCTTCCCTCCGCTGGTGGACGATAGCTTTCACGACCGGATCCACCTGTCGACCGGGTGCACCTTTCCGCCTCGAAGGGGCGGCGACCAGCGAAATCCGGCCGCGCCACTACGGCGATCGGGGGAACTACGGTGGCGCGATGCGACGTTTCTTCACCATCGTCATTCGCATCGCTCTGGTGGCTGCCGTGTTCGGCGTGGTGCGCCAGGTGCTGCTGGATCGATCACCCCGGCAGGCCCTCCGAGGTCAACCCGTGATCGGCAGCCTCGATACCTGGCCGACGGTACCCCGCCGACCGACCGACTGACTCGACTGAGCGACCCATTGGCCGACCGACCGTTGGCCGACCGACCGTTGACCGGCTGACCGGCTGACCGGCTGACCGGCTGACCGGCTGACCGGCTGACCGGCTGACCGGCTGACCGATCGGCTACAGGCTGACGCGGTGCAGGTCGAGGATGCCCTCGTCGCTCCGGAGTTGATCGACCACGGCATCGGGCGCCGGGGAGGTGGTCGAGATCACCATCATCGCCGTGGGAGCGGAGGGGCTCGGCCCCACCGCCATGGACGAGATGGAGGTACCGGCGGCGCCCAACGCGGTGCCGACGATGCCGATCATGCCGGGACGATCGTCATTGCGCACCACCAGCATGTGCGGCGACGGCGGTACCTCGACCACATGGTCGTCGACCATGACCACCCGGGGCTCGGTGTGGAGTCCAGCCGTGCTCAACGTGCCCGAGATCGAGTGTGACTTCGAGCGCAGCGTGATGAGCGACTTGTAGTCGCGCGAGGTGGCGGTCGAGGACTCGCGGACTTCGAGTCCCCGCTGCTCGGCCAGCTGTGGGGCGTTGACGTAGGACACCGGTTCTTCGGTCGAACCGGCGAAGATGCCCTTGAGCGCCGAGAGCGTGAGGATGCCGGTGCTCACCGAAGCCAGCTCACCTTGGCACTCGATCTCCAGGCCATCGGGCAGACCGTCGTGCAGGCAGGCGAAGAAACGACCCAGCTGCTCGGCCAACGGCATGAACGGGCGGACCAGGTCGGACACGTCGGTGGCCGCCACGTTGACGGCATAGGGAACGAAGTCGCCGGCCAGCGAGAGCAGGACCTGCTCGGCAATGGTCACCCCGGCCTTGTCCTGGGCTTCCTCGGTCGAAGCGCCGAGATGCGGCGACACGACGACCTGGGGCAGCTCGAACAACGGCGAGTCCGTGCACGGCTCCTGGGCGAAGACGTCCAGCCCGGCCCCGGCCACGATGCCGTCCCGGATGGCCTCGGCCAGCGCCTCCTCGTCGACGATGCCCCCTCGGGCCGTGTTGATGATCCGGATGCCGGGCTTGGCCTTGGCCAGCAGGTCCCGGCCGAACAGGCCGATGGTCTCGGGCGTCTTGGGCGTGTGGATGGAGACGAAGTCGGCCTGGCCCACCAGCTCCTCGATCGTGACCAGGCGGACGGCCATGGCCCGGGCCCGCTCGGGCGAGACGAACGGGTCGAAGCCGATCAATTCCATGCCGAAGGCCAGGGCGCGCTGGGCCACCAACGAGCCGGCTCGACCGAGCCCGACCACGCCGAGGACCTTGCCGTGGAGCTCCACGCCCTCCCACTTGGAACGCTCCCAGCGCCCGGCCACCAGGGCCGCGTGCGCCTGGGGAATGTTGCGGGCCTGGGCCAGCAGCAGGGCCATGGCCTGCTCGGCCACCGAGAGGATGTTCGACGTCGGGGCGTTGACCACCATGACGCCGCGCTCGGTGGCGGCGATGACGTCGACATTGTCGAGCCCCACCCCGGCCCGGCCGACCACCTGCAGCGAGGTGCCGGCAGCCAGGACGTCGGACGTGACCTGCGTCGACGATCGGATGATGAGGGCGTGGGCGCCGACAATGGCCCCCAGGAGCTCCTCGGGGCTCACGCCCTCCTGGACGTCGACCTCGTGCCCGGCCCGGGCCAACAGGTCGAGTCCGCTCTGGGCGATCTTCTCCGTAACTAGTACCCGTGCCACCGCAGTGGTCTCCTCACTCCCCCCGCTCGACGAACGACTGGTGCTGCCGGTCAGTCTTGCGCTTCGGCAAAGAGCTCGGCCAACCGGGAAACCCCTTCGACCAGGTCATCGTCGCCCAAGGCATAGGACATGCGGAAGAACCCGGGCGCGCCGAACGCCTCGCCGGGCACCACCGCCACCTTGGCCTCGTTGATGCACACTTCCGCCAGCTCGGCGCTGGACGATGGCCGCCGCCCCCGCAGCGATTTCCCCAGCAGGCCCTTGACCGACGGATAGGCGTAGAAGGCCCCTTCGGGCTCGACGCACACCACGCCCTCGATGTCATTGAGCATGCGGAAGATGGTGTTGCGACGTCGGTCGAAGGCCGCCCGCATCATGGCCACGTCCTCGAGGCCGCCCGACACGGCGGCCAGCGCGGCCCGCTGGGACACGTTGGCCACGTTGGACGTCTCATGGCTCTGGATGTTGGTGGCCGCGGTGATGGCATCGGTCGGCCCGATCAACCACCCGACGCGCCAACCGGTCATGGCATAGGTCTTGGCCACGCCGTTGGCCACCAGACAGCGCTCGGCCAGCTCGGGCACCAGCACCGGCATGGAGTGGTGCTCGGCTCCGCCGTACACCAGGTGCTCGTAGATCTCGTCGGTCAGCACCCACAGACCGTGCTCGACCGCCCATCGGCCGATCGCCTCGATCTCCCCGCGTGGGTAGATCGCGCCGGTGGGGTTCGATGGTGAGACGAAGAGGAGCGCCTTGGTCCGGGGCGTGCGGGCCGCCTCGAGCTCCTCGACGCTCGAGCGGAAGCCGCTCGTCTCGTCGGACAGCACGGGCACCGGGACGCCTCCGGCCAGGGCGATCGACTCGGGGTAGGTCGTCCAGAACGGAGCCAGGATGATGACCTCGTCGCCCGGGTCGCACAGCACGGCGAAGGCGTTGGCGACGGCCTGCTTGCCTCCGTTGGTCACCAGCACCTGCTGGGGTGTGACCGACAGGCCCGAGTCCCGCAGCGTCTTGGCCGCGATGGCCTCGCGGAGCGCCGGGATTCCGCTGGTCGGCGTGTAGTGATGGTTGGCCGGTTCCCGGCACGCCACCACCGCTGCCTCCACGATGTGGGCCGGCGTGGCGAAGTCCGGCTCGCCGGCGCCGAATCCGATCACGTGCTCACCGGCCGCCTGGAGCGCCTTGGCCTTGGCGTCGACGGCCAGGGTGGCGGACGGCGACACCGCGGCGGCGCGGCGCGAAATCCGGCGAAGTTCACTTTGGGTGGCGGAGGCGCTCGTCACAGATCTTATGATCGCATACGTGCCCGACACCCCTGACATCACCATTCCCACCGAGCTCCGGCCCCAGGACGGTCGATTCGGATCGGGGCCCTCGAAGGTCCGTCCCGAACAGATTGCCGCCCTGGCCGAGGTCGCATCGACCTACATGGGCACCAGCCATCGCCAGAAGACCGTGAAAGCACAGGTGGGCCGGGTCCGGCAAGGATTCCGTGATCTCTTCTCCCTCCCCGACGGCTACGAAGTCGTGCTGGGCAATGGGGGAACCACCTGCTTCTGGGACGCCGCCACCTTCGGGCTGATCCAGGACCAGAGCCAGCATCTGAGCTTCGGCGAGTTCTCCTCCAAATTCGCCGCCTGCGTCACGGCGGCACCTCACCTGAAGGACCCCCAGGTCATTGCGGCCGAGGTGGGGACCCACCCGGTCCCCGTGGCCGACTCCTCGGTGGATCTCTATGCCCTCACCCACAACGAGACCTCGACCGGAGTGGCCATGCCCATTCGGAGGCCCAAGGGGGCGGCCCTGCCGAAGGACGGCGGGGGCCTGGTCGCGGTCGACGGGACATCGGGCGCCGGCGGACTGCGGGTCGACCCGAACGAGTTCGACGCCTACTACCTGGCCCCGCAGAAGTGCTTCGCCGGTGATGGCGGACTGTGGATCGCCCTGATGTCCCCCGCCGCCCTCGAGCGGGTGGAGCAGATCGCCTCATCGGGCCGCTGGATCCCCACCTTCCTCGACCTGAAGACGGCCGTCGACAACTCCGTGCTGGACCAGACGTACAACACGCCGGCGCTGGCCACCATCTTCATGCTGGCTGAGCAACTGGACTGGATGAACGCCAACGGCGGCCTGGAGTGGACGGCCTCGCGCTGCGACCGCTCGGCGGAGATCCTCTACACGTGGGCCGAGCAGACCGGCTTCGCTCGACCCTTCGTGGAGAACCCGTCGCAACGCAGCCACGTGGTCGCCACCATCGATTTCGTCGATGCCATCGATGCCTCGGCGATCGCCGCCACCCTACGGGCCAACGGCATCGTTGACACCGAGCCCTACCGCAAGCTGGGCCGCAACCAACTCCGCATCGCCATGTTCCCGGCCATCGAGCCCGACGACATCGCCTCGCTCTGTGCCTGCATCAACTACGTGGTGGGAGCACTGGCCAGCGCGTAACCCGAGCGGTTCAGCCCTCGTCCAAGAGCGTGCGAGCCAGGCTCTTGGGGGACTTGCGCAGCCAGGCCTCGGTGAGCAGCTCTCCGAGCAGGTCGACCTGCACCGTGCGGAGGTTGACGACCACACAGGCCAGCCGCTTGCCCCAACAGAACGGTTCGCAGGAGGAGGGGTCCTCGGCCGCCGCCGCCAGGATCTCCGGCTCATCGACCATGACCCGGACGTGGTGCCCGTCGGGGACCGTGGCGAAGATCTTGTTGCGCACCCGGAAGGAATTCATGCCGTGGTGATCCTGCTCGGTTGCCTCGGGGAGGGCGAGCGCCATCTGACGCACTTTCGCGAGCGTCACCACCGGGCGATACCTCAGTAATCGAGCCCGGCGTACCACTCGCCCCGGCCCTGGGGGGTCAGATCGAGCAGATGCCAGGCCGGCGTCAGGAGATCGATGCCGCGCTGTTTGATGTCGTCGGACAGGTGCGGGTGCGCGGTGTAGAAGTGGCGCGGTGTTCCGTCAGGGTCCAGGGTGAACACCGAGATGGTGGAGTCCTGATGTCCAGCTTCGTCCTCGCTCCCGAGGTCGACCTTCAAGGTGTTCTCGGCGCAGCTGAGCAAGCGCAGCCGATCCCATCCCCTGGCCCGGGCATGCGCGCGCAGCGTGGCCGGGTCGGCGGCCGCCACCACCGCAAAGTCGATGTTCTGCTCCACATGGTGGGCCACGCCGTCGAACCCGTCGATCCACATGGTGCACATGGGGCACGGCGAGCTTTGCTCCTTGCCGTACATGAAGTGGTAGAGGATCAGGGCCCGATCGGGGGCGGTGAAGAGCTCACTGAGTTTCACGTTCGTCACCGGCGAGTCGCCGTCGCCGAGCCGTCGCGGGCCCTCTTCGAACACATAGTCCTGGACCGCCGGTCCCGGTGGGAGCCCCCGTCGCAACGCTGCCACCTGCTCGCGTTGTCGCATGAGTTCAATTTCGGCCTGACGCAGCTCTTCCCGCTTGGTCAGGTAGAGCGAGGATTCCTCGAGGTGGCTCTGGTACACGTCGACCTCCTCTTCCCACTGTACTGATCCGCCGTTCACTCGGGCGGAGCCGGGCCGAGGTAGACAAGTTCCTCAATCGCCAGGCCATCGAGTTCGAGATGCACCTGGCCGGCCCGGACCCAACCGCTCTGCTCGTACAGCGCAACGGCTGGCTGGAATTGGTCGGACACATCGAGGACGGGCCACCGGCCGAGCGTTCGGGCCTCCTGGATCGCCACCTCGAGCAGTGCACGGCCGACTCCCCGCTGGCGTGCCTCGGGACCCACGAGAAGGCGAGCCACCACACCCAGCTGGTCGACCGGGCACGGCAGGGCTTCGGCGGCGATGGACATGGCGGCTGGGATGGTCCGCCGGTGGAGGGCCACGTGGCCGATGACCTGACCCTCGGCTTCCGCCACCCACGCCGCCAGGGCGTCGGGAGCGGACAGGAACGTCCGCAGATCGGTGGCCAGGTACGCCGGATAGCCATCCCGTTCATGAACGACTTCCGCCAGCCGGACGCATGAATCCAGGTCGCCCTCTGTCCGAAGCCGCACGCGCACGGCGCCAGTTTCCCTCAGCGCACGTGCGGCCCGGCCGCTCGTTCCACCAGCACGTCGCCCGAGACACTCCGGGCCGTGATGGCGACATCGGGTCCCTCGCCCCGGGAGCCCGGCACCTGACCCAGCGGAATATCCGAGTGGACCCTGCCGGACATGGTCTCAGCGTCGACGCTGAGATTGACCCCCTGGACGATCCCGACCGTGATGTCACCCGAGACGGCTCTGACCTGCATGGTCCCGGCAGCATAGGACAGCACTCGTACATTGCCGGAGACGCCGACGATGGAGGCGTCACCCGCCACATCGCCCAGCCTGACGTCACCAGAGGTCGACCGGACATCGGCGCGGTTGGCGGCCGAACCGACCTCGATGTCACCCGACGTCGAGGTGAGTTGGGCCCGGCCATCCACCCGGACGGCCCGCATGTCGCCGGCCGCCGAATGCATCCGCAGGTCCCCGGCCACCGTGCCCACCGAGATGTCACCGCTGACCGATTTGGCCCGCATGTCGCCGCTGGCGTCGTCGGCCGTGATGTCGCCGCTGACCGTCTTGACCCGTGCCTCTCCGATGGATCCGTTGAGCTCGACGTCGGCTGACGCCGTGGCCACATCGACGTCGCCCTGGAGGGGCATGCCGATGCGCACGGTAACGCCGTTGCGCCGCACGAATTTCATCCCGTGCTTGTGGGGGACCTTCACCCGGATGACGGAGTCGCCCCCCGACGGCTGGTTCTCGACCGTGGCGCCCTCCACCAGTTCCTCCGATCCGCCGGAATCTGCTTCGAGCGTCACCTCGGTGGTGGCCGCCTCGCGGGCGGTGATCACCACCAAGCCGACGTCGTTCTCCACGACGACCCTGACCTTGCCGGGGGTGTCGAATGTTCGTTGCATGATTGATCCTCCTCTTCTCAGCTCGTGCCGTAGCCGTGGAGACGAGACCCCACCCGGCCACCGCGGTTCTTGGATCCCGACGTGCCGCGATCGAGCGCGCGCAGGATCCATCCGTTGACGGAGAGACCCTCGCTCGACGCCCTCGCTTCAACCTTGGCCTTCAACTGCTCGGACACACGAAGCGTGATGCGCGACGAGAGATCGCCGTCATCCTCCATGGGCGCCGGGTGCTCGTCCACGTAGGCGAACTCGACGTCGTCACCCACCAGACGAATCTCGACCCGTCCCTCGGGGAGTTCCGCCGAAAGTTCGGCGGCGACATCCGACAGGAGATCGAGGATCCGGCTGGCCGCGGAACGAGCCAGGACGGCGGCAATTCGCTCCGCCGCCTGGGCCACCGCCTCATCGCCCAACTCCCCCACGGCCTCGACATCGGACCGGAGTCCCTCGACGACCAATGACATCTTCATAATGTCACCCTGACATCATTATGGTGTCATTTCAAGTAGTCCGGGACAATTCGCCTCTCACCTGGAGCTATCAACGCCCGGCCCCCGACCGGCGCCACAGACCCGTGTTCGATGGCCGTGATCGGGCCCACTCGTCCTCTCCGCCAGCACGAGGCTTTACGAGGACAAGGCTCGGCGAGGACAAGGCTCGGCGACGACCGGCCGCCGGAGGCCGCCCGGTTCAGCCCCCCGAGGCATCCTGGACGCGGGACTTGCCGGCTGAGATGAACGGCATCATGGCCCGCAACTCCTGGCCGATCTCCTCGATCTGATGGGCTTTACCCGCCTGGCGCAACGCCTCGAATTTCTTACGCCCCGACGCATTCTCGGCGATCCACTCGGCGGCAAAGGCGCCGCTCTTGATCTCATCGAGGATCGTCTGCATTTCGGCCCGGACCGCCTGGTTGATGACCCGGGGGCCCCGGGTGACGTCGCCGTACTCGGCCGTGTCCGAGATGGAGTAGCGCATGCCGGCAATGCCCTGCTCGTACATGAGGTCGACGATGAGTTTGAGTTCGTGCAGGCACTCGAAGTAGGCCGACTCGGGCTGGTATCCGGCGTTGACCAGGGTTTCGAAACCGGCCGTCACCAAGGCCGTCAAGCCGCCGCACAGCACGACCTGCTCACCGAAGAGATCGGTTTCGGTCTCCTCGTCGAAGGTCGTGTCGAGCACGCCGGCCCGGGTGGCCCCGATGGCGTGGGCATAGGAGAGGGCCAGCTGGCGAGCCTTGCCGGAGGCGTCCTGGTGCACGGCGATGAGGGACGGCACGCCTCCCCCTTCGGTGTAGGTCCGGCGCACCAGATGGCCCGGTCCCTTGGGGGCCACCATGGCCACGTCGACGCCGGCCGGCGGGACGATCTGCTCGAAGCGGATGTTGAACCCGTGGGCGAACATCAGGCAGTCGCCCTGGTTGAGGTGGGGGGCGATGTGCTCGTCGTAGGCCGCCTTCTGCTCGGTGTCGGGCAGCAGGATCATGATCACATCGGCTTCGGCGGCGGCGTCGGCCAGGGTCGTCACCCGCAGGCCGGCCTCCTCGGCCTTGCGCACCGAGGACGATCCCTCCCGCAGGGCGACGCGCACGTCCACTCCCGACTCAAGGAGGTTCAAGGCGTGGGCGTGACCTTGCGATCCGTAACCCATGATGGCGACTTTCCGACCGGCGATGAGGCTCGGGTCGGCGTCGGATTCGTAGTACAGCGTGGCCATGGTGTCCGCTTCTTTCTCTTTGTGCGTTCAGTGTCTCTGGCGTTCGGTTATCTCTTGTGCTTTCGGTGTCTGGTGCCTTCGGTGACGACGAGATCGGCTCTTCAGTGGCGGTCAAGTTTAGGCAGGGCGACGCGCCCGGTCCGCTGGAGTTCCACCACGGTGTACTGCTCCAGCAGCCCTTCGAAATCATCGATCTTCTCGGGCCGCCCGGCCAGCATGACGGTGAGCTGGTCGGTCCCGACACTCACCACCTCGCCTCCGAAGACCCCGACCAGTTGGATCACCTGGGATCGCTCGGTCGGGCCCACGGCCACCGTGACCAGGACCAGCTCGCGCTCGACCGCCTCGGCCGGAGACAGCTCACCGATGGAGACCACGTTGACCAGCTTGTCCAGCTGCATGATGACCTGTTCGAGCGGCGCCGACTCCACGTCCACCACAATGGTGATGCGGCTGAAATGCTCGCTCTCGTCGGCCGGAGCCACGGCCAGGGAGTAGATGTTGAAGCCCCGGCGGCTGAAGAGACCGGCCACGCGGGAGAGCACGCCGGCCTTGTTCTCGACCAGCACCGACAAGATGTGGTGGCGCGGCGGCGGCGGGCGGACGTCCGGCACGGCACTGAGATAGGCCCCACTCATCGGTTGGCCACCGCCTCAGCCTGGTCCGGGTGGACGACGATGTTGTCGTTGGACTGACCGGCCGCCACCATGGGGAACACCTTCTCGAAGGCGTCGGTGCGGAAGTCGACCACGACCGGGCGGTCGTCAATGGAATTGGCCTTCTCGATCGCCGGGCCGACATCTTCCGGAGACTCGGCCCGGATGCCCACGCAACCCATGGCCTCGGCCCATTTGACGTAGTCGGGGAGATCGGGTGACAGGTAGACCTCGGAATAGCGCTCTTCGTAGAACATCTCCTGCCACTGGCGGACCATGCCCAGGTAGGCGTTGTTCAATATGGCGATCTTGACCGGAATCTGTTCGGAGGTGGCCGTGACCAACTCCTGCGCGGTCATCTGGAAGCACCCGTCACCGTCGATGGCCCACACGGTCCGGTCGGGCCGGCCCACCTTGGCCCCGATGGAGGCCGGAACGGCGAAGCCCATCGTGCCCGCGCCCCCGGAGTTGACCCAGGTGTAGGGGTAGTCGAACTGCCAGTACTGCGACGCCCACATCTGATGTTGTCCCACGCCGGCGACGCAGATGGCATCGTCGGGGGAAGCGTCCCGGAGCTGCTCCACCACCATCTGGGGCTTGATCGCCCCACCCTCGGCGTGGTCGTAGTAGAGCGGGAAACGTTCCTGCCACTGGTGGAGCTGCGTCCACCACGGTTCGAGGCTCGGCCCGTCCCACTCGCCCCCGCCTGGGGCCAACGCGGCCAGCAATTCCTCGATCACCAGTCGGCAATCCCCGGCGATCCCGACGTCGGCGGTACGGACCTTGCCCAGTTCGGCCCGGTCGATGTCGACGTGGATGATTTTGGCCTCGGGCGCGAAGGCATCGATCTTTCCGGTCACCCGATCGTCGAAACGGGCGCCGAGGCTGACGAGCAGATCGCTCTGCTGCATGGCCGCCACCGCGGTGTAGTGGCCGTGCATGCCGGGCATGCCCAAGGCCTGGGGGTGAGAGTCGGGAAACGCCCCGCGGGCCATCAGGGTGGTGACCACCGGCATGCCCGTACGCTCGGCCAGGACCCGCAAGGCCTCGGCCGCCCGGGCCTTGAGCACGCCGCCCCCGACGTAGAGCACGGGTCGATGGGCCTCCCGCATCAGCTGGACCGCCTGGCGCACGAGGGCGGGATCACCCTCGGTCAGTGGGTGGTAGCCCGGGAGATCGAGGTCGTCGACCGACGTGGGCCAGTACCAGTCCATGGTGGCGTTGGCGATGTCCTTGGGCAGGTCGATGAGGACCGGACCGGGACGGCCGGTGGTGGCCACGTGGAAGGCCGCGGCCACGACGCGCGGGATGTCGTCGACGTCCTTGATCAACCAGTTGTGCTTGGTGATCCCCATCGTCACGCCCGTGATGTCGCATTCCTGAAAGGCGTCGGTGCCGATCGAGTGGGTCGCCACCTGGCCCGTGACGACGACCAGGGGTGTCGAGTCCATGTAGGCGTTGGCCAGTGGCGTGACGATGTTGGTCGCTCCAGGCCCGCTGGTCACCATGGCCACGCCGGGCTTGCCGGTCACCATGGCGTATCCCTCGGCCATGTGGCCGGCCCCCTGCTCGTGGCGGACCAGGATGTGACGGATCGAGGAGTCGATGATCGGGTCGTAGACCGGCAGGATGGCGCCCCCGGGCAGGCCGAACATGACGTCGACCCCCTGCATCTCAAGGCTCTTGATGAGTGCCTGTGCTCCGGTGAGTTGCATCTGCTTCCCCTGTTCCTCTGTCTCGTCGTGTCAGGTGCTTGTCTGGTGCTTCTCTGGTGCTTGTCTCGTGCGTGTCTGGTGCTGCCCCGGTCCGAGTGCTCCCTGCGCCAAACTGCGCCGATCGGATTGGTCCGGAAATTGAAACGACCCCCCGTCTGGGAGGTCGAAAGGCGCGCGTTGCAAGATGGCGGCGCGCCTAGGTTACGAGTACCAGAATTTCTGTGCGGGTGCGGCCGATCTCCTGCATGGTGCGGACATTCTGCCATGTCGCTCGCCTTCCCACAACCCCTGGGCGCCCGTGGTGCGGCGCCGTTAGAGTCGCTCTGGTGTCCGGGGGGTCCGAAAATGAGGCGGCGGAGGAACTGGCCTGGATCCCGTCCTCGGTGGGAGCGGCCGGACGCCACGGCACGCTGGGCGCCGGCAGCCTGCACTCGGGCGAGGCCTGGCGGTTGCTCCTCGCCGCGCTCGGTGAGGCGGGGGATTTCCTCCACTCCGAGCGCATGCCCCCGGGTGGGGAGAGCGACGCGGCCGGCTACCGCCACCTGATGGTGCTCCTCGCCCTGGGCGTCGATGAGGCACTCCGCGGCTCGGATCCCTACGAGCCGGCCATCCGCCCCGGCAATGTGGACAACGTCCTCAAATGGGGCATGGACTGTCCCGACGCCCTCTATTCGGGCGCCTCGCTCCGGCCCGATGCCGCCTACCGCGTCTGGGGCAATCGGGGCAGTGCCCGCTTCTTGGCCTTCCAGGTCATGGCCGGCATCGGCAACATCGGCGACGTGGTGGCCGACGATCTGGTCCTCGCCGACGACGGCACCTTCGAGCTCTTCCTCTCGGCCGAACGCCGGGGCGAGAACTGGCTCCCCCTCACCGACGGCGCCTCCTCGCTGGTCATCCGGCAGTTCTTCTACGACTGGGCCGACGAGCAGCCGGCGTCGTTGCAGATCGAATGCCTGTCCGAGCCGACCTCGCCGGCCGGACCCCAACCCAGCGCGGAGGAGAGGACCGCCCGCCAACTCGACGCCCTGGGCCGCTTCGTCCGCGACAGCGTGCGCTTCTGGTGGGATATCGAGGAGATGGGCCGGGCGCAGGGGATCAACGCCTTCCGGCCGCCGGTGGTGCGCTCGGACATCGGAGGGGCCACCGACAACGTCACCGTGTGGGGATCATGGGACCTGGCCGACGACGAGGCCCTCATCATCGAAGTGACGCCGCCGCCCGCCCTCTACTGGAGCCTTTCCATCGGCAACCAATGGTGGGAGACGATCGACTACGCCCGGCACCAGTCCTCCCTCAACGGCCATCAGGCCGTGCTCGACGACGGGGTGTTCCGAGCCGTCGTGGCCCACCGGGATCCCGGCGTGGCCAACTGGCTCGATACGGCCGGCCAGCGCCGCGGCCCGGGCATGGTTCGCTGGGTCCGGGCCGACGCGGCGCCGGTCCCCACCACCCGGGTGGTGGCTTTTGACGACCTGGACGCCGCCCTGCCGCCGTCGACGCCGCGGGTGACCGATGAAGAACGCCGCCGGGTCATGGCCGCCCGGCGGGCCGGGATCCGGCGGCGCTTCGCGCGCTAGCCAGCCGGTCGACGTTCACCTCCATGGCCGAACGACCACAACCGAAACACCACACAGCCGAAAACCACAACGACCGAAACGACAACGAGGGAGAGGTTCGATGGATCTCGGATTTGCCGGAGCACGGGCGGCCGTCACCGGCGGCACCAAGGGGATGGGCCGGGCCATCGCGCTCTGCCTGGCCGGTGAAGGGGCGCAGGTGGCGGTCCTGGCCCGGCACCAGGCCGAGTTGGATGAGACAGTCGGCGCCCTACGCGCCGCCGGCGCACCCGACGCCATGGGATGGGCCACCGACGTCACGGACCCCTCGTCGGTGACCGCCGCCTTTGACGCCATCGGGTCGCGCTGGGACTCGCTGAACGTGTTGGTCAACACGGTGGGCCCCGGAGCGGCCAAGTTCGAGGACCTGGCCGACGACGACTGGGACGCCGTCTTCGAGATCGGCCTGATGTCGGCGGTGCGCAGTACCCGGGCCGCCCTGCCTCTGCTGCGGGCGGCCGAGTGGGCCCGCATCGTCAACATCTCGGCCCACTCCATCCAGCGCCAGAGCCCCTTGCTGGTGGCGTACACCGCATCGAAGGCGGCGCTGTCCAGCGTGTCGAAGAACCTGGCCAAATCGCTGGCCCCGGAAGGCATTCTGGTCAACACCGTGAGTCCCGGCTCCATCGTCACCGCCAGCTTCAGCGAGGGCCTCCGGCCGATGTTCGAGGCCGAGAATCTCGACCCGACCGACCCGTTCGACGTCATGAAGTGGATCGACACCCACTTCCATCAGCCGGCCGATCTGGGCCGGGCCGGGCTCCCCGACGAGATCGCCGTGGTGGTCGTCTTCTTGGCCTCGAAGACCAACGGCTACGTCACCGGGGCCAACGTGAACGTCGACGGAGGTTCGGACTTCCTGTGACCCTGGCCCCGGACGAGCTCATGGCGGCGGCCGAGGCCGAGACCGGCCTGACCGACTACGGGAGCGACTCGTTCCGTCCCGGGCTCGAGCGCCTGACCGAAGCCCTCCGGAGCGAGGCCCAACTGAATGAGCTGGGCTCGGACATCATGCGCATGCGTCTGGTCGGGCACCTGGCCAGTCGACTGCAGGTCCACGACACCGTGAAGCGGTTCCCACAGATCGAAGACCAGGCGATCCGCGCGCCCCTCTTCATCATCGGGTTGCCGCGGACCGGGACGACGGCCCTGAGCAACCTCTTGGACGCCGATCCGGCCATCCGCTCCCTGCGCTGTTGGGAGTCGTCGTCACCCGTCCCGCCCCCCGAGGCGGCGACCCAGGACACCGACCCGCGCATCGCACCGACGGCCCGGGGACTCGAGGCCATGTACGAGACCTTCCCGAAGATGCGGTCCCTTCATTTTCAGACGGCCACCGGCCCCACCGAGTGCCAGGACCTGCTCGGGATGGACGTGCGGACGTCGCATTTCGACGGGATGGCCATTGTGCCGAGCTACACCCGCTGGGTGCTCGAGTGCGACATGACGCCGGCCTATGTCATCCATCGGCGCACCCTGCAGTTGTTGCAGTGGCACTGCCCGCCGTACCAGTGGCACCTCAAGACGCCGGTGCACATGCTGTCGCTCCCCGCCCTCGTGTCGGTCTATCCCGACGCTCGCTTCATCTGGACCCACCGCGACCCCAGCGAGGTCATGGGCTCGGTCTGCAGCCTCATCGAATACACGCGCAGCTGGGTGAGCGACCAGGTCGACCGGGACATCGGCGCCGGGCAGACCGCCATCTGGGCCGAGGCCCTCCGCCGGGCCATGGACTGCCGCGACGAGCTGGGCGAGGAACGCTTCGCAGATGTGGGTTTCGCGGAGTTCAACCGGGACCCGGTCAGCTCAGTGGCATCGAGCTTCGAGCACCTCGGCCTTCCCTTCGCCGACTCGAGCCGACAGGCCATGGAGGGCTGGGCCTCCCAACACCGCCGAGGGGAGGGCGGCACCCACGAGTTCACCCTCGGTGAGTTCGACCTCACCGTCGAGGGGGTACGTCGGGATTTCGCGTTCTACCTGGAGCGCTTCGGCGAGCTGGCCACTGGGCGCCCCACCTGAGCGCCGCCGCCGGTCGGCCTGATTCAGGGCGGTCGAGCCGACTCAGGCCCGGGTGACCGCGCCCAACTCGGCGCCGCTCACCAGGCGGGCGAATTTGGCCAGCACCCCGGAGGTGTAGCGGGGCTCGAAGGCCTTGAGTTCCCCCGCCCGCCGGGCCAACTCGGCCTCGTCCACCATGAGGTCGATGGAGTGGTTGGTCACGTCAATGACGATGCGGTCGCCGTCACGCACCAGGGCGATCGGGCCTCCGTCAACGGCCTCGGGGGCCACGTGGCCGATGCAGAAGCCGTGGGTGCCCCCGCTGAAGCGACCGTCGGTGACCAGGGCGCAGTCACCGCCCCGCCCGGCTCCCTTCATGGCCCCGGTCACGGCCAGCATCTCGCGCATACCGGGTCCACCCTTGGGCCCCTCGTAGCGGATGACCACCACCGTGTTGGGCACGATCGATCCGGACAAGATGGCGTCCATGGCCGCCGGCTCGCCGTCGAAGACCCGCGCCGTGCCGTCGAAGGTGAGCGTGTCGATGCCGGCCACCTTGACCACACCGCCCTTGGGGGCCAGCGTGCCCTTGAGGATGGCGATGCCTCCGCCCACATGGATCGGGTCGCTGAGCGGATGGATGACGTCGCCGTCGGGGGCGGGTGGATCGAGCGCGGCCAGGTTCTCGGCCATCGTCTTCCCGGTCACCGTCAGGCAGTCCCCGTGCAGCAGTCCGGCGTTGAGCAATTCGGCCATGACGACGGGGACGCCACCGATGCGGTCGACGTCGAACATGTGGTACTTGCCGTGCGGCTTGAGGTCGGCCACGTGCGACACCCGGGCCGCCACCTTGTTGAAGTCGTCCAGCTCCAGGTCGACCTGGGCCTCGTAGGCGATGGCCAGCAGGTGCAGGACGGCATTGGTCGAACCGCCCAGGGCCATGACCACGGCGATGGCGTTCTCGAACGCCTCCTTGGTCATGATGTGCCGGGGCCGGATCCCCTCTTCCAGCAGCCGGATGACGGCCAGACCCGACGCGTAGGCGTAGTCATCGCGGCGGCGATCCACCGCGGCGGCCGAGGCGCTGCCCGGCAACGACATACCGAGCGCCTCCCCCACCGAGGCCATGGTGTTGGCGGTGAACATGCCGGCGCACGACCCGATGGTCGGGCAGGCGTTGCGCTCGATGAGGCTGAGCTCCTCGTCGCTCAGGGCGTCCACCGCGTGAGCGCCCACGGCCTCGAAGACGCTGACGACGTCGAGGGCGCGGTCGCCCAGGCGACCCGGCATGATCGAACCGCCGTAGAGAAAGACACTGGGCAGGTTGATGCGCGCCGCCGCCATGAGCATGCCTGGTAGCGACTTGTCGCATCCGGCGAAGGTCAGCAGCCCGTCGAAGCGCTCGGCGTGCATCACCGTCTCGACCGAGTCGGCGATCACCTCCCGGCTGACCAGCGATGCCCGCATGCCCTCGTGGCCCATGGAGATGCCGTCGGACACGGCGATGGTCACGAACTCGAACGGGAACCCTCCGGCATCACGCACGCCCTCCTTGGAACGCTTGGCCAGCCGGTCGAGCGGCATGTTGCAGGGCGTGACTTCGTTCCAACTGCTAGCCACGCCGATCTGCGGCTTGTCCCAGTCAGCATCCGTCATCCCGACGGCCCGCAGCATGGCCCGGGCCGGTGCTCGGGTCGGCCCCTCGGTCACCTCGAAGCTGCGCGGCTTGAGTCCCTCTCGCTCACCCTCGTCACTCGTCATGGCCGAGAAGCATACGACCGACCCGCTCGCGCCCACACCGGGAGGGAGCCCTGGACCGCTCCAGCCTCGGTTCGCTTCCCCGGCGAGGTGGCCAAGCTCCTAGCCGCGGCGACGACGGAGCTCGGCCGCCACTTCCTTGCCGTTGGCCTTGTGGTCGGTCGCGTCCATGACCGCCTTGACGAAGAAGCCCTGCAGTTTTTCGTCCCCGTCCACCAGACGGGCCCACTCCTGGGGGTGGGCCGCTACCACCTCGGCCACGGCGGCCACCAGGGCGTCGGTGCCGAGGGCCTCGAAACCCATCTCCTTGGCCACGGCGGCGGGGTCCCCGCCGCCGGCGGCCAGCAGGGCGCTGAGCACCGCTTTGGACTGGGTGGCCGACAGGGTGCCCTTCCCCTCCATGGACACCAGGGCGGCGAACGATTCCGGCGTCAGGGCGAGTCCGGCTTCGCTCTCGGCCGCCACCTCGTTGGACGCCCGGGCCACGGCCAGGGCCGCTGGGGCGCCGGCCTCGATCGCCGCCATCACGAGGGCGTCGAGACCCAGGTCGACCACGGCGCGGATCTGATCGTGTTCGGCCCCGCTGGCTGACGCACCCAGAGACGCCACCAGCTTCGCCCGGCGGTCGGCCGGCATCGGACCCAAGGAGGCGCCAACCCGCGCCCGCCACGCCGCATCGGGGGCCAGGGGAACCAGGTCGGGCTCGGGGAAGTAGCGGTAGTCGTTGGCCTCCTCCTTCGAGCGCAGGGCGGACGTTCGCCCGGCGGCCTCGTCCCAGTGCAGGGTCTCCTGCTTGACCTTCTCGCCGCTTTGGATGAGGGCGATCTGGCGGGCGGCCTCATGCTCGATGGCCCGGCCCAGCGACCGGAGCGAGTTGAGGTTCTTGATCTCGCAGCGCGTGCCGAACGCGGTCGTCCCGGCTGGGCGGACCGAGACGTTGGCGTCCACCCGCATCGAGCCTTCTTCCATGCGCCCGTCGGACGCGCCCGTGGCCATCAGGATCCCCCGCAGTTCCGATGCGTAGGCCCGGGCCTGGCTGGACGAGCGCATGTCGGGCTCACTCACGATCTCCACCAGAGGCACGCCCGAGCGGTTGTAGTCGACCAGGGCGTGGTGGGCGGCGTTGATCCGCCCGCTGCCGCCGACATGGGTCAGCTTGCCGGTGTCCTCTTCCATGTGGGCGCGGGTCACGCCCACCCGGAACCCGTCGGGCAACTCGAGCCAGCCCCCCAGGTTGAGCGGCTGGTCGTACTGGCTGATCTGGTAGTCCTTCGCTTGGTCGGGGTAGAAGTAATTCTTGCGGGCGAAGGTGCTGGGGCGTATCTCGGAGTGCAACGCCGTGCCGATGCGCATGGCCAGTTCCACCGCCTGGGCATTGAGCACGGGCAAGGACCCGGGGAGGCCGAGGCAGACCGGGCACACATTGGTGTTGGGCTCATCCCCGAAGGCGTTACGGCAACCACAGAAGAGCTTGGTCGAGGTGGCCAGTTCGCAGTGCACCTCGAGTCCGATGACCATCTCCCACTCCGCGTCGGACCCCACGTCTGACCCCACGTCGGCCGCCACGTCCGCGCTCACGCCGGTGCCGCCGCTTCCACCGCGCCGGCCACCTGGAACAGCAATGCCTCCTGGAGGGCCGGGGCCAGGACCTGCACGCCGACCGGCAGCCCGTCGTCGCCCACGCCGAAGGGCACCGAGACCGAGGGGTGCCCGGACAGGTTGGAGGGGATGGTGCAGACGTCGTTCATGTACATGGCCATGGGGTCGTCGACCTTGGCCCCCAGGGCGAAGGCCGTCGTCGGCGCCGTGGCACCGAGCAGCACGTCGACCGAGGCGTAAGCCCGTTCGAACGCCTGCATGACCATGGTCCGGACGCGCTGTGCCTGCGCGTAGTAGGCGTCGTAGTACCCGGCCGACAGGGCGTACGTCCCCAGCATGATGCGACGCTTCACCTCGGCTCCGAAGCCGGCCGTGCGCGTCGCCGTGTTCATGGCCGCCGCATCGTCCGCGTCGATCCGCAACCCGTACCGCACGCCGTCGTAGCGAGCCAGATTCGACGAAGCCTCGGCCGGGGCGATGAGGTAGTAGGCCGACAACCCGTAGGCGAACTCGGGCACTCGCACTTCATCAACCTTGGCCCCCGCCGCGGCCAGCGCCTCGGCGGCCTCATAGACCCGCGCCGCCACGTCCCTCGCACACCCGTCGATCAGGTCTGGGCACAGGCCGACCCGCACCCCTTCGACGCCCCGGCCCACTGAAGGCGCCGTGGGCGGACCGGCACCCGGCAGTGAGGTGCTGTCGCGTGGGTCGGGCCCGGCGATCGCGTCGAACAGCAAGGCGGCGTCCTCCACCCTGCCGGCGAACGGGCCGATCTGGTCGAGCGAGCTGGCGAAGGCCACCAGTCCGTAACGGGAGACGCGCCCGTAGGTGGGCTTCATGCCCACCACCCCGCACAGGGCGGCGGGCTGACGGATGGACCCGCCGGTATCCGAGCCCAGCCCGAGGGGTGTGAAGCCGGCGGCCACCGACGCCGCCGAACCCCCGCTGCTCCCGCCGGGCACCCGGTCGCCCCGATGCGGGTTGCGCGTCGGTCCGAAGGCCGAATTCTCGGTGGAACTGCCCATGGCGAACTCATCCATATTGGTCTTGCCAAGAGCGATGGCACCGGCGGACCGCAGCTTCTCCACCACCGTGGCGTCATAGGGCGGCCGCCATCCCTCGAGGATGCGCGACCCGCACGTGGTGGGGATCCCCCGGGTGCACAGGTTGTCCTTGAGGGCCACCGGGACCCCGGCCAAGGGACCCGGGTCCCGGCCCTGAGCCACCGAGGCATCGATGGCGTCGGCGTGGGCCAGGGCTTCATCGGGCAGGGTCAACAGGAATGCGTGGACGTCGGCGTCGCCAACCTCGACGGCGGCCAGGGCCTCTTCGGTGACCGCCCGGGCGGAGCGCTCGCCCGCTCGCACGGCCGCGCCAATGGCGGAGGCACCGCTCACGGCGCCTCCCCTCCGATGCGGGGCACCCGGAAGCGATGGTCCTCCACCGACGGCGCCGCGGCCAGCACTTCGGCCCGGTCGAGACACGGCTGTACCTCGTCGGGTCGCAGCACGTTCTCAATGGGGATGGGGTGTGACGACGGCTCCAGATGAGCCAGGTCGAGGGCGGCCACATCGGCCGCGTGGTCGAGCACGGTGCGTAGTTGGGCCGTGAACAGCGAGACCTCTTCATCGCTGAGTTCGAGACGGGCCAGCCGCGCCACATGCACCACGTCGTCCCGGGTCAAATGACCGGGACCGTCACCGCCGTCGGGACGCGGTTCGGGCCGGCTGTTCATGCTCCCGCTGTGACCAGCACGCCGGTCACGAACTCGACGGTGCGGGCCTCGATCTCGTCCTTGTCGTAGTCGAGTGTGGCCACATGGAAGCTGCGCTCCAGCACGATGCGCTCCACCGGCCCACTCACCGCCTCGGCCAGACGATCACCCGAGATTGGCGCGACGACATGGTCATTGACGGAGGAGAAGAGCAGGACCGGACAGGTGACCGACCCGAGTCCGGCTTCTACCTCGGCCACTCCCGCGAACAACGACTGCGCGGCGCGCAGGGGAAGCTCGGCGTAGGCCGATTCGGCCACCCCCTCCTGGGCGATGTCAGATCCGACGCCCGGGGCCAGCTCGTCACCGCCTTCGATCATGGCGGCGATGAATCCCAACGTGTCGCTGTCGGGAGGGACGATCAGCGGATTCACCAGGGCCAGCGCGGCGATCTCGGGGTGCCGCTCGGCCAACCAGACGCTCAGCGAACCCCCCATCGAGAGCCCGACGACGACGACCGATTCGCACCGGCTGGCCAGCTCGAGGTAGGCCGCCTCGGCCGCGGCCGACCAGTCAGCCCATCGGGTCGGCACCATGTCGGCCACGTCGGTGCCGTGCCCCGGGAGGAGGGGGAGCTCAACGGTGAGACCGGCGTCGGCCAGTGCCAACGCCAGGCCGCGCATGGATTGGGGGTTGCCGGTGAATCCGTGGAGGACCAGGGCGCCGCGGCCGTCGCCGGTGGTGGAAAAGGGCTCAGCGCCGGGAAGAATGGGAGCACTCACGCTTCGGCATGCTAGTGGTGGCGCGACTATCGTTCCGGCGGCCACGAGGATCCCGCCGGCGTGGGGCAACCGCGAGACCCACCCACGCCGACAACAGAAACAGAGGAGCTATCGCCATGCCGTACCCGTTCCTGAGCGACGACTGGTTGGAAGAAGCCCGCAAGATTCGGGCCGAGTACGCCGGAAGGGCTCCGGCCATGGGTCACTCCGTGCGGATGAACCTCGTGGTGACGGAAGTGCCTTTTGGCGACACGGACATCGAGGCCCACATGGACACCTCGTCGGGAGAGCTCATTCTCGAGACGGGACATCTCGATGCGCCGGACCTGAAGGTCACGGTCGACTACGACACGGCGAAGGCGATATTGATTGAGGGAAACCCGCAAGTCGGGATGCAGGCCTTCATGGCCGGCAAGGTCAAGGTCGAGGGCGACATGGCCAAGCTCATGGCGCTTACCTCCGGCCCGGCCCCCGGCGCCGACGCGGTCGAAATGGCCAACCGGCTGAAGGACATGACGTCCTGACGACATAGCGTCCTTAGAGATGACGCACCGAGACATGACGTCCTGAGAGCTCCGGACTCGCTCAACCTGCCGGATTGAGAAACGGACGGACCGTCGCCAGGACCCGGTCGGGGTTGCGGGTGACGCCCATGTGGGTGGTGCCGGGCAGCACAGCCAACTCCGCCTCGGGGAGCAGCTTGAACATGGCGACGGCATTCTCCAGGGGCACAAAGTCGGTATCTCCGACCAACAGCAGGGTCGGGGCGCTGGTCGACCGCAGCTGGATGTCGCTCCATCCCCCGAAGGCATGGACCATGCTCGATGTCTTCTCGGCCACCGCGTCGAAGTCTTCGGGCCTGGGTGCGACCCGGGCATGTGCATCGCGCATGCCCTGAAAGTCGGCTTCAGTGGGCATCCGTCTCGCCACGTCGGGGTCGTCGGGCTGCTCGAATTCCGCGTGGTTCGGTCGGTGGTCCACTGACGCGATCACCAGGCGGCCGACTCGATCGGGGTGGCGCAGGCCCATGGTGAGCGCCACCATCCCTCCGAGGCTGAAGCCGAAGACATCGGCGCGATCGAGGTTGAGATGTTCGAGGAGCGACGCCACGTCATCGGCCAGAAAGTTGAGCTGCATCGGTCGGTCGATGTCACCCGTGTGCCCGTGCCCCTGCAGTTCAACGCCGATCACCTGATGGTGCTCGGCCAACGCCGGGATCAGGGGACCAAAGGCCAAGTCGAGGGTCAGCAGGCCGCCATGGAGAAGGACCAGGGGCCGGCCCTGGCCGTGCACCTCGTAGTAGAGGCGCAAGCCATTGATCGGCGCGTAGTGGCCCGGCGGGGAACCCATTGCCCCAAGCGTGGTCGTGGATTCGGACATTCTCGAAGCCTCCTCTGCGTCAGGCTGCTGCTGCATTCAGGCCGGCACCACACGGGTGACGCTCTTCTCCTCGACTCCACGCCTCACCGTGCGCGTGAAAAAGGCGCACACCAACCCGGCCCCGGCCATCAGTGCGCCCACCCAGAAAGCGACCTGAAAGCTGTGCAGGAGGGCCGGACTGTGCCCCACGTTTTCCAGTCCGGCCCGATGAGCCAGAGACTCCTGCAGGGTCAGGACCACCTGAATCCCCGCCACCTCGCCCACTTGGGTGGCCATCAACTGCGCCGCGCTCATCACCCCGTACTCGGAAGCATGGACCTCGCTGGCCATGGTGGCCGAGGTCGCGGGCAGGGCGATCCCCATGCCGAGGCCCGACAGGGCCAGGGCCAGCAGGATGAGCGCCAGACCGGGCGTCGCTCCCAGGGTGGCGAACAGCACCATCGACACCAGCACGGACGCGGCACCTGCCACGGTGGCGAAGCGCTCGCCGGTGCGTACCGTCATGTAGCCGGCAATGGGCGCGCTGATGGCAAAGACGAGTGGTCGAGCCACCGAGACGAATCCAACCTCGGTGACGCTGTAGCCGTACACCTGCTCCATGAGAAGCGGGAAGAGGAAGAAGCCCCCGAAATAGGCGAAGTTGGAGAAGCCGCGCATGCCCATGGGAAAGACGAAGTTGCGGCGCTTCCAATACTTGGTGGGGATCAGCGGCGTGGCGAAGGTCAGTTCTCGCCACACGAAGAGCACGACAAAGGCCGCGGCGGCGACACCCGAGAGGATCACCCCGATTGACGTCCACCCGACGATGGGGCCGATGCTGAGCGCCAGCATGGCTGCGGTGACGGCCCCTGCCAGGGCCCAGCTTCCCACCCAGTCCATGCCCGCCCAGGCCCCGGCGTTGGACGGGTCGGCCGGGGGCTCCACCTCCGGACCGCGGTGCGCGCTCCGACGTGAGGGGAGGATGAGCGCCACCACCGCGGTGGCAACGACCAGCAGCACCAACTGCCCCCAGAAGAGGGTCCGCCATCCAAAGAATTGAATGACTGGGGAGCCCAGCGTGACCCCGAGGACGGGGCCCCCGGCGCCAACCAGCGCCCACCAACCCAGGGCCTTGACCCTCTCCTCCTGGGCGAACAACTGGAGGATCAACGCCATCGAAGCCGTGCCCGTGGCGGCACCCTGCACGCCATCGAGGGCGCGGGCGAAGAGCAGCATGCCCACATTGGCCGCGGTCGCGGTGAGGATGGCGCTGACCATGGCGCCGAACAGCCCGAACAGGTACAGCCGGCGGTGGCCGAAGAGGTCGCCGGCCTTGCCGAAGAACGGGGCGGCGATGCCGAACGCCAGCAGCGGTCCGGTCGACGCCCAGGTCAGGACCGAGAAGTTGGTGTGGAAGTCCGCCTTGACCGTGGGCAGCGCCACCACGAAGACCGTGAAGGTGATGTTGAGAGAGAGCAACCCGGACAACAGGGCGGTGAGGGCCCACCAGCGGTAGCGGGGGCTTCGCTCCGCCCGCGCCACGACCCGACGGCGCAACATGACCGGCCAACTGGGGTCGAATGATGCCTCGGCCCCGCTCGCCCCCAGCCCCGCGCCACCGGGATCGGCCTGGGGATTGAGCAGGAGATCCGCACGTTCATAGACGGGGAGTTCATCCGCCGGGTCGGAGCCGCGTGGGGTTGGCGGGCTCACGCCGATCGGGGGAGGGAAGGCGCGACCAGGGGCACCGACGGGTTCTCCACCTGCGTCACCCTACCTGGCACCCCCGTCCGCCCGACCTGACCCGGCCGGACGCGGCTCAGGGTTTCTCAGGTGTTACGGAAGCGGTTGAACCACCAATTCGGGTCCCTCCCATGGGCGTGGAAATGGTTCGGAATCTGACGCATGGTCCGGTCGATCGACCATCCCTCCGGGCCGAATCGAGCGTCGGCCACCAGGGTCAGTTGCTCCATCATGTGGGCCACGTCGGAGTCCGGCGGGACCGGACCGTGGTGCTTCCACACCACCATGGGCACGCCACAGACCTCGCAGTCGGCGACCCAGCAGGTGTCGTCCTCGTGGTGCCACTCCGAGAGGCGGGCCGCCTCGCAGAGGTCACAGGACGGGTCGAACGGGAGCGTCATGACAGCGGCGTGACTCAGTGGGTGAGGATGGTGACCGCGGATCCCGTTGGGACCGTCTTGCCGGTCGCCGGATCGGTGCCCTTGGCCATCTTGCTGGGATCACCGCTCACGCCGGCCACGGTCAGGCCGGCTCCCTGGAGGGTCGCCGTGGCCTGGGCGATGGTCTCACCGATGACGTTGGGCACCGCCACGGTCGGGGGCCCGGTCGACACGGTCACGGTGACGGCGGAGCCGAAGGGAGCCATGGCACCGCTGGCCGGGCTGATGGAGATGACCATGCCCGAGGCGATCGTCGTGCTCGATTGCGGTGCTTCGGTGGCGGTCAGGCCGACCGCCTGGAGCGCGGCCTGGGCCTGCCCGAACGAATACGACTGGGGGATGTCGGGGACCGGGACCGGCGCGTGGCCCTGCGAGGGCACCATCGTGATGGTGGACCCGTAGGGCGCACTGGTCGGGTTGGGTGTCGTCCCGTAGGCCCACGAGAGCAGGACCCCCGCCGCCACGGTGCTGCTGTACTGCGGCGCCGCGCACGTCCCCACCAGGTGCGCCGCGGTGAGGGCGACGGTGGCCTGGGCGCAGGTCATGCCGGCCAGAGGCGGGACGGTGACCGGCGGCGGGCCGATGGAGGGGACGACCGAGACCGTGGATCCCTCCTTCAGCACCGTGCCGGGCTTTGGCTTCTGCGAGATCACCGATCCGGCCGGCACGGCGATGGAGGTGATGCCGTGGTCGAGACGCAGCGTGAAGTGGTCCTTGGTGGCGGCGGCGTGCGCCTTGGCCAGAGTCAGGTTGACCAGGACCGGAGCGGGATGGGACGGGGTGAAAACCTTGTTCTTGGCCGCCACCAGGCCGCCGGCGGCCAACGCCAGCACCAAGATGACGGCGCCGATGATCCAGTACCGCTTCCTGCGGCCCCGCGGGCGGGGCGCCACGACCGCCCCACCGCCCGTCCCCCCGGCCGCCTGCTTGCGTCGGCGCTTCTTGTCGTCGACCAGCTCGGCATCGAAGACCTCGCCCGGTCCGGCCTTGGTCCCGACCGGAGCGATCGGCACCATCGGCACCGCCACCTGGGTCTGGTCGGCCAGAACGGGCGGGCGGAACCCGTTCATGGGCAGTGGCTCCTC
>Ga0208357_1000320_pt1 | contig 38906 bp, 35 predicted proteins | sample NGESurdeep092012_6_FD_184487 | JGI IMG/M metagenome (GOLD analysis project Ga0208357, IMG submission 184487) | Arctic peat soil microbial communities from Barrow, Alaska - NGEE Surface sample F52-2 deep-092012 (SPAdes) | ecosystem: Environmental > Terrestrial > Soil > Wetlands > Peat ...
GTGTCCATGAGTGAAACATCTCTTGCATCAAAAGTGCGAAATCGGATCCTCGCCTCGGGCGAGCGATTTTGGAGTCCTACGGACTTTGACGGCTCTCCGGCTGCCATAGCCCAAACTCTCTCTCGAATGGTCCGCGCGGGCGAAATCCGTCGCATGCGACGTGGCCTCTATTGGCGCGGAGCACAAACCCGGCTTGGAATGGCTCCCCCTGCATCGTCACTTCTAGCCAATGAGGTGATTCAAGGACCAGGTGTCGGGCCCGCTGGATGGAGTGCGGCGCTTGAACTCGGACTTTCAACTCAAGTCCCGCGCCGCGATACTTTCGCAGTCCCAACTCGTGCACCACGAGTTTCGGAATCTTTTCACCTCGTGAGTCGTGCGGCAAGTTCCAAACGCCGCGATGAAAAACTGCGGTCTGGAGAAATTGCGCTTCTCGAGGTGTTGCGCGACTGGAGCACGCTGGTTGAATTTTCGGATGACACCGCTTTAGTAAAGATCGCTGATTTCATTGCCACCGGCGTACTACGACCCGAGAAACTTGCACGGGCAGCAGATACCGAACCACCTCGCGTCCGAGAGCGCCTGCGTTGGCTCTTCGATGAACTTGGGCGATCAGATCTCACCAGCACAATTCGCCCGTCGAGACAATACGAAACACTTCTTCATCTCGCCTCATAATGAGCCGGATCTTTCGCCACACTCCAGAGTTCAAGCCGACTATCGAAGCTGCCGCCGAGCGTCTCAACATAAGCGCTACAGCTATAGAGAAGGACTACTGGGTAAGCGAGGTACTACGGGTGTTGGCGGCCAGACACCACGGAAATTTCCTCTTCAAAGGTGGCACGAGTCTTTCTAAGGCTTTCCAAATCGTCGACCGCTTCTCCGAAGACGTCGACATACTCATTTTCAATGGCGGCGCTTCTCGAGGAGTATCTGATCGACTTATGAAACAAATGGGACGAGTGGCGGCTGAAGGCGTGGGGGCACCGCAAAATCAGTTGGTACATCAGAGACCGGTCGACATCGTTCGTACCAGGTGGTCTACCCAACAGACTCCAATCCGACTGCGCTGATCAATACGAGCATTCTCTTGGAAATGGGAGTACGCGGAGGTCCGCACCCTCATGAGGCCGCCCCTATCGGCAGTCTCCTTGGAGACCTTCTACTGGACGCCGGAACTGTTCTGAACGAGTTTGCTGATTTACAGCCTATTGATGTCCAAACCTTACATCCGGCACGTACGCTTTTGGAGAAACTCATCCTTGTACATCAACTGGACGCAAAGATCGAGGGCAATACCGTCAGCCCGATGAATGAACGCATTGGACGACACTTCTATGACATCTACGAGTTGCTTGCAGACGCTCGGGTCTTGGAATTTCTTTCCGATCATGGACGCATGAACGAAGTGATCGAGAGCGTCGCCTCTGTAAATCGAACCCACTTCGATGGTATTGAATCGGAAGAGGTTCGACCTTTCGACGGATTCGCCACTTGTCAAGTCTTCGAACTCAATTCTGATGCGTCTCAACGTCTCCAACGCGCTTACGAAGAAACGATGCCGGAGCTTTACTTCGGGAGAGATCCGCTTCCGTCGTGGAAGGACATTTGCGGACGAGTCACTGAGAATAGAAATCTGCTCTGAGGTTCAAGTTCGCCCATGTCCGCCTCTAATTGCTCCTTATGCATTCGGAGCAGCATCAGTGAGGATGGCTTCATTGATGCCATCTTCGGAAACACCAGCCGGAATACCTAACACGACACACGTCAAGCTCGAGTTGCACTCGATCTCGTCAATCCGTTTCAGCGGTGCAGACTCTGCCCCCACCGCCGCTGGGAGTAACACATTGGTCCACGTTTCGCCTCCGTCACCTGAGAAGTACACGACGCTTTCTGAACTCGCCCCAACCGTTTGGCCTGCGAGCCAGCAGTCTTCATCGGTAGGGCAACTAACCGAGCCCCAGTTGGTCATGGTGAGAAGCCCTTGAGGCGAGCGAACGCTCCAACTTGCTCCACTGTCACTACTCTCGAGCAGTTGACTGTTGGATCCTTCGCCATACGCTCCCGCCACAATCCAACAGTGCAGACTGTCCGGACACGAAAGCGGACCGGCGGATGTAAGAGCGTCGGGTAACGAACCCACCAACCACGTCGCTCCTCCGTCATCAGTCCTCCACACGATCGAGGTCACAGGGGCATTCGGGGAAAAAACCGCAGAAGCGACACAAACTTGCGTCGAAGGACAACTCATCCCATTGTTCGAAGGCGAGTTCACAAGCCCGCCACCACTTGTAGGGGCGGGTTGACCGGGAAGTATCGTGGTCGACCAACTTTGGCCACCGTCGTCAGTTCGCACAAAGACGTTGTCGACGGCGGTGCTGTAACCCGGTCCACCAAAATTGGCCACGAGAAGGGCTTCGCACGTTTCACTGGATGGGCAACTCAGTTGCGTCACGAAAGCGGTCCCCAAAAGTTGAAACTGATCGAGTTGAGGAGTCGGAAACGGCTGAACCGTCCAACTCTCGCCTCCGTTAGACGTACTTAGGAATACTGGATTCATTACTGGTTTGCCGTTGCCGTCAAGACCCTCGTACTGACTTCCGCCAGCAGAACAATGAACGCTCGACGTGCACGACAGAGCCGTCTCCACGTAGGTTCCCGAAGGGAGTGCTAGTTCTTGCCACGAACTGCCGCTATCAGTAGAGGAGTAAATATTGTTGCCGGCAGAGGCCGTCGGCGCATTCATGAAGCGAGCCACCAGGTAACAATCAACTGAAGTCGGACACGTTACGTGGTTGGCAAACCGGACACTTTGCGAGCTCGCCTCGAATCCCGGGAACCTTACGAGCGAGGCCAGTCGAAAGGGACTCGCAGAAGCCACGGACTGCGATCCCAATCCATTGATCGAAACTACTAATCCGGCAATGAGAACAGCGGCGGCGATCATCGTCACCACGAAGCGTCGACGTACGTGAAGCGTGGCGTAGCCGCGGCCAGATGGTCTGTCATTGAGTTCTAGTTCACTCTTGATAACGGTCGACAGACGCTGGTTTAATACGTCCCAGGCGTGGGCGTCGGGCGCTTCCCCGTTTTGAAACACTTCTTGTAGCAGCTGGAGTTCATCTACCATCATCGCTGTCCTTAACTTTCTCTGGCCGTAATCGTGTCTTCAGTACCCTCTTGTCCGAAGTAGCCCGCGAGGTCCCGAAGATTCGCTCTCGCACGTGCCACCCTCGAATGCACCGTGCCAACAGGGATTGAGAGCGCCTCGGCCACCTCGGTGAAGCCCAACCCTTCAACTGCCGTCAGGTAGAGAGCATCGCGTTGATCCGGGTCAAGTTGAGCGAAAGCTGTTGCTACGCGAGCCAACGACGCCACGTGGTCTAGTTGTGCCGCGAAACCATCCGTAACCTCGTCACTGCGGTCCGAAAGCGCAGATCTGGCGTACGCGGACAACATTCGGAGTTCGTTGCGACGATGACGCCGAATGAGATTCGTCGCTATCCCGTAGAGCCATGGACGAGCATCAGCTCGAGACACGTCGTACCGGGCTCGCGCGCTAAAGGCAACGACGAACGATTCAGCACCGAGGTCCTGGGCAACGTCTCGGCCAACCCGCCGTGCCAAGTATCGATACACTTCAGCGAAATGGCGCTCAGCGACTACGCCAAAACGCTCAGGGTTCACAAGTGACGCGACAATTTCATCACTGTCCGTCGAATCGGACTCGATAGCTCCCATTGCTTAACTATTGCCCGAAGGACAAAAGTGAGTCCCTACAATTTTCAAACGCTGATGAGTCAATTTGCTGTGGTAAATGGAGAGGATCCAATGACCGAAACCCAACAAATGAAATGAACTTGTAGGTCCAGTACGGGGCCTGCGGAGCCCCTTTCACGGAGAGACGCAGGCAAAAATGACATTCCTTAGTTTTGATCCATTGGACGAATCTGACAGGCGCAACTCGACGTGTCGCTCCAAAAGCCGCCACTCCCAACGAATCTCCGTCACAATCAAAACCGAAATAACCGTGGTCTTTACTGAGGCGGAAAAGCCCAATCTCTGGAGGCGGCGTCCGGATTCGAACCGGAGTACGGGGCTTTGCAGGCCCCTGCCTAACCGCTCGGCCACGCCGCCAGAACTGACCATCCTAGTTCGCCGAAAAGATCGAACTAATGCTTCTTAAAGTGGTAGACGCCGTAAACGATGGCCACCACGATCAAGACCAGTAGAACTGACTTAATAATCGCTGTGAGCACGCCCACCAAGGCGAATATCAACCATAGGGCCACTAAGACAAGAACGACCACACCCAACATCTTCGCCATTGCCACCTCAAACCCCATTTCTTAAACCAATTGTAAGCCTAGGTTCGCCAATCGATAAGTAGCGTGGGAGTGTGAACAGACGCACAGGAATCTCTTTGGCCGTTGGTGCGGCGGTCGTGGTCGTGGCAGGCGCGTTGTTGCCCACCTTGGGCGCATTCGCAAAGCCACCGACGTCGACTGCATCCACCAAGCCGCCCACGTCGGGTTCATCGGCGAGCACGGTGTTTCACGTCGCGGCCACTATCCCCGCGTCGCTTTCGGCGAACTTGCCAGTGCTTCGGCTTCACTTCAGTGCCCCGGCGAAGGCAAAGTCTCTCCCACCGCTGACGACCGAACCTGCGCTCGCGACCAAATGGCAGCAGATTGGCCCCAACGACGTGCAAGCAATCGCCACGAGTGCGTTGACGCCTTCAACCTCGTACACGATTAATACTCCTACCTCAATGACCTGCACCACGTCGTGCACGTTCTCCACCACTCAGCCTCGCATCGAGAGCGCTCTCACCAATTTGACCTGGGAGGCGCAACTTCTCGCCGAGCTGAAGTATCTTCCCGTCACTTTTGCGCCCAGCACGATGACAAGTGACCCGTCGCAACAAGTGAACGGAACCTTCACGTGGGCTTATGACAATCTTCCTGCCTCCCTCAGTTCTCAGTGGAGTCTCGGCACGAACAACATCATTCTCCGCGCTGCACTGATGACCTTTCAAAGCCAGTCGAACATACCGGTCACCGGCGTGGCCGACGCCACCACGTGGTCCAATCTTTTTACCGCGGTCAGCCAAGACAAGGTTGATCCCGCGCCGTACAACTACGTCGACGTGTCAATGGCGTCACCAGAAACGCTCACGCTCTACATCGCTGGACAGGCCAAGTTTCACTCACTCGTGAACACTGGCATTTCGGTCGCGTCCACCGCACCAGGAACGTACCCGGTCTACTTGCGATATCTCAGTACCACAATGTCGGGCACGAATCCCGATGGGTCGCACTACAGTGACCCCGGCATTCCCGACGTCTCGTACTTCAACGGCGGCGACGCGTTGCACGGTTTTATTCGCTCAACGTACGGATGGCCTCAGAGTCTTGGCTGTGTTGAAATGCCCTACAGCTCAGCCGCGGCGGTTTTCCCGCACACGCCTATCGGCACGCTCGTCACGGTTCACGCGTAGCGTCGCTTTCACGCTGGACCTCTGGACCAAAGGCGTGCCGTCCGCGCTGCGTGACCACGTCAATGCCCTTTTCGTTGAGTTCACTCGCCGTCCCCACGGAGGTCTGACCAAAGCGTCGGCGAACCTCATCAATCGCGTCACGTAGGGCTTCGTTGCCAACCTGTCGCTCACGAGAAACGTACGCCGCCGCAGTTTTGGCGTCGCGCGAGGCCGTCTCAAAGCCAAAACTGAGTTGCATCTGGTTCTCACCGCGATCAAGGAAATTAGACGCGTGTAAGGCCAGTAATCGAACTGAATTCGAAAGTTCGACGGACTGCAAGAGGGCTACACCAATGGCCTCGATGGCGTACTCATCGTCCACTCCGAAAGAGAGGGTCTGCGAACGCGAGACGCTCGAGAGATCATCAAATCGCACAATGATGCTCAGGGTGCGCGCAACACGGTTCTTCTCTCGTAGCGCTCTTGCCACAACCGCGGCGTGGACCTTTAAGGCCTCGCTCACCTCGTTCATCCCAACCAGAGATCGTGCAAACGTCTGGTCATGTCCCACTGATTTCAAAGCGCGATCAACCACCACGTCGCGATAGTCCTCACCCTGTGCGTAAGCCGCGAGTGACGCAGCCATCGACGCGCCCACGTGTCGGGCAAGTGTGGCCTCGCCCACGCGCGCAAGGTCGCGCACCCATACAAGACCAAGCTGGGCGAGTTTCGCTGCCGTCGCTGGACCGACTCCCCAGAGGGCCCGAATAGGTAGCGCCTCAAGCCACTGTGCTTCGAGTGACGGACTGACCCAGACAACGCCGGCCCCTTCGACGAGACCCCGTTCGACAATACGGGGCTTGGACTCCTTTGAGGCGAGTTTCGCAAAAAGTTTGTTCCTGCCCAGACCAACACCACAGAGCAGTCCAAGTTCATCGTTGATGCGTCGGCGTAGTGTCGCGGCGGCTTCGAGTGGTCGCACGTCCAGTCGACGAAGACTGCGCAGATCGGCAAACACTTCATCGAGTCCGAGCGGCTCGTAGTCCGGCGTGAGATCACGCACAATGTCGTGAAACTTTCGTGAGTAGACCTCGTAACGATCAAAGTGACCGGGGAGAATAATCAGTGACGGGCAGACACGTTTCGCTACGACGCTTGGCATAGCGCTTCGTACGCCGAAGCGTCGAGCCTCGTAACTCGCGCTCGCGATCACGCCGCGCTCGCCCGCGCCACCCACCGCGACTGGCTTGCCCTTCAGTGAAGGGTCGTCGAGTACCTCGACGGACGCAAAGAAGGCGTCCAGGTCCACGTGCAGAATTGGGGCCTCATCGACCGTGGGATCCTTAGAACGCAAGTTCAATGCAGCGAAAGGCTTCGCCGTAAGCAACGCCAACGGGATAGCCAGCCTGTTCGGCTCGTTCAAGAACCACGTCACGAATTGCGTCCGCGTCGCCAGCTAACTGCGAAGCATGGGCGAGAACCGCTTTCACCTTTGTGTCAATAGTGTGCGACACGTCAGCCACGACGTCTGGTTCGTGCGTGCCACTAAGAAGCAGCACGCCCACCTGATGCGGTGGCCCCTGGTCGGGAAAGTAGAGGGGCATTGCGGCAGCCGGGGCAACGGCGTCCAACAGTGCCCACCCCACTTCGCGGTGATCTCGGTGATTCACGTACACGCCGCCGAAAAACGTAGCCGTAGGATCGGGACCAAGCACGACCTCAGGTTTGTAGCCGCGAACGAGACCAACGAGCGCTTCTCGAAGCTCTTCAGAGTTCGTGACCGCACCGTCAGGCCAGTCAAGTGACGTGACGCTACGAGCACCGAGTAGGTCAGACGCGAACTGAAGCTCTTCACGACGAGTCTCACGAATCGCTGAGGCCTCGGAGTGCGGCGAGTGTGAACCTTTGGCCCCGTCACAGATCACGACGAGGTGAACTTCGACACCTTCACTCGCCCACTGGGCCAATAAACCACCGGCGGCAACATCGGCGTCGTCGGGGTGGGCGTAGATCGCCAGGGCCGAACGAGGATGAAGTCGGAGTGCGCGCATGGCTATCCGCGATGTTTTGGAGCCGTGGTCTTCACCAGCATGCCGATCTCGCGCGCGAAGTCCTCGGCACCTTCGAAACCCTTATAGACCGAAGCAAAGCGTACGTAGACCACGTCGTCAACCTCGCGAAGTGATTCCAGGGTCGCCATGCCGACCTCTTCACTTGTAACATCACGGTTCAATAGCCGCATCAACTCTTCGACCCCGACCACGACACTTTCGAGAGCCTCGTCGTCAACGGGACGGTTTTTCGCTGCCGAGCGAACACCTCGCATTATCTTCTCTCTGGCGAAAGGTTCGCGGTCGCCGGAGCGCTTAATCACGTAGAGGCCAATCTCTTCTATGCGCTCAAACGTGGTGTAGCGCTGGGCACAGTTGGCGCATTCACGGCGTCGACGAATAGCCACGCCGTCTTCTGCAAGGCGTGAATCAACGACGCGGTCGTCGTCCGCAGAACAAAAAGGACACCGCACCACCTCACGATACACCTAAATGCCCGATTTTTCAGGGGATTAGAACGTGCTCGCCGGGTACAACGACCCACGAAGCAAGTTCGCGAACTAAAAGTGAGCGCGCCACAGAAGGATCCACGGGATTGATGTCTCGAGCGATTGAATTCACGGTGTCGCCAGGTTGCACGACATAGTCCATACCCGAAGCGAGCACAGACGAGCCAGCCAAGTCCGTCGAGAGTCCCGCGCCCGTTGTTCCACCAAAGGTGTGTCCGGGAAGCGCAAGAATGGTCAACGCGCCAAGGAGAACCAGCCCGGCTAAAGACCGATGACGACGTTGCACCATCCGCGCCCGCGAGACCCGACGCTGCGCGAGCGAAGGTCCGTGTCGAAGAGGCTGAACGGGAGGTGTGGCACTAACCAAACGTAGGTAGGGGCCAGCAACAAACGCTTCAATCTCTTGGGTTTCTAGTATTTCAACAGCGGCCATTTCCGACACTCCCTTGTTCTACGAACACCTGTTCGCTATCTTAAAGCGAACAGGTGTTCGATGCAACTGTTTTTTTGGGAGTTCGAAAGCCCTTACATTTTGGCGCTTTCGCGCAATTGGCGCCCGACTCGACCGAAGTTGGGAAGGCGAGATGAGGGGATCGGAGCACCCAATCGCAGGGCTCTTGGTACCTCATCAAGGTTTCGCACCAGGCGTATTCGGTGTCGACGAACGAGGTTTGCGCACTGTCGGGTCAGCGTTTCGTCGGGGTGGTCGTGAGAGTCCGTGACCTGTCCATCGGTTACCCACACCACTGGTTCATTGGCGCGCCGGTGGCGAAGCGCCCACTCAAGTATTGGTCCATCAACCCCGTTGCCAACGTTGCCGGTTGAACACATCGTTGCGACTTTCCCGCGCTGTGCCAGTAACCACGCGTTCGGTGTGGTGCCAAGGTCGCCGGGTCGGTGGCTGTAGCCAACAATCAGTGCGCTTGGTGCGCTGTGCAAAATGGTACGCAGCGCGTCAGGTGAAAGGTCCATTGAGCCGGACTGATCAATGACGACGACTCCGCCATGGTGAGCGGTCTTTTGACTAAAGGCGCGTCGTTGTGTGTCGGTGAGGAGACGTCCGGGGAAACGCAGCACCGTACCGGTCGTCGCTGGACGGGCTTTGCGAACGTGTGCGCCGCTTGAGCATGGCGTACGAGTGAGTGAATCATCAAAGATAAGTGTCGCGAACTGTCCCGTCGCTGGTCGGCGCCCACCCAGCTCGAGCGATCGACGAAAAGCGCGCAGCTCTTCGGGCGTCGTAGGTACTCGAGCAGACATCGACTGGGTCAACAACCGTGCCAGCACTAGTGTTGACGCTGCGTATCCGCCCGGCAGTCCATCGTCATTGAGTCGCGTTGCACCAACCGCTTCGGTCGTGAGTTGGCCCATAAGTGCCAGCGCACACTTGCCGATCGCGCGAAGCGCGCCGAGCCACGGCGCACGACTTTGGCGAATGCCCGCGAGGTACGCCTTCTCTGCTCCCGTACCAAGGACAGCAACGAAGAAGCAGACAGCCTCTGCCCACTCCCCCGCTTCTCCGAGTCGGCGACCACCGAGCTTCTCTGTACCGTCACTCAGGAGTGCGACGTCAAAGTGCAGTCGAGCGAGCAACGTATTGACTCGAAACTCCTCGCTGCACTCGAGGGCCCGTGGCGATACCTCATCGAGTGCCTTCATCAAATGTTTCGCGTGAGGACTCACGCGAGCGTGCATCAACTCATGCGCTCGAACCACTCTGGCTTGCTCGCCCGGACCGAAAGGAACTTCGAGAACGCGCTCAGAGAGATTGCAACTTGCAGAGCCCCGCATGGAGGAACCTTCGTGGACAGTCCAGGGGCGATTGTCCACCTGATCTTCTCGCCCACTCAGTAACTCAGGAAAGATCACACCTCTGTTCAAGTGACGGCTCCGATTGTTAAGGCGTCGAGAACACTTGGTGCGGCGCCCTCACCAAAGACGAGACGCGCGGCTCGCACCGGGCCGAGGTGTCGACGAAGTTCATCAAACGCGTAGAAACTGCGAAGTGAAACTCTTCGCTCGTCTGGTCCGAGAGAGCCAGAAAGTGCCGGACCTCTCAGATCTCCACACAAACGGGCCACCGCCGCCGGATGGGGTCGATCAACGCGAATGCTGATTGGAAAACGATCACGAAGGGCGCGTGGAATATCATCAAGGTCCTCAATGTTCGACGTCATAATGGACGAAAAGGACGGACCGGGTCGCACCCACTCCAGGGTTTCAGGATTCCTCCAGCGCGCGGACTCGGGCGAATCGGTAATTGCGAGAAGCGTCGAAAGCGCGTCACCAGACGCTCGATCTACTTCGTCGATCACAAGTCGAGCGCCTTTTCCGTCGCTGCCTCGCCAAGCGCGGATGGCAGGACCTTCGCACCACTCGAAATGTCCCTCCTTTGAAGGCATCCACGTCCCCGTGATCTCACCCGACGTGAGATCTTCGGTGCAAACCAGCCGCTCGGTGAGGTCGTTTCGCACACCGTGGCGCAACGCGGCAAACGTCTTACCTGTCCCCGATGGTCCATAGAGCAGCACTCTTGAGATCCCGGCGGCCAGCACATCGGCAAGATCCCGCCAACAGCCTTCAAGCTCTTTAGTATCGTCAGCGAACATCAACCAACCTCTCTTTCGCATGACCCAACGGTCGCGCGAAAGAGGTGCGCATCGAAGACAACCGGCCCCTCTCTATAAAGTTGCGGTTAGTGCAGGAACGAACGCGATGAATTGCTCCGAGGAACTGACTTCAGAGGCAAACATTTCACGCTGCCGGCAACGGAAGTGCTCCCTAGGCTTCGCTACCTAAATATGCGCGTCGAATTCGGTCGTCGCCCAAGAGAGCGTCCGCCGAATCCTCATATCGCACTTCACCAGTTTCCAGCACGTAACCACGATCCGCAATGCGCAGTGCTTGATTAGCGTTCTGCTCGACGAGCAAGACCGTTACACCTTCGCTTCTAATCGTTTCAATGATTTGAAAGATGGACGCAATAATCATTGGCGCCAGCCCCAAACTCGGCTCATCCAGAAGAAGCAAGCGCGGTCTCGCCATCAGTGCGCGACCGATGGCGAGCATCTGCTGTTCACCGCCCGAGAGCGTTCCACCCATCTGTTTCTGACGTTCACCAAGTACCGGAAAAAGTGAGTACACGTGATCAAAGTCGTCTTTGAAACTTCCCCGTCGCCCAAAAGCTCCCATGTCAAGGTTCTCTCGAACACTCATCGTGGCGAAGATGCGACGACCTTCGGGCACGTGACTCAGGCCGCGGCCAACGTGTTCGTGAGCTGGACGATTTTGAATCTCTTCGCCTTCAAAAAGGACACGTCCAGAATACGGCCTATGGAGCCCGGAGATCATTCGAAGCGTCGTAGTCTTTCCGGCACCATTGGCGCCAAGAACCGTCACGATTTCACCCTGGTTGATGTGCAGCGAGAGGTCGTGGATTGCCGGAACTGATCCGTATCGAACCTGCACGTGTTCCACTTGGAGCATTGGTGTATCCATTACTGTTTCGCCTCGTCGCTTGCACCAAGATAGGCCTCAATGACGAGAGGATTCTCCTGAATCTGTTGCGGTGTGCCTTCGGCGATGACGCCACCGAAGTTCAAAACGATGAGGCGTTGCGCGAGCGACATGACAAGCTTCATATCGTGCTCAATGAGCAAAATCGAGATACCGAGCTCGGAATTGATTCGGCCAATGAGTTCGGCCAATGCCAACTTTTCGGACGGATTCGTGCCGGCCGCCGGTTCGTCGAGAAGAAGAACCTTCGGGTCAGTTCCTAGCGCTCGCGCAATCTCGAGCCGACGGCGATCGCCATAGGGAAGCGAATCAGCCAGCGTATTCGTACGGTGAGTCAGATTGACAAACTCCAAGAGTTCGTGCGAGCGCTGGTCTGAAAACCTTTCCTCGTGACGAGTACGCGGCAGTTTTAGCATTGCCCCAATTGGGCCTGTCTTTTGATGTGCTTCAACACCGATCTTGACGTTCTCAAAGGTCGTCAACGCGTTGAACATTCTACTCGTTTGGAACGTTCGAGCGACGCCAGCTCGGGCCACCCGGTGGGGCGCACGACCGACAATGTCAATTGCCTTTGCTGTGCTTGGATGAAAAGTAATCGAACCCTCTTGAGGTAGATAGACGCCGGTAAGGCAGTTGAACAGTGAAGTCTTGCCCGCTCCATTAGGTCCTATTACGCTCAGTATCTCTCCGCGCTCTTGTTGGAGGCTTACGTTATTGAGGCTTGTCACTCCACCAAAGCGCAGGGTAACGTCCTTGACTCCGAAAATCGGATCGCTAGAGGTCACGATGGTTGCTCCTGGGTTATTGGGCCGAGAGCATCAGCTGAACCGAGGCCTTCTTCAGAATCGAAGATTTCTCGACGGCGACGACGCGAAGGAACGAGACCTTGCGGGCGAAAAATCATCATCACGATAAGTAGCGCCCCAATGTAGAGATAAAGATCCGCCTCTTGGAAGCCAAAGTATGAGTGAAAATTCAGATACGAAGGCAGCCACTGAAGAACAATTGCCCCCAAGAGCACGCCCACGATCGATCCCATGCCACCAAAGATGACCAATACCAATATTGAAATCGATAGCTGGAGGATAAACGTATTCGGGAAGAGATGCCCGACCTTCACGGCAGTAAACACCCCGGCCACACCCGCGGTCGATGCACCCATGGCAAATGCCATGACTTTATATTTCAACGCGTTGATACCCAACGACTGTGCTGCAACTTCGTCTTCACGGATAGCCGCCCACGTGCGACCTACTTTTGAGTGATTCAAAAAATCAAAGAGGAAGATTGCCGGAACGAGAATACCGAGCAACAAATAATAGTACGAGAGTGGATTGACTGGATTCCAGTCGTAATTAATACCTAAAAAATGAATACCAAAATTGGTGATGGCGCCTGTTCCGGCCGAACCAGCGGTCACCTGGGTCCAGTCGTTAGCTAAAACGTACACAATCTCTCCAAAACCCAGCGTGACGATAGCGAGATAGTCGCCTCGCAGTCGCAGGGTTGGAAGTCCGAGAAGTACACCAGCCAACATTGCAATGATGATCGCGAATGGAATAATTAAGAAGGGATTGAGATGGAATGGTGGTTGAAGCGGCAACGCGCCACAGAAGTATGCGGTCACGTACGCGCCCAGTGCGTAGAAGGCAACATAACCAAGGTCCAAAAGTCCGGCAAAACCAACAACGATGTTGAGGCCAATCGCTAAAAGGCAGAACACGCCAATCTGCTGATAGAGCGAAATCTGCCAATAGAGGGACATAAATTTAGGCGCTTCAAACACTACGAACCCCGCCGCGACATAGGTCAAAAACCTCATCGAAGGCGAGACAACTAACGCACGCGATCGCCTGATGGGTTTGGCGCCAGTTGCCGAGTCGCGCTTGAACAACCAGGACAGGCTCACCGCCAGACCAAGAATCAGCCAAAGATAGGTCGTCCAGTGATGGAACAACGAATTTGATACGCCGGGATTCAGAGCCCGCCACGAAAATCTTGCCGGTAGAAAGGGATCGGACGTCAAGGAAAAAAGAAGGCTAGCGATAATTGCCCCCAGAGCGAACAGTGGGCGCGGGATAGATCGAAGCCTAAAGGTGGTGAGGTGCATTGTTTGGTTGACGACGGTGAACCACAGCGCCAAAGCCAGTATCAAGTATCCATACGTTCGCGTGTACAAAAACTGGTGCGCGAGAACATGAATCGACAACTTGTTCCTCATGACTGGCCCGGAGAAGTCCGCAAAAATGAGCGCCACTAACGCGACCGTTAGTGCTGTTAGAGAAAGCAGCGCGTATCTCGCCATCGATGACAATGACATCGCTCGCTCGACCAACGTACGGCGAGGCGAGGTACGGACCCTTCGCCAGGTGCCATCATTGACCTTTGCGCGGTACGTCAATAGACAACCGAGAATCACGCCGAATATTAAATACCCGACCACGTGACTGGTTAACAGCGACGTCTTAACTCCGTAGGTCGGATCAGAGATCGCTCCTTCAGGTCCCGTCATTATTGCAAGGACGAGACCTCCTGCGATCGCGGTGCACATGCGTCGAACATCGTCGCCGTTCAATGACAGGTTTCTCTTTTTCGGAGCGGTAGCTTGCACGCTCATGCTGCCCTCCCCAAGCGCTCGCCGAGAATGCCCGTCGGACGGACGAGAAGAATGAGAACGAGAACTGAGAACGCTATTACCTCTTCAAGCCAAGGTTGGCCTAACCAGTAGATCGGGGTGAACATCGCAATGCCAAGGATCACACCACCCACCATTGCTCCGCGGACATTACCAATACCGCCGAGGACCGCCGCGGTGAAGGCAAAGAGTGCGGGCTTAAACCCCATGTCGTACGAGACTCCCTGATTGATCGCGAGAAAGAAGCCAGCAGCTCCACCCATGAATCCGCCGAGTGCGAAGGTACTTGCGATGGTTCGATTGACGTTGACACCCATGAGTGATGCGGTCTCCATGTCCGAAGCCACAGCCCTGATGGCCCGACCCATCTTGGACCGATAGACGATTCTGTCCAACGAGAAAAGTAATGCCAGCGTTGCGACAAGAATCACAATGTCGTACATCGTGACCTGACCACCCCAAATGGTGACGACAACGTGGTTGCTGAATGGTTGCGAGGTGGCAACAGGATATCGCCCGAATTCCTTGCCAAAGAGGTTCAAAAGAAAATACGAAGCGCCAATTGCCGAAATCAAATACGCCAGCGGCGGCGCGTTACGGCGGCGCAGGGGTCGGTACGCGAATCGCTCAATAAGCAGAGCGGCCGATGCCCCGCCGGCACCACTGATGATGACGCCAAGAACGACGTAGAAAATCGTGGCCCATAGTCCCGATGGAACTGGATGAATGCCGATCGTGTAGTGAAGGAAAAAATAACCCGCAAACCCGCCCGTCATCAACACTTCGCTGTGCGCAAAGTTGATAAGGCGAAGGACGCCGTACACGAGGGTGTAACCGAGGGCAACCAACGAAAAGATGAGACCAGTGAAGATGCCCTGCAGCAGAAAATTGAACATTCCGGCCTTTTTAAAAGTCTAAGAGTTTCACTGAACATAGCCCAATTTGTGGGAACGGCCGCTCACTTGGAGCGGCCGTTCCCACATATTGAATCAACGAACCTGCGTCGTAAAACTACGGCGTAGTTGATGCAATCTGCTTAATGGTGCCCTTGCCGTTGGCAACGACCACATGTGAGACATAGATCGCCTTCGACGTGACATCGCCAGTCGAGGAGAACTTAATTACCTTCGTAATTCCCTTGTAGGTAAGCTTCTTCAGCTCAGCGGTGATAGCCGTGCGGGTGACCTTCTTAAGCTTGGTCATCGCGGTGAATATCATGTTCGCGGCGTCATATGCCTCTGGAGCATATGCACCTGGCGCCGTCTTGAACAACTTGAGATATTTCGCATTGAAGGCCTTGCTAGCTGCAGTCGTGCTACCTACGGTCGAGCATGCACAGGTGAGGTATACGCCACTTCCGTCAGAAACCTTGGAAAGGTCCGTAATGTAAGCAGGCTCGTCTGATCCGTCACCACTCATCAAAGCACCCGTGTAGCCTGCCGTACGCACCACATCGGTCATCTGAGCAAAGTCGCAGTAGTAACCGCCGTAGAACACCGCGGTAATGCCTGAAGGAATCGTGATCTGGTCGTTAGTACCCGTTCCACCGTTTCCACAAGCGGTCGTGCTCGGCAACGTCGCCGTTGTCACGGTCGCACCGTCTGCGGTGGCCTGAGCGGCAACCTGTGAAGCCAAGCCTGCACCATAAGTACTGGCATCGTTGATCACTTCAATGTTGGTCTTCTTCAACGTCTTGGCCAGGTAGTTTCCGTCTGCTGGACCCTGAATCGAGTCATTTGCAACATCGCGGAAGTAAATGTGGTGTGGGTCATCAGCATTCGTCGTCAGCGGAGGGTTCGTTGCTGAAGGACTTAGGACCGCCATGCCATAGGGTGCATAAATAGGAAGCGAGGCCAGCGTCGCACCTGAGCATGATGGGCCAACGATTGCAAGCACCTTCTTGTCCGAACTGAGCTGTGTCGCAACCGAAGGGGCAACCGTGGGGTCACACTGGTCGTCACCGGAGGTCATTTTGATGTTGAACTTGCGATGCTTGTTCGCGTTCCACAGGTCCACGGCCACAGTTACGCCATCTTTTTCAGGAATTCCGAGTGACGCAGCACCGCCCGAGAGAACACCCTGGAACGCAATTGTGTAAGTCGGAAGCTTCGCGGCTGCACCTGCGCCAGACCCCAATGTCAACGTCGCACCCGAAAGTGTCAACGCTCCCACGGCGACTAACGCTGTCAACCTAGTTAATTTAAGATTCATTTATTCCCCTCTCAGGAATCACGGGCCTTCGCCGTCGCCAAGAAAATAGCATGACTGTCACACACCTTTACCGGCAGGTTAACCGGATGTTCACACATCTTTCTATCTATTTTGCCGATACAAAAAGCACAGGCAGGCGGCTCCGCGCCTCCAAATGAATGCCAGATCATCGAGAGAGAAACCTCGTTCGAGGCGGTCCTATCCAAGTTTCATGACCGAAAGGACGAACGGGTGTTTGCTTATACTTCCCAAATGCTCTATCCTGCGAACAGACGTTCGCTCGTTCACAGGAGACATTCATGGCCGAAGTACTAACACCAACACGACGCAAGATCCTTGAATTCATAGTCTCGTGCCAGCGTGAGAGAGGTTTTCCTCCTACAATCCGCGAAATTGGTGAGCACGTAGGGCTCTCTTCTTCAGCGACCGTCGCGAACCACATCAAAGTGTTGAAGGACGCCGACTACATCGCGAAGAACCCTCAACAACCGCGAACCTTAACGGTGCGCCTCGACGCTGCCAATCCCGCGCCCGAACAACACATCCGCCACATTCCTTTTGTTGGTGACGTCGCTGCTGGAACCGGTGTTCTTGCTTCCGAAAGTGCGCACGAGTTGATGTCCATCCCCGAACAATTTGCCGGTCGCGGCGATAGCTTCGTTCTTAAAGTAAATGGTGATTCGATGGTGGACGCGGGAATATTGTCGGGCGACTTCATTGTCGTACAAAGAGAACAGACAGCAAACGCCGGAGAAATTGTCGTTGCCGGTATTCCCGGCGACGAGGCCACTGTCAAGAGGTTCTTCCCCCAAGGGTCAAGAGTCATTTTGAAGCCAGAAAATTCATCAATGGTGCCAATGGAGTTCGACTCAAGCGACGTTTCCATCTACGGCCGCGTGATCTCAGTACTTCGGCACTACTAAAGCCACGAAACTTCCCGCTACGCCAACCAGGAACGTAATGTTCGGGCGAATTCGTCTAGCTGTGCCAACGTGACGAACTCATCGCTGCGGTGAGCGAGCAGCGGATCGCCCGCGCCAAAATTGGTCGCGGGAATGTTGAGTTCTTCAAACGTGGCGACGTCGGTCCAGCCAACCTTGCCGAGTGCAGCATTGCCCGTCATTTTTACCAATGCATCAAGACGTTCGTTCTTCAACGACGGCGGCGCACTGGGCGCCCAGTCCGCGACAGTGAACTCGTCGCTTTCTTCAACGAGGTCGCCGAGAAACTCTCGCAACCATCCAGCTGCTTCGTCCTTCGTCCGGTCGGGCGCCACTCGATGATTGAGGATGACAGTGGCTGAGTCGGGGACGACGTTGGGCGCGACGCCTCCGTCGACACCAACAGCCTGAAGTTGTTCGGTGTATCGAACTCCGTCTATCTCAGCGACTCTTGGTTCGTAACTTGCGACGCGCAAGATGACGTCGCCTGCTCGATGAATAGCGTTGCGACCCGCAAAGGGCCGTGCCGTGTGCGCACGTTTTCCCCGCAGGGTAACACCCACCCGCAGGGTTCCCTGGCAGCCCGCTTCGACAACGCCCCCGGTCGGCTCGGCCAATATTGCGGCATCACCGACCAAAAGATCCGGGCGAAGTTCTGCGATCTCCATAAGTCCCGACTCGCCTCGAGAAATCTCTTCGCGTGCGTAAAAGATCCACGTCACTTCAACGGATCTCGGTGTCGGATCGAGGGCAAGTTCAAGCATTACCGAGAGGGATCCCTTCATGTCACAAGCACCCACCCCTTGCAACTGGTCGCCGACAATCTTCGCCTCCCTTGCCTCACCTGGGACAGTATCGAGATGGCCTGCAACGATAAGGCGCGTCGCGCGATGTCCCGTCGTCCTCGCCACTACGTTGTCGCCGATACGTTCGACGCTCAGTGCGTTCGACTGACGAAGTCGGGACTCTACGTGCGTCGCGATGAAGGCTTCATCTCGACTCACCGAGCCGATGGCGACAAGTTCGAGCGCCTCGTCGAGTCGACTCACGTCGACACTCCGTGATCTCGCAAAATGTCGTTCAAGGCCACCTTGTTATGACGCTCGCCCTCGCTTAATCGCTTGATAATCAATACGCACGGCAGGAAGTATTCCCCGCCGGGATACTCGCGACGCCGACTGGCCGAAACGGCCACGCAGTAGTCCGGCACGTAACCTCTCGACACCTCTTCTCCCGTGGCGGCGTCGATTACCGGAATCGAAGGATTCAAGATTGTGCCCGCGCCGAGAACGCTTCCTCTCCCTACCCGGGCGCCATCGACGATCATGCAGCGACTGCCAATAAACGCACCATCTTCGATCACGACCGGCACGGCGTTGGCGGGTTCGAGCACTCCGCCGATGCCCACGCCTCCCGCGAGGTGCACGTTCGCGCCAATCTGGGCGCAACTGCCTACCGTCGCCCAGGTGTCGACCATGGAATCCTTGCCTACCCACGCGCCGATATTGACAAAACTTGGCATCAAAATCACGCCCGGGCTGAGATAACTTCCACGTCGCGCAACGGCACCTGGCACGACGCGCACACCTCGCCGCTCGTAGTCACCCTTCAGTTCCAATTTATCGAGATACTCAAAAGGGCCAGCCTCGCTCTTTTCGAGGCCGCGGAGGCGAAAGAGCAGCAAAATTGCTTGCTTCACCCACTCGTGCACGACGACGTCACCTTGGTCACCGATCTCAGCAACGCGAAGTTGTCCGTCATCGAGTTTGGTAATCACCAGTTCAACGTCACGGCGCGCTTCGACGCTCTTTGGCGTGATGTCGGCTAGATGCTCAAACCATTTCCCAATGCGCGTTTCAAGTTCACTCATAGAGCAATCGTACTGGTGGGTCTACGAAGCTTCGAGACGCGAGGCCGCAAGTTCGAGGCGATCATCGGGTTGCACGACCGCGATGCGCACGAAGTCCTTACCGGCCTCTCCGTAAAGTTCACCGGGACTAACGACGAGTCCAGACCGCTCGGCGAGCAGGGACGCCAACTCCCAGCCGCTCATTCCACTCTTCGAACACCAAAGGTAGAACGCACCTTCGGGCATCGGTGCCTCCACGTCAAGCCGTTTGAGTGCTCGACTTAAGAGTTCGAGACGACGTAGGTACCGTTCGCGCTGAACGTCCACGTGGACATCGTCCCCGTAGGCAAGCGCCACTGCCGCCTGCACCGGGCCAGGAACCATGAATCCGGCGTGCTGGCGCACAGAGCGGAGGTAGGGAATGATCGCTGCGTCGCCGGCATAAAAGCCCGCGCGAACGCCCGCTAGATTCGAGCGCTTAGATATTGAGTGCAACGCGAGCACCCCTTCGTGACCGTGTTCGAGGATGCTCCGAGGTCGCGACGCCCACGTGAACTCGGCGTAACACTCGTCACTCGCTACCAACACGTCGTGTCGACGTCCCCACGTCGCCAGCTCCCCAAGATCGTCGAGAAATCCTGTCGGGTTCGACGGCGAGTTCGTCCACAGAACCAGCGCCCTCTTGATGTCACTGGGATCAATCGAAGCGACATCGAGCTGACCGTTCACCATCGACACCGGCACCGAACGTAGGCCCGCGAGCGTCGCCCCCATCGCGTACGTCGGATAACTGACTGCGGGGTACAGAACCGTGTCGCGATCTGGGGTTCGTAGATGGAGGTAACCAGAGAGGGAACCAACAAACTCCTTCGTGCCAACGCAGGCGGCGACATCGCCACCCTCGAGCTCAAGTCCGAATCGACGGTTCATCCAGTCTGCGGCCGCGTTACGGAAGTCAGGTGTGCCCGCTGAGGGTGGATAACCTCGAGCGCCGACACCCCTCGCGAGCTCTTCGATCACGAAGTCCGGAGGTGGGTCGATTGGCGTGCCAATCGAACAGTCGATGGCGCCGCCCTCAAAGTTCGACGCCACTTCTTTCAATCCGTCGAGACGCTCGTACGGGTACGCGGGAGGAGAAAAACTCACGCCGAGACCCGCCACTCACTGAACCGAGCCGCGCCCACCGCGTCAAGCACCACGTGAATGAGTACGCCGTCTTCAGTCATCGATGTGTCAAGTACGTCGCCTTCTCGATGAGCGGCGGCGAGCAAATCGCCTCTGTCGAGAGGCAACTGCAACGTGAGCACGCGGTCGCGTGAGCGAAGTCGATCGCCAATAGTTGCGATGACGTTATCGAGGTTCTCGTGCGTGAGGGCTGACACCCAGGCGCTCCCGTCGTAGATCTTCGCGAGGTCCTTCGCCCTCGAACCGGGGGCGTCAGCTTTGTTGAAAACCAGGAGCTCGGGCACGTGATCGGCCTCGATCTCAACGAGCACGTCACGCACCGCGGCAATCTGTTCTTCCGCGTGCTCGCTCGCTCCGTCCACCACGTGCACCAACAGGTCGGCCAACTGTACCGATTTCAGCGTGCTCATGAAGGCTTCGACAAGTTCGTGCGGAAGATTGGAGATAAAACCCACGGTGTCGGTGAAAAGTATCGTCTCGCCGCCAGGCAGTTGACGCTGGCGAGTTCGTGGGTCCAACGTTGCAAAAAGTCGGTCTTCCACCAGCACACCGGCGTCGGTGATGGCGTTCAACATTGAGGACTTACCAGCGTTGGTGTAGCCCACCAAGGTCACCTCACGGTGACGACCACGGGCTCGACCCTGACGTTGGACCGTACGAGTGCGGTCGATTTCCTTCAACTCGCCGCGAATATGGTGGATGCGATTCACCAAGCGACGACGATCGACCTCGAGTTGCGTCTCCCCCGGCCCTCTCGTACCAATACCACCGGCCTGTTGAGAAAGTGATCCATCGGCGCGACGAAGTCGAGGCAGCCGGTACTGCAAGAGCGCCAACTCAACCTGGGCTTTACCCTCAGGAGTGCGTGCGTTCTGGGCGAAGATATCCAAAATAACGGCCGTACGATCGATGGCCGTACGTCCAAGAATCTTTTCGAGGTTACGTTGCTGGGCGGGCGAAAGGTTGTGTTCGAAGACAACGGTGTCAGAGTCGACTACCAAGCAGATCTCTCTTAGTTCTTGTACTTTTCCAGATCCAATGAACGTTGCCGGATCAGGACGGTCGCGACGTTGAACTATCCGCGCGACCACTTCTGCACCCGCGGTATCGACGAGGAGTGCCAACTCATCGAGCTGAAGATCCAGTTCATCTTCGCTGACGCCAGGAAAGAGCACGCCAACAAGCACGATCTTCTCACGGATCGTTCGATCGATAAGAGTGGTCGGTATATAGGTCACGCTTCGAGCCACTCCACGTCCGCGACAAACTGCACGGGACCACTTAACGTCACGCTTGGTCCGTCGAGTTCCACGAACAACGATCCTCCGGGATTCTCCACCGTGACCGCGTCACCACTGAGCCCACCACGACGAGCGAGTGCCGCGACCGCGCACGACCCCGTGCCGCAGGCCTGCGTCCAGCCCACACCGCGTTCGATAACTCGAATACGCAGTCGATCGGCACCGAGCACGCTGAGAAACTCGACGTTCGCCCCGCCCACTTGCGCCGAGAGCATCTCGGCCAGTTCTTCGCAGTCCGACGTATTCCACGATGGATCATCCAACACGACGACGTGAGGATTGCCCACGTTGGCGACCCCGTACGCACCTTCGATAGTTTGGCCAAAACTCACATCGCCCATTGAGACACTGCCCCATCCAGACGTATCGCTCATTGTCAAGCTCACGCGCTTTGTTCCGGCGACCGTGAGCACGTCAAGCCAATCCCAAGTAGCGCCAGTGGAGCGGCGAACAGCAGCGGCAAAGCACCGGATGCCGTTGCCGGACATTTCAGCCAACGAACCGTCAGCGTTATAGAGCGTCATCGCAACTTCGCTTCCCGGCACTGCGATTAAGAGTCCGTCAGCGCCCACGCCCGAGGTTCGGTGACAGAGCACACGGGCGCGTTCCGGTGTCCACCAAGGCGCACTTCCGCGTTCCTGGACGTCAATGAGAAAGTCGTTGCCGGCGCCGTGCCACTTTTGGAGTTTACGTAATGTCACAATCTATTCTCGCACGATACCGTTGAAGCTACTCAACACCTCATGAAGCCGCGACGTCGCCGCGCTGGCATCACTAAACCACTCAATCCGGGGATCACGTCGAAACCATGAACGCTGTCGGCGAGCTAACCGACGACTTTGAGCAATGGCTTCCTCCACGCACTTTTCGAGCGGCTCGCCCTCTTCCACGTGGCGAAGTAGTTCCCTGTAACCAACGGCTTGTCGAGCTGTGCGGCCCAGGCCACCAGGAGCACTCGCCAGTCGAACAACTTCTTCTAAAAACCCCTCGTCCATCCACGCGCGAAAACGAGTCGCGATGCGCTCGTTCAATACATCAACGTCGCAGTCGAGGCCAATTTGGACCACACGAACCGGGCCGTAGGTCAACAACCCTTGGCCATAAGAGGAGAACGGGCGTTTCGCACCAAGTGTGACTTCGAGAGCGCGCACGACGCGACGCGCGTTCGACGCTTCGAGGCGACTCGCCGCGAGAGGATCGAGTTCGCGTAGTTCTTCAAAGAGTGACGAGAGGTCACTCTTGACGCGCGCCTCGAGGTCGAGTCGAATCGCTGGATAGCGTGAAGGGATCTCAAGGTCGTCCAGCACTGCACGCCCGTACAGTCCAGTGCCGCCGACGTAGAGGGCCCCGTGGCCAGCGCTCCATATTGACGCGGTGGCGTCCTTGGCCGCGCGCTGAAACTGCGCAACCGTGAACTCCTCGCTCGGATCAACGAGGTCAAGCAAGTGATAGCAAACCTCAGTTCGTTCCTTGGTCGTTGGTTTCGCGGTACCAAGATCCATCCCCCGATACACACTCATCGCGTCGACACTGAGAATCTCAACGTTGCCGCCGCCCTCAAGTGCAAACGCGTGTGCCAGCGCAGACTTACCCGAAGCGGTCGGTCCAACGAGCGCAACCGTGGGCTGGCGAGGCGTCATCGCGATGAAAGCAACGGCACGCGAATCTTGTGACGAGGAGCACGAAGGATCGCACTCATCTCACCGAGCAAGTAGTACGGCGCGCCGTAGGTCACGTCCACGCTGACCAGGGAACCCTGTCGCGTGGCTTGCTCGCTCACCGGGAAGTGGATCAGCTTGCCTTGGCGTGTACGTCCCGAGATCATTTGATCGTTACGACGAGATGGTCCCTCCACCAAAACTTCCTCGCGCTTTCCCACGCGGGCTTGGTGTCGACGAAGAGCCGAGCGATCCGTGACTTCCTTTAAGCGCTCGAACCGGGATTTAATCACGTCGCTACCAATGAATGAGTCGGTCATGTCGGCGGCACGCGTGCCCTCGCGTGGGGAAAAGATGAAGGTGTAGGCGAGGTCGAACTCACAGGCCGCCACCACTTCTAAGGTCTCATCGAACTCTTCGTCGCTCTCACCAGGAAAGCCCACGATGAGGTCGGTCGTCACCGCAAGATCGGGTATTGCCTCGCGAGCGGCCCTAACGCGATCGAGGTAGCGCTCGACGGTGTAACCCCGTCGCATCGCGGTGAGGACTCGATTCGATCCCGACTGCAGTGGCAAGTGCAGTTGATTGCAGACGCTTTCCGTCTCGGCCATAGCCGCAATCGTCTCGGGGCGAAGATCCTTGGGGTGAGGACTTGTGAAACGGATCCTCTCGATACCTGGCACCTCGCCAAGCACACGCAAGAGATCGGCGAAAAGGGGGCGACGCCCGGTGATGTCTCGACCATACGAGTTCACGTTCTGTCCGAGAACGGTGATCTCACTGACACCCGAATTGGCCAGCATCGTTGCTTCATTGATGAGATCTTCGAGGGGACGGCTGATCTCTCCCCCTCGCACGCTGGGCACGATGCAGTAAGCACAGGTATTGTCACATCCCGTCTGAATCGTCATCCACGCGGCGAAGGGCAACTCGCGAACCGCGTAGAGGGCCGGCGCCATGTCACGACTCGTCACGGGATCGGGCGCGTCCAAGATTTCTATCAGTGGGCCCTCGCTTTCAGCGCGACGTAACAGCGAAGGCGCCGACGCCAGGTTGTGGGTCCCAAAGACCACGTCGACCCAATTGGCTCGCTCGAGGATCGTGCCGCGGTCCTTTTGGGCCATGCATCCGCCAACAGCTATTTGCAAGCCGGGACGCTCCTCTTTCAAAGCCTTCAGTTGTCCCAATGCGCTGTAGAGCTTGAGGTCGGCATTCTCTCGAATTGTGCAGGTATTAAGGACAATCACGTCGGCCTCAGCGTCGCTGGCGGCGGCCACCATCCCGTCGGCGACCAGCAAGCCGGCAAGACGTTCTGAGTCGTGCTCGTTCATTTGGCAGCCAAAGGTGCGAATGGCAAACGATTTTGGTGTTGACACCCTTCAAGCCTACTGAGCGAGTTCGCCTTCGCTCACGGTCGAATCCAAGGTCACCCCAGCGCCAGCCAGCACCACACATGCCAGTCCCAGGATGTCCCATAGTCGGACCGCTTGGTGCAATAAAAGCCAACCGAGAAGGAACGCCAGAGCTGAATCGCCCGCCAATAAGACACCGGCGATAGAGGGCTTCAGTCGGCGAAGTCCCTGCAGTTCAGCACCAAAACCCAACACGATGGCCACGACCGCCACGATCAAAAGTCGAAGTAAAAGGTCGGGATGATCGACCACACGCGCGCTCGATCCAAGGGAGAGTGGCAGTGTGATAATCGCCGCAATTGACATCGACACCGCGAGCCCATCAAATCCACTCGTCGTGCCCCCGACGCGCCGCGACGCAAATATGTACGCAGCCCATCCCAGCGCGGCGCCTCCGGCGAAGAGCACCCCGGTCAAGTTCAATCCATTGCCCGGGCGGGTCAACGCCACGACACCGATGCCGGCAAGTGCAACCAATCCTAAGTGCCTCCGGCTGCGCTTTCCAAGCGCCGCAACGCAGAATGGGCCGAGGTACTCAATCGCGACCGCGCTGCCAAGGTGAATTCGTGAGATCGCTTGATAAAAACACTGATTCATCACCACGACGGTCGCTCCGAGGGCGACCGCGCCCATCCACTGACCTCTCGTCCAATGACGCACGCTAGGCCGCGTAAGTGCGAGCAAGACCAGTGCACCGAGCAAGAAGCGCCACGCACTCGTCGCCGAAGGGCCAAGAGCGGGGAAGGCTCGCGTCACGATAGCCGCGGTCCACTGGATTAACGCCGCTCCGAGCAACATGAAACCAGCACCGCTTAACGTGTGACCATCGATCGTGCCCTTCGATTGACTCAACGCGTGACCAGGCCGGTGCGGTCCACGTCGAGCACGTGGACCTCGCCGGGCAGCGCACGTTCGTGCAAGAACTCTCTGGCCGCGTTGGCTACGTCATCAGCCGTGTCGTTTGTGACGAGTCCCAACATCGCCGAGCCCGCGCCCGACCAACACGACGCGGCGGCGCCACTCTCTCGCAACGTTGCCAGCAGAGGAGTCGCGAACGAAAGCAACTCGTTGCGATAGGGCTGATGGAGATAGTCGTCCATGGCAGACGCAACGAACTCATTATGGTTGGCGAGTCCCGCGATTAATAGTCCCATCGCGTTCAGATTGTGTACCGCGTCAACGAAAGGAACCTTCGTGGGCAGCACACGACGGGCGTCTTTCGTGGCGAGCTCTTCATCGGGAACGACGACGACGAATCGCCATGCGTCGTCCAAGGGAAGTCCGCGTGCAATGACGCCGTCCCGTTCGCTGACACTTGCTACAACCAGGCCTCCAAGAACTGACGCGGCGGCGTTTTCGGCGTGTCCGTCCACGGTGGTGCCAACCTCAAGAGGGCTAGGTGATCCGGCGGCCGCTGCCGCAGCTACAGCGAGCGCCGCGGATGATCCCAGTCCTCGCGAAAGCGGTATCGACGAGGTGACCGACATAGAGAAGTTCGTATGTCCAAGGATGCCCTTGGCAACTTGGACCCCGAGATGTCGCTCATCATCAAATTGCCCGGCGCCACAGCCATCGCTCACGATGCTGAAAGAGTCATCGAGTTCGAGACTGACCTCGACGTAAAGACTGAGGGCGACCGCGAGAGTGTCAAAACCAGGTCCTAAATTGGCTGAACTTGCTGGAACACGCGCGAACATGACGTCAGCGTAGGCGCTGTAGAAGTGTTGGCGGCGAAAGAGTTCCGAGCGCTCGAAGCGTGAAGTCATGGCGACGTACACCTTCAACTATCAGATGACCCACTACCTCGCCACGGTGAATCGTCGAGGTGAACCTACGCATTTTGACTAACACGCTCAGTTGACTTTGGGCAGGCCACCACCAGACTTCACGTCGCTGCGTCATACCAAAGGCAACGTATTGTCCGTCCCATCCCAGTTCACCCACGACATGATTCACGTTGAAGGTGTAGTGCAGTCGATCTGATACGGCTGAATTGGCGAGCGCGAGTGCCGCGTCACCAGCTGGTCCAAGCAAATCGCCCCCTCGCTGCCCGAGCACGACGACGTAGACCACTTTGGTCTTGAAGCCGTTTTGAAAGGTCATAGCCATAACGTCACACCCACCAGCCTCAGAGGTGCGTCCTGACTTAACGCCGATGACGTTGTCGTAACCAACGTAGGGCGTGTACGAGCCAACCGTACCGGCCACTGGCAACGTCACGCTTCGTTGAAGAACTATTGATCGTACCAACGGTGACTTCATTAGTAACGTCGCGAGTCTGGCTTGATCGAGCGCGGTCGACACTGATAATGACGAGAATCCCGTGACGTCGTCGTAGTGCGTGCCGTTGAGTGCGAGCGTTGCTGCCTCTTGATTCATTACCTTGACAAACGTCACATTAGATCCGTACACCAGGTTGGCCAACATGACGGCGTAGTTACCCGCCGAGTGCACCAAGAGTCCATTTAAGAGGTCGATCTCACAAAGTTGTTCGCCTACCGCGACAGCGACACTCGACTCGTTGAGCCCCACCATCACGTCGTACGTCGCTACGTCGTTGCTCGTCACGTCGTAACACGGACCCGTCGCGCCAATACCAAGCGGCATTTTCTTTAGAGCGACGTAGGCGGTCATCATCTTGGTCAAACTTGCGATGGGCACCACGGAGTCGTTATGACCCTCAAGGACGCCGAGCGAGGGAATATCAATCGCCGCCGAGCCATCGCTCGGCCACGCTAGTGGCGAAGAAGCGTTCGAGGCCGTCAGTCGAATGAGACTCACTTTGCTACTCGAGGGAGGATGCAGTAGCGGCAGCTGGATTCCGACAATCAACGCTGCAGCAATGGCGAGGCCCAAGAACATACCCGTACCACGTGTAACGAGGCCACGAAAGGCCTGGCGTCGAGATGAAAATGGACGTGACACGTACTACAACGAAGTCTGTTGGTCGTACTCGTCTGGCGAGATGAGGACTTTTCGAGCTTTAGATCCATCGCCGGGAGCGACGACACCTTCCTCTTCCAACTGATCCATGATGCGCCCCGCTCGGGCAAAGCCCACGCGCAACTTTCGCTGGAGCATCGACGTAGAACCCGATTGGGTTCTAATGATGAGATCACGGGCTTGACGAAGTATCTCATCATCATCATCGCTCGAACCCCCACCCATCGAAGATCCACCACGATTGACAGGCACGTCAAGGGCCACCACAGTCTCAGTGCGTCCGCCTTGAGCGCGCCATGCTTCGACGACTCGACGAACTTCTTCTTCCGAAACCCACGGCGACTGAAGTCGACGCGCGATATTGCTCGAAGCAGTGACGAGCAGCATGTCGCCCTTGCCAATCAAGCGCTCGGCGCCGGCTTGGTCCAAGATGACGCGGCTGTCGGCCAGAGACGACACGGCAAAAGCCATGCGGCTGGGCACGTTGGCTTTAATAACGCCAGTAATAACGTCGACACTGGGTCGCTGCGTGGCGAGTACCAAGTGAATACCTACCGCGCGCGCCATCTGCGCAATGCGAACGACGGACTCTTCGACGTCGCGCGCGGCCACCATCATGAGGTCGTTGAGCTCATCGACGACGATGACGATGTAAGGAAGCTCCTCGGGCCCTGGTGCGGGTTCAGCGTCTGAGGGTAAGCCCGTTGCTCGTTCGACGGCGTCAGCAACTTGCTCTTTGATCGTGGGTTCAGGCTCCAGTTCGCCTTTGGCGATCATCTGCTGGTAGCTCGTGATGTCACGCGCGCCACTTTCGGCCAGAAGATCGTAGCGTCGCTCCATCTCTTTCACGGCCCAATTCAGCGCACCGGCGGCCTTCTTTGGATCGACGACAACCGGGGCCAGTAAGTGAGGAAGGTCGTTGTACTGACCCATTTCGACGCGTTTGGGGTCAATTAAGAGCAATCGAAGATCGTCGGGCGTGGTGCGCATGACGAGCGCGGTGATGAGTGAGTTCATCGCTGAGCTCTTACCGGCACCGGTGGCGCCCGAGATGAGGACGTGGGGCATCTCACCAAGGTTCACGACGACGGTCTTGCCCGAGATATCACGGCCAATCGGCACGTCTAATGGATGCGTCGCTGCCAGGGACTCTTCGGCTGCCAACAGATCACCCAATGCGACGAGTGATCGCTGACGATTCGGCACTTCGACGCCGATGGCCGAACGACCAGGGATTGGCGCCAAGATACGAACGTCGGGCGACGCCATGGCGTAGGCAATGTCCTTGTTGAGCGACGTCACGCGTGAGACCTTCACTCCCGGTCCCAGCTCCAATTCAAATCTGGTCACCGTCGGCCCAACGGTGTAGCCCACCAACGTCGTTTCCACACCGTGTGCGGCGAGAGCGCCTACAAGCTCCTCTCCGGCCGCGTCTGTCAGCGTACGGTCGAGTTTCTGATCCTTCGTGCGCTGGAGAAGCGACAGTGACGGCAGTTCCCACGCGCCGTGCGCCGTAACGCGAGGCTCCGTTCGATGCGTCACTGGTGGCGCTTCAATCTCATCGGTTGACTCTTCGACGAAGTCAAAATCGTCGTCGACGTACTCATCGTCAACGTACTCTTCGTAGGCAATCGGTTCGGGCTCGCTCTGTGGCTCGTCAAGCTCCTTGGTGGCTGGAAGCCCATCTTCAACGTATCGATCATCGCGTTGTGGCCTACTCGTCCACCACTTCGAGAGCAGCCTCGCGAGTGCACGAAAAAAAGCACCGGTGCCAACGAGGAGTGCGCGAAGACCAATGCCAGTTGCGATCATCGTCGCGATGACGAACACGGCGAACAGAATGACCAGCGCTCCAGCGACGCCAATTCCTTTCGCAAGTCCGCCACCTACGCCGACGCCCAACCAGCCACCCGCGTGGCCCAATGCTTTCGAGGTAGCGTGCGCGCCCGGACGTCCACGTAGTAGATCGGCGACACCACTGACTGATACCAGCCCAAGGGCGACACCCCAGCCAACGCGAGCTCGCTCGAATTCAATCTTTCCCCACACCATGGCCGCGCCAAGTCCGAGGAGAATGAGTGCCAAAGCAAAACGGCCCAGTCCAAAAATATCCGAGAGGGCCCTCGCGATGCTTCGACCAACTGGTCCCAGGGCACCAACTTCTGCGAGAGCGACGAAGAGTCCAACGACAATGAGCGCCACGATCCAAAGATCGCGCTGGTGGCGCTGCCAGACGTTCGAAGCCTCAGAGGGCGCACTCTTACCCGGCGTGCGTTTGGCCGTCTTTTTTACCGGCTTTTTCTGGTGTCGTGCCTGTGCCACAACCATCTAACTTACTAACGACTTCCACTTCTTAAGGACCAATCCAGCGATTCACACGTACTCCACTCGCGAAGCAGATCAACGCGCCATAGGATGACGAGGTGTTCGAGCGTTGCGATGGTTCGAGTCCCGAGCACCAGCCGACCACGTCATTTGAGCGTTTTGCATTCCTAAAAATCGCGGTTTTGCGACCACGGTGTCAGTCGCGGTGAATCAACGTCTTCATGGCGCGGCACCTCAGATCCGACTTTCACTTCGTGCGGCGTTTTGCTTGAGCGCGCCGCTTACTCTTGGCCTCATTCTTAATCAGCGGGTCTACGCCATTGTCTTTAGCATCGGCGCGTTATGGGCTATCAGTCAGGACGGCGTGGACGAATGGGGCGTCCGAGGCCCTCGTCTTCTCTGGGTTGGGGTTGCCGCGGCTGCGGGCACCACCATTGGCGCAGCCACCGTCGCTTTGAGTAAGTCCGGCTGGACGCTCATCATGCTCTTTAGCGTCATTGCACTCCTCGCAGGATTCATCGAAGCGTCCAACCGAGCTACGCCTGGCGCCTACTTACTCATTGGAACCGTCGTGGGCGCTGGTTTGCGGTTCAGTGGTCGCGTCTGGCAGTCATGTTTGGCACTCTTTCTCGGCGCGCTGTGGGTGTATCTCGTGGCGGCACTGACCGACTTTCGACGGCGCATCTCCAATCAGCGAATATTTCTCGCCAACGCGTTTGACTCGTTGGCGCTGCTGATTGAAGCGGTGGGCTCGTCGCGCTTTTACGAACTTCGCGCGAAAGCGGTAGTGACACTTGACGCGGCCCAAGACGTCGTGGGCCGGAGCGGGATTCACAGCGGCAGCGCCGAGGAGGTCGCACTTCACAAAAGCCTCATCGTTGCGTTGCGAAGCGGCGAAGTGATTTCCTATCTCGAAGGCAAAGAACTCTGTGTCGATGCTTCGGTGCCCGCCGCACTCCGCGAGGTCGCGAGCAACTTGCGCGATTCTTCGGGGATCGAGGCCGGTGCTTCTCTCGAAGGCCTCCAAGATCGTTTCAGCGCCATTGCGGGACTCGATCACAAAATTACTGCTGTCCTCGCGGTGAGCGACCCTTCGCTACTGCGAGCTACAACCCCGCGAGGTTCATCGCGCGCGTCGACGCGCGCGCGACTCTCCATCGTCGAGCGGGTTCGTTTCGCATGCATCTTGGGCGTCGCTATTGGCGTTGGCACCATCATTGCTCGCGCGCTCGACGGTCCTCACGGATTCTGGCTTCCAATGAGCATTGCCTTCATTCTTCGACCCGACCTCGGACCGGTAATAACGAGGGCGCTGGCGCGAACGATCGGCACGATCATTGGCGTCAGCATCGCGGCCTTCGTCGCATGGCTGAGTAGCTCCATTGTCGTGTTAATCGTGTTGTCCTGCGTCATGGCCGCTTTAGTTCCCTGGTCCGTGAAGCGCAGTCACGTGCTTGCCGTTGTGACCTTCACGCCGATTATCTTTGTTTTCTTGAGCCTCCTTGGCACTGACAAATACCTCCTCGTCCCGCGGATCGTCGACACGGCACTCGGTGCCGCTATTGTCCTCCTGCTCGATCTCTTTCTCTGGTCAACAGCACCCTCACTTCGTCCGTCCCAACAGCTGGAAAAGGCCCGAATGGCCTCGGATCGCTATGGGCGAGAAGCGTCGCGCGACGACGCCCTGCGACGACACTTGCTTCGACGCAGTGCTTTACGCGCCGTTGCCAATGCTCGCAGTTCCCTCGCGCAGGCCAGCGCCGAGACGCATCCATTGCGTCGACCCGACCCCGCGATCGCCGCCGAGCTCAACGCCATCGAAGCATCAATTGACGCTCATACCGTGACGCTTTTAGAGGAACGGTCGTCGTAGCGAATTCAGCAGGGGCGCCGAGAACGTCGAATCCCCACCCCTAGGCTGTTGAAGTGACAGATCAACCTGACGACTCCTCTCAACAACTCGCGACGCGCCTTGGGGCAGTGGCGAGTCTTTGCGAAGTGGTGACCACCACCCAACTAAGCACGTCGGTGTACGAGGTCGTGCTGCGCGGTAACGCAGTGAAGCTAGCGGGCGTGCCCGGCAACGACGTCATGATTCGCGTTGACGACGCGAGGGGCCGCGCCGTTCGGCGTCGCTACAGCGTGCGTGATGTCGACGAAGTGAACAACACATTGATCCTGTGGCTCACCCTCGACCACGAAGGGCCCGGCTGTAGTTGGGTCAAGAACGCCAAGAACGGTGACGTCGTTGACGTCATTGGTCCGCGCGGCAAGATTCCGCTCAATCCCAACGCCGACTGGCACCTTTTTGTTGGTGACGCCAGTGGCTTCGCGTCCTTCTATCGAATGGCGCAGAGTATTGAACTACCCGGGCGTGCGATCTTTATTGTTGAGATCGATGACGCCGACGACGCGTTGAGCGCTTCGTTCGACGAGGGTCTTGGCGTCACGGGCATCTTTGTCGACCGCCAAGGGCGCGAGACGAGCGATCCATCGGGCCTACTGAGCGGACTGGCCGCCTTTGCCCTTCCGCCTGACCTCGGTCACGCCTATCTCTTTGGCGAGTTTCACGTCATGCGCGTTGTCGAAAAGGCACTGCTCGACCGGGGTCTCGTCGCTGAACAGATCAGTCACAAGGCTTTTTGGCGAAGCGGGCGAAGCAACGCGGATCACGGTGAGCCAGAGAAGAGCGACGCTTAAAGAACGACCACGGCTGGGAGAATGACGGGTTGGCGCCGGTAGCGCTGACCGAGAAGACGCCCCGCCGCGCGTTGAACAACTTTTGAGAGTGACCCTGCGTCGAGGTTGCCGTCTTTCAGCGCTTCCTGTAGAGCGGTGCGCACCGCGCCCGTGAGATTGAGGAGCAGCTCGGCATCGCTCGAGCCCTCGAACCAGCCTCGCGCACTAATCGTGACGGCCTGGGCAATGCTGGCACTCGCGCGATCTATACCGGCCGAAATGAGCAACACACCGTACTCGGCCAGCATTCGACGCTCTTCTAAAGGGCGCTCGTCAAGGTCCCCAGCGCTGCCGTCGATGTAGTGAAAGCCGGCCGGCACTTTCCCGGCGCGACGAATCCCCTTCTCACTTACTTCGACCTGGTCACCGTCCTCGCAGATCAACACGTGCTTTTGGCTCAGGCCCATGGAGACGGCAAGTTCCGCGTGGTGGACCATGTGACGGTACTCACCGTGCACGGGAACGAAGTTCTTTGGACGGATGAGTTGTTGATACGTGCGAAGTTCACCTTGGCGTGCGTGACCCGAGGCGTGCACGGGCTCTTGACCCGAGTGAATAACTTCGGTCGCTTCTCGGTGCAGATCGTCGATAACGCGTCCAACCGACCACTCGTTGCCCGGAATCGGGTGCGAACTCAAAATGACCGTGTCGTCGGCCCCGACCTTGAAGTTTCGAGCATCACCGCGCGAAAGCTTTGACAGTACGGCTAGTGGCTCGCCTTGACTACCGGTGCAGATAACGCACACTTCACCAGGCGCGAATCGACTGATGTTCTCGACATCAATGATGTCCGCAGGGTCGACGCGCAACAAATTGAGTTTTCGCGCCAACTTCACGTTGGACTCCATGGAACGGCCCATGAATGCGATCTTGCGATGCGTATCGTGGGCAACGTCGGCGATCTGTTGAATACGGTGAATGTGACTGGCAAAACAGGCCACCACCATGCGCCGATTCGGTCGCTCTAAAAAGAGTCGTCGCAGGGCCACGCCCACGCTGCGCTCTGAAGGAGTGAAACCGGGTTCTTCGGCGTTGGTGGAGTCGGCGAGTAAGAGAGCGACCCCTTCGTCACCCAGCGCCGCGAGACGATTGATGTCCGTGCGTCGACCGTCGATGGGCGTGAGATCGAGTTTGAAGTCACCCGAGTGAACGACAATGCCGACCTTGGTGTGAAAGGCCAGCGCGTGTGCGCTCGGCACCGAGTGGGTGACGGGGATGAACTCAACGTCAAAAGGACCAATACGACGGCGCTCACCGTCGGCCACTTCAATGAAGGTGAGATCCTTTGCGACTTTTGCTTCAGTGAGACGGTGACGCGCAAAGCCCACGGTCAACGGCGATCCATAGATAGGAACGTTGACGTCTTTGACAAGGTAACGAAGCGCACCGGTGTGGTCTTCGTGGCCGTGGGTGAGGACAATGGCGTCCACTCGATCACGACGTTCGATCAACCAGCGAAAGTCCGGAAGAATAAGGTCAACGCCGTACATCGTGGGCTCGGGAAACATGAGACCCGCGTCGACGACCACGATGCGGCCGTCTTGCTCAATAGCAAGACAGTTTCGTCCGATCTCGCCGAGTCCACCTAGAAAAGTAACGCGGAGGGAATCAGCCACGAGCGTTTTTCAGGGATTCCACGATTTCGCCCGCGGTACGGTCTAGATCGATGTCACTTGGTCCGTGAGGCAGACGACAGTCGCCTACGTTAAATCCGAGCACACGCATGGCGGCCTTCGACGGCATGGGGTTGGGGTAACTCTCGGTGCTTTCGAAGCTAAAACTCGGCGCGACTCGTTCATAGAGTCGCTGGGCTTTGTCAAACTTTCCATTTTCAAAGGCACGAACAATGCCCACGATCTCGGGGGCCGCCCAGTGCGCAGCGACCGACACAATACCCACAGCACCGATAGCGAGAAACGCCAGCAACAGACTGTCGTCACCGCTGTAAAGATCAAGCTCCTCACCAAGGACGGACTTCGTGTGCGCGGCCGACACTAAGTCCCCCGAGGCGTCCTTTAACGCGACAACGTTTTTGTACTTCTTCACGAGCTCAATTGTCGTCGTCGAGTGGATCTTGCGACCCGTGCGCGGAGGAACGTCGTAGAGCATGATGGGCAGCGGCGTGCTCTGGGCGATCGCGGCAAAGTGCGCGGCGATGCCCGTCTGATTAGGACGAACGTAGGCCGGTGTCGTGGCCAGGACACCACTCACGCCGGTGGCCTTCACCCGTGAAGTCAGCGACACCGACTGTTGGGTATTGGCGAACGTGGAACCCGCGAGCACGGGCACCGTTACTGCTTCGGCGACGCAGGCAAAGAGGTTGAGCTTCTCTTCATCACTGAGCGCGGAACCCTCGCCGGTCGAACCAGCTATCACCAGTCCGTCACTGCCTTGGCTCACCAAGAACTTGGCCAACGCTGACGCAACGTCAAGGTCAAGTGAACCATCAGCGCTAAAGGGCGTCACCATTGCCGTCAACACATGTCCAAAACGGGGGGCACTCATAGTACGAAGTTACCAGCCCACCTCAACGACAACGTTGGAAAGCGAGCGTTCGTTAGGGAATCAGCGACGCGATGCCGTCAAGAAAACGAGGAGTCGCGTCAATGGCGCTCGCCGCGAGCGCAACGCCGTGCACGAAACTTTGCCGATCAAATGAGTCGTGGCGGATTGTGAGTCCTTCGCCAGGAGATCCAAAGAGGATCTCTTGGTGCGCTACGAGACCCGGGAGTCGCACGGAATGAATTTTTATGCCGTCCACGGCGTCAGCACCACGTGCCCCGTCCATGGTGTGTCGCTTTGTTGGATCACTGAGCGGCGAACGGCCGGCCTCGGTACGAGCTTCGGCGATTCTCTGCGCCGTCGTGATTGACGTGCCCGATGGTGCGTCGACTTTTTTGTCGTGGTGCAGTTCGATAATCTCCACGCGCTCGAAATATGGCGCGGCTTGCGCGGCGAAGCGTTCTGAAAGCACCGCGCCAATAGAAAAGTTAGACGCCATAACGACGCCTACCCTCAAGGCGGCCTTTTCGACAGCGCCGCGTTGATCGTGCGAGAGGCCCGTGGTGCCAATCACTAGCGCGACGCCGTTCGCCGCACACCACGTTGCCGATCGCGCAACGCCGTCGGGTGATGAGAAGTCGATCACGACGTCAATGCCCGACGCGTCAAGTCCGTCAAGGGACGTTGCGTACACGCCACCAAAGAGTTCGCGCGGTTCGTGTTCGTCAACGAGCGCGACGATGGAGAACTCCTCGAGCGCTCCGAGTCCTTCTCCAAGGGCTTGGCCCATGCGACCCGCCCCGCCGACTATGACCAGTGACTTCACGCCAGAACCTTATCCTTACCTCGACGTCGTCTCTTGAAGATGAACGCCACCAAAACAGCGAGCAGCAAAGTCCACGACGCTGCCGAGGCCGCGACACTGGCTTCGATGTAGGGCGCGTGATAGTGGAAATGAATCGTCCAGGTCCCCTCTGGCACGCGAACGCTCTGGATTAACCCCGAGCGATGAACAACGAGGTTGACGCTTCGTCCGGTTACCTCGTTCACCGCCGTCGCGCGCCAACCCGGCAAGTATTCTTCACTTCGTTCAAGCACGCTCGACTTCTTCAGCAAGACGCTTACCCACGTGTCGCCCCAGGAGGCGCTGCGAATATTGGTCACCGATCCGCCAGCGGCGGGCGTGGTCAGATACGCCTTTGGCTGAATCTTTAGCGCCCTAAAAACTGAAAACTTATCCTCAGTCGACGTGAGGTGCCACGTGGATGAGTCAATGGCTAATTGGAAGTTGGTGTCAAGTCGGAAACTCGGAGCTCCGCCATTCTGGGACACGACCGTGTCACCGATGTGCAGAGGACTCGTCGATCTCACGACGAAGGCCGCCGCAACAAGGTTCCCCGCAAAGCGAAAGGAGAGCACTTTTGCAGTCTGCTCAACGATCGGGGTACCAAGTGGATTACCTTGCGCGTCTAAGAGCTGGAGCGTTACTGAATTCGATGAAATCGCCGCGCCCGCGGTACTCGTGAGCGTGACGGTGTTGACGTTGAGCATCTGTCCGAAGTAACGATGCGTTACTCGTGGCGTGATTGGCGCGACGCACGACGTCGGCACAGAGGAGGCAAGGGTCGTCGTAGTGGCGAGTTCAGATCCAGAGATCGCGATGGCGCTCAGTCGAAGTTGGGTGAACGTACCCTTGGCCAGGCTGCACGGATTTAACATCGTTTGCGGATGCGTGCCCGTCGAGTTGTCGTAGATCGTTGAAATCAAAGCCCCATAACCTTGCACGCTGGCGAGACTCGTGAAGACGTTCAAGTTGGGCTCGCCAAGAGATCGGTACACTCCGGTGTGGACGCCACCTTGGTCAACGAGGGCGAAGCGACCCTTCGTGCCAAAGAGCGCAACGGCGTTCGAGCGAGCTGGCTCGCGCGGCCCCGATCCCCCGATGAGGCCCGTCGCCGTAAAGGCCGAAAACACCAAAAGATCAACCACGAGCACAGTCATAAGAATCGAGAGCAATCGACGTGACTGGCGCCACACCACAATTGCTAGGACGGCGACGAGCGCGATAACGAGGTGAATCTCGTCAAGGAGTTTGGTCGTGTTGGCGTAGTTCCCTTTTCCGGCCGGCATGCCAATGTGCTCCAGGACGTAGGGACCCCAGCCAATCAGCCCAACGCAAAGCACGACGATAGCCAGCGCTGGCGCCACGGCGATCCACGTCGAGTATTTCGAGATCTTCGCGCGAATGGACTTCGTGACAATGAGGCGCTCGAGCCACCAGCCGAGCACAACCGACAACGCGAAGTCCACCAAGATGATGTTGCGACTCTGTAAACGTGTTGAGCCAAAGAGTGGGATGGCGCGAAAAAGATGGCCAAGCGGCGTGAAGTAACCCCACGCCGCAAAGAGTCCAACGACGCCGATCACCACGTAGACCATGAAGTCACGATCGGCGCCCTTCCACCCTCGCCAGCGCAGACGCGACACGAATGCCGCCCCCGCCATCAGCGCGAGAACGCCGGCGTACCCGGTCACTTCAGCGAGGTTGTAGTTAGCGAAGAATCCATGCTGGCCAAACGCGCCGTTGCCGCCAAAGAGACCGGGGTCAAAAAGGAGCGCCGCCCAATGAACGGGAAGGGATCCCGCGCCAAAGAAGCGGTAGTTCACTTGAGAGCGCTGTGAGAAGGTAATGAACGACCAGCCCGGCAAGAGCTGCACGAGTCCGAGGCCAACTCCCCAGCCGAAACCAACCACCAACGTGCCCACGTAGGCGAGGCGCAAGCGCCACGTCGTTATCCAGTACGACGTTCGCATCAACAACACGCACGGCACGACAACGAGGGTAAGTAACTCAAGCTCAGCAATACCGCGAGGCTCGCCGCTGAGAAATACCAGTCCCCACAAAATCGCGACACCAGAAATCCAGGGCACCGAGACGCGGGCGAGCTGTCGCCACGACGCATTCTCGGGCACTGCGCCAATTCGGCGTGAGAGAGCCAGCATGATGAGCGCCGCCCACGGGATGAGCGAGAATCCCTGAATAACACCCAGGTGAACCATTTGACCGATCATTGCGCCGGAGTAGGCGTAACTAATCGCGGCAGCGAAAGACGGCAACGTGCGAGCCCCGTGCCAGCGCAGCAATGCAAAGACACCCACCGCCGCGGTCAAGTAGACCACGATCATGTTGAAGACCCACGCGGCGATCGCAGGAATGAACGCGAAGATCACCGTGAGTGGATAGAGGGCTCCGGCGTTCATCCCACCGAGCAGCGGCGTGCCCGCGTTCGTGAGTGGATCGAGCAGCGGCAAGTGCGCCGAGGCGATCTGCTTGCCGGCCAGGACGCGCAGGGGGAAGTTTTGAATCAGATTGTCGGCGTCGATGGCCGGTCGACCAAGGAGAGCGGGAATAACAAAGAGTGCAGTCGGTATGAGAAGGAGCCACAACAACGCCCGTCGATCACTCCGAGAGAGCGGGCGCCACCAGGGCGTAGGGGTCGAGGTGACGTTACTCATTTTCTCTACGCTACGAAAAAGTACGAGGCCGCGGCGAACAGTCCAAGACTGCCCACCGCGGCCACACGTTACTTAGCGTCGACGTGGTCGAGGGGTACGGCGTCCTCCGCCGTCACCATCACTGAACGTCGGGC
>Ga0208357_1000321_pt1 | contig 38894 bp, 35 predicted proteins | sample NGESurdeep092012_6_FD_184487 | JGI IMG/M metagenome (GOLD analysis project Ga0208357, IMG submission 184487) | Arctic peat soil microbial communities from Barrow, Alaska - NGEE Surface sample F52-2 deep-092012 (SPAdes) | ecosystem: Environmental > Terrestrial > Soil > Wetlands > Peat ...
GCGCGGCGGCGGCGGCCCCGCCGGCGCGCGTCGCGATCCGGGCGATGAACCATTCATAGAGCAGCACCAACAGCAGCGTGATCGCCGACAGGATGTTGCCGGTGCCGTCGGGCAGGACATGCAGCGCCACGATCGCCGCGACCGCGATGAACAGCGCCGTCTCGATGATCTGGGACCAATTATACGCCGTGATGAAATCGAAGCCGCCGTCGCCGATGCGCAGCAGCCGGCACAGGTTCAGCGCCAACAGCGGATAGGCGGTCCAGCCGATGACATAGCCGATACTCTCCACCAGCAGGATGTGGCCGACGCCGAACGCCGCCCAATCATGCGGCGAGACCCGCAGCGCCAACAGCGCGACGAAGCCGGGAAAGCACAGGATCGCCGCCCAGAACGAGCGCGCCGTGCCCAGGGGCGTGCGGTCGAACCAATTCATCGCCTTGGCGTCGAGCCGCGCCAGGCGCCAGGCGCCGTAGAGTCCGAACGATACTTCGCGCAGGCTCGGCAGTGCCGTCATGATGCCGGAAAGTAGCCGTCGAGCACGCGGCGATAGATCTCGGTCAGCGCCTCGAGATCGGCGACCGGCACGCACTCATTGGCCTTGTGCATGGTCAGCCCCAGCATGCCGAATTCCGCCAAGGGACAGAAGCGATGGATGAAGCGCGCATCCGACGTGCCGCCGCCGGTGCCGAGCTCCGGCGTCAGGCCGGTGACCTGCCCGACGGCCGCCGCCAGCAGGCTGCTGATCTCGCCCGGCGGCACCAGGAACGATTCGCCGCTGACCTGAATCGCCAGCTCATAGCGCCCGCCCAGCGCATCGAGCCGGCTGCGCAGCCAGTCGCCGATGGTCGCGCTCGACCATCGATCGTTGAAGCGGATGTTGAACACCGCGCGGGCGCGCGCCGGGATCACATTGGTCGCGGGATTGCCGATATCGATAGTGGAGATTTCGAGACTGGTCGCCTGGAAATGCGCGGTGCCGCCATCGAGCGGCTGGGCGAGCAGCGCGCCCAGCATGCGCACCAGGCGATGCGCGGCATTGTCGGCGAGGTGCGGATAGGCGGTGTGGCCCTGCACGCCCTGCACCATCAGCGTCGCGTTGAGGCTGCCGCGCCGGCCGATCTTGATGGTGTCGCCGAGCCGCCCGACATTGGTCGGCTCGCCCACGATACAGGCATCCAGTTTCTCGTCGCGCGCCGCGATCCAGTCCAGCAGCTTGCGGGTGCCGTTGATCGAGACGCCCTCCTCGTCGCCGGTGATGAGGAGGCTGATCGAGCCGCCGAAGCCGGCGCCGCGCGCCGCCAGGAACCGGCCCGCCGCCGCGACGAAACAGGCGATCGCCGCCTTCATATCGGACGCGCCGCGACCATGGAGCATGCCATCACGGATCACTGGCGCGAAGGGATCCCCGTGCCAATCCTCGCGTGCGCCAGGCGGCACCACATCGGTGTGGCCGGCGAAGCAGAAATTGCGCCCGCCGGTGCCCAGCCGGGCATAGAGGTTCAGCACCGGCTCGGTCCCCGGCTCGGAAAACTCCTGAAGGTGGCAGGCAAAGCCCAGCGCGCCCAGCACCGCCGCGAGATGGGGCAGCGCGCCTTCGTCGCGGGGCGTGACGCTGGGCCGGCGGATCAGCGCCTCGGCCAGCGCCAGCGGGTCAATCGTTGCGGCCGCGCTCATAATCGTCGCGCAACAATTCGTTGATCGAGGTCTTGCGGCGCGTCTGCTCGTCGACGCGCTTGACGATGACGCAGCAATAGAGCGACGGGCCGGGCGCGCCGTTGGGCAGGTTCTTGCCCGGCAGACTGCCCGGCACCACCACCGAATAGGCCGGGACGCGGCCCATGAACGTCTCCCCCGTCGCGCGGTCGATGATCTTGGTCGATGCGCCGACGAAGCAGCCCATGGCGAGGACGGCGCCGCGCCCGACGATGACGCCCTCCGCGACCTCGCTGCGGGCGCCGATGAAGCAATCATCCTCGACGATCACGGGGGCGGCCTGCACCGGCTCCAGCACGCCGCCGATGCCGACGCCGCCGGAAATGTGACAATTCTTGCCGATCTGGGCGCAGGAGCCGACCGTCGACCAGGTGTCGATCATGGTGCCGCGATCGACATAGGCGCCGACATTGACGAAGCATGGCATCAGCACCACGCCCGGCGCGATATAGGCCGAGCGCCGCACCACGCTGCCCGGCACCGCGCGGAAGCCCGCCTGGCGGAACCGGTGATCGCCCCAATCCTCGAACTTGGCGGGCACCTTGTCGTACCAAGTGGCGTCGCCGGGGCCACCCGCGATGGTCGCGGAATCCTGGGCGCGGAATGACAGCAGCACCGCCTTTTTCAGCCATTCATTGACGTGCCAGCGATCGCCCTGCTTCTCGGCGACGCGCAGCCGGCCGGCATCGAGACCCTCCAGCGCCACCTCGATGGCGTCGCGGGTCTCGCCCGTGGTCGCGGGGTTGACGCTGTCCCTGGTGTCCCAGGCGGCGTCGATCAGCGCGGCAAGTTTCTCTTGGTCCATGAATGGCTTCGATATCGTTGGAATGGGGTTGGATTGGGGCGGCACCATGCGGCAGCGCCGGGGCCTTCGTCAACGGGGCGGGCAATCGATCCACAATCAATCCCGCGCCGCGACGGGGCGCCCACGCGGAGCCAGGGCGTCGAAGGCATCGAGCACGCGCGTGAAGAGGCGCGGCGGCAAGAACCCATAATCGTAGCGATCGCTTTGCGGCAATCGGCGCAGGTCGTAACCAGGCCAAAGAAATTCGTTGCCTTCGGTAACAATGATCCACGCACGGTTCGCATCAAGGCCAAGATGGCGCTTCACCGGTCCTGGTATCTCGACGCCTGATGTCGGATCGCTCGGCATGCGATGCGTGATCGCAATACAGTGACGGTAATCGCACCGTTGCTCTCGCGCTCGACGGCCAAGACGATGACGCTCGGCCGGTCTTTCCTTCCTTCATCCTGCCCTGCACGTTTTTCGCGGTGCCAGAGATAGGCATAGGAAACGACCAATCCCGGCTCCGGATTTGGGATCGGCATGCGACCCGGTTATTCGTCGTCCAGCATATCGTCCAGGGGCGCATGCCGAACATCCATCCGGGAAGCGCGGATCGCGTTGGCCTTTTCTGGCGAGAGTTCCGCCGTCGCGAAGCTGCGCCGGCTGTCGCGGAACCGGATGAAAGCTTCATATTCGTCGGGGCCGATAAAATAGCCGGTTACTTGGCCGTGGCTTGAGACAGCCACCGCGGCGCGCTGCGCGCGCATGCGATAGCGGCCGAAATTTCGGGTGAATTCGGAAGCCGGAACGGGTTCAGACGTATCCATGGCGTTTCCTTCCGTGGGCCAATATAGTAATTTACACAAATCGCGCAAGTTGCGCGAATTGCAAGAAATCATCCCCACAATTCCTTGGTCGCGAGGCGGGCGCCCTCGGCCAGCGCTTCGAGCTTCGCCCACATGATCGAGGGGTGGACGCGGTTGGTGAACGGCGCCTGGGCGAAGCCGCAATCGGTGCCGGCCAGCACATTCTCGCGCCCGACCAGCCGGGCGAGCCGCACCAGCCGCTCCGCCACCAATTGCGGATGCTCGACGATGTTGGTCGCGTGACCGACCACGCCGGGAATGAGCTTGCGTCCCACCGGCAGCTTCGTTCCCTCCCACACCCGCCATTCATGCTCGTGGCGGGGGTTGGCCATTTCCAGGCAATAGGCGCCGGCATTGACCCGCAGCACCAGATCGACGATGTCGCTCAGCGCCACGTCCGTCGTGTGCGGCGTATTGAAGCTGCCCCAGCAGATGTGATAACGGATTTTCTCCAGCGGCAGGCCGCGCAGCGCGTGGTTCAGCGCGTCGATCCGCAACGTCGCCCATTTCCGATACGCCTCCAGCGGCTGGTCGGCGAAGGCGACATCGTACATATAGGGCAGGAACGCATCATCGACCTGAAGGAATAGCCCAGCCGCGATGATCGCGGCATATTCCTCATGCAAGGCATCGGCGAGGGCGAAGAAAAATTCCTCCTCGGACTTATAGTATTCGTTCCGATAGCGCGGCATGGCGCTGGCCGGCGCCACCACCGGCAGGAAGCCGGTCACGCCGGCGGTCATGCCGAGCGCCGCCGTGAGATTGTCGATGTCGCGCCGCAGCGCCGCCTGGCCCTGATAGGTGACCGGCCCGACGCAGGTCAGCGTGCCGCGCCGGGTCAGGTTCTGGGTCGGAAAATACTGGGCATAGAATTCCGGAAATTTCTGCTGATCCTTGCCGGCGCCGGTCGAGACTTCAAAATCGCCTTCATCGAAGCCGCCGAGCCGGCTGAGGCTATAGGCGGCCCAGCCGCGAAACTTGCCGAATTCGCCATCGCTGACGATATCGACGCCCGCCTCCGCCTGACGCGCCACCACCTCGGCAACGGATTCCGCCAAGCATGTCTCAAACGCCGCATTATCGACGGCGACGTCGGTGGTCATCGCGCCGATATAATCGAGCAGCTTTTTCGGCCGCGCCAGGCTGCCGACATGGGTGGTCAGAATGCGGTTTTCATCGGTCATGGCCTACCTCGCTCGGCTAGGGTCTCGTCCCGGCGTGATAGCCGGGGGAGGGACCCATGGCGGAGAGGGATACCGGCTGCCGCCGCGGTTGAGCAAGCCCCATAGTTTGCCCTTGGGGATAACCGGTTGGTCGGCTAATTAGGATCAATGGCGCTTTTCAACCCGAAGACCCTTGAAGCGGCGCTGCGCACTTTTGATTTTGCGCCGACAGACGCGCAACAGGCCGCCGCTTCGCACTGGGCCGGGCTGATGCGGGACCAGTTTCTGCTCAGCCGCAAGGAAACCGCGCTGGAGGCGGATTTCAATCGCCACGTCGTTCAAGACATATTGGGCTACCGCTCCTTCGACGCGTCCGGGACCGCGACAGTCTCGGTCAAACAGGCCGTCGGGGCGGGAGAGGTCGATCTGGCTCTGGGACAATTTTCCGCCAATCGCGCGGAAATATTGGCCCCGTTCGAATTGAAAGGCCCCGCGCTCAAGAATCTCGATGCGATCATGCCCGGCCGAGCCAAGACGCCGGTGCAGCAGGCGTGGGAGTACGCCAACGACGCGGTCGGCGCACGATGGGTGATCGTATCCAACCAGCGGGAGCTGCGGCTTTATGCGGTTGGGCGAGGCCGGCGCGACTACGAACTATTCGATCTCAGTCGCCTCGACGATCCCGCCACGCTGAAGCGTTTCGTGCTGCTGTTGAGCGCGGATCACTTGCTTGGCGGCGATACCCAAAGACTGCTGGACCGCAGTCTGGGCGAAGATAAAGCGATTACGGACCAACTGTACGCGGATTATCGCGCGCTTCGCGAAAACCTCTTGGAGTTTATCCTAAACCACCATGCGGAGATTGCCGCCGAGGACGCGATCCGCCTGGCGCAGAAGATACTCGACCGCGTCATCTTCATCGCATTCGCGGAAGACACGGTCCTGTTGCCCGACGACAGTATTTTGAACGCGGTGAATTTCACCGATCCCTACGGCGAACCCAAACCGAAATGGGAATATCTCAAGCGGCTTTTCGACGCCGTGGATCGGCAATCCGCGTCTGAATATCCCGCCCTACAATGGCGGCTTGTTCGCGAACGATCCTCAACTGGATGCCCTGAAAATTCCGGATCACATTACCGACCAGTTCCGCGGCATCGCGGCTTACGATTTTGGCAGCCAAGTGTCGGTCACGATCCTCGGCCATATTTTCGAGCAGTCAATCGCCGACATCGAACAAAAACATGCCGAGGTACGCGGCGAGGCGCCGCCCAAAACATCGAAGCGCAAACGCGAAGGCGTGGTCTATACGCCCGGATTTGTGACGCGCTTCATCGTCGAACATACGATCGGCGAACATCTGCGCGAGAAATTTCAGGCGCTTCTGAACGAATATTCCGACGGCGAGGATGTGGCCGGAGCGATCCGCTGGCGCGGCAAGAACGCCGAATTGTCGTTCTGGCGCGCCTATCTCGAATACATTGCCGGACTTCGCATTCTCGATCCGGCGTGCGGTTCCGGTGCGTTCCTGATTGCCGCTTTTGATTTCTTGAAAGCCGAACAGGCGCGCGTCCGCGAACACTTGAGCGAGTTGGAGCCAGGTCTGCTGATACATTCGGGCGCCAGCGCCGATGTCGAGATCATCACCCAGAACCTCCATGGCGTGGATGTGAACGCCGAGTCCGTCGAGATCACCAAGCTTTCTTTGTGGTTGAAAACCGCGAAGAAGGGACGCCAGCTTGAGTCGCTGGACCGAACGATCCGCTGGGGTAACAGCCTGATCGAGGATTCCGATGTTCATCGCCGCGCGTTCGACTGGAAATCGGCGTTTCCCGATATTTTCGCCGCCGGCGGCTTCGATATCGTGATTGGCAATCCGCCTTATGTACGCATGGAGCTGATCAAGCCGTTCAAGCCTTATCTCGAAAAACGCTATGCCGTGGTTGCCGATCGCGCGGACCTCTATGCCTATTTCTTCGAATTGGGGGTACGGCTGCTCAAGCCGGGCGGCAGGCTCGGCTATATATCGTCCTCGACGTTCTTTCGCACCGGCTCGGGCGAGGCGCTGCGGCGGTATTTGACCGGCAACGCCGAGATTGAGGCTGTCGTCGATTTTGGCGACCTGCAGATTTTCGACGGCGTGACGACCTACCCGGCCATTCTCACGCTGCGACGCGTGGACGGGCAGGTGGGCGGCGCCGATTTGCGGTATTTCAAGGCCTCCACCTTACCGGAGGACCTGTCCAAAGCGTTCGGTATTTCGTCGCAGCCGATGCCGCGCGCCCGTCTCGGCACCGGGTCGTGGCGCTTCGAAAGCGACAAGCTCGACGATATCCGCAAGAAGATGGCGGCCGGACGCAAGACACTTGCCGATGTGTATGGCGCGCCGCTTTACGGCATCAAGACAGGGCTGAACGACGCCTTCGTCGTGAACCGCGAAACCCGGGACGCGTTGATCGCCCGGGACGCACGATCCGCCGACCTATTGAAGCCGTTTCTGATCGGCGAAAATCTGAAGCGCTGGCATGTGGAAAGCGACGATCTGTGGCTGATCTACACGCCGAAGAACCGATTCAGCATCGAAGAATATCCGGCAATCCGCGATCACCTGGCGCCCTTCCGCGAGGCACTTGAAGGACGAGCGACGAAACAGAATTGGTGGGAACTGCAACAGGCGCAGGCGGCTTATGAAGCCTCATTCATCAAAGGCGGCCTGTCTTTTCCCGATATCTCGCAAGGACCGAAATTTTCAATTGCTTCGGCAAAATCATATATCGACTGTACGGCGTTTAGGATTGCTTATTCTGGAACCGACGCACTCGCAATTCTAGGATCGAAAGCGTCGTGGTTTTTTCTTTTTGGTATTTCGAATCCACTTCGAGGAGGTATTTGGCGGTTGCGGTTAAAGACCCAATACGTGGAGTCATTGCCCATTCCTGAAATGTCCTCAGGCGTGACCACGGAGATTGGGATCCTCGGAAAATACGTTTCGGAGATCGCAGTTGATAAGGGGAATGTCCTCAACGGTTATCTTCATCGGGTTTCGGATATCGGTCGCGGTCGAAGGCTCCCGGCGAAATTTGCGGAGACGCTTGCCGGCAATTTCGAAGGGTTTAGGCAGTCGCTAAAAAGGCTCAAGATCGAAATTCCCGTCGCCGAGCGCGACGAATGGGAGCGTTACTTCAACGCACGCAAGGCGGAGGTGGAGGCGCTTTCGCGGCGCATCGCCGACGCGAAAGCCGAGATCAACGACCGCGTCTATCGTCTATTCGGCCTCGACCATGACGAGATCGCGTCGATCGAGGACGCGATCGCCGGCCAGTACTGAGCCGGATCGTTTGAGATTGAACCGCCGCGACTTTTCCCCTCTCCCGCCCGCGGTACGGTGATGCGAAAAGGAAAGATGAACCGCCAAGCCTGCCCCGGCGGAAAGCCGGGGACGCCAAGATCGCCCTGACCCACCAATGCGCCTCTCCGGCGAAAGCCGGAGTCCATCCCGCCGATGGATACCGGCCTTCGCCGGTAAGGGAAAAATGTTTCAATTTGGGTGTATCAGACTCCAGCAGCTCAGAAGACGCGGAAAACTCGCAAGTGGCGCAAGCCTAACCCATGACCATCAAACGATCCGATCTGGACGCCGGCCGCGTTGATTTCTCGGATATCGCGGACAAGAAGGCCCAGCGCCTTCCGCCCGTTCATCCCGGTGAAATCCCGCGGTCGGAATTTCTCGATCCCCTCAACATCACCGCCTACCGGCTGGCGAAGGATGCCGGCGTGCCACAGACCCGGATCGCAACGATCCTTTCCGGTCAGCGCGCTATCACCGCCGATACAGCTCTCCGTTTTGGGCGCTTCTTCAACATGTCGGCGGCGTTCTGGCTCGGACTTCAGGAGCAATACGATCTCGAAACGGCAAGGCGCCGACTCGGCGGCCGACTCGATACCGAGGTTCGACCGCTAGAAACAGCATGAAGCGCCCCAGCCGGGCGGAACTTCCGCTATCCCACCGGGCGCTCGACGGCGGCGAGCCAGGCCGCCAGATCGTCGATGATGTGATGGACATAGGGCTGGTCCGAGCCGATGCGTGCCCATTCCAGCGGCCCGCGCACCCAGGCGGTGGTCATGCCCAGCGCGGCGGCGGGCTGAAGATTGCGGGCCATGTCCTCGACGAAGAGGGCGGTCGCGGGCGCGATATGATAGCGGCTCACCAGCGCGTCATAGGCACTGCGCGCCGGTTTCGGCTGGTAGTCCATCGCCTCGATATCGTGGACCGCCTCGATCTGGCCGGTGAGGCCGATGCGGTCCATCACCCGCTCGGCATGGCGCACGGTGGCGTTGGTGAAGACCAGCTTGCGGCCGGGCAACCAGTTGATCGCCGCCACCAGCGCGGGGTTGGCGGGCACGCCGCTGAGATCGATGTCGTGGACGTAATCGAGGAAGCGGCGCGGCTCGACATTATGGTCGGTCATCAGTCCGCGCAGCGTGGTGCCGTGGCGGGCGAAGAAATCGCGCCGCAGCCGATGCGCGTCCTCGTAGGTGATTTCCAGCTCGTCCATGATGAAATTGGCCATGCGCTCCTCGACCTGGGCGAAGAGGTTGACGGCGAGCGGATAGAGCGTGTTGTCGAGATCGAAGATCCAGGTCTCGATTTGCGATAGCGGCCGGCCGCCGCGCGGGGAAGAACTCATCGCTGTGTAGTGGCGGATCAGCCGCCGGCAGGCAAACGGAATTTGCGCACCCCATATGGGGGGAATGACCATCGTTGAATTACCGGCCGCCACCGGCCGCCCCACCCAATATGAGCAAGACCAGATCGCGCTGATCCGGGCTTGGCGCGACCAGCCGCCGGGCCTGATCGAGCGCGCCGCCGGGGTGGCGCTGAGCCCGATCAGCCGCCTGGTGTCGGGCCTCGTGCCGCCGTCGGCGATCGAGGCGCTGTTGCGCGCCTCGGACTGGCTGGCGGAAAAGACGGTGCCGGCCGCCGCGCCCGAGGGCGAAACCGAGGCCGCCTCGCTGGAGCGGCTCGATGCCGGGGTCCGCGCCATCCGCAATTGGGCGGTGGCTTATGCCAGCGGCGAGGGCGCGCTGGCCGGGATCGCCGGCATTGCCTCGCTGCCGGTCGATCTGCCGGCCATCGTCATGCTGTCGCTGCGAACCATCCGGCGGGTCGGCGGCCGCTATGGCTATGCCGGGTCGAGCGAGCACGAACGGCAATTCATCTATGCGGTGCTGTCGATCGCCAGCGCCGATTCGATGCGCCAGAAACGCGCGGCGCTGGCGACACTGCACGGCATCGAGACGCAGCTTCTGGCGCAAAGCTGGGCGGCGCTGGGCGAGCGGGCGGCCCGGCGCGGCATGAGCGCCGAGGCGGCGCTGCTGGTGGCGCGGGATGTCGCGGAGCGGCTCGGCGTCAATCTGACCAAGCGCAAGGCGATGGCCGCGATGCCGCTGATCGGGGCGGCCATCGGGGCGACGGTCAATGGTTGGTACATGCGCGACATCGGCGCCGCCGCCCAGCGCGCTTACCAGGAACGCTGGCTCAAGGATCGCGGCCTGCTATTCGGGTGATTTTTGTGCGACGCACACTGGGTACCTGATTTTCCGCCGGACAAGGGTGTGCGAGCCATGCGAGGGCGGTTCTGGTGTCATTAAATTGCCATTCGCCGGTCCCACAAATCGCATTTATTTCAAGGGACTGCGACATTTAATCGCCCGCGCGGTTCCGCATGCCAGCCGAGCGCGGATCGCCATTTCGCAATCGCACAATCGACCCTATTTCCACTCTCGTAACCGCCGCGACCCCTGTAGGGCCGGCATCTGAGTGGAGACTAATCATGCGTGTGCCTAAATTGTTGGCCGGTCTGGCCCTTGCCGTCGCGATCGCCGGAACCTCGGCGCTGTCGGCGATGTCGGCATCGTCCGCCCTTGCCGCTTCGGCCAATGGCGGCCCGTCGAGTGGGAATGACGTGCCGCAATATTACCAGCCGTTCACCAACCCCCTCATTCCGCAATACCCGCAACAGCCGGTATTCGGCCCGTAACCCTCGGCCCGCTTGGGAGGCCGGCGCCTTCGGGCACCGGCTTCCGGGCCGCCCCCCGGATCAGGAATGTTGGAGGCGCTTTTACGAAAGGAATACGAGAATGGAATGCCAATCATTTTGGGGCCCCCAATTTCTGGGGCCGATGACCGCGATGACCGCCGCCGGCGTTCAGCCGACCGGCTCCGTCTTCAGCGCCGTGCCCGCCGCCGCCGCCCTCCTGGGGCGCGATACCATGCCGCAATTTCCGCCATCCCGCGCGCGGCCGGCGCCGGCGCGGCACCTAGCGAATCGCGATCTCACCCCCGGCCTGTGCGGCTGCACTGCCTAGGCCGCGATACCGGCTTGCATACCAAATGAATATCGCCTGTATATCGGTTATGATGCCGATCGCTATCGTGTGATCCCAGCGTTCTAGGATGTTGATGGACGATCTCTCTCTCCTCGGCGACCTCGTTGCCCAGGCCCGGAAGGCCGGCGCTGACCAGGCCGACGCCCTGTTGGCGGAAGGCGCCTCGCTGAGCCACGCCCAGCGCCTGGGCAAGACCGAAAAGCTGGAGCGGTCGGAGAATTTCGACGTGGGTCTGCGGGTCATCGTCGGCAAGCGCCAGGCGATCGTTTCGGCCAATGATCGCGATCCGGGCGGCCTTGCCGAGCTCGTGACCCGCGCCATCGCCATGGCCAAGGCGGTGCCCGAGGACCCCTATATCGGCCTCGCCGATCCGGATGAACTCGCACGAACCTGGCCCGATCTCGATCTATTCGATGCCGCCGAGCCGGCACCGGAAACACTGATCGAGCGCGCCAAGACCGCCGAAGAGGCGGCGCGCGCCGTTGCCGGTGTCACCAATTCCGAGGGCGCCGAAGCCGGTTGGAGCCACGCGCGGGTGGCCCTCGTCGCCTCGAACGGCTTCGCCGGCGCCTACGCCGCCAGCGGCCACAGCATCAGCGTCTCGGTGCTGGCGGGTGACGGCACCGCGATGGAGCGCGATTACGATTATTCCAGCGCGGTCCATGCCGCCGATCTGACCGCCGCCGCCGAAATCGGCCGCACTGCCGGAACCCGCGCGGTGGAGCGGCTTAATGCGCGCAAGGTCGCGACCGGAAAATATCCGGTGGTATTCGACCGCCGCGTCGCCGGCGGCATGCTGCGCCATCTCGTTGGCGCGATCTCAGGTCCGTCGGTCACGCGCGGTACCAGTTTCCTCAAGGACAAACTGGGGCAGCAGATTTTTTCACGCGGCATCAGCATCGTCGACGATCCGCATCTGCCGCGCGGCCTGCGCTCCAAGCCGTTCGACGGCGAAGGCGTCGCCAATCGGCGCCGCGCCATCATCGCGGACGGCGTTCTGGAAACCTGGCTGCTGGATCTGGGCTCGGCCCGGCAACTCGGCTTGCGGACAACGGGCCATGCCAGCCGCGGCATCTCATCGCCACCCGGCCCCTCGCCCAGCAACATGTGGCTGGAGCGCGGCGCGGTGACCCGCGAGGAATTGATCGGCGACGTGCAGGAAGGGCTGCTCGTCACCGAGATGATGGGCATGGGCGTGAACGGCGTCACCGGCGATTACAGCCGCGGCGCCTCGGGCTTTTGGATCGAGAACGGCAAGATCGCCTACCCGGTGCATGAGATCACCATCGCCGGCAATCTCAAGGACATGTTCCTGGCGCTCACCCCGGCCAGCGATCTGCAGTTCAAAACCGGGATCGATGCCCCCAGCGTGCGCATCGACGGCATGATGGTGGCAGGGCGCTGAACCGGCTCAACCGCGGCCGGCGATCGTAACGCCCCCGTCGATGACGATGGTCGTGCCGGTGATGAATTTGCCGGCATCGGAAGCCAGCATCACCGCCGCGCCCGCGATATCGACGGGCTCGCCAATGCGGCGCAGCGGCGCCTGCTGCAGGGTCGCCGCCAGATAATCGGGATTGTCCCACAGCGCCTTGGCAAAGTCGGTCTTCACCAGCCCAGGGGCGATACCGTTGACGCGGATGCCGTCGGGGCCCCACGACACGGCGAGATTGCGCACCAGTTGCATATCGGCCGCCTTGGTAACGGCATAGGCACCGAGCGCGGTGCTGCCCATCAGCCCGGCGATGCTGGAAATGATGATGATCGCGCCCGATTTGCGCGCCGCCATTTCCGGCCGGACCAGAGTCGCCAGGTTAAGATTGCAGCGCACATTCACCGTCAGCATGCGGTCGAACACATCGTCGGGCAGATTCTCGATCGGTCCGTAATAGGGATTGATCGCCGCATTGCAGACGAGAATATCGACCGCCCCGAATTGCGCGCGCGTGCGGTCGATCAATTCCTGGCGCTGCTTCGCTTCACCGATATGACAAGGAATCGCGGCCGCCTTGCCGCCCGCCGCCACGATTTCGGCGGCAACACTCGCACAGGCGTCCGCCTTGCGGCTTGAGATCACGACATTGGCACCGGCCAGCGCCATCTGTTCGGCGATGGCCCGGCCGATGCCCTTGGTCGATCCAGTGATCACCGCGGTCTTGCCGCCAAGATCGAATAGCCCCATGGGTGTCCTCGTCGGCACAGGCTAGGTGTTTAGTCTCGGCATTTGATGGACTGGACTTAGTCTGAGTCGTTTTGGCTCTTTTGTCCACGTTTTGGCGATGAATTCGTAGGGCAAATTGTCGAACGACCCAAAATTCGCCGCCAAGGTTCAGGATGTCGTTGGCCTCTATGTCGATCCGCCGGAGCACGCGCTGGTGCTGTCGGTGGACGAGAAGAGCCAGCTTCAGGCGCTTGATCGCACGCAGCCGGGCTTGCCCATGAAGCGCAGTCGATGCGGAACGATGACGCACGATTACAAGCGCCACGGCACGACCACGCTGTTCGCCGCGCTCGATGTGCTGGAAGGCAAGGTCATCGGCCAATGCGATAATTACGCGACGCACAAGCATCCCGAGAGCCTGCCCCCGCGAAGGCGGGGGCCCGGGCCTGGCTCGAACGGCATCCGAGGTTCCATTTCCACTTCACCCCGACCTCGGCCTCCTGGCTCAATGCCGTCGAGGGCTTCTTCGCCAAATTGACCAAGCAGCGTCTTAAGCGTGGCGTGTTCAAGGGCATCGCCGTCTCCAGGCCGCCATCAACCGATACCTCGCCGAAACCAACGACAACCCAAAGCCCTTCACCTGTACCGCCGATCCCGACGCAATCATCGCATTTCGCGGCATCGCGCAATGCCCGCCGCGCGGATCGGGAAAAATTCCCGGGTAAAAAAAGAAGTCCGGCCATGGCAATATGGGGCAGGGTCTGTTCCTAATCGGGCGGCGCCGGCATGGGCGCGGGGATGCTGTGGCGGGGAAATATGGTCGGTCTGAAGGGCGAATTGCTCGTGGCGGCGTGTCTGGTGGTGGCCGCCGTTCCTCTTGCGCGGGCGCAGACCGCCGCCCCGGCGGTGCCCGCCGACAATGGCGCCGCGTCCGCCCCGATCTTCCTGCCGAGCATGGTGATCATCGGCAATACGCCACTGCCCGGCAGCGGCGTCGATATCGACAAGGTGCCGGCCAACGTGCAGATACTGAGCGGCGCCTCGATGCGGCGCGATGGCGAGGACGATCTGTTGCCGGGCGCCGCCGCGCGCCGGCTCTCCAGCGTCAATCTCACCAGCCAGCAGGGCAGCTCGTTTCAGTCCGACTTCGTCTATCGCGGCTTCGAGGCGTCGCCGATCTCCGGCATTCCCCAGGGCATCGCGGTCTATCAGAACGGGGTGCGCATCAACGAGGCGTTCGGCGACATCGTCAATTGGGAACTCATCCCGCAATTCGCGGTGAACCAGATGACGATCCAGAGCAACAACCCGGTCTTCGGCCTCAATGCGCTGGGCGGCGCGGTGACGATGGAGATGAAGAACGGCTTCAATTTTCACGGCACCAACGTGCAAGCCGCCGGCGGCTCCTACGGCAACATCACCGGGTTCGCCGAAAGCGGACAGCAGATTGGCAATTTCGGCCTCTACGGCGCCATCGGCGGCGTTCATGACGATGGCTTTCGCAATCTGAACCGGACCGGCATCGGGCAGGGCTATTTCGATCTCGGCTGGGAAAAGAACGATTTCACCATCCATCTGTCGGTCTCGGCCGCCGACAGCAGCCTCGGCGCCACCGGTCCGACGCCGATCGCGCTGCTCGACGCGAACCGCAGAAGCGTCTTCACCTTGCCGCAGCTGATCGAGAACCAGGCGCAGCTCGTGCAGCTGACCTCGACCTACCGGGCGACCGACGATCTCTCGCTCAGCGGCGACATCTATTATCGGCACTATCGTCAAAACCTGACCGACGGCAACACGACCGACGTTACCGCGTGCGACAACCCCGCGTTCTTCTGTCTCGAGGGCAGCAACGCCTTTCCCGCCGACGTGCTGTTCGACGCGCACGGCAACATGGTCCCGACCAGCGCGCTTGCCTTGCCGGCCGGCGCCGCCCTGGGCGAGACCGATTTCACCACCACCGACACCAACACGATCGGCGCCGGCTTGCAGGCGAAGTTCACCCATCCGCTGTGGGATCATCCCAACAATTTCGTCGCCGGCGCCACCATCGACCACAGCTCGACCGACTACACCGCGCGCGGCGTGCTCGGCGCGCTTCTGCCTAATCTCGACGTGACCAATGGCGGCATCGTCATCGATCAGGGCCTCAGCCCGACCGCGTCCCCGCCAATCGAACAGCCGGTCAGCGTCAACGGCACCAACAATTACTATGGGCTTTTTGCCACCGACACCTTCGATGTCACGCCGGAGCTCGCCGTTACCGCGAGCGGCCGGCTCAACGTCGCGGATATCGGCATCGGCGACCGGACCGGCGCCGCGCCGGCACTCAATGGCGACCACACCTACGTCCATTTCAATCCGGGCGTCGGCCTGACCTATAAAGTCGCGCCGACCGTCACGCTCTATGGCGGCTGGTCGGAGGCCAACCGGGCGCCGACGCCGGCCGAACTGAGTTGCGCGAACCCGAACAACCCCTGTTTGCTCGATGCGTTTCTGGTCGCCGATCCGCCCCTGAAGCAGGTGGTGTCGCGGACCGTCGAGTTCGGGGCGCGCGGCCACTTCACGACCGCGATCATGCCCGGGCAATTCCTGTGGAATCTCGGTGTCTATCGCACCGACAGCGACAACGACATCATGCTGTTGGCGACCAATATCAACGGCTTCGGCTTCTTCAACAATGTCGGCACGACGCGGCGGCAAGGCATCGAGGCCGGCCTGGCATGGCGCTGGAAAAATCTGCTGATCTCGGCCAATTACAGTTTTCTCGACGCCACCTTTCTCGAAAATCTGGCCCTGTCGTCGAACAGTCCGGCCGCCGATGCCAACGGCCTGATCTTCGTCCATCCTGGGAACCACCTGCCGCTGGCGCCGTCGCATCGCTTCGTCCTCAACGCCGAATACGGCGTCACGCCGAAATGGAAAGTCGGCGCCGATCTCCGGGTCGTGTCGAGCCAGTATCTCGTCGGCGACGAATCGAACCAGGAACCAAAGATGCCGGCGTTCGCCACCGTCAATCTGCACACATCCTATAAGGTGACGGATCGCATCACGCTGTTCGGCGAAATCGACAATGTGTCCGACGAGCATTATTTCACCTACGGCACCTTCACGGCGCTTGATGGCTTGCCGTCCAATTTCAATCTCAGCGACGCGCGCACCTTCAGTCCCGCCGTCGGTCGCGCCTTCTATGGTGGCGTGAAAGTGAGTTTTTGAATCGCGGCGGAAAAATTCGCGCGCGATTTTTTTGAATCGCAAGTCACGCGACGCATTTCTTTTCGACTTTCGACGCGTTTTCGAGTATGACGATTGCGTTCAGTCGGCACAGGGGTTGATGATCATGGCAGCGAAGAAGAAAGCAACCGCAGCAGCAGCAAAAAAGAAACCCGCGGCGAAGAAGGCCGCGAAAAAGAAATAGCTCCGGTCGTTTCCGGAACCTTCCGAAGCCGCGGCTGCTTATGCACCGCGGCTTCTTGCTGTCTGGGGCATGCCCCGCGCGCGTCAGCGCGCGGTCAGCTTCAGCTCAATGCGGCGATTGCGCTTATAGGCGTCGGGCGAGGTGCCGGAATCAATCGGCTGAAACTCGCCGAACCCAGCGGCGGACAGACGGTTCGCCGGGATGCCCTGATCGATCAGGAATTTCACCACCGATACCGCGCGTGCCGTCGATAGTTCCCAATTCGATTTGAATTGCGGCGTGCTGATCGGCTGACGGTCGGTATGCCCCTCGACCTGCAGCACCCAATTCACCTCCGGCGGAATCTTGGCGGCGATTTCCTTGAGCGCGTTGGCGAGCGGCGTCAGCTGTCCGACCGCGCTCGAGGTCAGGTCGGCGCTGGCTTTGGGAAACAGTACCTCGGATTGGAAGACGAAGCGGTCGCCGACCACGCGAATGTCGGAGCGGTTACCCAGCAACTGGCGCAGCCGCCCGAAAAATTCCGACCGGTAGCCCGCCAGCTCGGCGACCTTGGTGGCGAGCGCGGCGTTGAGGCGGCGGCCGAGATCGGCGATCTGGACATTGTCGTTCTTGCTCTTGGCGTCGGCGAGATCGAGCGCCGCCTGGATCTGCGCGAGCTGTTTCTGCAGGGCGGCCAATTGCTGGTTCAGCAGGTCGATCGCCGATTGCTGGCCGTGAAGCTTGTCGTCGCGCTGGGCGATGTCTTCCTCGGCCGCCTTGCGCCGGGCCATCTCGTTGGTGAGTTGCGTCTGCATGGCCGTCTGATCGAGCAGCGCCTGTTTCTGCTTGGCGGCTTCGGTTGTGGCGGTGGCCAGCCCGGCATTGGCCCGCGCCAGATCGGCGCGCGACTCGGCCAGCGCGGATTGCGATTTCGTCAGCGCCGATTTGGTCTCGGTCAGCTGGTCCGACAGGGTGCCGAGCTGCAATTGCAGATCGGCGCTGGTCTTGCGCTCCATCGAGAGCAGGTTCGACAGCGCGTTGATCTGCTCGGTCAGCTTGGCGAGCTGGGCATCGCGGCCGGACAGCGCGTTGGAGAGATAGAATTGCCCTGCGGTGAAGACCAGCACCACGAAGATGATGATCATCACCAGCTGGGTCAGGGCATCGACGAAGCCCGGCCAGATATTGATGGTTGCCGGGCGCGAGCGCCGCGCCATCGCGCTAGCTCCGCTCCGGCGCTTCGGCGAGGGCGGCGAGGGTCCGCGCGATCAGGCGGATTTCATTGCGGATTTCGTGCACCGCCTCGCTGCGGCCCTGCGCCACCTCCTCGTTGAGGCGGGCAAGCTGGACCTCGATATTGCGCAGATGGTTGCGCGATTCGTCCTGAATTTGCGTGCCGCCACCGCCGGCAAGTTTTTCCAGCACCGGGCGCAGGGCGGTCTGCTGTTCGGCGAGGCGGAGCAATACCGGCTGCTCCCCCCGCATATGATCGGTCAGTTGCGACAGCCGGTCGGTCAGCGATTGCAGGCTGGTGTTGGAGGCGATGCGGCCCTCTTCGCCCCGCGACATGATGCGTTGCAGGTTTTCGAGGCCGTCGGCGGTCTGCTCCAACAGCGCCTGGATATAGGCCGGGATCGGCGCCTCGCCGAATTCACCGCCCGAGCCGCCGCCCGACAGCCGGGTGAAGCCCGAGAGCCATTCCTCAAGGTCCTGATAGAAGCGGTTCTGCGCCAGCCCGGCCTGCAGGTCGAGAAAGCCCAGCACCAGGGAGCCGGCGAGGCCGAACAGAGACGCGCTGAACGCGGTGCTCATGCCACCCAGCGGCGCCGCCAGCCGCGATTTGAGATCGGCGAACGCCGCGGCGGGATCGCCGCCGCCCGCGGTCAGGCCGCTGATGACGCCGCTGACCGAGCCGACCGTCTCAAGCAAGCCATAGAAGGTGCCGAGCAAGCCGAGAAACACCAAGAGGCCGATGAGATAGCGCGAGGTCTCGCGCGTCTCGTCGAGCCGGGTCCCGATGCCGTCCAACAGCGTGCGCATCCCGACGGGAGAGAGATTGACCCGGCCGCCGCGACGGTCGCCCAGCATGGTCGCCATCGGCGATAGCAGGCGCGGCATGCGATCGGTCGAGACCGACGCCTGATTGCGGCGGAAATTCTCGATCCAGTTGACCTCGGGGTTGATCAGCATCACCTGGCGGAAAATATAGAGCACCCCCAGCACCAGAATACCGAGGATCACACCATTGACGGCGGGGTTGCCCATGAAGAAACGCCCCAGCACCGGTTCGGCGAACGCCGAGGCGGCGATCACCACGAGGATGAATATCCCCATGCGAATCAGATACCCTCCGGGGCGCGTCATCGGCCGCTCGCTTCCCTCATGGTCATTTCGCGACGAACAGAATATCGACGCGGTCGACCTGCTTGCCGCCGTCGGGCCGATTGCCCAAGGCACGCACATCCATGCGCGTATTGCGCACGCCGTGATCGATCAGATAGGCCCGGACATTGAGCGCGCGCGACAAGGAGAGGCGCCGCGCCTGGTTCGCCTCGTCGCTGCCGCCGCTGGCATAGGCGACCAGCTGCACCCGGCGGTCCTCGTCGGTGGCGAGCGATTTGGCGATGGCATCGAGTTCGCTCTTCGCGGGCGGCGAGAGATCGGCGGCGCCGGCCGCGAAGTCGACATGGAGCGGTGCGACCGCGCCCGACACGGCGCCGTGGGGCTTTTCGAGCGTCGCCATCTGACCCGACTTCTCCGGCGGCGCGGATTTTGGCGGGGTGGGCTCGGCCGCCACCTTCGGCGCCGGTGGGGCGGGCGGCTCGGACGGCCGTTTGGGGCTGATCGGCCCCGACTCGACGATGGTTGGCTGGGAAGTTGGCTGGGGCGCGGCGGCGTCGGCTTTGGCCGCGCGGGCGTCGGCGTCGCGCTTGCGCGCCATCTCATCCTCGGCGGCGCGGTCGCGCGCGGCCTCTTCCGCCTGAGCGCGCCGGCGTGCTGCCTCCGCCTCCTTGCGCTCCGCCGCGACACGCTTGCGTTCGACCTCGGCGGCCTTGCGCTCGGTGGCCTTCCGCTCACGCTCCGCCTGCGCCTCTTTGCGCTCGGCGGCCTTGCGGTCCCGCTCGGCTTGGGCTTGTTTCTGCTGCTCGACCTTGGTCTCCGCCGCCTTTCGGTCCCGCTCGGCCTTGGCCTGGGCTTGCCGATCGACCTTGGTTTCGGCCTTGGTTTCGGGCGCCTCGGCGGTTCCGGTCGCCGGCGCCGCCGTCTTATGCGCGCTCCGCGCCGGGCTCGCGGCCGGTTTCTTGGTGGAGTCGGCCGGCGTCGTCTTCGCCTTGTCGCCGGTGCCGGCGGTGGGTGGATGCAGCTTCAGCCGGTGCTTTGGCGCCGGTCCGCCGCTGTCGAGGGAATTGAGGACGCCGAGATCGATCGTCACTTCGGGCGCGGTGCCGTCGTTCGGCGCGGCCGCCACCGGCGCCGCCATGCCCAGCCACAAGATCGGCGCGCCGGCGATCGCCAGCGCGCGCAAATTCCATTTTTTCCGTGAATTGACCGACCGCGACAACATCTCGTCCTATTCCATGGCACGCCACACCCGGTGGCAGGGTTACCCCGCCGGAAAATACCGCATCTCGGCCTTGGCCCGCTAGCGCTACCTTGTTGTTCCGCGAATGTCCAAGGAACCGCTCACATCGCCTGGGTCAGGAGTTGACGCAGCGGCGGATAGAGCGCGCCGTTGGCGGCGAGGATATCGCCGGTCGCGAACGGCTCGCCCTCGGTCAGGCCGCCGATGGTGCCGCCGGCCTCGCGCACCAGGATCAGCCCCGCCGCCATATCCCAGGGCTTGAGGCCGAATTCCCAATAGCCGTCGAACCGGCCGGCGGCGACATAGGCGAGATCGAGCGAGGCGGCGCCCATCCGCCGCGCGCCGGTGGTGATGCCCATCACCGCGCCCAAGGTACGCAGATAGCGCTCATGGTCGCCATGGCCGCTGAACGGTATGCCGGTGCCGATCAGCGATTCCTCCAGCTTGCGGCGGGCCGAGACGCGCAGCCGGCGGTCGTTGAGATAGGCACCGGCGCCTTTCTCCGCCCAGAACATTTCATCGGTGATCGGGTGATAGATCAGCCCGGCGATGATCTCGCCATCGCGCTCCAGCCCGATCGAGATCGCCCAATGCGGAATGCCGTGGAGGAAGTTGGTGGTGCCGTCCAGGGGATCGACGATCCAGCGATGGCGGCCGTCGCGGGCCGGACTGGCGCCGCTTTCCTCCATCAGGAAGCCGAACCCCGGCCGCGCCTTTTCCAATTCGACGCGCAGCGTCTTCTCGGCCTTGAAATCGGCGGTGGAGACAAAATCGCCCGGTCCCTTGACCGAGACTTGAAGCTGCTCGACCTCGCCGAAATCGCGCTTCAGCCCGCGCGCCGCCTTTAGCGCGGCCGCTGACATGACATTGAAGAGAGCGGAGCGGACCGCCATCGGCCGCGTTCCGCCCTAATCCTTGGCGCGTTCGATATAGCTGCCGTCGGCGGTGTTGACGACGATGCGGGTGCCGGCCTCGACATGCGGCGGGATCATCACGCGGCGGCCATTGTCGATCTTGCCCGGCTTATAAGAGGACGACGCGGTCTGGCCCTTCACCACCGGATCGGCCTCCAGCACGGTCACGGTGACGCTCTGCGGCAACTCGACCCCGAGCGGCGCGCCCTCATAGAGCTTGACGGCGCAGATCATGCCCTCGACCAGAAAATCCGCAGGCTCGCCGATCAGATCGCGATCGACCGTCACCTGCTCGAAATTCTCATTGTCCATGAAGGTCGCGAGATCGCCGTCGAGAAACAGGAACTGCATGTCCTTCTCGTCGAGTTGGACGCGCTCCACGGTTTCCTGGGTGCGGTAGCGCTCGTTGGTCTTGGTGCCGGTCTTCATGTCGCGCATCTCGACCTGGGCAAAGGCGCCGCCCTTGCCGGGCTGAATCAGGTCCCGCTTGAGCACGACCCACAGTTTGCCGTTCTGTTCGAGCACGTTGCCCGGCTTGATGTCGATGGCATTGATCTTCATGGCGCAAACCTTGGCCGGGGACGGCGGACGATAGATTGAATGGGAAGGCGCTGTTTCCTATCAGCTTGGCCCCGGACGGGGCAAGCGAAATGCGTTTAGACGCCGCGCGGCAGGTGCCGCGCCCGCCGACTCATCTCGGCATCGACCAACGCCCCCAGCAAGGTGGCATGCGCGCAGACATAAAACCACATCAGCAGCACGATGACGGCGCCGAGGGAGCCATAGGTCTTGTCGTAGCTGCCGAAGCGCCCGACATAGATCGAGAACAGCGCCGAGCCGATCAGCCATAGCAGGGTCGCGACTCCGGCGCCGACCAGGACGCGGCTCCACATCACTTCCTTGCGGCACGGCGCATAGCGATAGAGCACGACGAAGGCGGCCATCATGAACAGCGCCAGCACCGGCCAGCGGATGAAGGACAGAAGCTGCGCGAAAGGCGGGCTAAATGGTAAGAGGGCGATCACCGCGGGAATGATCGCGACCGCCGCGAGGGCGACCAGGCCGAAACACAGCCCGCCCAGGGTCAGGGCGAAGGCCAAGCCGTGATACGTCAGGATGCCGCGCTTCTCCTCGGTGCCGTAAATGCGGTTCAGCGCCTCCATCACCGAGGCCGAGGCCGAATGCGCCGACCACAAAGCAATGGCAAGGCCGATGATCAGCCCAGCGCCGATCTGGGGGTTGGGTGCGCTGACCAGCGCCTTCAATTCAGCCGATACCAGCCCCCAGGCTTCGGCCGGCAAGAATTCGCGCAAGCCCGACATCAGCCACGCGACATAGGAGGGCTCGGCCATCAGCGCGAAGCTGGTGATCACCACGATCAGCGCCGGAAACGTCGCCAGCAGCCCATAAAACGCCAGCGCCGACGCCAGCAGCGAGACGTTGGTCTGGCCCATCTCGCGCCACAGATGGCCGAGGATCTGCCATACGCCCAGGCCGCGCAACGGCCCCAGCCAGTGATGGCGGGCCGGTTGGGACTGGGGCGGCTCGTTCGGGGCCAGCTTCACGGACATAGCGGTCACAGCTTAGAAGATCATCGGTAATGAGCGAATAGCCAACGAGGATCGGATCGCGGGATGGCTGAAGCGTGGTGGCGGCGTGAACAATTCGAGCGGCGCCGTGACAAACTCGCGGCACGGGCACGAATAGTCGCCGCGATTCGCGGTTTTTTTGCGGCGCGCGGCTTCGCCGAAGTCGAGACCCCCGCCCTGCAAGTCAGTCCCGGAATGGAACCGCATCTCGATGCGTTCGCGACCGAGCTGCGGGCGCCGGGCGAACCGGCGCGGACCCGCTATCTCCACACCTCGCCCGAATTCGCGATGAAGAAGCTGTTGGCGGCCGGCATGCCGCGGATTTTCCAGCTCGCCCGAGTGTTCCGCAACGGCGAGCGCTCGCGCACCCACCATCCCGAATTCACCATGCTGGAATGGTATCGCGCCGGGGCCGGCTATCGCGACCTGATGGCGGATTGCGAGGGGTTGCTGCGCACCGCGCTCGCGGCGGCGGGCGCGGATCGGTTGCGCTGGGCGGACCGGACCTGTGATCCCGCCGGGCCGTTCGAGCGGCTGAGCGTCGCCGACGCGTTTCACCGCCATTGCGGCATTGATGTGCTGGCGACCGCGCCCGATCCCGCGGCGCCGTCGCTCGAATTGCTTGCCGAGGCGGCGCGGCCGCTGGGCATCGCGCCGCATGCCGGCGACGAATGGGAGGATTTGTTCTTCCGCCTCTTCCTCGAAAAGATCGAGCCGCATCTCGGCATCGGCGTGCCGACCATCCTCTATGATTATCCGATTGCGATGGCGGCGCTGGCGCGCGCCAAGCCCGAGGATACACGCCTCGCCGAACGGTTCGAGCTCTATGTCGCGGGCCTCGAGCTCGCCAACGCGTTCGGCGAGTTGACCGATCCCGGATTGCAGCGCGCGCGCTTCATCGCCGATCAGGAGAAGAAGCTGCGGCTTTACGGCATGACGTATCCGATCGACGAGGATTTCATCGCTGCCCTCGGTGACATGCCGGAGAGTGCGGGTATTGCGCTTGGGGTGGATCGATTGGCGATGCTCGCCACCGGCGCCACGCATATCGACGAGGTGCTGTGGGCGCCGGTCAGCTAGCGCATGCCGCGATAACGCGCTCGAAATCCTTTACCGCCGCGGCGGGGCCGTCGGGGTGATTCCACACGGCGGAAATCACCGCGAGGAAATCGGCGCCGGCCTCGACCAACGGGGCGCAATTTTCCGGCGTGATGCCGCCGATGGCGACGCAGGGCACGGTGAAGATCTCGCTCCACCATTCGAGAATCGCCGGGTTGGCGTTGCCCTTGGCTGCCTTGGTGCGGGTCGGGAAGAAGGCGCCGAACGCGACATAGTCGGCGCCGGCCTCGGCGGCCTCCATCGCGAGATGCTGGCTGGCGTGGCAGGTCACGCCGACGATGCGGCCGAGGCCGAGAATCCGCCGCGCCGCCGCGTAAGCCATATCGTCCTGGCCGAGATGGACCCCGTCGCAGCCGGTGGCGAGGGCGAGATCGGGCCGGTCGTTGAGGATGAGCGCGCGGTCCCGGCTCTGTACCACCGGGCGCAGCGCATCGGCGGCGCGGCGGATGGTGTCGTCATCGCAATCCTTGAGGCGCAATTGCACCGAGCCGACATCGCCGGCATCGAGCGCCGCCGCCAGCAGATCGGGAAAGCGCGCGAGGTCGATTTGAGGCGGCGTGATGAGATAGAGGCGGGTCACGCCTCGTTCTTGTAGATGCGGATTACGGTATCGAGCATCTTCAAGGCCTCGGCGCGCGGGCGCTGGAAGGTGTTGCGGCCGATGATCGAGCCATTGCCGCCGCCGTCGCGGATGGCGCGGACTTCGGCATAGACGCCATCCGTATCCTTTGCCTCGCCGCCGGAGAAGATCACGATGCGCCGGCCGTCAAAGCAGCATTGCACGACATGGGCGATGCGTTTCGCCGGCGTCGAAATGTCGATCGTGGCATAGGCTTTTTTGGCGGCCTCCAACTCGACCATTTCGGTCGGCGGCTTGACCTTGATGATGTGGGCGCCCAGCAGCGCCGCCATGTGGGCGCCATAGGCGCAGATATCGACGGCGGTCTCGCCCGCCTTGGAGAGATTGCCGCCGCGCGGATAGGACCATACCACCACGGCGAGACCATGGGATTTCGCCTCGCGGCCCAGTTCGGCGATCTCCTGCATCATGTCATAGGCAAGGTCGGAGCCGGGATAGATGGTGAAGCCGATGGCGGAGCAGCCGAGGCGTAGCGCGTCCTTGACGCTGGCCGTGACCGCCTGCGACGGGTTCTCCTTGGCGCGCGCGAGGCTGTTGGCGGAATTGAGTTTGAGGATCAGCGGAATCGAGCCGGCATAGCTGGCGGCCCCCGCCTCGATCATCCCGAGCGGCGCGGCATAGGCCGAGAGGCCGGCATCCAGCGCCAGCTGGAAATGATAGTGCGGGTCGTAGGCCGGCGGGTTGGGCGCGAAGCTGCGTGCCGGACCATGCTCAAACCCTTGATCCACCGGGAGAATCACCAGTTTTCCGGTACCGCCCAGCCGGCCCTGCATCAGGATGCGCGCGAGATTGGCCTTGGTGCCCGGATTGTCGCTTTCGTAATGGCCGAGAATAGTTTTGACGGTATCGGTGAGCTGCATGAAGATCTCCGGTCGCGGGCGAGACGGGTATAGCAAATGTCGATTGGGGTCTCAATCGGGTGTCACGATGGTATCATTCGATAAGCAAAAGGCCCGGCATGCCGACATCATATCCTTACAATCGAGTAAATCGAGTGTCGCGACCGGCACGCCATCCATGACCGCCGCACCCATTTGCTGGGCGATGTCGTCGAGCCGCGCGCGTGACGCCTCGGGTCCCGAGAACCGCACCAGCCTGAACCCACAGCGTAGCGCCGCCAGCACGGTGCCGGCCTCGTCGCCGCAATCCAACATCGCCGTGACCGCCGCGCCGGGATGCGCGGCGGCGGCTTCGTCGACCAAAGCCTTGAACCACATCGGCCCCATGAAGCTCGCCATGCCGGGCGCGCTCGCCAGGATGATGGGAATGTCACACTCCGCCGCCGCCATCGCCGCGGCCCGCGCCTGCTCCAGCGAATAAACGATAATGCGTTTCATTTGGCGCTCAAACGCCGCGCGGCCCGCGTCCGCGGGCCTTGGCTTCGCGCCATTCGGCGCGCGGCCGCAGTCGCGGCCGGTTCTCATTCTAAGCGGCGAGCTTGCCGACCAGCGCCGCCGCCTCGACCATGCGGTTGGAGAAGCCCCATTCATTGTCGTACCAGGACAGCACGCGGGCGAAGCGGTCGCCCATCATCGCGGTCTGGGTCAGATCGAAGATCGAGCTGCGCGGGTCATGGACGAAATCGACCGAGACCAGCTCCTCGTCGGTGACGCCGAGAATGCCCTTGAAGCGGTTGGAGCCGGCTGCATCGGCCATCAGTTTGTTGATCTCGTCCTTGCTGGTCTTGCGCTGAGTGGTGACGACGAGGTCGATCAGCGACACATCCGCGGTCGGCACGCGCACCGAAGTGCCGTCGAGCTTGCCTTGCAGCGCCGGCATCACCAGGCCCATCGCCTTGGCGGCGCCGGTCGAGGTCGGGATCATGGACAGCGACGCGGCGCGGGCGCGGCGCAAATCCTTGTGCAGCGTATCGACCGTACTCTGATCGCCGGTGAAGGAATGGATGGTGGTCATGAAGCCATGCTCGATGCCGATATTCTCGTTCAGCACATAGACCACCGGCGCCAGGCAATTGGTGGTGCAGGAGCCGTTGGAGATCACGGTGTGCTGGGCGGTGAGCTGGTCGCTGTTGACGCCGAGCACCAGAGTGAAATCGACGCCATCGGCCGGGGCCGAGACGATGACCCGCTTGGCGCCCGCCTCGAGGTGCTTCGCCGCCGCCTCGCGCTTGGTGAAGAGGCCGGTGCATTCCAGCGCGACATCGACCTTCAATTCCTTCCACGGCAGTTTCGCCGGGTCGCGCTCGGCGACGACGCGGATCTTGCCGTGGCCGACATCCATCCAATCCGGCCCGGTGGTGATGGTGCCGGGGAAGTGGCCATGCACGCTGTCATGCTTCAGAAGATGCGCGTTGGCATGGACCGAGCCGAGATCGTTGATGGCGACCACCTCGATATCGTCGCGCCGCGCCTCGTGCGCCGCGCGCATGACCAAGCGGCCGATGCGACCGAAGCCGTTAATGGCGACCCGAATCGTCACTGTTTCTTCCCCCCAGAAAGCTGTGCGACCGCCGCGTCGGCGACCGCCGCGGATGTTATTCCGAAATGCTTAAACAATTCCGGCCCCGGCCCCGAGCCGCCGAACCCGGTCATGCCGATGAAGGCGCCATCGGCGCCGATATAGCGATCCCAGCCGAACCGCACCGCCGCCTCCACCCCGACCCGGGGCGCCGTGCCCAGTACCTGATCGCGATAGGCATGATCCTGCGCGTCGAACAATTCCCAGCACGGCATCGACACCACCGCCGCCTTGACCCCGCGCGCGGCGAGTAGCTTGCGCGCGTCCATCGCCAGCGACACTTCGGAGCCGGTGGCGAGCAGCGTCACCTGGCGCGCGCCCTCGGCCTCGGCCAGGACATAGGCGCCGCGCGCCGAAAGATTCTCGCCGACCTGGTCGCGCAGCGCCGGCAGCCCTTGCCGCGACAGCGCCAGCACCGACGGTCCATCTTCCTTGGTCAGCGCCAGTTCCCAGCACTCGGCGGTTTCCATCGCATCGGCGGGCCGGAACACTTGAAGCTGGGGGATCGCGCGCAGGCCGGCCAGAATCTCCACCGGCTGATGGGTCGGGCCGTCCTCGCCCAGGCCGATCGAATCATGGGTGAAGACATAGACGATTCGCTGCTTCATCAGCGCCGCGAGGCGAATCGCCGGGCGCGCATAGTCGGAGAAGATCAGGAAGGTGCCGCCATAGGGCACGATCCCACCATGCAGCGCCATGCCCGACATCGCCGAGACCATGGCATGCTCGCGGATGCCATAATGGATATAGCTGCCGGAGAAATCGTCCGGCGTGATCACCTTCTGGCCTTTGACGTAAGTATTGTTGGACGGTGTCAGATCGGCCGAGCCGCCGACCAGCGTCGGGATCGCCGGCACCAGCGCACCCAGCGCGTCGCCCGAGGCTTGCCGCGTCGCGATCTTGGGCTTGTCGACGGCGAATTTCGCCTTCACCTCATTCAGCTTTTCGCGCCAGCCGCTTTTCAGCACGCCGCCATAGCGATGCTCGAACACGGTGCGCTCTTGCGGCGTTTTCGTGGCCATCCGCTCGTGCCACGCGGCATGTGCCGAAATGCCGCGTTTGCCGACCGCGAGCCACCACGCCGCGACATCGTCGGGAATGACGAAGGCGGGATAGGGCCAATCGAGCCGCTGCTTCGCGCCCGCGATTTCGGTGGCGCCGAGCGGCGTGCCATGGGCGGCGGCGGTGCCGGCCTTGGTCGGTGCGCCGAACCCGATGATGGTGCGGCACGCGATGAACGAGGGCAGCGGCGATTTTTGCGCGTGGGTGATGGCGGCTTCCACGGCAACCGCGTCATGCCCATCGACCGCCGCGACATCCCAGCCGGCGGCGGCGAAGCGTTCGAGCTGAGCGTCGGAGGTCGACAGCTCGGTCGAGCCGTCGATGGTGATGCTGTTATGGTCCCAGAATACGATCAGCTTGCCGAGCCGCAGGTGCCCCGCGAGCGCAACCGATTCGTGACTATGGCCCTCCATCAGGTCGCCGTCGCTGGCGATGACATAGGTATAGTGAGCGACCATATCGGCGCCGAACCGCGCCGCCAGGACCCGCTCCGCGATCGCCATGCCGACCGAATTGCCGAGGCCCTGCGACAGCGGGCCGGTGGTGGTCTCGATGCCGTGTTCGACGCGATGCTCGGGATGGCCGGGCGTGGTGCTGCCGACCTGACGAAACTGCTTCAGATCGTCGATGGTGACGCCGGGATAGCCGGTCAGGCAGGTCAGCGCATAAAGCAGCATCGAGCCGTGCCCGGCCGACAGGACGAAGCGGTCACGGTCGGGCCAAGCCGGATCGGCGGCGTCGAATTTGAGGAATTTGCTCCACAGCACGGTCGCGACATCGGCCATGCCCATGGGCAGGCCGGGATGGCCGCTGTTGGCCTTTTCCACCGCATCCATGGCCAGCGCGCGAATGGCGTTGGCCATGTGGCGAAGCTTCGGATCGCTCGGCTTCGGCAGCGGCGGCGCGGTTTTGGCGACGGTGGTATCGGGGGCAGTGCTCATGGGGGGCGATCTTTGCGAACGAGTTGCACCTTGCCGGGGCAGGCGGATGGCGTCAACCGGCATAACGCTTGGCATATGGGGTGCCAGGCGGATTCGTCGAGCCATGCGCCACGGGATTGCCGCGCGGGTAGTATCCTAATTTGGAATTCAAATCTCATGTGACGGGTATCCGATCAGGAGTCCCCGCCACCGTCTCGGCATCGGCGCTCTAATTCTTGACCCTTGCATACGGATAGGATCAATTCGCCAAGTGAGGCGATAAGGGCTGCGATAGTGGCGGAGCATCGGCGATCATGAGGGATTCGCAATCCAGGCGGATGACGATGGCCCGGCGATGGTGTCGTTTGGCTTGCGTTTTGGTTCCAGTCGTTCTTGCACTTGGGGCGTGCGGAACCAAGCAAACATTGGAACAAGCCATCAAGTGCGACCAATTCAGTCGGCTGCCAGACGGAAGCTGGTCAACCAAGGATGTTTCACTGGACTATGTGCGGGACGGCCGGCGATACCAAACCAATTTCAGCGATGGGGCGGTCATTTCGGCAAAGAGCGGCGGCGAAGTGGCTATGGTTTTCGCGGCGCTCAACCACAAATGCATCCCCCACCGCTAGCGGCGGCCCCCGCAATGGAAACCGCCAACGGTTGACCAAATTAGGACACTACCGCTGCGCGCCGGTGGTGCATGGCGCGCGCGGACGGTTTAGGCTGGCGCCGAAAACCGACAGACGCGCGCGATGGGGATTGCCAATGAAACGAAGCATGGATCGCATCCGGACGACGCACACCGGCAGCCTGCCGCGCCCGCCGGCGATTCTCGAAACCATGCGGGCGATCAACGCCGGCCAACCCTACGACCGCGCGACGTACGAGGCGGCGTTGACTGACGAGATCGACGGCATCGTGCGCCGTCAAGTCGAGGCCGGCGTCGATACGGTGAATGACGGCGAGTGCAGCAAGCCCAGCTTCAACAATTACCTCGCCGAGCGCATCGACGGGTTCGAGGCGCGGGTCCCGCCCGGCGGCCTGCCGACGCCGACCGGCCCGATCGGCCTCGATGGCCGCGACGCCACGATGTTCCCCGATTTCTATCGAAACGTGATGGAGCACAATCCCTTCGCCAATGTCATTCGGATCGCGCCCCGGGTGTGCGTCGGACCCATCCGCTATGTCGGCCAGGCGCAGAACCGGCGCGACATCGCCAATCTCAAGGCGGCGATGGCGGCCGCCGGCGCCGATGAAGGATTTCTGCCCGCCGCCGCCCCGGTGCCGCAGATGAAGAACGAGTATTACCCGACCGAGGAGGAATTCATCATCGCCTATGGCGATGCGCTGCGCGTGGAATATCAGGCGATCCTCGATGCCGGGCTGTTGCTGCAGATCGATTTTCCGCAATTGGTCAGCGCCTGGGACGGGCTGCGCGATGCGACGCTGCCGGAATATCGCAAATGGATCGAAAGCCGGATCGCCTATCTGAACCACGCGCTGCGCGGCCTGCCCGAGGAGCGCATTCGCTTCCATACCTGCTATGGGGTGAATTTCGGGCCGCGGATGAGCGATCTGCAGCTTGAGCACGTCCTCGACCTGTTCTTCACGATCAAGGCCGGCGCCTATTCGTTCGAGGCCGCCAACCCGCGCCATGAACATGAATGGCGGGTGGCGAAGAAAATGAAGCTGCCGGACGGCAAGATCCTGATCCCTGGAGTGATAACCCATTCCAATGTCATGATCGAACATCCCGAGGCGATTGCCGATCGCATCGAACGCTGGGCCAGTGCCGTGGGGCGCGAGAATCTGCTGGTCGGCAACGATTGCGGGTTTCAATCGACGGCGGGCAACACCGAAATTCCGATCACCGTGGCGTGGGCGAAATTGCGGGCGATGGGCGAGGGCGCGCGGATCGCGTCGCGCCGCCTCTGGGCTTGAGCAATGCGCCGGCGCCGTGCTTTAAGTCTAAAACGTCGAGCCGGGAGGGACCGATGAATGCACCGATGCCGGCCGCGCCGGCGGCCTATTTCAAGCCGCGCCGGCTGGGCCATGTCAATCTGTGGGTCGATGACCTCGCGGTGTCGGAGCGGTTCTACAACGAGACCTGCGGCCTGACGGTCGAGTTCACCGAGCCCGACCTGATCGCGACCTTTCTCGGCACCGGCCACACGCCGCACGATCTCGGCATGATGCAGACGACGCGCGGCGTGGACCGTTACGGCCGCAATGGCCTCTTGCAATTGCCCGGCAGCATCGGGCTGACGCCCGGCCTCAATCACATGGCGTGGGAGATGGAGAACGAGGCGGCGCTGGTGGCGGCGTGGCGGCGCCTGAAGGCGGATGGCGTGCCGACCGACATCACCGTCGATCATCAGGTGGCGCACAGCGTCTATATGTTCGATCCCGACGGCAATTATAACGAATTCTATTGCGACACGGTAAAGCAGTGGCGCTCGGTACTGCATGGCGCGATGGAGCTGATCACCAGCGCCTGGGACCCCGACGTGCCAGCGCCGGCGACCGAAGGGCTGTATGAGGATGCGCCCGCGCTGCGCCGGGTCGAGGGCGCGGCGCTGCATCCCTATCGCATTACGCATGCCGTGCTGGTCACGGTCCAGCCCGATGCGCTGATCGATTTCTACCGCCGAGTCGCCGGGCTGCGCATCGTTGCGGCGCGCGATGGCGTGACCTATCTGGGCGGAAGCCACGCCGCCTATCCCTATAATCTCGTGATCCTGCGCGGCGATGCCCCCGCCTATCACCATGCCGCGTTCGAGTTGGCGGGCGACGATGAACTCGATGCCGCCATCGCATCACTGGCGGCGCGCGGTATCCAGCCGGTCCGCACCGTCGAGCGGCCATGGAAACGGTCGATCTTCCTCGCCGACCCCGACGGCCAGTACAGCGAATGGTATGTGCGCCGGAACGCGGCGCCGGACCCGGTGCCCGGCGACCTGCCCCTGGCCTGGGTGGTGTGACGGGATCATGGGACGCGGGCTGACGGCCGCCATCGCGGGCGGCGGATTGGGTGGCCTCGCGACCGGTGCGGCACTGGCTCAGCGCGGCTGGGCGGTCACGGTCTATGAGCGGCAGACCGAGCTGCGTGCCACCGGCGCCGGCATCTATATCTGGGAAAACGGGCTGCGGGTGCTGGAGGCGCTCGGCGCCTATGACGATGCCGTGCGCGGCGCCTTCCATGGCCGCTTCTTCGAGCAGCGCGACAATCGGGGCGCTATCATCGAATCGGCGCCGATCCCCGCCGACAAGCGGCTGATCACCGTCAAGCGCAGCCAGTTGCTGGCGGCGTTGCGCGATGCCTGCCTCGGGGCCGGCGTCACCATCGTCACCGGCACCGAAGTGGTGGGCGCGTCGGCGCGCGGCGAGTTGATGCTGGCCGGCGGCCAGACGGTGCGCGCCGATCTCGCGGTCGGCGTCGACGGCATCTGGTCGCGGGTGCGCCAGGCGCTGGGCCTCGAATTGCTGCACGAGCAGACGGTGGAGGGCGCGCTGCGCACCCTCATCGACGGCAAGGCCGGTGACGTCGCCGCGGCCGATGCCGGCAAATATATCGAGAATTGGAATGGCGAGCGGCGCTTCCTGGTGACGCCGATCAATCGCGACGAAATCTATCTGGCACTGACCTGTCCCGCGACCGACCGCGCCGCCAGCGACACCAGGGTGGATAAAGCGCTGTGGCGCGCCGCGTTTCCGCAATGGGCGCATTTGATCGACCGCATCGGCACCACCGAGGTCAGCTGGGGCGTCTACAGCACCACCAAGACCAAGACCTGGTCGGTGGGCCATGGCGCCATTCTCGGCGACGCCGCGCATGCCCAGCCGCCCAATCTCGGCCAGGGCGGCGGCATGGCGATGCAGAACGGCCTGGCGCTGGCGGTCGCGCTCGAAGGCGCCGCGGATGCGCGCGACATCCCCGCCGCGCTCGAGGCATGGGAGCAGCGTGAGCGGCCGCTGGTCGAGCATTGCCAGAAATGGTCCCAGCTCTATGGCGAGGTCACGTTCCTGCCCGACGATGTGAGGGCCATGGCGGTGCGGGGCGCGATGGGAAATCCCTGGGTCGCGGCGCAGGTGTTTCGCGCCGCCAACCACATCCCGACCGGCACCGAGCATCTCGCCCGATGGGGCCAGCGCGCCGCTCCGGGGTAGTGTCCTCATTTGAGCGGGAGCAGGGGAAAGGGTGTTGACGAGAAAGTATCGTAAAGTGACGTTACTTTTGCGTTAAATTGGATGATCGCCGGACCCGACGACGCACCGGAGCAAAGTTCCGATGAGAAAGACTGCTATTGCCTATCTGACCGCAATGCTTGTCACCGCGCCCATTATTACAGCGGTCGCGGCGCCGGCAGGACCGCCCCGGTGGGTCGAGGAGATGATGACGGCAGGCGCGGTTCTAACCGCACAGTGTCCGCCGGTCACCCGCCCGCCCAACGCCAACTCGCTTCCCATCCATGTCACGGAATGGGGAACGTCAGGACCGACGGTTCTCTTCGTTCATGGCGGCGTACAAGGGACCTTCGCCGGCGATGGACCGAGCAACTTCGCCGAGCAAAAGCCGCTCTCGGAACAAGGTTGGCGGCTGAAATTGGTCGACCGTCCCGGCTTCGGTCAGAGCCCGACACGCGGTCCCGACGACGAGGAAGCCGATGCTATCTGGATTGCGCGCGAACTCGGCGATAGCGCGCATTTGGTCGGTCATTCCTTTGGCGGCGCGGAAGCGCTGCTCGCGGCGGCACGTCGTCCGCAGGCCGTCCGGTCACTGATCCTCGTTGAGCCCGCGCTTCAACCGGTCCTCGCGACCGAGGCGGAAAGTTTCAACGACCCGGTGGCCAAGGATGCCATGCTGATTGTCGGCAAGTTCTTTATCACGGCTCGAACGCCGGGTGAGTTGGCGAGACTCTTCTCGGTAAGCCTTGGCCGCGGGGTTTATGGCGGAGAAAATATCGCCGTTGCGGCGCTCGACGCCCATCCTGAAACAGCCGCGGCCCTCGGCTGCGCCGTTCTACAGGCGAATATAGCCGCGCCCTGGGTGATGCGCGACGCGGCGGACACCGTGGCGCGCGCTCACATCCCGGTATTGGTGATTTCAGGAGGCTATAATTCTGGCCAAGATAAAACCGGCGAGGTTATCGCGAGGTTGACTCACGGTCGTCATGTCATCGTTCGCTCGCCTAACCATTTCATTCAGCAGTCCAATCCAGCTGACTTCAACAAGGTCGCCGCCGATTTTATGCGGGCGGCCGATAAAGGCCGGACGGCGCGGAGTAGCGAGCGGCAAAACTAACGGGCGATAAAACTAAACGGTGAGTTCCACTCGCCTTTTTCCGCATAGAACCATCATTTTCTTTGTTGACCTTTGCCTTCATATTTTTCGATGGTCACTAGCTGGTGAACGGGCTTGGAATCCCTGATTAGGCCAACCCAAATCAGGACGCTATCCCGCCTCGGGCGATGTTTGACATGTAAAATATCCCGTGATAATCGTTCGGTAATTCGACTCCGCCAGGCCGCAAAACGATATTCCTAAAATCGGGCCGATGATCCTTGCACGGCGGAATTGCAATCGGGGGGCGGATGATGAAGCAATTTCTGGCACTCGTGGCGGCCGCTGGTCTCGCGGCGTTTGGCGTCGGCGGCGCGCACGCGGCCGATCCGGTGAAGATCGGCTTTTCGCTGCCGAAGACCGGCATCTACGCGCCGGCCGCGCCGTCGCAGCAAAACGCCTATGAGCTGTGGCGCGATCAGGTCAATGCCTCGGGCGGCCTCGCTATCGCGGGCGGCGGCAAGCGCCCGGTGGAGTTCGTCATGTATGACGATCGCTCCGACCCCGCCGAAGCGGCGAAGATCTATGAAAAGCTGATCGTGCAGGACAAGGTCGATTTGCTGTTGGGGCCGTGGGGTACGCCGCATCATGTCGCGGTCGCCGGCGTGCTGGAGCGGCATAAATTCCCGATGGTCGGCGACACCGCCGCCTCGGTCATCCTGCGCAGCATGAAGCCGGGCTATATCTGGTTCCCGACCTCGGCGATGCCCGATGAGATGGGCAAGCAATTGCCGCTGCTGCTGAAATCGCAGGGCGTCAAGACGGTGGCGATCACCACCGCGCAATATTCCTTCTCGCTCGAGAACAAGAAATATATCGAGGCGGGTCTCAAGGCGAACGGCATCGAGATCGTCTCCGACGCCGAATATCCGGTCGATATCCGCGACATGACGGCGCTGATTACCAAGGTCAAGGACTCGCATCCCGACGCCGAAATCTCGCTGTCGATGCCGGGCGATTCGGTGCTGTACATGCGCCAGTCGAAAGAATTGGGCTTCAAGCCGAAGGTTCAATTCATGCTGGTGGGGCCGACCGCGACCTTCTTCACCAAGATTTTCGGCAATCAGCTCGAAGGGCTGGTGACGATGGGGCATTGGAGCCCGTCGCAAAAGGCGTGGCCGGAGGCGAAGCCGTTCTTCGATGCCTATGAGGCCAAGTACAAGGAGCCGCCCGATTATCTCGACTCCGCGCTGTCCTATGAATCATGCCAGATTCTGCAACAGGCGGTGGCCAAGGTCGGTCTCGACCATCAGAAGCTGCGCCACGAATTCGCCACCGACACGTTCCAGACCATCGACGGTCCGGTGAAGTTCAAGGGCGTGGTCAACGTGACGACCCCGACCATGTTCCTGCAGTTCCAGAAGGGCGTCTACGAGATCGTCTGGCCGGCGTCGGTCGCGACCGCCAAGCTCGAGCAGAGATAAGGGTTTCGCGCCGGCGCGCCGGCGCGTACCGTCGCTTTGGATTGACTCAACGGGCCGGAGGCAGGACAGGCGCGCATGTCCAGCCAGTTGTTGATCGCCGCCCTGGTCTCGGGCTCCGTCTACGCGCTGATCGCGCTGGGGCTGAACCTCGTCTACGGCACCATGCGGCTGCTGAACGTGGCGCACGGCGAGTTCGTGATGATCGGCGCCTATTGCGCCTATTGGGGCTTTGAGCTCCTGGGCATCAATCCGCTGGTCTCGATCCTGATCGCGGTGCCGCTGACCACCCTCATCGCCATCGGCTTCTACTTCGGCATCTTCCGCACCGCGATGCGCTCGGCCGAGTTCATGGAGCGGATCGAGGCCAACTCGCTGCTGGTGTTCTTCGGCACCTCGGTGATCTTGCAGAACGCGGTGGCGCTGCTGTTCACGCCTAATCAGCGCGACTATCGCTATGCCGACCAGATCGTTCACATCCTCGATGCGCGGGTCCCGGTCAACAAGCTGATCGTGCTCGGCATCGCTGGCGCCGTCTGCATCGGTGCCGTCGCCTTCTTCCGCCTCTCCACCCTGGGCATCGCGATCAAGGCGCTGATCCAGCAGCGCGAGGCGGCGGCGCTGGTCGGCATTCCGGTGGCGCGCATCGACTTGCTTTGCTTCTGCCTCGGCTTCGCCATTGCCGGCCTCGCCGGCGTACTGGTCAGCATGACCGAGGAAATCTCGCCCTATATGGGTTTCCCGTTCACCGTCACCGCGTTCGTCGTCGTCATCCTGGGCGGTCTTGGGAATGTCTTCGGCAGCCTGTTCGGCGGCCTGTTGTTGGGCGTCCTCGAAACATTCGGCGTCGCGCTCACCGCGCCGAGCTATCGCTCCATCATGATCTACGGCGTCTTCATCGCCGTCCTGCTGCTCCGCCCCCAGGGCCTGTTCGGCGCCGGCAGGGCGCGCACATGATTCCGATCCTGCGGCGCCAGATCGGCATCGCCAGCATCGTCGCGCTGCTCGCCATCGGCCTGCCGTGGGTCGGCAACGAGTATTACACCGGCTTCGCCTTCACCCTGGTGACGTGGATCGCGCTGACCGAAAGCTGGATCGTCATTTCCGGCATGACCGGCTATGTCTCGCTTGGCCATGTCGTGTTCATCGGCATCGGCGCCTATGTCGCGGCGCTGACCTGGATGGTCTTGCCGATCTGGGCGATCGTGCCGCTGACCGGCCTCGCCGCGGCGGCACTGGCGGCGGTGGTCGGCTATCCGTGCCTGCGTGTGCGCGGCCCCTATTTCGTCATCTTGACCTTCGGCGTCTCGGAACTGGTGAAGTTCATCGTCATCAACATCGAGGCGGGCTTGTCGATGTCGGGCCGCGTGCTGTTCGCCGCCCCCGATATCGACGATCTCTTCTTCATCGGCCTGGGGCTGGCGTGGCTCAGCTTCGTCGGCGCCCTCATCGTCAGTCATTCGCGGTTTGGCGCCGGCCTGCGCGCCATCCGCGAGAACGAGGAGGCGGCGGAGACCATCGGCATCTCGGTCGGTCTCCTGAAGCTCGCGGCCTTCGTGCTGTCGGCGATCGTGCCCGGCATGGTCGGCGCGCTGCTGATCATGCGCTCGACCTATTTCGAGCCGATGCAGATCTTCAACCCCCAAACCTCGGTGCTGATCGTCACCATGGCGGTGATCGGCGGCAGTGACCGGCCGGTCGGCCCGCTGCTCGGTGTCGTCCTCTTGGTGGCGCTTCAGGAAGTGCTGTGGGCCAGCCTGCCGCAGCTCTACATGATCATCGTCGGCGTGCTGCTGGTCGGCGTCGTCATCGGCATGCCGGGCGGGGTTTACGGCCGCATCCAGCGGCTGATGGCCGCGAACGCGCGATGAGCCTGCTGCGGGTCGAGGGGATCGGCAAATCGTTCAGCGGCGTGGTCGCCCTCAACGATATTTCCTTCTCGGTCGGCGAGGGCGAGATCGTCGGCATCATGGGCGCGAACGGCGCCGGCAAGACGACGCTGTTCAGTATCATCGCCGGAAATTTGCGGCCCAATCGCGGCGCGATCACCTTCGACGATCGCCGCATCGACGGGCTGCGCCCCGACCGGATCAGCCGCCGCGGCATCGCCCGCACGTTTCAGATCGTGCGCCCATTCGGCAATCTGACGGTGCTGGAGAATGTCGCGCTGGGCGCGCTCTATGGCCGCCGGCGCGAGCGGTCGGCCGCCGCCGCGCAGGCGCGCGCGCGGGAGATTCTGGGGCGGCTCGGCCTCGCCGACCGGGCCGATCTGCTGGCGCGGCATCTGACCTTGGCGGGCCGCAAGCGGCTGGAGATCGCGCGCAGCCTCGCCACCGAGCCGCGCCTTCTGCTGCTCGACGAAGTGCTGGCGGGACTGACTCCGACCGAGGTGGCCTCGGCAATGGAGATCATCCGCGATTTTCACAAAAGCCACCAGGTTACCATCGTGATGATCGAGCATGTCACGCGGGCGCTGATGACTTTATGCCAGCGTATTATCGTGCTGCATCACGGCCAGAAGATCGCCGAGGGCGCGCCGAGCGCGGTCGCCGCCGACCCCGAGACCTTGCGCGCCTATCTCGGCGTTACCGCGCCCGCGAAATCATGAGCGACTATCTGATGGAGTGCCGCGACATCGTCTCGGGCTATGGCGAGATCGAGGTGCTGCACGGGCTCAGCCTCGGCGTGCGCCCCGGCTCGATCACCGCGCTGTTGGGCAGCAACGGCGCCGGCAAATCCACCTTGATGCGCACGATCGCCGGCCTGCTGCCGCATTGGCGCGGCACCATCGGCTTCGCCGGCCGGCCGCTCGACGGTACCACGCCCGCCGCGCGGGTCGCCGCCGGTCTGGCGCTGGTGCCGGAAGGGCGCCTGGTCTTTCCCGATCTGTCGGTCGAGGACAATCTGCGCCTCGGTGCCTATACCCCTCGCGCGCGCGCCGGCCGCGCCGCGCGGTTCGAGAAGATGTATACGATGTTTCCGCCGCTGCGCCAACGCCGCCGTCAGGCTGCCGGCGCCCTCTCCGGCGGTGAGCAGCAGATGCTGGCGCTGGCGCGTGGCATGATGTCGGAGCCGACATTGCTGCTGCTCGACGAACCCAGCCTCGGTCTCGCGCCCCAGGTCGCGGCGCGGATGTTCGATACCGTCAAACAAATTCGCGCGGAGGGCCATTCCATCCTGATCGTCGAGCAGGACCTGATCGGCACGCTCGCCATCGCCGATTACGGCTATGTGATGGAAAACGGCCGCATCACGGTGGAGGGGCCGCCGGCGGCCCTGCGTGACAATCCGCATGTCCTGGCAAGCTATCTCGGCGGCCAGGTATAAGGGCGATCAGGGCCGCGTATCCA
>Ga0208357_1000322_pt1 | contig 38752 bp, 28 predicted proteins | sample NGESurdeep092012_6_FD_184487 | JGI IMG/M metagenome (GOLD analysis project Ga0208357, IMG submission 184487) | Arctic peat soil microbial communities from Barrow, Alaska - NGEE Surface sample F52-2 deep-092012 (SPAdes) | ecosystem: Environmental > Terrestrial > Soil > Wetlands > Peat ...
TCTTGTCGTCACGTGCCTCGATGAGTTCGCTGACCAGGGCCGCCGTGGTGGTGAAGCGTACGCGATGTCCCTGTTGGCATGCGGCCAAGCCAAGCGCGATCGCGATGTGAGTCTTGCCGGTACCTCCATCGTCGCGCTTCTGGCGGACGCCGTGCTGCCGCCCCAGCATCTCGCTGCGGCTCTCGTCCAGCGTGCCTACCAGCTTTTCAAGGATGAACAACAGGTCACGCTTCATCAGACGAACCGGGACGGCGCTGCCGATGGCGGCGAGGACACGAAGGCCGGTCGTATTGGCGATGGCCTGTTCCTTCCGCTGCTTCTCCTGCTCGGCTTTGTACTTCTCCTCGTCGCGGTTGGTGGCTTGCTTGGGATGATGGACCGGGCAGGATGGATTGGCGCACACCTTCTGGAGGATGCCCACCTCGCTGCCCTCAGTGATGATGGCCTCGGTGGTGAACTTGCACACCTTGAACTCGGGCTGCTTCGCTTCATCCTTTGACTTCGGCTTGTCGTCCCGAATCGCGGTGTACTTGTTCCGTGGCAGTACCGGACTGCCTTCCTTCTGTGCCCCGTAAGCCGTGCTGATCTGCACCAGCTCCGGTTTGGCGGCAATGGTCTTGGCTACATGCGCCGCCACTTTGGATTGATAACAGGTTGGGTCAATGCAGCGGTCGCCCTGCCTGCCGAGGTCATCGCCAAACAGCAGCTTGTTATGTCCTGTTCGCTTGGGACAATCGGCACAACTGCCAGCAGTGGGGACAAGTTCCGCATCCCGCTTGTTGAACGGAGCATCCTTCAACACCAACAGGATGTTGCTGTCGATCCAGAATTGCAGGTTGCGGACAGGCAGTAGGATACGCGTGGACTTCGACGCTCCGTTGTATACCTCCTTGAAACAGGCGGATAGCGCCTGTTCCTGCTGGTCTGGGGGCAATTTCGCCAGCAACAGCGCATGGCCTACGCCGATCTGGTCGGCATAGAACGCATCCACCGCTGAAGGAACGAGGTCCGCCAACTTCAACCTCGAAGCGTATGTGTTGCCCGTACTTATGTGGTCTTCGGGACCGGTGACGGCATTTTCTTTCAGAACCGCTCTTCCCGAGGACCACATAAGTAGCGGCTGTTTATAGCTTTCGCAGGAAGTGCATGAGGTCTCCTTGCGTTGCTACAGACGGCCTTTTTGCTTCTGGACTGTTGCACTTCTCCAGAGCCCTCGCTTTCATCTCCAGATCGACCTCTGCGTAGATTTGGATTGTGTCGAGCGAGACATGACCGAGCCAGGAGCGGATCGTATTCAGATCGACGCCTGCCCGCAACAGATGCGTTGCTGTCGAGTGACGCATTGTGTGTGGGCCGATAGGTCTGGTGAGTAACACTGGCAGTTGTTGCCCAGCACGTTCGACGCAGACTTTCATCAGCGCGTGGATGCCGAAGCGGGTGAGAGCCTGCTTCCTTCGGTTCAGGAACACCCTCTCCTGTGGCGAACGCCCTGCGACGAGTTGTGCGAGTTCCACAGCGGTCTTTTTCCAGAGCGGACAGCGTCGTATCTTACCGCCCTTTCCGAGTATGCGGACGCTTGCCGTCAGCGGCCGGCGCGTCGCTAGTTCCAGATCGGCGATGCAGAGATTGGCAGCTTCGCTGGCCCTCGCACCTGAGTTGTAGAGGAACAACAGCAACGCATAGTTGCGCTGTCCCTGTGCGGTCGTTCGATCCGGCACGGCAAGCAGAGCCTCCACTTCCGGCTTTTCAAGATAAGACACGAGCTTCCGCATCGTCTTCTTGAACGGAACGGTTCTGATCTCGCCCGCCCAGCCCACATGCTGCGGGCTGTACTCGGAGATGAACCGTGCCAGAGCATGGATAGAGGCCAGTCTCTGATTGCGCGTATTGATGCTGACCTTGCGGGCTTGTTCCAGATGAGTCAGGAACGCTCGCACCCTGCTCTCCGACAGATCGATCACGCGCAGACGGTCCAACGGACTTTCTGCGTGTGCCGCGACGAACGGAAGCAGCATCGCCAAGGCGTCCCGGTAGCTCTGTTGCGTGTTGTGCGAAAGATTGCGCTCCTCGACGATGTGTTCAAGGAGGAACCGGCGTATCCATGGGCCAAGCAGTTCACGGTTGTTCATGGAGCACCTCCTGCGCGTAAGACTCGAAGCGCAACGATGCCTCCGCCAGCAGTTCGGGTGTCATGGTCAGATATCGTTGCGTTCCCGATAGATTGATGTGGCCCAGATGCGTCGATAGGCCGGGAAGCAGGCGCTGCACATCCGCGCCTGCTCGATACCATGCTGTAAGCCGATGGACGGCGAAGCTATGACGCAGGTCGTGCAGACGCGGTTGATAGCGGGCATTCTGCCGCTGTACCCCGACATGATCGCGCAGCCGCAAGAAGGCATCTTCCATGACGCAGCACTTCACAGGCTCGCCGTTCTTATAGATGAAGAACGGCGCGGCTCCCTCGCGCGGAAGATAGTGTTCCCGGCGGTTCTGGTCATAGTCGGCAAGCACTCTGAGCAGATGCGTACTGAGCGCGATCCGCCGCGTCTTATAGAACTTCGTTCGGCGGATCGTGAGCGTGGCCTCTATCAGATCGACATCCGCGCATGTCAGGTGCAGAGCTTCGCTGATCCGAAGGCCCGCACCGTACAGCAGCAAGATCTGAGTGCGGAGTGTGACGGGTTCGAGTTTTAGCCACTTCTTCTGATACGTCGTCACTCCGCCGAGTAGACGCTTCAACTCGTCCAGCGTGTACACATGCGGGATGAACGGCACCGGCATCTGCGCTCGGCGTATCGGTACGGGTGACCGGTCGGCGTAGTTGCGACGGATAGCGAAGTCCCAGAAGCCTTTGAGGGCATCATGTTTCCGGTGCCAGAACAGCGTGACCGACCCTTCCTTGCCGCCGTTTAAAAAGAGCAGCACATCCTCGGAGGTCACTGTCCCGATGGACACATAGTCGCCGATCTGCTTGACGAACGCAGTAAGGATTTGTGCTTCTGTCTCGAAGGACATCCCAAGAGATTGCTTGCTGGCGACATATTCCAGCGTCTTCAGTTTGAGGTTCATAGCAGACCTCCCAAGTCGAGTTCCGCCACTTCACGCAGCATCGGCATGTCCACCTTGGCATAGGTGCGTGTTGCATCTTCCGTACTGTGACCAAGATGACTGCCAACCTCTCGCAACGTTAGCCCCTGGGCCAGCAGATGGGTCGCACAAGCATGTCTCAGACTATGAGGGCCGATGCGCGGAGCCTCTACGTTGAGCCGCTTCATTCGACAGGCAACGATGCCATATAACCCTCCTGGACGGAACGGCCTGTGCGGAGCATTGAGTCGCAGGAAGAGTTCTGAATGCGACGACTTCGGACGCACTTCACGCAGATAACGCTCGATGGCCTCGGTCAGCGAAGGGATCATGGGGCAGATGCGGGCGCGCCGCTGCTTCGTCAGAGGGATGGTCAGCGTTCCCTTGTCGCTGTCCATATCTTCCAGCCGGATGCGCCGCACCTCGCCCACGCGCATCCCATAGACCGCCAGCAGCAACAAGATGGCACGATCCCGGATATCGTAGCTGCGGTCGGTCTCCGTGCTCGCTAGCAGCCGCTGAACGTCCGGCCACGTAGGGCCGAGCGGAAGACTTTCATGACGATAGATGCGCGGCCCATGTATCTCACCGCTGATCCCTGGCCTCGTCCACTTCTGTGCTGCGCCGTACTTGAAGAACCCGCGCACGATGTGAGCCATGCTGCGGATACCGTTTCGAGTCCAACCTTTCATGCCCAGCGAAGCAAGGAACTGATCTACGTCTGCGCTCCGCAACTCCCTAAGCGGACGATCCCCAACATATTTTAGGAACTTGATGAGCTGCGACCGCGAAGAGACAACGGTCGCCGTCGCAAGCCCACGCTCCTCTGTCGTGTACCTACAGTACGCATCGAGTTCGCTCACATGGGGAACTGCCGGCACGTCGGACTCACGCAGCCGGCCTGCGTGACGCAACCACGCGCAAGTGATGAGCCGGAACTCTTTCTCCGTCTGCTCCGGCCCAACCGCCATCGCATTCAGATAGCGATGGTGCGCCCAGTCCTTCGCAGCCTTTTCTATGGCGAGCCGCTCGACCGGACTCGTGTCGTCCAAGCCCATGCAGACGGCGGATTGATAGATGACACCGGCATTGGCGCGTAACGAGTGCAGCCCCGCTCCGCCCTCAGCCAAATACTCCAGATACTTCAGGCGTGATTGAGCAGCAGGACCATTCTCATGGCGTGTTGCAGTGCGAGCGCTACGATATAAGGTTTTGAACATGTGTAGCCTCCTGTTTCGAGGCTCTTCTGCCCGGCCAGCCCCGTCTACTTATGTTGTGTTCAACCCGAACCTACCCACGCCATTCAGCCTGATCTCTCCCCGTGACCACATAAGCAGAGGCAACACATAAGCGGCTCGTCTCCGATTGACCGAGCTAACGCAGAACGTCGAGGATGCGTTTTACCGCGAGGAGATTGGCGTCGGTCATGCGCTCTTGCTGGCCAAGCTCCAGCCCGGCCAGCAGGAACAGGCGCTTGCCGCCTGCTTCAGAGAGGATTGGAGCGCGGGAGGGCAGAAGGCAAAACGCATCCTGCTTCCTGTCCGCAATCTCCAGTTCTGGATTGAGTCGAACATCCTTCTCATCCTGAAACTCGCGCCGTTCGACAAACGGGATGCGCAGCTAGTTCCGGCAGCAGGGAGTTGCACCGACTGCCCTAAGCGGACAGGACACAACAAGCTCCTGTTTGCGGACATGGGCAAGCTGGACGCTTGCACCGATCCTACCTGCTATCAGGCGAAGGTCGATGCTCACGTTACCAAGGCCATCGCGGCGAAACCCAAGCTCGTGCGAATCAGCACGGCCTATGGACAACAGCAGGAAGGAAGTGCGACCCTCCCGCGCAACAAGTACACCGAAATCCGGCCCGAGAAGCCCGCGACCAAAGAAGAGGCAACGCGACCGGAGTTCAAAACCTGCCAGTACACCACGGAGGCTATCGTCGCGGACGGCATCGACAAGGGTGAAATCCGCAAGGTATGCACGGAGCTAAACTGCCCAGTGCATCATCCCAAGAAGCGTCCGCAGCGGATCGCGGACGATGCCAGGGCGAAGGCCGAACAGGAGAAGCAGCGCAGGGAAGTAGCGATTGCCAATGCAACCGGCATGCGCGTCCTTGCCGCTATCACTACGGCCGTTCCGGTGCGGTTGATGAAATGCGACCTGCTCTTCGTGGTGGAGCGGTTGGCATTGTTGCTGGACGAAAACCGTCTTGCCGTGGCCGCCCGGCAGCACGGCATCAAGAACAGCAAAGACAGCGACTCCGTCGGGAAGCTGTTTGCCGCCTATATTCGCCGAGCAGAGGAGAGCGCACTTGGGGGTCTACTGGTAGAGATCACCATCCTCTGCGCAGCCACGCGGCAAAATGCAACGCAGGTCCTCCGCGACGCGGCAACCGCGTACAAGGTGGATGTGGATGCCATCGGCCTCAAGGTCAAACAGGAGTTCGCCGCCAAGGAGAAAACGAAGCTCACCGAGAAGCCGTCAACCCAAGCCGTCGCGAAAGCGCAACCCAAACCCCCGAAGAAGGCGAAGGCCGCATAGCTTAAGCACATTTGCTAAGGGAGTCTGCTACTCGCAGGCTCCCTTTTTCGTGCGCCCGTCTTCCCACCCTGGGCGTTGCTCCTGCAAACGGCTGCAGGAGCGACTATGCCCGCCCAGCCCGACGGGCTTATACATGTAGTCTCTCTTCGCCAGCGAATGAGCGCGAACGCAGCAGCCGTTTCGCATTTCCATCGGGCCATTCGAGCGCTGGCGATCATTTGGAAGGTTCGTCGCCAGAGCGGCTTTTATCAAGACCTATTCTCCATGCAGTCGGTCTACTCCACCTTCCGGTACAAGCGTTCGACGACCTGCGGGAGGTAGTCCCTCACCGCGTTCTTTGCGTTTGCTCCTTGCGCGACTAAGTTTGTTAGCTTGACAATGTAAGTGTTGCGAGTATCAGATATATCGAAACGGGATAAGGATATCCGTGTGATGACGATTTGAGATTGATGATCTGTAGCAACGCCTTCCATAAGAGGCGAAGATGAAGGTCGTAGTCTGAAATGTGTGGATGACTTGGCGGCCCAACGAGTGCTCTGACGCTCAGAAGATACACCCCACCGCCTGTGCCAATCTTGGGTTGGCGGAATTATTGAGAGACAAGGGCAAGGCACGCGAAGCGCTGAATTATCTATAGACGGCTTTTACATGCCGATCAGTATGATACAGAAGTCAGGTGGCAGCTTGCGAGTGCCCACCGACAATTAGGACGCAAAGAAGATGCGAACCGGGAAGTGACAGCCTTTGAGGAATTGATATATATGCGCACAGAATAAAGAACAATTACTGACATAGCCAGTAAAGTGCGGCCTAGATTGCGGGAGGAAGTCGCACTATATACCGGTACTTACCATCAGCATAAAGGGGAAGTCTCGTATGGAAGACTCAAAGCCGACGGATAGACCCAATCACAAGGGCACTCGGCTGACTAGGCGCACTATTCTGGGTGGAGCAACTGCGATGACAGCTGCTGCAGTGATCAGCGGAAGTTATGGCAGTCGAGTTCTGTCTTCGTTGACGCAAACGGAAAATGTCCATTCAGATCCCCTCGTGGGGGACCGGTGGATGGAGATCGATATAAATTGGTTCGATCAAAAGGACACCAGCGGGGTCGCCCGTCAATTCTGGAATCGATTCCTGCCGCTCTATGCTGGCATTGAAGGATACCGTGGCATCATTCTAAATATCGCATGGAGCGTGGGTACCATAATGGAATGGTCCGGCAAGCTGGATCAGAAGGTAACGCTTCCCACTGGGGCAGGTCACAATAGGTGGCAGGCCCAACGCGGATGGGTTGATGAGCATGGACCGTTGGTGGGAACTACGGCAGAACGCAAGCAGGAGTCAGCGGCTAGATTCGCAAAGGCCGCCGCAGTGAAAAGACGGCCATACGATTCGTGGACTTATGGCGACATAAAGAGTCTAGTCGCTGCGCTCAAGCGCGAAGCTACTCAACGTGGAATAGTCGGTCTTAAGGTCGGCATGCTCAACGTTGGAGGGACTGATATCTACGGGGAAAAAGCGGCCTGGGCGCGCCGTCATCCCGAGGCATTTGTGACGGCAATTCAATACTTTGATCCCAATGCCAGCCTGCACGAGGATGCAACGCCGCTAGGTGGATTAGCTCACGGAATCTCGGAGGGAATGGCTGTTCACCAGGCCTATGCGGCTCAATGGGGAAGCTTGTCGCGAGCCGTGGGATTTGACGCCATCATGTTGCGGGACATGATGGGCTTGCCAGTACCCTATCGCCGCGAAGGCCCGTGGGGTCCGCTTGCTCCCTCCCCTAACATTATCCGGAAGGCTACAGACGGCGTGGCAGCACTAGTCCGCGAAACCAAGTTAGCGAATCCGGATGCTTTAGTAATGATGTATTCGAATGGGGCGTGCGCCGTTGCTGACTGGCTCAGCAATGGGTTGGACGTGGAAACGATCGCTAAGCAAGGTTATCTGGACATCTGGGTCGATCAGACGTGGGCTGGCGCCTGGAATGAGGTAGGCCTTCGAGAAACGGACTTTTGGAACAGCCCGATACAGGGCTGGACCTATCAACTCGGCTACACGTTGGTGCACGCAGCGATTCTTGCTGGTACCAAAGTGCGGCATTACCCACTCGTAGAAACCTTTGACGCCTGGGAGGACTGGGATGTGCTCCATTCCGCGCCAGAGCGGCTGCGTTGGGGAATCTGGGCCTATTCCCATGCTGCTGTGAAGACACCCCATGGATTGAAATTCCCTGCCGGTTCTTACATATCATGGGCTAACAAAGGCGGCCATTTGCTGGATGAACAGGATGTCCGCTTTTTAGCAAACAACATTAACGCCGCGATTAGGGATGCGCAGACGACGACGCAGGTTTTTGGCCCAACATTGGTGTATGCGCGCGAGGCGATACAGTGGCAGATCGACCATGCAGCTGCAGAGCACGACATCAAAGAGTGGATCGACGAGCAGGCGGCATCCGTAGCCAAGTGGCCCGTGCCGATCCTGTCTATCACCAGGTTGGAGTGGTTACCGCAAGTGCAGTCCGATCTATTTATCTTGCAAACACCGTGCAACCTTACACTGCACCATACAAAGTACATTGCGCACCTAATCGAGACTGGACAGCCAATTGCGATCTTTGGTAGCCCATCGGATGGCGTCGATCATGAACTCGCTCGATTGGCTGGCCTGAGTGGGAGCGCCGTCCACGTGCCAAGCCCGATCAGAGCATGCAGCGCTACGGTGACGACTGAAGTCGCGGGCATCGCAAAAAACGTACCATCCTCATTCAATATACTGTCTCGGCTTACGAAGAACAAGATATCCGGCGAAGCTATTGCGATCTATTCGGTAAAAGACAGTCCTGCTCTGGCGCTCAATCGATCAAACGGGAAACGAGTTCTTATATGGGATCCGCCGGAGCTTATTCGAGTGAAAGGAAACCCAACCGACGTTCCTTTGGCGCAAATATGGAGAAATACCGGAGCCCCGTATGCACTCACCGCTGGAGCCCTGAACTCCTTACTGAAGAGCGAAAATGCGTTGCATGCAGTGGCGATTGATTTAAATCAGTCTATGGCTGTAGCGGCTTGGCGCACCAAAAACGGTGCGGTGCGCATCCTGGTGGGAAATCTTGAGGAAGGTTTACGGGAAGACGCAGATCTATCACGGCATGGAACGCTCGTACTGCCGGGTTCATGGGGAGATATATGGAAAGATGCATGGACAGGCCATGTATCACAACTCGATAACAACGAACTGCGCATCGACCTACTCCAGGCGGCGTCGGCCCTGCTGCAATCGGATGGCAACCAGGGCAAGCGGCACGAATGACCGGAAGAGGAGAAGTTCACAGGAAGAATTGAAGTGGCCCTACAAGGGCCATTACCTAAAGTGGGGCTGCGGACTTCATGACATTGCTTACTGAGGTGTGCGGATGAGCGGCATCGATGCTCCTGGAACGATTACCGCAGCTTCATACAACGGATATGCCATAGGTTCCTATACTACGACCGCGTTCGGGTAACGTAATCCTAATCTCTTGCGATGATATCAAACAACTCGACATTGGCTTGGCAATGTACTTTAGTCTTATGTCTGTTTAAACGAATATTCTCGATAAGTTTTTACTCTTGACAACTTTGAGTTCTACAACATACTATCTGGGCTAACGATATCCATATATCAAACGATGGTCGAGCGCGGTCTATATCCATTAACTTGCATGATCGGAGTTTATTCATAGTGTCTGATCAGGTCTTAGTTGGCGTGGACATCGGAGGCACAAAGACGGCGGTAGTGCTCTCTTTTAGGCCACCGGTTGTTATCCACCGGATTGTTTTCCCAACTCTTCCAGCGGAGGGCCCATCGCCCATTCTGGTGCGGATTGTCGAAGCCATACGGGAGTCGCTGTCCTTGCAAGATCTGAGTGTGGCGGATCTGAAGTCTATCGGAGTGAGTTGTGGGAGCCCATTAGACCCGATCAATGGTGTCATTCAGGAGCCGCCCAATCTCCCAACGTGGAAGAACGTCCCGATAAAGGCGCTCCTAGAGAGGGAATTCCAAGTGGAGTGTTTTCTAGAGAACGATGCCAATGCCGGCGCGCTCGCAGAGCACCGTTTTGGCGCCGGAAGGGGAGTTCGGAACATGGTATTCCTGACTATGGGCACGGGTATTGGGGCCGGCCTCATCCTCAACGGTCATCTCTACCGTGGCACGACGTATTCCGCGGGTGAAATCGGACATGTTCGTTTGACGCAGTCTGGGCCTCTAGGGCATAACAAGGCTGGGACAGTAGAGGGGTGGGCAAGCGGCGCAGGCATGACTCGTATGGCAACCGTAATGATCGAGTCGGCCGTTGAGCGTGGCGAAACGACGCTCCTCACTCTTCCCAAAATCAGGAATGGCTATCTAGTTTCTGCCCATGACATCTGGAAGGCGGCCCAGGCCGGAGATTGTCTCGCGCAGAGTATTGTTGCAACTTCTGGAGCTAGATTGGGGGAAGCAATGGCGATGATGATTGATATTCTAAATCCTGAATGCATCGTGGTAGGCGGCCTCGCAGTAAGGATGCGAGAGGCATTGCTCGGGCCAGCCCGCGCGGTGGTCCAACGGGAAGCCTTGGTTACTTCAGTCAACGCTTGTAGAATTGTGGCGGCAGCGCTTGAAGAGCAGGTGGGAGACATTGCCGCTTTGTGTGTTGCTATGGAGGGCCACTATCATGCCGCCTGAAAAGCAGTCGGAGCTAATCGGCTCACCAGAATATAGCCCTTTTGAAGTCTCTCTGAAAGAAGCCCTACAAGTCTTCTATTCTCTATCCTCGCTTGAGGATGTGTTGCGACGCGCTGCGGAGTGCTGCGCCGGATCGCTCCGAGAAGGGCACAAACTGTTAGTGTGTGGTAATGGGGGGAGTGCCTGCGAGGCCCAACATTTGGTTGGTGAATTAATGGGGCGATACAAGAGCGATCGCATGGCATTGGCTGCCATCGCCATGACCGCTGATTCGGCAGTTCTGACCTGCATCGGGAATGATTATTGCTTTGAAGATATCTTTGCTCGGCAGCTCCAAGCTCTCGGGCAAGCTGGCGACATCTTGGTAGTCTTTACGACGGGCGGTTACTCTCCCAATATTCTCAGAGCGCTTGAGGCTGCGCGCAGCCTCAAGCTAATGTCGATCGCGTTCCTTGGACGCGACGGTGGAGCAGCTCGATCCTTGACGGACTGCGCCTTGATTGTTCCCCATGCGGATACAGCTCGAGTGCAGGAGGGACACCAATTTCTCCTGCACTCGCTCATGGATTCGATCGAGACGATAATCGCGCTGGAGTCGTAGGCCTCCTGTGTGTCTTTCTGTCGATCGCTGGCCGAATCTTAACAGACATAGGCTGTTCATATAAATTCCAGCGCAGTTAGGCAACGTTGTCTGTCTAGCTATAACTTGTCGAAACTGCATCCTGAGAGCGCTAGGGTGTTACCGTTTCTAGTATTCGTCTGCCAAATTGAGCGCGATGGGTGTCCATGTTGCAGCAAATCTTACGTGTCGCTATCTGCCAAATACAAAATGCCGGAATGGCGACGTTTTGCGTTGCCATGACGCTACTTTTTATGCATCCAGGCAGCTTGATTGCACAAGATGCACCCATGATTAACTCCAGGGTACCGTATTCTCTGCCGGTTCTGCTGCCAACTCCCGTGGAATCGCCATGGGAAGAACCATCGGCGCCCTACACACCGTTAGTTCTTAAGCTCATTGGACAATTGGAGGCGCATAATCCCCCGACACTGGCGGAATTAGCGGCCGCCTCCATCCTTTTGACGACCCACGGCGGAACATACCAGCACCCGGAGGGGTCGAATCCGACCTGTCACAACCTTGCCAATGTGAACGCGAAAACAGTCACGAGCTCTCGCATCATGCCTCTATGCTTCTCCGATGGCCTCGGACTCAATGTCGTCTCGGGGCCGAACGTCGGAAAGACAACGGGTTTGCCCTCGATGTTAATGCTGGCGTCCTCGTTCGACCGCAACCTCGCCAACGCAATGGGGCAAGTTGAAGGTCGCGAAGGGCGCGAACTGATGGTGACTGGGCTTCTGGGGCCCCAAGCTGATACAGATGTATTCATCAATTGGGGTCGTGGACACCATACGCCAGGTGAGGACCCGTTTCTCAACGGAGTTATCTCAGCTGCGCAGATCAACGGGATTCAAGGTCAAGGCCTTATGTCGCAGCTCAAGCACTACGCGGTCTACTACGGTGCGGATGGCAATTTCACCGACGTTCAAGACCAGGCTCTGCACGAAGTTGTTCTCACGCCCTATGAGATTGCGCTCAAAGAGGGCGGAGCGTCGTCAATCATGTGCTCCTATCAAAAGTTCCGAGATGCATCGCCATATCTGAATAAAGAAGTTGACACTCTTACCCAACCGAGCCCTTTCGCAGGTAAGTCAACTAAAACCTGGCGGCTAAACGAGATTCACTTCGCATGTGAAAATCCGCTCACTTTAACATATGTGTTGCGGGACCTCTGGGGTTCAAAGGTCTTCGTCGGATCCGATTATGGTGGCGCACATAGCTCCGAAGGCTTTCTTCAGGGTGATGATCGCGAAGATCCATCCGCGACCTATCTTAATGGCACTAATCCGGAGGGCACTTATAACGGGTCTGATTTAGGGATGGATTCGACCAGTAGCACCTGCGCCGACAAGACAGGCAACAAGATTTCATGCAATGAACCTGGAGCCATACATGTCGCGGGAATACCTGGCCCTGGCTGTCCCTCCACGGGCTGCAGTGTGGCCAATGCGGTGGCGAACGGCACAATTCCACTGTCTGTGTTCAACCAGGCCCTGGCAAGAATCCTCTATCAAGAGGAGAGGTTCGGATTTCTAGGCTGCGATAACAAGAGCGCTGATTGCAAGAACCCCGGCGGCATTGGATCGGATCGTAGCGGCCTTGCGCCGATTCCGGAGGGCAGTCAGACCGGACCTCCGGAACTCGGGTCCAAGAATGGCGACGCTGCAATCTCCGAGCGTGTAGCGGAAGAGGGGGCTGTACTTCTGAAGAACGAGAATCACACTTTGCCAATTACAGCCGAGGATATTAAGGGCGGAATCGCTGTCAGTGGTGGAGGTGCCGAGTTCTTGATCGCGAACCCAAACAACGAAGGCGCCGCCGGTTTCGCTGATCGCAACGCAATCAGCCCGCTGCAACAACTCCAAGCGCTTAGTGGTGCGCGATCCGCCTTTACCTATACGCCAGCAAATTCTCCATCTGGCCAAGCAGTCCCATGCAATTTGCTCAGCAATTTACCTACTAGCGGGCCCGCACCGTCGGCAGTTCCGTTCAACGCGTGTGATGCTACGAGCGGTCTTCAGCTTTCTTCGGGCTCCACTGTCGACGAACTTGTCAACCAGCGCGTCGACCAGAATGTAAACTATTCATCCATGTCGTCTCGCGGTCAATTGAATGGCGGTAAGGTCTACCGATGGGATGGTTGGATCTATATTCCACGGATCGATTCTTATGTATTCCGTGTCCAACAGAGCACGGTCGTATCCGATGCAAACGTAAGTTTCACTCTGGATAATAGCGCTAAGACTTTGGTGGATGCGGAATCGTTCTATCAGGGGCAGTACTATGGCAATATGTCCGTGGTTGTTTCTCCGAGCAATGGAGGATATATCGAGAAGGGTCTAAGGAACCGGCAATGCGCAGTACCGTCGCGAGGTAGATCAAGGTCATCAGTCCCAATCGTATCGTGCAGCGTTTCCCCGACCGTCGGTTGGCATAGGTTAACGCTCACTCTTGATTCAACCAGCATCCCCTCAAGTTCAAAGCTGAGCTTCCGCTTCGCCATCTCGCGTACTAATGGTGACATCGACGACGCGGCTGCTGCCGCGGAAGGCAAGGCGCTCGCACTGGTATTTGTCGATGACCAGGGACGCAATGTCGTTCCGAACACCGCCAAGCTTTCTTCACTGAAAGCGAATGAATTGCGATTAATCGAAGCTGTCGCAGCAAAGAATCCAAATACCGTGGTTGTTGTGAACACGGGAACCCCGTTCATTGTCAAAGAGTGGATCGACAATCCAAATGTCAAGTCTGTGTTGAATATGTGGCAGGCAGGCCAAGAAGGTGGGACGGCTACAGCGCGACTATTGCTCGGCCACGCCAACCCAAGTGGTCATGTCACGATAACGTGGCCCAAGAACAACTCTGACACTGTTGAGGGTTATAAGCAGACGAGAGGACTCTACCCTGGGGACACGGTCGGAACCCATCCAAGCCGCCTCGATGGGAAGCGCGAGATCCCGTCCACGGAATCCCAAGGTATCTACTCGGGTTATAGATACTACGACCAGTTAGGTATACCGGTCCAGTTTCCATTTGGATTCGGACTCTCTTATACAACGTTTTCATTTTCGTCTCTGAAGCTGAAAGCAAATGACGACGGCACCGTGACTGTGACCTTCGATATTGGAAACGCAGGACAACTTGGAGGCGTGGCCATTCCACAAGTTTATGTGGGTGCTGGGCCCAAGGTTGGTGGCGTGCAACAAGCTGTGCGATCGTTGCGCGGCTTTGATCGGATATACCTGAAGCCGGGACAGACAAAAAACGTGACTATAAAGCTCGATCTGCGTTCTTTTCAATATTGGAGCGAGTCGCGTCAACAGTGGGTTACAAACTATGGAAGCCGCAGTATCTTCGTGGGTGAGGCAGACGCATCTTCTCTTCTTCCCCTTTCCGCATCGGTAACTTTGGACAGAAGGGAATGACAAATGCGGCCCGTCGTCGACTACTGAAAGCGAGTTCACAGCCTAAGGACTTCCGTCTCCCGCGTGATACTTGATGAATCCAAGAATGTCGGCAGAGTTCAGTGTTCAGAATCTCTTCAACTCGTCTTTGCATCTCTCTCTGACGAAACGGCAAACAACAAGTTCGTGACGGGCAATCGTTCCGTGGCAAGCCCGCGTTCCTGAGACAGGTAGCTCCGAAATAGTTCGAAGATGACATCACTCGGACCGAGCATGGCGGGATGCTTAGGCCGGATGGCGTCTATGCCTCCGAGAACACTCAGAATGCGGTTTAGCGCTGGCTGATCGCTAGAAAATGGACAGTCGGTTCCGTGACCGAAACGCTTGGTACCTCTCCACTGTCCGCTCATCAACTTCGGCAAGGCTGATCACTCTTCAAAAGTTACAAAGCGTGCAGGTATTCGTAATCGATCTTTGCCGCTTCTAGCGAAGTCATATCAAGGAACGGCGGCTCCTGTTCGACAAAGTAGTGTTGAATTCCAATATTTTCCGCTGCGGCAAAGATGGATCTATAGTCTGGTATGCCTTGGCCTAACTCGGTGCCTGTGGCCGGGCTGTGCTGTTGAGTGAAGTACTGCGCGCGCTGCTTTTCACAAAATCTTTAATATGCAGCATCGTGTAACGGTTTGGATAGTTATGGAAGTACTTTTCTGGACTATAACCAGCTATGAACATCCAGCCGCAATCGAGTTCAAACTTTACCAACTCCGCATCGGTTTCCCTGAGTAGCACATCATAGCCAATCTTGCCGCCGCCCAGATCCTGAAACTCGACATCATCGTTATGATAGGTATATTGTAGGTTCGCCTCCTTTGCCTTCTGGCCAAGATTATTCATCTTAGCGGCCATCTTCTTATAGCCATCAAGTGTCAGAGTAGACGACGCGCCGTAAATGCGCAGCATGGAACTAACCGCATAGTGTGCTCCCAAAGTGTGTGCGTCCTCAAAGATTGGACTGAGGTCGTCGGAACCGAGCGGAAGGTGTGCGCTGGGGCACTTGAGCCCGGCTTCATCGAGCGCAATGCGGAATTGCCGGACTGTCAAGCCGGCATAGCCCGCCGTCTCAACTTCCTGGTATCCGGTTTTGCTGAGCTGCTTCAGGGTTTCATGGACGTCATTCTGAAGCGCATCGCTTACCGTGTAGAGTTGAATCCCAATAGGTTAGCCGAGAGGATTGGCCCACAAAGGTTGTTCTAATGAAGAACCCAGGACCACCGCCACCATGCTCCCTAGCTGCAGGAACTTCCGTCGAGATATTGAATGCATCGCGTTTTTTCATCCTTTCAAACTACTCTAACCACTAGCAGTTGAACGTTTTTCCAAATGCATCTACGGCAATGCGAACGCCACGTAGACGGCGCCCTGCGAAGCTTTAGGGTCTCTCGCGCTGCTGGTGGCGATAACTAAGTACTGCTTGCCGAAAACCATATAGGTGGACGGAGTGGCAACCGCTGAGAATGGCAACTCGGCCTGCCATAACAATTTTCCGGTATGGCTATCGAACGCCCGAATTCGATGATCAAAGATGGTAGCGCCAATAAAGACTAGATCTCCGGCCGTAACTATCGGACCTCCATAGTTTTCCGTACCGGTTTTTCCCATACCCTTCGCGGCCAGTTCGGGATAATAGCCAAGGGGACGCTTCCATAGATATTTGCCGGTATTCAGATCGATGGCGCTCAACGTGCCCCATGGTGGAGTAACCGCCGGATAACCGTCGGGATCATAGAACTTTTCATAACCGGTAAATAGATACCGCATCCAATCCGCGCCGGAGGTAGCAGATTCCGTTGGTATAGTGACTTCATGGCCGCGAAGGAATTGCAGTAGCGCTTTCAGATGTTCGTCCGGCAATCTGGTAAAAGGTGGCATCCTGCCTTTTCCATCATGAATCAGATCTGCTATCTGTTGCGTGCTGAGCCGTCGTTCTACACCAATCAAAGAAGGGAAAGACGGCGGTATGCCTTCCTCCTTGTCGCCATGGCAGATGGCACAGTGTTCTGCGTACACCTGGGCCCCTGGAGAGTTGCGAGCTTTATCGGCGGCTGGAAATGAAGCGACAATGTCTTCGTGCGAAATGTCCTTGCTGCTTCCGGCTCCACCGGTCTGAAGATAAGCCAATAACGGGGTCAAGGTATCACCCTGGAGATTTGGAAACGTCGGCATCCTTCCCTTGCCATGATGAATGGTATCTATAATCTGTGCGGAAGTGAGCCGTTTCTCTATGTTGATCAGAGGAGGAAAATCTGGCGGAGATCCGGCACGATTTACGCCGTGACAGACTGCGCATTCGCTCCGGTAGGTTTGTGCTCCCAGGTTTGCGGAAGGATTGTTCGCAATTAATGTTCCCACCGCAGCAATATCATTGGCATTCACATAAAGAGTGCCGGTTCTTGGATCTACGGCAGGTCCGCCCCACTCTGCACCGCCGTCAAAACCGGGAAAGAGCACCGTGGGTTTATCGACACTGAGCGGAACAAATGGTCCCTCACTGCGCATGGTGCGAAACTGCTGGAGTGCCCACGCATGTGCTTCGGGTGTGCGATTCGTAAGCATATCTGCGGTCAGCAGTTCTCTGGCGTAAGGAGCCGGCGCTAGGGGATAGGGCTGCGTGGGCGAACTTATGTCGCCCGGTACATCGCTGGCGGAATAAGTGCGTTCCTCGATTGGGAACAAGGTTCTTCCTGTCGATCGATCCAGTACAAATACCCAGCCTTGTTTGGTGGTCTGCGCTAGAGCATCAATGCTTTTGCCATTCCTCTTGAGAGTGACGAGCGCTGGAGGTGCAGGGAAGTCGCGGTCCCACAGATCGTGATGTACGCCCTGAAAATACCAGATCAGCTTACCTGTTTCCGCGTTGAGAGCAAGCAGTGTGTCGGCGAATAGGTCGTTACCCAAGCGGTTGCCACCATAGAAGTCAGGCACAGCCGAGCCTGTCGGCACATACACAATGCCACGCTTGGCATCAACCGTCATGCCTGCCCAAGCGTTGGCTGCGCCCGCCGTCTTCCAGGCGTCTTTCGGCCAGGTTTTGTAACCATCCTCGCCCGGATGCGGGATCGTGTGGAAGCGCCAGCGCAGCACACCCGTGTGTACGTCGAATGCGCGGACATCTCCGGGAGGTACGGGCGGTGTTTCTGGATTGCGTCCGCCGGTGATAATTAGGTCTTTATAGATGATGCCTGGGCTGGTCATCACTATGGACTGCGATTTGTAATCTCCGCGCAGGCCTTTTCTCAGGTCGATGCGACCATCTTCCCCGAAGTTCGGGATTGGCTTGCCGGTAGCAGTATCCAGCGCATACAGGAAGTTCATAATTCCCGCAAATACCAAGCTCTCCTTTCCGTCGGTCCAATAGGTTACAGCGCGGGTAGGCTGATCGCCTTTGATTCCAGAATCGAACTTCCACAGCAGCCCGCCAGTGGCGGCATCGAGAGCAATTACTTCTTCCTTCGGCGTGAAGGCATAAAGAACGTGTCCCACCACTATCGGATTGGTTTCAAGGTTGCCCTTTTCGCCAGTGTCATATTTCCAGGCAACCACCAGGTCCTTGACATTACTGCGATTGATCTGTGAAAGGCCGGAATAGTGGTCCTGCGCATCCTGTCCGCCGTATACTTGCCAGCCCTGTGACGATTTCTTACTCGTGCGGGCCGTCGCTGCATGGACATGGAGATGGTTGCTATCATAAGCAGCAGCGCCGATTGTTGCTGCAATAACTACAGGAAATATCAGCTTCCGCATCGCCCCGTAATCACCCATGCTATCTCCGTTTCCCAACATACGCCAGGATTAACCCTTATACTGGACCAACTGCATAAAGCCATAATCCATGTAGAGTTGCTGGTGACAATGCATGAGCGTGTCACCAGGACTATCAGCTACGAAGGCCACTCCACCTTATCTAACGGAAGGTCGCGTGTGTGCAAAACAAGGATAACCTTACCCTTCCGACCTGTCAAAAAACAGCAGCTAGAAGCGATGTGCCCCGCCGGATTTGCGGCAAACTCGCAGCGCGCCCTCCAGGTGCCCATCTGGGGCATCCTTCGAGGCCGAGTGAGACAACCATCCTAAACTCTCGCTATCTGCTGGAGAGAAACGATCCGGCGGACGATACTCGACGTGATAAACCTGCATTCAGAGGACAAAACATTCGCGTTATGACTGCAACGATTGTGGATGCGCCGTAAATTCATTTACGCGAGCTCGACCAAAAGCCGGGAACAGGACCTTCCTCTGCGGATAGGAGCTATTTCACGGCTACCGGCCCATATTATGTTCAGGATCTCCATTGACAACGGATATCCAGCCGATCTACCCTTGCCGCTGAAATGGCTAACGATATCCTACGAGTAAGAAACGAACGATAAGAGAAGCCTTTTCGGATTTGCAATAGGTCATCTCGAGATTACGATTTTTTATTAGACTAATCCTGGGACCAGGTGGCAGTGTTGATTTCCCGACCACAATCAATAACGACACAAACCCATTACGAAACTATCATCAGCGGATCTAACCTGCAGCTGAAGGGAATTCAACACATGGATGCACTATCATTGGAAAAGCCAAGTCAATACAAATCTAAATCCCAATACAAATCTGAATCAAAGCGGAAAGCAATATTTTCAGGGCGTCTCGCGGCAGTACTAGCGATCCTGACTATCAGCGTAGCTCCGGCTAGGGGTCAAACTACTTCCCAAGGCATTCAGGTCACCGAAACCGCACAGGGCGCTCACATCGTCGCCAGTGCAGGAGTCATTGACGTAGAGATAATTAGGGAGAACATCCTCCGCGTTGATGTTCAGCCGGCGGGGAAGAAGAGCCCGCGCACTCTCGTGCTTGACCCGGAGTTGACACCGAGCCCTCTGTCGGACGTTACTGTCCACTTCGGCAATGAGACAACCGTCGTTCAGTCCGCACAAATGTCGGTTTCGATCGTGCATACATCTCCGGTAAAGATAGTGGTGCGTGACGCCACGGGTAGGTTTCTGGTTGAGCAAGACGATCCGTTTACCGAAGCGTCATCACACAGCGCTATTCTGCACCATACGTCCGGCGAGAATCTCTATGGAATGAGTGGCCTCAGTCGGCTCGACAATGGGGGCGGTCTACTTCGAAACAACGGATCGGAAGTAGCGGCCGGCGCCCAGGGAGAGGGAGGCGCCCCATGGTTCTTTACTACGCACTACGGTGTCTTGCTTGACTCTAATGGAGGCACCTTCTTCACTGGCGATCAGACCGTCTACTTCAGTGGCGGCTCACGGACCGATGCTGAGTATTTTGTGATCGCCGGCCGTCCTCTCGAGGTTATTGCTGGGCTCAGCACACTTACGGGACGCCCTCCCCTGCCTCCAAAGTGGACTCTGGGATTCCTTAACAGTCAATGGGGATCGAATGAGGCCGAGATCAAGCAGATCGCCGCCACCTATCGCACAAAACATATTCCCATCGATGCTTTCATCCTCGACTATGACTGGAAAGCGTGGGGTGATGACAACTACGGTGAGTGGCGGTGGAACGACTCCAATTTTCCGGACGGAGCGAGCGGTAAGTTTGCGAAGGAATTGGGTGCTCAAGGGTTCAAGCTGTGCGGCATCCTGAAGCCACGCGTGCTCCTCTATCAAAAGGGCAGCACCACCAAAATGACAGAAGCAGCCGCGTATGCAAAGGCACATGATCTGTTTTATCCCGACGAGCCACCTCTGGCATTTGACGACCCTCCGGTACTGGATCTGAATTTTGGCAACGCGGAGACACGTTCGTGGTTTTGGAAGCATCTGGAACCGGCCTTTGATGCAGGTATTGTCGGTTTGTGGAATGATGAGGCCGATCATACAGCGCTGGCGAATGGGCAGACATTCCTCTTCGATAATTTCCAGGGTCTCAACATGGGGCGAATGCTCTACGACGGTCAAAGAGGATACTCGGATCAACGCGTCTGGTCGATCAATCGCAACTTCTACCTCGGAGCGCAGCGATACGCCTACGCGGAGTGGTCAGGAGACATCGAAACCAGCTTCGAGAGCATGCAGGATCAGCGAATGCGCATGTTGGCAACCCTGAATCTAGGGGAACCACACTGGGGAATGGACACCGGGGGATTCTTCGGCCATCCATCTCCCGAAAACTATGCGCGTTGGATGGAATTTGCTGCTTTCACTCCTATTTTCCGCGTTCACGGCACTTACTTGGAAAAACGCCAGCCATGGATCTACGGTCCCACTGCTGAGGCCGCCGCCACACAAGCAATTCGATTACGGTATAAACTGCTGCCATACATATACTCATACGAGCGAATTGCAACGGAGACGGGAGTCGGCGTTGTGCGCCCACTCTTCTGGATGTTTCCCGATGACCCGCGCGTCGCAAATGAAGGCTCCTCGTGGATGTTCGGCGACGCACTTTTAGTTTCGCCTGTGGTTACCCAGGGAGCCTCTGTGCATCAGGTCTATTTGCCCACGGGCACATGGTACGATTACGCGCGCGGCACACGCCTTCAAGGTGGCCAGCTTCTCAACTACAAGATTGATCCGAAGACATGGCAGAACATCCCGATTTTTGTCCGCGATGGATCGATCATTGCGTCGCAGCCATCTGAAGATTATGTGAATCAGCATCCCGTAACTGAAGTTACATTGGACGTTTTTCCCGCAACTCGCCCGAGTCATTTTATCTACTATGATGATGACGGAATGACTTACGCCTATGAGCAGGGAGCTTATTACCGTCAGGCTATCAGTGCATTCTCAGACAAGAACTCAATCCAACTGACGTTCAATCAACCGTCAGGGACTTTCAAGCCGACTCTGCGATCCTATATACTCCGGGTTCACGATGTTACGACGAATGCTGTAATTCTGGATGGAGTCTCTCTGGCTAAGGTCTCGTCATCTCTCACCAGAGATGACGACTGGAGCAGCGGACAGGATCGATTCGGCCCTCTGACAATTATCAGGATCCCGGCCAACCAGCTTTCCAACATTGTTCTTCGATAAATTACACATGACAAAGCTAATAATCTTGAGGAAGCTAGCGCAGAGCGTTTTTCGACAGCTCGAAGACATCCAGGCGATCAGCCCATTGTCTTCTTTTGCGCTCGCGCGAAGGATTGAAAGCGAGGGAGATTGCGCTACAGACTAACAACGGTTCAATTGCAACACGGGTTAAAGATATCCAGACAGTTATCTATGCCGCCTATCTATGGCACTGGCTCGACAAAGTGACCAAAATGCTCATTGTGTCCGGAATGGCGCGCTCTCAGCGTGGACATCTCCGGACCAACTAAAGAAGTGTTAGATCACGGACTGTCCCGTCCTGGTCCCGCTTCCGACGTTCGCCGCTGCAGGAAAGGTAAAAAGAGGAATGAGGAAGGTATATGGTTGGCAGATGAGCGAACGATGGGTCACTGTAGCCTCTTCAGCTATATTGCTGGCGTGTTTGATGGCGCTCTGCATCCGGGCGTCAGCGCAGGAGCTTACGGGAACATGGGCGGTGAAAGTTGGAATGTTCGACGACGGGGAGGCAGACAACAAGATTCTGGAGCTGAACGAAAAAGGGACTGACCTGTCCTGCACAATCAAGACTCATGGCTTTGTATGGACTCTGAAAGGAACGGCAACCGGGAATCACTTTGAGCTATATTCCAATTGGAACAAAAGCAAGCCATACATAGTGGGCGAGTTGCAACAAAACGAACTCCATATGACAGAGGACGGCAAGCCGCGGGTGGCGCATCGTGCAACCCGGGAGGAAGAGGTGCAGACGCCTCCTTACATAAAGCCGCCAGCGCTGCACGACGTCAAGTACAACGGCCTGGCGAAGACACCACCAATGGGCTGGAACAGTTGGAATCTGTTCGCGGAAAAGATTGACGATCAGACAGTGCGTGCAATCGCGGACGCGATGGTCTCGAGCGGCATGCGCAACGCCGGTTATATCTACGTGAATATAGACGATACTTGGGAAGGGATCCGGGACGCTCAGGGGAATCTACGCTCCAACCGGAAGTTTCCTGACATGAAGGGCCTCGCAGTTTATGTCCATTCGAAAGGGCTGAAGTTGGGGATCTATTCGTCACCTGGCCCGCGAACATGTGGAGGTTATCCGGCAAGCTATGGACATGAGCAGGAGGACGCTAAAACCTTTGCAGCCTGGGGTATCGATTACCTGAAGTACGACTGGTGCAGCGCGGGAAGCTTATACAAGGACCACGATCTTCAGCCGGTATATCAGAAGATGGGCGATGCTCTGCAGACAACCGGGCGGCCCATTGTGTTTAGCCTGTGCGAGTACGGATTAGGGGACGTGGAGAAGTGGGGGGCCAAAGTGGGCGGAAACCTTTGGAGGACGACAGGCGACATTCGCGATGAATGGTCCAGCATGACCGACAACGTGGAAAAACAGGTGTCGACCGCGCCCTATGCCGGGCCAGGACATTGGAACGATCCGGATATGTTGGAGATCGGCAATGGGCATATGACCAACGACGAGTATCGGACGCAGATGACCCTATGGGCACTGTCCTCAGCGCCACTGCTGGCCGGCAATGATATCCGAACGATGACGCAGGCAACGAAGGATATCCTGCTTAACAAGGAAGTAATTGCGATCGATCAGGATCCACTGGGTAAACAGGCGTCACCGAGCAAGGATGGCGTTCTGGAGACGTGGGTTAAGCCGATGGCCGATAACAACGTGGCTGTGGCTGTCGTGAACATGGGCTCTGCTACTACTACCGCAACGGTGAGAACCGGAGATTTAGGACTAAGCAAAATGAAGAAAGCCCGAGACCTCTGGGCACACAAGGACGTGACATTTACCAATGGTTCTTATTCGGCAAGCGTGCCGTCGCACGGTGTACTGCTCTTGAAGGTCAGTGGGAAGTATGCCAAATAAAGCAGGTTGTAATGCCGACAACTCTATTTCCACATGAATTCCTTTAGCGCCCTCGACAGTCACTATCGTAAGCGTCCTATCTTCCCCTCCGGCATGACGTCGGGTATGAGCGTGATTATATGGTCATGGTGAATGCCGAGGGAACGGTGTTGGAACGTCGCATTCGCGGGTGGCGTTCCGTGGTGGAGACGCGCCGGATTGCGGAGTTGACGCTTGAACACGGTGCGAGTATGGCTCTAGTGGCGCGGGCCAACGGGGTGAACGCCAACCAGGTATTCAAGTGGCGTCGCACACTGAAGAGGGGCGAACTAGCCGAGGTAGCCGAAGCATCGACAGCCTTGCTGCCGGTTACGTTGTCTGCCTCATATGAGACGAGACGGCCGTGTGAACGTGACGCCGCATGTTACGAAGAACGACAAGGGTCGGCGCAGCAACCTGGACTGCAGAACCACACGACAGCCAGGCTATGCCTTCAGTTTGAGCCCGGCGATGGCTGCTCGAAAAGGGCTTCGGATGGCTCAAACAGACCGGCCCGCTGCGCCAGGTCAAGTTGCGAGGCTTGGAGAAAGTGGACTGGCTGTTCCTGTTCAGTTGCGCGGCGCACAACCTGATCCGGCTGCCGCGACTAATGGCTCAACCACCCGAAATGCTCCGCCTGGGCAACGGTTGCGGGCCTCGGGGATGATTCCCCGCGGCTCGCAAACCCCTATAAACACCGGCCAGAATAGCACTTCAAACAGATTTCTAACGGGAAGAGACGAAAATCACCAGAAAAGGCGCCTCAATCAGTCGAATTTAAACGAGTTCCTAGAACTGAACCAATTTGACGATTAGTATTTCGGCAAAACCAGCCCTGAGGAGGGGTGGAAGGATTTTGCCATGAAGAAGAAGTAGGCAGATCCCATTGGATGCCGGATGCTTATACCAGTGAGGAGTTAGTGTAGCCCTTAAAGGGCAACTGGACTACCATCTGGTGGTCGAAATCATTTACGCCGGGAATGTTCCATCTCCTAATAATCGATTGCAAACCGAGAACGTCCTTTGCGATGTTTCTTGCAACCACATGATTCCCGTATGACCAACTCGGTCGGAAGCACGATTCTGGAAACTTCGTATGGTCCATTTTTACTGAGCCGGTCAAGCAGCAGAGTGGTCGCTTTCTGTCCAAGTTCGACGATCGGCTGTCGTACTGCCGTTACTGTCGGATGCACCAAGGTGGCCGCATTAAAGTCATCGAAGGAAATTAGAGCCATCTTTTCGGGGATCCGAACGGATCGTTTCCGCAACTCGCGAAGAACATCAATTGCCAATACATCGCTGGTAGCAAAGATAGCCGTAGGTGCGGGGTTGGCATTCAGCGCAAAATTTAGTTGCTCTGATAATGTTCCGCTCATTGGCCCAACAAGACAGACGCGAATAGGAATTTTGGCTTTACGCATGGCCTGAGAGTATCCGGCTACTCTTTCTGCCTTAGTGAAGATCTTCTCATCATCTGCAATGCAGAGAATATGGTGGTGCCCATGGCTAATGAGGTGCTCGGTCACCAAGACAGAGGCGGAGCGGTTGTCCACGAGCAGCGCGTCGGCTTCAACCCGCTCCAACGGCCGGTCCAAAGAGACAACCGGTACACCGCTCTTCATTGCCTCTGCAAAATGATTGTTCTGAGAGCCGGTCGGTATTACCAATAAACCAGCGACCTGCCGTTGAACCATAATCTCGGTCTCGCGGCGTTCGACATCTTCCCGATGTGCTGATGCAGCCATGAGCGTTAAATACCCTGCCTCCCAGGCAGTCTGCTGAATAGCGTTGGCGCAAGTGGCAAAAAAAGGATGCGCCAAGTCAGGAACGATGAGCCCAAGAAGACGTCCGCGGTGCCCTTTTAGAATGCGCGCTGCTTCATTTGGTTCATATCCAATTCGCGCGATGGCAGCGTGCACTCTGCGTTCGGTTTCGGGTGAGACTTTCCGGGTTCCGTTGACTACCCGGGACACGGACATCACACCTACTCCTGCTATTTTTGCAACATCAAAAAGTGTCGGCATATTCTCCCGCTTCGTTTAACGTGCGCCTGTTTGGCAATTCACTTGGTTACGTTTCCTGACTAAAGGAAGTATTGCAAACTGTTGAGCAGATACAGCCGCAATCCTCTTCATTGGAGTTAGCGGACGGTCTTCGAGACTCAACAAGATAAGAATAGCCTCTACAGGCTTCAGTAAGAGCAGACTCTTCTATCTTCCACTCACGTAGGCTGTCAGAGAGTTGCCCAGCGGTTCCAGATAAATGACGTAGGTGGAACTCGTGCGCGGATTGTGTTTCTTCGGAATATCTGCGGCGTATTTAGCGAACTCAGAGTGGAACAAGGTTGAGTCTTAGGCCGTGAAGAAGACGTAGCTCCGCATCACTGCGTCCTCGTCGCGATCACGGATTTGCTGGCGCGAAGGATGGCGGCGCCTCATCCGGATTATGATTTGGTTTGGAGCTAAGCGTAAATGTGAGATTCGATGCCTTTGAAAGCTGTTCCCAATTGATCCACCAATTCCGTACAGGTTGACCGTCCAGATCGACATCCTGCACGTAAAGCTTTGAAGGAGCGCCAGGAGCGGTAATTCGCAGTGGATGGTTTCCAAGCAGTAGTGTCACTTCAGGGAACACAGGGCTGTTCAAGGTAACTCCTCCTACGCCGGGAATCTCGGGATAAAAGCCCAACTCCGCGAAAATTGCCCACGACGAAGTGGCGCCGAGATCGTCATTGCCCGGGAGTCCATCGGGCCGGGGCGAGAAGAGATCCCTGAGCGTCTTTCGGACAACCTCCTGCGTTCGCCATGGATGGCCCGTCCAATTGTAGATCCAAGGATTGCCGAAGCTCGGCTCATTGCCTATTGCGAAATATGGGCCGTTCGGCTTGTCCCATAGATAATACTTGCTAAAGTAATTATCTAGCCGTGCCGTGGCGGAATCGGGTCCTCCTACAGCCTGAATAACGTCTTTCAGATCGTAAGGAACCATCCAGGTGTATTGTGCGGCGTTGCCCTCGACAAACCCTGCTTGGCTTGCCGGGGAGAAATTGGGAAGAAATTGGCCGTTGAGGCGACGTGCACGGATGTACTCGGTTTCTGGATCAAACAAGGTGCGCCAGCGCGCTGAGCGGCGAAGGAACGTTGTTGCATCGTCCACGTCCCCCAGCGCGGCAGCCATGCGAGAGATCGCAAAGTCTGCATTCTGGTATTCCAAGGTGACGGAAGCTGCGCCCTCGCCAGGGATATCTCGATCGGATACATAGCCCTGCCGCATGTATTCTTCCAGATAGGGCCGCTCAATCCACTGGTGTACGCTCGTATGTGGATCGTTCGCCCCGCGCAGCATCGCTTTTAGCGCCGCATGCGCTTTGAAATTGTGCGCGCCAAATGCATAGAAGCCCGCCAGGATACTGTCAGATGGATCTCCCACCATTGCGTGGGCTTCATCATTTGCAACCGGGAAGACCGGTAATCCGCCGCCCTGCTCGGCATCCATGACCAATGACTGCGCCATATCACTTGCAATTTTTGGGAACAGCATGGCAAGCAACGGTACCTCGCTACGATATATATCCCATGCGGAAAAGTTTGCATACTGTGTATGTTTGCCCGCATTGTGGACGTGGCCTTCGAATCCTATGTACTCACCATTTACGTCGCTGAAAACCGACGGATCCAGCAGTGCGTGGTAAAGGGCGGTGTAGAACACCTTTCGATCGTCTTGGCTGCCGCCCTTGACTAGGGCATGACCGAGCGCGTCATCCCAGGCGGCGCGCGCCTGTCGGCGAACGTGCTGCAAATCCCATCCGGGTATCTCGCTTTTCAGATTTGTCTCGGCATTGATAGCGCTTACGTACGAAAGCCCGACCTTCAATCGAACAATTCGTACGGAAGACGGAAAGCTTAGATAGCCACCAGCGCGCGATGCTTTGTCGATGGTCTGCTTAGCCTCTTCCTTCAATTCATCAAAAGCCACAGCGCTTTGTGGAGTCCGGTCCGTCTCGAAGGCGAAGTAGACGCGATAGCGATTCTTGCCGAACCCACAATTGTTTCCGCTTGTGATAGATCCCGTCACTTGTTTGCCCTGAATCCGGATTTCCGTCGCATAGATGTTCGGACTAACGTTGTGACCCAGGTCGAAGAGAAGCGTGTGCGGCTCGGCACCCGGGGGAAATCGAAATTCGGCGATCCCAGAGCGCACTTGCGCGGCGAGTTGAACGTGGATGCCGGAGTCGAGCGTGACCGCATAATAGCCCGGTTCGGCCACTTCATCCGCGTGCCGGAATCCAGCCTGGTAGCGACGCTCTGCACCGGGCTTCGATGGCGATTCTTGCGGAAGGCCATCCATAGGAAACACCGGGGCATCACCAAACTGCGCACATCCGGGTCCGCTGGTATGGGTTATGCTGTAGCCGCGTGTAACCGGCGTTTCCCAACGATAAAATGGTTTGTCCACCATGTCCGGACTCCAGTCCAGCATCCCAAATGGCTGTACAGCGCCTGGCACCGTGTTTCCATAGTCATTCAACGACGAGATCTTTGTTCCGACAAATGGGTTCACCTGCGTTGCCAGATCCGCAGCCATCGATAACGAAGACTCTATGAGCGCAACCAGAAAAAAGATAATGCAGCGTGCGATTAGCAAGTTTCGGCGTGTGATCAACGGTTTCATAGTCATATCCTCCTGGCCTCTGACTTAGTCCATCCCCAAAGTTCGCGTGTCCATGATGAGATTTTGCGATGCGATCGGTCAGCATTTGCACTTGACATATCGAATGAATCGATTCGAAGCTTACGGCGCGCTCTCGCAAGCAGAGTACATGTACAGACAGCACCGAGTTTGCCAGAACCTTGAATTGGGGCGTCGGCTCGAGCATAGGGGGCAGACGCATCAGGCATTCCGAGGTTGGTATCCCTTCAACCCATAGAAAGCTACATATAGGTAGCAGACAGCTGGCAAGACAAATGCACGGTGTATCCCAATGTGGTCCGCTAGCGCGCCCTGAATGACAGGAATCACTGCCGCTCCAAGTATGGCCATGATCAGAATTCCGGAACCTTGGCTGGTCAATGGGCCCAATTCTTTAATCGCCAGAGCGAAAATCGTGGGGAACATGATGGAGTTGAAGAGGCCTACCAGGATGATCGTCCACATGGCGACGTGACCAGTGGAGGCAATTGTGCTCACAACGAGCGCCGAGGCAGCGAATGCGCATGCGGCCAGCGCCTTATTCGACGAGGTCTTGGAAAGGATACCCGCTCCGGCAAAGCGCCCAATCATTGCTCCAGTCCAGTAGTACGAGAGATAGTGAGCAGCACTATGCTCCGTCAATCCGCCGATGTGCGGCTGCATCAAAAAGCTGATCAAAAAACTGCCAATGGACACTTCCGCACCGCAATAAAGAAAAATAGCCCCGGCACCCAGCACCAGGTGCCGAACGTGCCACGCGCTTCGATGTAGGTTGGATGCCTCGCCGGCAGCTGCGACATCGTCAATCGCAGATAGAGCCGGGAGCCGGAACAACCATACCCCCGCTGCCAGCAAAAACAGGATTCCGGAAAACACCATATACGGAAACTTGATCGAGGAAGCGCTCCTGCTGGCGCCCGCAGCGGTGAGTACCAAGGCACCGCCCACCAAAGGCGCCAACGTCGTCCCCAGGGAGTTGAAGGCCTGCGCCAGAGTCAGACGGCTGGAAGCGCCTTCCGGTGGACCCAATGCTGCGATATAAGGATTGGAAGACACCTGCAGGATCGTCATACCGGAGGCCAGAATGAAAAGTGCGGCAAGAAACAGCGGATAGGATGGAAAGCTGGCCGCAGGCACGAAAAGCAGCGCACCTAACCCCATAGTCAGCAGCCCTATGATCATGGACATTTTGTATCCAACAAGGTTGATGAGCTTACTGGAGGGTAAAGCTATGAGAAAGTAAGCAATAAAAAAGCTGAACTGAACAAGCATGACGCCCGTGTAACTTAGAGCAAAAATAGCCTTCAGGTGGGGGATAAGGATGTCGTTGAAGACCGTCAGAAAGCCCCATACAAAGAAGAGCGTTATGACCATCGCCATCGCAGGCCTGTAACTGCCGGAAGTTTCCTGTCGGATGGCTGAGCTGTCAGACGGGACGGAGTTAGAACTGGATATCGTTGTCTCTGGCATTGCTTGCAGCCTGAAGGTATTCCAAGAAAAAATATTTGTCAAGGAGGTTATGTAGCTTAATAGCCAGTCGATTGCATTGTCCAGTCTATTCGGAAGTCTTCTTTCGTGAACAGAAATGACGAGAACATCCTTTGGTCACCACCAACGTTGTATTTTACCATGACACTAGGATATGCTTATCCACGATATGCGCAAAGCGATGGCTTCATATATCGTTAACGTCTTCAGAACAGCAACTAGTCGCGCTGAAGTCAAGCAGGTGTCCCAACTTTGACAAAAATCGCTTACGCTGGAGGCCGCAGGATAGAGCGTACAAGTGTGTCGGAAAGTTGAAATTAGTAGGCTGCACATTTATAGTGCGCCCCGATAAATTGAATACTTGATAGGGGCTGTCCTAGATAACTACTCCTAGGAAGGTAGAAGCTAAGATGGGATTCAGGATGTGCAGAAGACGATTGGCTCGGAGTGGTGGATGCGGTAGTGTCAGAAGACTGGCAAGCATTCGCGTCCCAAAAGTCGGCACAATTTCGCGGATCTCACATACGCTGGTGATTCTTCCTGCTGTCCTTAATCACCAACTGGTACGTGCTCTCTCGATGCTCACGTTGCCGTAGATGTTTGCGCATCACTTTTCAAGCTTGGCATATAGTCTCAAATGATTTGACAAATAGAGGCGAGGAAACCTCCGATAATATGAAGGCCCTAACGATGAACTTTCTAGACACAATTTGGATCGTCTTCATGGCTTTCTTCCTAGTAGCTCGTCCTGCTGTCGGACAGCTTGCTAATAAAACGTTAGAGAGCCCGAGAATTAATGGAGCCTCGGTTTATGGCGAACACCCAAACCGTCCCTTCCTCTATAGAATTCCTGCGACGGGTGCGCGGCCAATGCAGTTTTCTGTATCGGGACTTCCTCAAGGCCTGAAGATCAATCGCATTACTGGAATTATCTCTGGTGTGGTGAAGACTCCCGGGAGCACCGAGATTCTTCTCCGCGCGCGGAATGCTGCCGGAATATCCGAACGGAAGTTTCGCATAGTTATCGGCGACAAACTTGCTCTGACTCCGCCCATGGGCTGGAGTTCCTGGGACTTTCTTCAGTCTGAGGTGAGCGATAGTGACATTCGAGCACAAGCCAATGCAATGGTCTCCTCGGGCCTCATCAACCACGGCTATTCCTATATCAATATCGACGATGGGTGGGCCATTAAGCTTACTGGTTCATCCCAAAAAGCGCACTTGCGCGACAAACAGGGAAATCTCAGATCCAATGAGCGCTTTCCAGATATGAAAGCCTTAACCGACTATTTGCACAGCAACGGAATTAGGGCCGGAATCTACAGTTCACCTGGGCCGCTCACGTGCGGGATGTCCGCAGGGAGCTATGGGCATGAACAGCAAGATGCCGAGCAATTCGCATCATGGGGATTTGATTTGTTGAAATACGATTGGTGTTCGTATCCAGCAACGGGTCACTCGCTTCCAGAGTTACAGAGACCATACCGACTCATGGGCACCATCCTGGCAGGAGTAAATAGGGACATTCTGTTCAGCCTGTGCCAATACGGGGAAGGTGATGTTTGGAAGTGGGGTCGCGAAGTCGGTGGAAACCTCTGGAGAACGACCGGCGATTTAGCCTGGGGACCAAAGGGGATATATAGTTCATGGGACAATATTGCCGCTGACTTCGAGCAACGAGACCAAGCCAAATGGGCCGCCCCGGGTGGATGGAATGATCTTGATGACCTGCTCATCGGGCACATTGCATACATTCCCTCCAATGAAATACCTCCAAATGTAACGATTGACAGGATAATGCCGCCGCCGCTGACTCCGGACGAACAATATACACAAGTGAGTCTTTGGAGCCTACTCGCGGCACCGCTCATTATTGGCGGCGACCTGACTACTCTTGACGATTTCTCGCTGAGTTTGTTGACCAATGATGAAGTGATTGCCGTCGATCAGGACTCGCTAGGGCGGCAAGCCACGGAAGTGTTTAGACGGGGCAAACTGTCCGTATGGGCAAAGAACCTCGAGGATGGGTCCGAGGCGGTCGGCCTCTTTAATTTCGGTGATGGCGAACAGGAGGTCGAGGCAAAGTGGGTCGATTTAGGCATCTCAGGAAGGCGTCCTGTTCGTGACCTTTGGAGGCGGAAAGATCTCGGAAGCTTCGATGGCGAGTTCCATGCACTTGTAGCACCGCATGGTGTAGTGCTGGTCAGGATTGCGCCAAAGAAAAAGTAGTCCCGGACAATGGAAGATGACCGTGAGTGAACCGTACGGGGAACGATTTCCAAAGATTGCAATCGAGATCTCGGTCCGGGTGACCTGACGCCCTAAATAGGGGTCTTTGGAACAATTGGACGGAAAGTCCGGTTAAGGGCGCAGGCTATAGCTGCGGCAAGAATCCGATAGACGGTAGCTTCTACGGTGCCGAAATGAGTGGCGATAACAGCGCGCGTAGTGCCTTCAGCGGCCAGCTTGAGAACACCGTGTTGGCGTTCCGCGTCGGTGGTTTGCGGCCTTTATCAGGCCTTGCGTCTTTTTGCATAACGCCCCGAATGAAGAGCCCGAACTCATCGCTCGCGAAGGACGAACGGCCACAACGCACGGAGCTGGGACGCGGACACATCGACTACAAGCCGATCCTTCTTGCGGCGGCCAAGGCCGCCATCCACGACTACTATGTGGAACAGAAGCCGCCGTTCCTCGATTTGTCTGCGATTGCGGCGGTAAAAGTTGATTACCAGTATCTGCGTGCCTTATAGAAACGCAGGTCTGCGTAGGGGCGAATGAATCGTAGAGAGTTTGGAAAGATGAGTGTGGGTGCAATTCTCGCATCGGCGTGGCTGCATGCGGCTGCGCAGGGCGTTGGCGCCGCAAACAAGGTGCGCTTTTCCTTCATGCTGTGGGCGCTCGAGAAGCAGGCACTCTTCGACCGATGTGTGGAATGGGTGGCCGAGGCAGGATACCGGGGCGTGGAACTGGTGGGTGAGTTCCAGAGTTGGTCGCCTGCGGAGGGAGCGGCAACCATGGCGAGGATGCGTAGCCTGGGGATGGTCTTCGATGCGATGAGTGGAGTGAAGGCAGGGTTCGCAGTGCCGGAGCAGACGGAGGCGTTTCGGACGCAGTTCACCACGCAGATGAGGTTCGCGAAGGAGTTGGAGTGTCCGAAGATCATCCTGCTTTCGGGCAAGCGGGTAGATGGGCTGGGCGCGGGGATACAGCGCCAGACGTCGATCGATACTCTGAAGTGGGCTGCAGAGAAGGCGGCAAAAGAGCAGATCGATATTGTGATTGAACCGATCGATCTGTTGGAGAATCCGACCATCTATTTGGCGTCCGTGACGGATGGCTTCGAGATCGTGCGAGCAGTCGATAGCCCGAATGTGAAGGTTTTATATGACTTTTACCATGAGCAGCGGAGTTTCGGGAACCTGATCGAAAAGCTTGAGAAGAACATCGATTGGGTGGGCCTGGTGCATCTGGCGGATGTGTCTGGACGACATGAGCCGGGGACGGGAGCGATCGACTATAGATCGATCTATCGCAAACTGGCGGAGCTCAACTATAACCATTGGATTGCGATGGAGTATTACCCGACCGGGGAGCCGGTTACCTCGCTGAAGAAGTCGCGGATGGAGGCTCAGCGGGCTCTGGGTCAGCAATGAGCTGACTGCGTAACTACGGCTTGGGTTTTGGAATCGAGCGTTGCGCACGGGTGGGTGATAAGGCTAATTAGCTTCGATGGTGATCTGCGAGGAAGCAAGCGACGGCGAAGATGCCGAGAGGGTGATCAGTTAAGGGCGGCCGTTCGATTGGATGAGAACGAGAGCATGGACGCCGAAGGCGGGATGCCTCAAACAGCAGCCAACGACGCCTTCTACACCCAAGCTCACCCCAAGTACAACGACCGATCATCGTCGTCACAAAATCAGAGACCTACGCAGAGCTTTCCCTAGCTTTTGATTAGATCTTCACCATCTCTCGTGGTCAAAGAAGGGTGGCTGAGGTATATGCTTGTATCACTTTTTAAGTTATGTGCCGAGATGCCCTTTAGTAGATCTCAGGATGACTAACCCTTATGGACCGACGCGTTTTCCTCCAACGGACCGGCACACTGCTTGCAGCCGCGACGTTGCCAGGAGTTCCTGCTTTCTCCGAAGAGCCCACAGCCTACGGGCGGTTGGTTCTCCCAATCAACCGCGGCTGGCGATACCATCCAAGCAAAGTAGCCGGGGCCGAAGCTCCTGAGTTCGATGACGTTCTCTTCGAAGAGGTGGTTGTCCCGCACACGAACATCAGCCTTCCATGGCACAGCTTCGACGATAAAGAGTACGAGTTCATCTCAACCTATCGGCGACGCTTTAGAACACCACATGGTAGTCAGGGAAAACGCAATTTCGTGGATTTCGAAGGTGTGATGACTGCCTCGACCGTGTGGATCAACGGTATCCCCCTCGGCGAATACAAAGGCGGATTCACTCCGTTCTCTTTTCAATTGACTCCGCATCTGCGGAGGGATGGAGAGAATGTCCTCACCGTGCAGGTGGATTCAACGGAACGCAGCGATATCCCACCATTCGACTACGAAATTGACTACATGACTTTCGGGGGTATCTGCCGCGAGGTTTCCCTGCGCGTGGTCCCACTCTTTATCTTGACAATATCTTTGCGCACCCGAAAGATGTGCTGAGCGGCAAGCCGGCGCTCGATGTGGACTGCTTCCTCGCGCGCATCGCTCCTCGCGGAGATCTCTTGCTCGAAGCAGAACTACTCGAAGGTGAACGCACTCTTGCAAAGGCGAGCCGATCGTTTAGAGTATCTTCGGCAAGCGACCCTGACGCCGCGGATGATCCAGTCACGAGCGCTCCTGTCTACCTGAGTACGGAGACGGTTAACGATCCCGCGAAGCAGACGATATGGTTCACGGAAATCGACGGAATAAAGCTCTGGGACCTTGCGAGCCCGAACCTGTATACGGTTCGCGTACGCCTCTTGCGCGCTGGGAGCGTCATCGATGAGGACACTCGCCGGATCGGCTTCCGCGAGACGATGTTCACCGATCATGGGTTCTCGTTGAACGGAAAAATTGTCAAACTGCGAGGCCTCAACCGTCACCAGACCTTTCCGTTCGCCGGTCAGGCTATGCCTGCACGGGTGCAGCGCCAGGACGCGAAGATCCTTCACCACAGTCTGCACTGCAACATCGTACGAATCTCTCATTATCCTCAGTCGCGCATTTTTTAGATTGCTGTGACGAGATCGGCCTGCTTGTGCTCGAGGAGATTCCAGGCTGGCAGCACATCGGCTCCGAGCCGTGGAAACTCGTTGCCATCGACAACGTTGGACGCATGTTGCGACGGGACTGGAACCATCCGGCCATCATTCTCTGGAGCGTGCGCATAAACGAATCTCCAGACGACCACAGCTTCTATACCCGCACCAATGCGCTCGCGCACGCACTCGATACGACGCGGCAGACAGGCGGCGTCCGTAACTTCAAGGAGTCGGAGTTTCTGGAAGATGTATTCACAATTAACGACTTTGGCTTCCCTCTAGGAAGACCGAACCATCCCCGCTATCTCAACACCGAGTTCGTCGGTCACACGTTCCCGACGAAAACAACGGACGACGATGAACGGCAGCGCGAACATACGCTGCGGCATGCTCGCATCCATAATCAACTCGCCTCCGATCCGCAATTCGCGGGCGGGATCGGTTGGTGCGCCTTCGACTACAACACCCACGCGAACTTCGGCGCAGGCGACTGCATCTGCTATTACGGCGTTACCGATATCTTTCGCGAGCCCAAGCCCGCGGCCGGCTTCTACAAATCACAGTGCGATCCGTCGGAGGAGATAGTCATCGAACCGGCCTTCCACTGGGCCAACAGCGACGAATCGATCTACTTCACCGAGGCCGTCATCTGTTCGAACTGCGACAATCTGAAGCTCTACCAGCGCAGCAACAGCATAGCGACTAATCCATGGGAGTTGATCTCGGAACTCGATCCAAACCGTGCGGATTTTCAACATCTTAAATATCCGCCATTCTTTCTCGACCGGATCCAATTGCAGCGGACTCACGCGCAGGTGTGGGGCGATCTCAAGATCGATGGTTAGGTGCAAGGCAAGCAGGTTGCATCAAGAACCCTGTCTGGGCTCGGCGTCGACCAGAAGTTTGCTTTGATCCCAGACGATACAGTGCTCCATGCCGACGGTGCAGACACAACGCGAGTAGTGATGCGCGTCACGGACGAGTTTGGAGCCACGCGAACCTATTCAAATGATCCCGTAGTATTCAAACTCGAGGGTCCCGCGGCCCTGATCGGCGACAACCCCTTCGCTCTAATCGGCGGAACCGGCGCGGTTTGGATTCGCGCAAAAGAACAGGCAGGCACCGTGCGGTTGATCGCGACACATCCTCGGCTTGGATCCCAGACAATTGAGCTCCATCTTACCGCTGTTCCAGCAGAACTGGTGTAGGCGATATCGACATATAGACAAGGCGGAGCGAAGAGCTTGGCGACACAAATTGATGGGCAGTCCATTGAACCGGAGGTGACGTCGGAAGAATTGTCAGCCCAAGCCTTACCTCCTGGTTCACTCATTCTAGATTGGATAACGCTCACCTTAGCGAGTTCCGGTCCGATGTGTGATCATTATGGCTGCCATCATTTGGGTCTTCTTTGCTATAAAGCGCGAAAATACCAAAGTTGGTCCTTGACAGTGGCTGTATGGTTGATATATTAATTCATTGCAACATTGGATAAGGATATCCAAAACGGACGTAATTGAGCTCATCGAGAGCGCAGATGTGTGGCGACACGGGGAAGCGGTCACGCCGTCGAGGTTCCGTCAGTTGATAGGAGGAGGAAGTCATGAGGTTCTTCAACATCAGGAGGCAATCGTTAACAATTGCCGTCTTATTCTCAAGCGTCGCTTCTGTTGCATTTGGTCAGAACGCCCAGCTCTCAGGCAAAATAAGCGATCAGTCGGGTGCCGTAATATCCGGGGTTGAGGTCACGATAACAAACACTGACAACGGAGCGAAAAGAAAGGTCCTCACGACGGAGAAAGGCTTCTATTCTGCACCTTCCCTCCAACCTGATCACTATCGAGTGGTTGCAGTGAAGCAGGGTTTCAAAACGTTGACTCGTGATGGACTTACGTTGCAAGTGAACGACGACGTGAGACTCGATTTGAAACTGGACGTGGGCGGCGTATCCCAAAACGTCACCGTCACGGCCGATACTCCTCTGTTGCGCACGGACGACGCCGAGACCGGAGAAGTGATCGACCATCGGCGCATCGAAGAACTGCCGCAATATGACCGAAACGTGCTGGCTTTCGCCCACTTAGCTCCCGCTGTGAGCGGCACCGCGGAAAGTCCGCAAACCCAGGAAGGTGGCCAGGAAAGCGACTATCGGATCGCCGGGGGTCGGACTACCGGAAGCGAGTTCTATATAGATGGTATCGCTATAACCGAAGGGTATTCGAAGAACCTTCCTCCTTCAATTCCCTCGCCCGAGGCAGTTCAGGAATTCAAAGTGGTCAGCAGCGGGTTGTCGTCCGAATACGGGCGGTTGTCCGGTGGCGCGGTCACAATCATTACCCGCGGAGGCAGTAACCAGTTTCACGGTTCGGCTTATGAATTTGTCAAGAACCAATTGTTCAACGCCAATGATTATTTCAGCAACCTCTACAACAAGCCAAAGGGCGTGTTTCATAACAACATTTTCGGAGGTTCAATCGGCGGACCTGTCTGGCTTCCCAAGATCTACAATGGGCACAACAGAAGCTTCTTCTTCCTGAACTACGAAGGGAACCGGCAAAATACCACCAGCAACCTGGTCACAGCCAGTGTCCCAACGGCGGCAGAACGCACTGGCGACTTTTCACAGAGCACCGTAGCGTATAACGGCAACATCGTCCCGGTCAGACTCTACGATCCCACCACCGGCGTGGTGCAGCCCGATGGTTCGATCGCCCGCCAGCAGTTCTCTTACGGTGGTGTGCTGAATGTGATTCCTCCCAGCCGGCTCGATGCGGTCGCCAAGATTTACAGTTCCTACTACCCGCTTCCAAACAAGCCTGCCGTGGGCACCAACCATCAAAATAACTATGTTGGCACAGCAATGAATGAATCGCGCAATGATCGCTGGACGGGACGATTCGACCAGATATGGTCCACCAGAAACTCTTCCTACTTCACGATAACCGCCTACGACGATTTCAATGGCTCTCCGGCGTGGTTAGGGCCGATGGGCATATCGAACAGCGGCACGCAGGATGCCATGGCAGCTGCGTTCCACCACGTATATACCCTGAACGCGACGACCGTACTGGAAGGGTACATTGGCGCGGTGCGCGACACGGGCCCCGACGATGGCTCTCTGGGCGCAACCGGCTATAGCTCGATATCGCCGAGTGTTGACTATACCAAATTCGGCTTTGGTTCCTCCGTTAACGCCATACTGGGTGCGGGGGGCGGCAAAGCGCCCGATCTCTACACGCAAAATGATGTCAGCGACTTGGGCGGCGGCGGCGGCGCCCTCACATTTGAGACCGATTTCCATGGCGGAGTCAGCCTGCAGAAAATTATGGGCAGGCATAACTTCAAGACTGGATTCCAGGGGCATCGTTATTACACCAACCAATACACTGGCGGGAGTCTTGGCTTCACGTCCGGTACTGACGCGACCCAGTTCAACCCTGCCAATTACGACGGCAGCGGGACCCAATACGCGACAATGATGCTGGGCATAATCGATGGGGGCAGCGGCAACCAGTGGGCCGGGCCAGCTTCGCTGCAAACCGCATATGGCTTGTACGCGCAGGACACCATAAAGCTAAGCAACAAGCTGACTGTGAACGCCGGGGTTCGCTGGGACTTCGAGCCGCCGCGTACGGAGCGGTTCAATCGCGAGGTTTTCTGGGATGATAGCTATAAGTGGGATGTGTCATTAAACCCCGCATTTAGCTGGCAAAATGATCTGGCCGAAGCAGGAGTAACCGACAGCGTTCCCGAGCCTTTATGGATGACGAAGGGCTTTGTTGGCCGTCCCGCTGTGATGGGCAGCTCCGCGTATCCTGGCCGCACCCTTCAGAACATTCTGCCAAATCACTATTCACCACACATCGGAATCGCCTATCAAATTACCCCGAACACGGTAGTGCGCGGGAGCTATGGGTTGAACTGGATGTCAGTGATAGGAAACCGGTGGCTCAACGGCTCCATGTGG
>Ga0208357_1000324_pt1 | contig 38701 bp, 41 predicted proteins | sample NGESurdeep092012_6_FD_184487 | JGI IMG/M metagenome (GOLD analysis project Ga0208357, IMG submission 184487) | Arctic peat soil microbial communities from Barrow, Alaska - NGEE Surface sample F52-2 deep-092012 (SPAdes) | ecosystem: Environmental > Terrestrial > Soil > Wetlands > Peat ...
CCGCCGAGCTGCCCCTGGAGGTGGCGCGGCGCAAGCGCTACGGCGACACCACGATCACAATCCACCGTCACGTCACAGAGGACAGCGATGAGCGTTGATAAGTCGATAGCCGTGTGCCCCGGTTCCTATGACCCGATAACCAACGGCCACCTGGATGTGATCCGCCGTGCGGTCGACCTGTACGACGAGGTGGTGGTGGCGGTCGTGAACCGGTCGGTGCGCAAGGATGCGACGCTGTTTGGGATCGAGGAGCGGATGGCGTTCATAGAAGAGGCGCTTTCAGACGTGCCGGGAGTGCGCGCGGAGCCGTTCAACACACTCGTGGTGGACTTCGCAAGGCAGGTCGGGGCGAAGACGATCGTCAAGGGATTGCGGGCGATCTCGGACTTCGAGTACGAGTTCGAGATGAATCAGCTCAACCGCAGACAGGCTCCCGAGATAGAGTCGGTGTATCTGATGGCCAGTCCGCAATATAGTTTCCTGTCCTCGAGCGGTGTGAAGGAGCTCGCGACGTTCGGCGGGCGCATCGACGATCTCGTGCCTGCACGGGTCGCTGAGCGCTTGCAGGAAGAGTTGACGCGCTGACGAACCTTGGTTGACGTGAGACCCCTCATACTCTGCTCATATGTCGTGGGGCCCTATCTGACGCTCCGCGGAGGTGATCGCTGATGGACGTACTGGTACTGATCGACAAGCTCGACGACCTGGTGCACAACGCCAAGTCGGTGCCGATGACCGACCAGGTGAGGGTGGACAAGGAGGAGATCTACGACATCCTCGACCAGATGCGGGCGACGATCCCCGAGGAGATCAAGCAGGCGCGCTGGATCGTCAAGGAGCGCCAGGAGATGCTCGCCGAGGCCAAGAAGGAGGCCGAGCGCATCGTCAAGGACGCGCGCGAGCGCCAGGAGACGCTGGTGGGCGAGGAGGAGGTCACCAAGCAGGCCGAGCGCGCCGCCGAGGACATCGTCGAGGACGCCCGGGCGCGCGAGCGCGAGATCAGGCTTGGGGCCGAGGACTACGCCGATGAGATCCTGGGCACGCTCGAGGTCAATCTGTCGAAGTTCATCGCGGCCGTGCAGCGTGGCCGCGAGCGCTTGCAGGGTAAGGACGAACCCGCCGAAGTCTCCTAGGAGGCCCGTCGGCGCGGCGCGATACTGCGTCCTCGGTCGCTCGTGTGCGAAGCACACTTCGCTCTCTGCGTCCTTACCGATTGGAGATCGATGGGATCTCCGATCGGCCAGCATGGCCGACGAACCTCCTAGACGCCTGTCGTCTTGAGGTCTTTCAATTTCAGGAAGACCGTGCCGCATGCGGCACGGTCCCGGACCGCACATGTGCGGTCCGGCCAGTCGGTGCATGCACCGACTGGAACAGCATCATTTGTGAGCTGAAGGTACTCACCCGCGTTTCCCACTCGCGTATGCGTACGCGTGGACTCGAGCATTTTGGGTAGGGTGCCCGCGTGAGCTCGGCCACTAGATTCAAGCTGGAAGCCGCCAAGGTGCTGCTCGGCACCGGCATTCTCACGCCGGTCAGGCCGGATCGCGCCGTGCGCTCGGTGATGGCCCTGCGGAATTGGGGACCCACGCCCGCCGCGGCGTACACCGGCTCTGCCGCACGCTTCCCCAACCGCGCCGCGATCGTCGATGAGCGTGGGACGTTGACATTCGAGGAGCTGCACCTGCGCACGAACGCGCTCGCCCACGAAATGCGCGCGGCCGGCATCTCCGAGGGGGATTCGGTCGCGATCATGTGCCGCAACCACCGTGGCTTCATCGAGGCGACGCTCGCCTGCTCGAAGCTGGGAGCGAGCGCGCTGTATCTGAACACCGCGTTCGCGGGCCCGCAGATAACCGACGTGATGCGCCGCGAGAACCCGGCCGGGCTCGTGTACGACGAAGACTTCGCGAACCTCGTGCACGACGGCGGCGAGGGTCGCATCCGCTTCGTCGGATGGAGCGAGCCGGGTGCCGATCCGGCCGACCCAACGCTTGAGGATCTGATCGGGAAAGGCAGCACCGCCGATCTCACCCCGCCGGCGGAGCCCGGCAGGGTCGTGATCCTCACCTCCGGCACCACCGGCGCGCCGAAGGGGGCGGCTCGCAAACAGCCCGACTCGCCGCTGCCGCTGGCGGCGCTGTTCTCGAAGATCCCACTGAAGGCGCGCGAGACGACGATGATCGCCGCGCCGATGTTCCACTCGTGGGGCTTCGGGCACTTCACGCTCGCGCTGCCCTTGTCCTCGACTGTAGTGCTGCGCAGGCGCTTCGACCCCGAGGAGACGTTGCGGGCCGTCGCCGAGCACCGGGCGACGGCGCTCGCGGTGGTGCCGGTGATGCTGCAACGCATCCTCGAGCTGCCGATGGAGACGATCGAAAGCTACGACACCCACGCGCTGAAGATCATCGCGCTTAGCGGCTCGGCGCTGCCGGGAGAGCTGGCGATCCGCGCGATGGACACGTTCGGCGACGTGCTCTACAACTTGTACGGCTCCACCGAGGTTGCGTGGGCGACGATCGCCACGCCCGCCGACTTGCGCGCGGCGCCGGGTACGGCCGGCAAGCCTCCGCTTGGGACTGTCGTGAAGCTGCTTGACGAGCAGGGCCACGAGGTGCCTCAAGGGCAGAACGGGCGCATATTCGTTGGCAACGAGATGGTGTTCGAGGGCTACACGGGCGGAGGCAACAAGGAGATCATCGCGGGGCTGATGAGCACCGGCGACGTGGGCCGGATGGACGCCGCGGGCCGGCTGTTTGTGGACGGGCGCGACGACGAGATGATCGTCTCCGGCGGCGAGAACGTGTTCCCGCGGGAGGTGGAGGATCTGCTCGCCGACCACGAGGCGATCGAGGAGGCGGCGGTGATCGGCGTCGAGGACGACAAGTTCGGCCAGCGCCTGAAGGCATTCGTCGTCTCGCGCGACGGATCGGGTCTCGACGAGAACACAGTGAAGGAGTACGTCAAGCACAATCTTGCGCGCTACAAGGTGCCGCGTGAGGTCGTGTTTGTGGACGAGCTGCCACGCAACGCGACCGGCAAGGTCCTCAAGCGCGAGCTGCACGAGATCGTCTGACGGTCCGGGGCCGGCGTGGGTCGGCGCCTTACTAATCTGAAGGAATGCCTGCGGTGACAGACGTTCTCGACCTCGGTGGCCTGCGCTTGAGCGCCGGTGAAGGACGGCTCTTCGAGCTGGCGGTGCACATCGAGCCACTAACGCTTGGAGGCGAGCCATACGAAGTGCAGCCCGCGGCGGTGCCGGTGAGGCTTGACGTGTCGCGCATGATCGGCCACGGGTATGCGCTGCGCCTGCGCTTCGGCGCGATGCTCGGGGGGGCCTGTATGCGCTGTCTGAAGGACGCCGCGCCCCAGACCGAGGTGGACGCGCGCGAGGTCGATAGGCCGGGCGGCGGGGAGGAGCTGTCAAGCCCGTATCTGGAGGATGAGACGCTCGACCTTGCGGCTTGGGCCAGAGATGCGCTTGTACTGGCGCTACCCGCGCAGGTGCTGTGCCGCGAGGATTGTGCGGGCTTGTGTTCGGTGTGCGCTGCCGATCTCAATGATTTGGATCTCGCTCAGCCCGAGCACACACACGAGCGCGCGCCAGACCCGCGCTGGGCGAAGCTGGGCGAGCTTGAGCTGGAGTAGTACCGGTGCGGCTAGTCCCGACGCGGGCTAGTCCCGACGCGGACTAGTTCCAACGTGGCTAGTGCGAACGTGGACTAGTCCCAACGCGGCCAGTACGAACGCGGCTAGTCCCAACGCGGCTATTCGGTCGCTGCCCTGGTAGCCTGTCCCGCCGATGGCAGTCCCCAAGAAAAAGCAATCGCACAGCCGCACCGCGCTGCGTCGCGCCAACCACAAGATCGAGGCGCCCACGGTGAACGAGTGCCCGCGCTGCCACAGTCCGCGCAGGCCGCATCGCGTGTGCCCTGAGTGCGGAACGTATGCCGGTCGTGAGGTGGTGGCCCCCGAAGCGCACGGCCACGATCACGATCACGACCACGAGTAGTCCCGGGGATGACGGGGTTGGCTAGCCCCGGTGGCCGTGCATCGGAGCCGGACGGGCGCGGGCGCATAGTCGTGGCCGTCGATGCCAACGGTGCTGACATGGGACCGTCGGAGGTCGCAGCGGGCGCAAGGATCGCGGCGCAGCAGGGCGTGAACGTGCTGTTGTTCGGCCCGGCGGATGAGATCAAGGCCCTCCCACCGTTGGGGTCGTGCGTGGAGGTGATCGATGCGCCTGTGTCGGTGGCCAAGAGCCCGAATCCAGCACGAGCGGTGCGCTCCACGCCAGAGGCATCGATCGTGCAGGCGGCAAGAGCCGTGGCTGAGGGGCGCGCCCAGGCGCTCGTGTGCGCGGGTGGCACCGGAGCGGCGCTCGCGGCGGGCCTGTTCAACGTCAAGCGCGCGCCTGGCATCCACCGTCCGGCCCTCGCTCTGCCGGTGCCTGTCCCCGGCCATGCGGTGACGCTGCTCGACGTGGGGGCGAGCGCGCAGGCGCGCAGCGAGCACCTCGTGCAGTTCGCGTTCATGGGAGCCGCGTTCGCAAGCGCCGTGCTGGGAGTGGAGCGTCCGCGTGTGGGCCTGCTCTCAAACGGCGCGGAGTCACAGCGCGGCAGCGAGCTTGTCGTGCAGGCGAGCGCCGAGCTCGCGGAGCGCTCGAGCGACGGACAGTTGCGCTTCGTCGGCAATGTGGAGGGCGGCGACATCGTGGGAGGGGTGGCGGATGTGATCGTCACCGACGGGTTCACTGGCAACATCGCGCTGAAGCTGATGGAGGGTGTCTCCCAGACGATGCTCGGCGCTGTCAGAGAAGCGGCGCTTACCTCGCTGCGCGGCAAGCTCGGCGGAATGCTGCTGCGCCCGTCGCTACGCGGCTTTCGCGACGAAATCGACCCCGAAGGGGAGGGTGGGGCGTACCTGTTGGGGTTGCGCCGCCTTGCAGTGGTCCCGCACGGGCGCTTTGGCAGGCGCGGCTTCGCCCAGGCGATCGTGCGCGCGGAGCGGGGCGTACGCGAGGACGTGGTGGGGGCCACTCACGCGGCGCTCAGCGAGGCTGGCGCGCTGAGGAGGGCTCCGGTGTCCGGCGATCCGGCTAGCCTGCCAAGCGAATGACCCGTGAGGAAGTGTTCGTCTTGATACAGGCTCACCTGGCCGACGAGCTCGATGTAGAGCCGCAGCTGATCGCGGAGGCCACCCACTTCAAGGACGACCTGGGAGCAGATTCCTTGGACCTGTATACGCTTGTGCAAGAGCTAGAGGACACCTACGGAGTGCAGATCGCGGACGAGCAGGCCGCGGAGATTCTGACGGTCGGTCAAGCAGTCGATTTCGTCGTGGCACACTCAAGCGATGGGTAGAGCCGAGGGCGAGCAAGGGGTGGCGCTGCTGACGTCGCTGCTGGACGAGTTGCCCGAGGAGCTGGCGCGCCAGGTGTTCACCCACGCCTCCTGGACGGAGCGGCGCAGCGACTCCTACGCGCGGCTTGCGTTCCTTGGTGACAGCGTGCTTGCGCTGGCGGTGACAGCACATCTCTATCCGCGCCTGGAAGCCGAGCGCTTTGGTGCGGGACGACTGACGAAGATCCGCGCGCAGGCGGTGTCCGGCCGCTCATGCCGGGCCGTTGCCGAACGCTTGCACGTCGGTGAGCGCCTGCGTGCCGCGGCGCCTGAGAACGGCGAGGGCAGGCTCGTCGGGCTGCTTGAGACCGAGCGAGTGCTCGCTTCGGTGATTGAGGCGGTGATCGGAGCGTGCTATCTGCACTCGGGCTATGAGCCAACCGCGCAGGCCGTGGTGGAGGCGTTCGCGCCGGAGATGGAGGACGCACTGGAGCATCCACTGGATTTCAAGTCCGCGCTTCAGGAGCAGCTGGCACGGCGCGGGGAGACGATCGCCTATGAGGTGACCGACGAGCACGGTCCGCCGCACGACCGCACTTTCGTTGTCGTCGCGCTGCTCGAAGGCAAGCCGCTTGGTGAGGGCCGGGGACGCAGCAAGAAGCACGCTGAGCAGCAGGCGGCGGGCAAGGCGCTGGAGAGCCTCGCTAAGGCGTAATCCTATGCACCTGAAGTCGCTCACCCTGAAGGGCTTCAAGTCCTTCCCCGACCGCACCAAACTGGACTTCGGCCCGGGCGTGAGTGTCGTGGTCGGGCCGAATGGCTCAGGCAAGTCCAACGTCACCGACGCGTTGCTGTGGGCGATGGGCGAGCAGTCGCCACTGGCCGTCAGAGGCCAGTCGATGCAGGACGTGATCTTCGGCGGCGGCCGCGGCGTCCAGGCGCGCAGCGCCGCGGAGGTGGAGATCGTGCTCGACAACTCCGATGGAACCGTCGATCTGCCGCTTGCGGAGATTTCGATCTTGCGGCGTCTGGACCGCTCGGGCGATGGCGAGTACCGGCTCAACGGCGCGCGCTGTCGCCTTGTGGATGTGATCGAGGTGCTCTCCGATACGGGTCTTGGCAAGGAGACCCACTCGGTCATCTCCCAGGGGCGGGTGGATGCGATCGTGACCTCCAAGCCGCGCGATAGGCGCCTGCTGATCGAGGAGGCGGCCGGACTGGGCAAGCACCGCAAGCGTCGTCGGCGGGCGCAGCTGAAGCTCGAGCGCACGCAGGAGAACCTGGATAGGGCGCTCGATGTGGAGCGCGAGGCACGCACGCGCCTGCGCCCGCTCAAGCGCCAGGCTGAGGCCGCCGAGTTGCACGAGCGCCTTGAGCACCAGATGCTGCAGGCCCGTTTCGAGCTCGCCCGCGAGGCCGTTAGGGCCAGGAGCGAGGAGTTGGTCGAGGCTGAGCAGGGCGTGCTGGCGGCGAGGGCGGCGCGCGAGCAGATCGAGTCGCGTTTGCGCACTGTGGTGGCGCGGCGCTCGACGGCGGAGAGCGCGTTGGCGCAGCGCAGCGAGCGCCACGATGCGCTCGCCAGGCGGGCATACGACGCCCGCTCGGCCCGCGAGCGCTTGCAGATGCGCGGCGAGCAGGCGGCCGCCACGGCCGCGACGCTTGCCCAGCGCGCGAATCGCATCCAGATCGAGCTCGGGGCGCTCGAGCAGGGCTCGGGCGAGGTAGCCGGCGAGCACGGTGAGCTTGCACAGGAGCAGGCAAGCGTCGATCGCGTGCGGGCGCTCGAGACGGCGCTCGCGGGGATTGAGCGTGAACGTGAACACGAGCTCGAGCGCGAGATCGAAGGACTCGAGCGCGAGCGCGAGCAGGCCAATGTGCGTGTGGCGGAGCTCCAAGTGCAGGCGCAGGCGGCGCGCGAGGCACGCGAGCAGGCGGACGCGCTGGCCGAGCAGATGCGCTCGGGCTTGCGCCAGCTTGAAGCGGAGGCTGAGGCGGCCCGGCGCGAGGCGGCCAAGGTGGGCGCGGAGCTCGCCGCGGCCAACCAGTTCTTGCGCAGTCATGCGGGTGCCCATGGCGCTCGGGCAGACGCGCCACGCGCGCTGAGCGACGCGCTGCAGGTGAAGCCAGGCTACGAGCTTGCGCTCGCGGCCGCTCTCGGCGGACGTCTCGATGCGGCGCTGGTGCGCGACATGGACGGTGCTCGCACATTGCTCGACAAAGTCGGTCAGGATGGTGGCGCCGCGCTGCTCGCGGGGGAGGCGGCGGTCGAGACCGATGGGTCGGCGGAGCAGGACGGGCACAGCAACGTCGAGCAAGACCGAAGGAGCCGCGCGGCGGAGCCGGCCGGCAAGCCGCCCGCCCCGGGAGCGCTGCGCTTGATCGACCTCTTGGGAGGATCTGCTGCGGTGCTTGCGCTCGCTCACAGGCTGCTTGCCGACGCTTGGGTGGTCGAGCGCTTGGAGGACGTGGAGGAGGGCTTCGGTGGGATCGCCAGCACACCCTCTGGGCGAGTGTTGTTCGCAGGATGGGGCGAGCTGCGCCAGGTGACCGAGGGCGGGGCCGAGCGGGTACTCGCACGCCGCAACGAGCGCGATCGACTGATCGCCGACAGCGAGCAGGCGGTCGCTCATGAGCACGTCGCAAGGACGGCGGTCGAGCAAGCGCTGGAGCGGGCGCGCGAGGCCAACCAGGCGCGCGACCAGTCCGAGGGGACGCTGCGCGACAGCGAGCGCCTGCTGGGCGAAGCAACCGAGGCTCAGCGCAAAGCGACCTGGTTGATCGAGCAGCGCAGGGCCTCGCCCGAGCAGGGGCCGCTGGCGGTGCGCCGCGCCGAGCTACAGGGTGAGCTTGCCGCCGAGCGACGGCAGGCTGAGCGTAGGCAGGCAGAGCGGGCGGAGCGCGCCCGGCGGATCGAGCGTCTGCGGGCCCAGCGCGCCGCCGATGTTGAGCTGGCGCCCCGTGCAGAGCGTCTAGCGGCCGTGCTCGCGCATACAGGCGAGGCGATGGTCGGGCTGTTGGAGCAGATCGAGAGGCTGCTCAGCGAGGACCGCGCTGCCGGTGAGCAGGTTTCGGCGGAGCTGCGCGCGTGCGCGCAGGAGGAGGCGGAGATTCAGGCGGCGCTGCGCGTCGAGGGCGAGGCCGTCACTGGGGCCGAGGTAGCCGCGCAGCGCTTGCGCGATCAGGCGGCCGAGGCCCGGGAGGAGCTGCGAGCAGTGTCAGAGCGCCTTGAGTTGCCGCTGCCGGCGGTAGAGGCGATGCGTATGTCGGGTCCCGAGCAGCCGCGGTTGGAGCCGGCGTCCGAGTCGGTGGCAGCGTCAGAGCGGGCATCGGAGTCGGTGGCAGCGTCCGATCCGGAGACGACCTCAGAAGCGGCATCGGAGACGACGGTGGCATCGCAGGCGACCTCCGCGCCAGTGGCGTTGGAGGCCGTGGAGCCGCTTGGCGAGGAGCAGGAACAGGCATTGCGAGCGCGCCTGGAGCGTTTGGTGCGCCGCCGCGAGCAACTTGGCCCGGTGAACCCGCTCGCCCAGGAGGAGTACGCCGAGGCGATCGCTCACGTCGAGGAGCTGGAGGAGCGACGCACCGATCTCGAGACCGCCCTGCGCGAGCTACGGTCGGTAATCCGCGAAACCGACCGCCAGATCCATGAGACCTTCAACGAGACCTTTAGCGCGGCGGCACGCAACTTCGAGGAGCTCGTAGGTGACGTGTTCCCTGGTGGCAGCGGGCGACTGCGCCTCGTCAAGGACGAGCAGGGCCCGCGCGCGGTGCTCGGCGGCGAGCCGGCGCCTGAGGATGGCGGGAGCGCGGATGCGGAGGCGGCCGCGGAGCTCGAGGACGACGCCGAGCGGGAAGAGGCGGAGGAGATGCTGGGGGTTGAGATCGAAATTACGCCCGCTGGCAAGTCGACCAAGCGCCTCTCGCTGCTCTCCGGCGGTGAGAAGTCGATGACGGCGCTCGCGTTCATGTTCTCGGTGTTCTTGGCGCGACCGTGCCCCTTCTATGTGCTCGACGAGGTGGAGGCCGCGCTCGACGACCTGAACCTCGATCGCTTCCTCACGCTCCTGCGTCGCTATGCGGACCGGGCTCAGTTCATCGTGATCACCCACCAGAAGCGCACGATGGAGGCCGCCGACTGGCTATACGGCGTCTCGATGGCCGAAAACGGTGTCTCGAAGGTGCTCTCCAGGCGGCTACCCAAGGAAGACCCCGCCCCGCAGGTCGCCCCAGTAGCGTAGGCGGAGTATGCCGCGCGACTGGTCCGAGCTATTCGTCGTCGATGGACCTCCCGGATCGGTCGAGGGGGAGCAATCCGAAGAGGGCAAAGAACGTCGTCGTGGGCTCTTGCGGCGGTTGCGCGAAAACCTCTCAAAGACCAGACAGGCGCTTGGATCGGAGATCCAGGCGACATTGTTCGCCCAACTTGACGAGCACACTTGGGAGCGCCTCGAGGAGGCTTTGATCATGGCGGACGTGGGCGCGAGCACAACCGCCGCGGTCGTCGAGACACTGGAGAGCGAAGCCACCGAAGGCGGCTTGACCAGCGGCGAGGCACTATCGGAGCGGCTGATCGAGTTGCTGGCCGACACGGCTCGCAGCGAGCACGACAAGATCGACATTCGTGCCAAGCCGACCGTGATTCTCGCCGTCGGCGTCAACGGTACGGGCAAGACGACCACGATCGGCAAGCTCGCCTGGCACTTGCGCAAGGAGCTTGGGGTGAGCGTGCTGCTGGGCGCCGCGGACACGTTCAGGGCGGCCGCCACAGAGCAGCTGGAAGGATGGGCGCGGCGTGTGGATTGCGAGATCGTCACGGGACCCGAAGGCTCGGACCCGGGGTCGGTCGCATTCGAGGCGGTCGCTCAGGCTCGCGCACAGGGGATCGACGTGGTGATCGTGGATACCGCCGGGCGGTTGCACACCCAGGACGACCTGATGGAAGAGCTGGCGAAGGTCAGGCGCGTGATCGCACGACAGCTCGAGGGCGCGCCGCACGAGACGCTGCTGACGGTCGATGCGACGACCGGCCAGAACGGGTTGCGCCAAGCGCAGATGTTCGCCTCCTCGGCGGGCGTGAGCGGAATCGTGCTCACCAAGCTCGACGGCACCGCACGCGGTGGGATCGCGCTTGCGATCGCACGCGAGCTGGGATTGCCGGTGAAGCTGATCGGGATCGGTGAGCAGCTCGAGGACCTGCGGCCGTTCGACGCGGACGATTTCGCCCGCGCTTTGGTGGCGGCGGCATAATCAAGTCATGGACGCTTGGATTCTCTGGCTGGCGGTAGCGTGCATCCTCGGTGTGGGAGAGATGCATCAGGGTGGCTTCTATCTGGCGCCGTTCGCCGCTGGAGCGGCGCTCGCCACCGTCGTCAGCCTGTTGGGCGTCGGGACGCTGCTCGCCTTGGTCGTCTTCCTCGTGTCCTCGGGCATCGCGTTCGCGACGCTGCGACCCGTCGCGCGCCGCCATCGCAGCCTGCCCCCCTCTATCCGCACAGGCGCTGCCGCGCTTGTCGGTCGCAAGGCGATCGTCTTGGAGCGAATCGCCAATGACGAGGGAGTCGGCTGCGTGAAGATCGAGGGCGAGGTGTGGACCGCCCGTAGCTTTGACGAAGATGAGACATTCGACCCAGGGGAACGCGTCGAAGTCGTCGAAATACGTGGCGCGACGGCCCTGGTCATGCATTGAGACACTTGTTGGGCTAGGGCCCACCAGAAAGGAAGAACCCAAACAATCATGGTCGCTCTCATCGTCATAGCCGTTGTGGTCGTGTTCGCGCTGATCGTCGCTGCGCGCACGGTCCGTGTCATACCTCAGGCGCGCGCGGGTGTTGTGGAGCGGCTCGGTCGCTACAGCCGCACGCTCGAACCGGGTCTCACACTGGTCACGCCGTTTATCGATCGCGTGAAGCCGCTGGTGGACCTGCGCGAGCAGGTGGTCAACTTCTCCCCCCAATCCGTCATCACCGAAGACAACGTGGTGGTGGCGATCGAAACGGTGCTCTACTTCACGATCACCGACCCCCGCTCGGCGACATATGAAGTGGCCAACCCGCTGCAGGCGATCGAGCAGCTGACCGTAACCACGCTGCGCAACGTGATCGGCGGACTGTCGCTTGAGGCGACGCTCACCGCTCGTGAGAGCGTCAACACGCAGTTGCGAGTCGTGCTGGATGAGGCAACCGGCAAGTGGGGCATACGCATCAACCGAGTGGAGATCAAGTCAGTCGATCCGCCACAGGACATCAGGGCGGCGATGGAGAAGCAGATGCGCGCCGAGCGCGACCGTCGCGCCGCGATCCTTACAGCCGAAGGCGAGAAGCAAGCACAGATCCTTACCGCTGAGGGTCAACAGCAGGCTGTGGTGCTGCGCGCCGAGGGTGACCGCCAAGCCGCGGTGCTGCGCGCCGAGGGCGAAGCGAAGGCGATCGACACCGTGTTCAAAGCGATCCACGATGGCAAACCCTCACGCGAGCTGCTCAGCTACGAATATCTGCAGATGCTCCCGTCGCTGGCAGAAGGTGACTCCAACAAGGTGTTCGTCATCCCCTCGGAGTTCGCCGAGGCGTTTGGCGGGATCGGCGAGGCGCTCACGCGAGGCGGGGATCGGAAGCCGCCGCTGCCCGCTCCCCCTGACCGCGAGTAGATGTCGTACGTGAGTCTGGACACGTCGGAGGTGGGCTCGCTCCCAGCCGCGACGTGCCGCTCGCTTGAGAGGCTGCGAGAATTACGCGTCTGATGTTCGACTCCCTCGCAGAGAAGCTGCAGGCCACCCTGAGCGATGTCCGCCAGCGCGGCACGCTCACCGATAAGGACATCGAGAGCGCGATGCGCGAGATCCGCCTCGCGCTGCTCGAGGCGGATGTCAACTTCAAGGTGGTCAAGCGCTTCACGAGCGATGTGAAGGATCGCTGCATGGGGGCTGAGATCGTCGGCAAGCTCAACCCCGGTCAGCAGGTGGTCAAGATCGTCACGGACGAGTTGACGGCGCTGATGGGGGGCGCCTCGGCCGGACTGAGCTTCTCGCCACGGCCGCCCACTGTGATCCTGATGGCGGGCCTGCAGGGCTCGGGCAAGACGACAGCCACGGCGAAGCTCGCGCGCTACTTGCGCGAGGAGCACTCCTCCTCGGTTGCGCTCGCCGCCTGCGATGTGTACCGCCCCGCCGCGGTCGACCAGCTTGTGAAGGTCGGGGCTCAGGCGGGCGCAGCGGTCTATTACCGAGACCCCACCCACCCCGACCGTGATCCGGTGCAGATCGCTAAGTGGTCGCTGGAGCGTGCACGTGAAGAGGGCAAGGACGTGCTGATTGTCGACACCAGCGGACGTCTGCATGTCGATGAGGCTTTGATGGCCGAGCTCGTGGAGATCCGCGACGTCGTTAAACCGCACAACGTGCTGCTGGTCGTGGACGCGATGACAGGCCAGGACGCGGTCAACGTCGCCGAGCAGTTCGCCGCGGCCGTTCAGTTCGACGGGGTGGTCATGAGCAAGCTCGACGGCGATGCTCGCGGTGGTGCCGCCCTGTCGGTGAAGGCAGTGACGGGCAAGCCGATCATGTTCGCCTCCACAGGCGAGAAGCTCGATCAGTTCGAGCGCTTCCACCCGGATCGCATGGCCCAGCGCATTCTTGGCATGGGCGACGTGATGAGCCTGATCGAGACTGCCGAGCGCCAGTTCGACGAGACGCAGGCCGCCGATTTGGAGCGCAAGCTGCGGCGCAACGAGTTCGGCCTCGATGACTTCCTCGACCAGCTCAAGACGATCCGCCGAATGGGCCCTCTCACTAACCTGCTCGGGATGATTCCCGGCTTTGCGGGGGCACAGCTCAAAGGCTTGAAGGTCGATGAGCGCGAGCTCGACCGCATCCAGGCGATCATCCTTTCGATGACCGCCGAGGAGCGCGCCCGCCCCGAGCTGATCAAGGGCTCGCGTCGCCTGCGGATCGCACGGGGATCCGGCACCAACGTGCAGCAGGTCAACCAGCTCGTCAAGCAGTTCGGGCAGATGCGCAAGATGATGCGCCAGGTCGGGCGTGGCAAGATGCCGGATATCGGCGCCATGATGCGCCAGGCGCGCTGACGGGCGGCGACCGTCTAAGCTCTCAAGCTGGATTCGTAAGCACTCAGAGAGGAAACCGTGTCGGTAAGGCTTAGGCTCACGCGTGTGGGCGCAAGGAAGAACCCGGTGTGGCGCGTGGTCGTCGCCGATCAGCGCTCCCCGCGCGACGGGCGTGTGATCGAGACGATCGGCCACTACAACGCCCAGACGGATCCTTCGACGATTGTGATCGACGAGGATCGAGCCAAGAGCTGGCTCGCTCGCGGCGCTCAACCGTCGAACACGGTTGCAAAGCTGCTGCGCATCCGAGGCATCACCCAATAGCTTCGTGTTTCAGATCGGATCGCACGATTCCGCGACCGGCGTAAGGGTCATCCAGGAAAGGTGATGGGATGTCCTCCGAGGTCATGAGAGAGCTGTTGGAGTACCTGGCCCAAGGCTTGGTCGACCATCCCGAAGAGGTGTCCGTCGAGCAGTTCGAGGAGGACGACGGGACGGTCGTCCTCGAGCTGTGCGTCGCCGACGGGGACTATGGACAGGTGATTGGCCGCGGTGGACGAACCGCTCATGCGCTCAGAACCGTCGTGAAGGCCGCCGCGGTGAACGACAAGCGCCGCGTGCTCGTCGACATCGTCGATTAGGAACAACCAGGTGACCGCCGGCGCGGGCGATTCCAATGTGAGCAACGAGGGCAGTGGCTCACGCACCGTGCCCGCTGGCCGCGTGGGTCGAGCTCATGGTCTGGATGGCAGCTTCTACGTTACGGGCGCGCGCCCGCGACTGCTCGCAGTTGGGACAGCGGTCACGCTCGGTAGCCGCGCGGGCATCATCGTTCGGCGAGCCGGGACAGACGAGCATCCGATCGTGCGCCTTGAAGAGATAGGAGATCGAGTCGCCGCCGAGTCTCTGCGAGGGCAGGAGTTGACGGTCGAGCTCGCCGGGGCGCCCGCCCTGCAAGAGGGTGAGTGGTGGGCGCAGGAGTTGGAGGGCTGCGAGGTCGTGGACGGCGAGCGACACGTGGGCATGGTCGTCGGGCTGATGGAGCTCCCGTCGTGCGAGGCCTTGGAAGTGCGGCTTACCGCGTCAAACGCTGACGCCGAGAGCGTCCCGACCCGGGCGTCGGTGGGTGCGCTGCTCGTGCCGATGGTGCGCGACGCTATCCGCCACGTCGATCCCGTGGGGAGACGGATCGACGTGAACATGGCCTTCCTTGGAGACGCCTGATGGAGATCGACATCTTCACCCTGTTCCCCGAGTGGTTCGAGTGGTTCGAGGCGCAGCGTCATGTGCGAAACGTGCTCGATCTGGGGTCGCGTTTGCGCTACGTGAACTTCCGGGAGCACACCCCGCTGAGCGGCGGGCAGGTCGATGACACGCCGTTCGGAGGTGGCGCGGGGATGGTGTTGCGTGTCGATGTGATGGACGCGGCTCTGCGTGCCCACTACGGAGTAGACGCAACTCAGGTGCGCGCGGATCGGCGGGTGATCGCGCTCGCCCCCGGAGGACGGCTGCTCGACGAGGCCTACGTGCAGGAGCTGGCAGACGAGCCGGCCTTGACCTTGCTGTGTGGGCGCTATGAGGGCTTCGACGAGCGGATCGTCGAGCATCTATCGAGCGAGACCCTGTCGATCGGTCGCTACGTGCTCTCCGGCGGCGAGCCGGCGGCGATGGTCCTCTGCGACGCGATCTTGCGCAAGCTGCCGGGGGCGCTCGGACACGCGGAGTCGGCCGTCGAGGAGTCCTTCAGTGAGGTATTGGACGGCGGCCCCGAGTACCCGCACTACACGCGTCCCGCTGAGTATCGCGGCTGGCGCGTACCTGAGATCCTGCTCTCCGGCCACCACGAGCGGATACGCCAGTGGCGCGTCACGCAGAGCAAGCTCCGCGGTGAAGGGCACCACGCAGACAGCGTGCCAGCCCAGGACTAGACAGGCTTTCAAAGGATTCCCGTACGGGGACTCATGCACTGGCGGGCATGGATCTGCACAGGGACCTGCGCTCTAGCGACCGGCGTTCGCTACCATTCGCGAGCGCGTCGGGCAGTGCAGCGACTTCCGCTCACTCGACGCCTTCTTTTTGCCATGAGCACCGTTATCGAAAGCATCGAGCGCAAGCAGTTGCGCCGCGTCCCCGACTTCGGGCCGGGCGACCGCGTCAAGGTCCACTTCCAGGTGATCGAGGGTACCCGTCGTCGTATTCAGGTCTTCGAGGGCGTCGTCATCAAGCGTCAAGGACACGGAGCTCGCGAGACCTTCACCGTGCGCAAGCAATCCTTTGGGGTCGGGGTGGAGCGTATGTTCCCGGTGCACTCCCCGAAGATCGAGCGCATCGAGGTGGCTGCCAGGGGCGACGTGCGACGGGCCAAGCTCTACTACCTGCGCGACCGGGTCGGCAAGCGTGCCCGTGTGCGCGAGCGCCGCTACACCGGTCCTGAGGAGACCGTTCAGCCAGGTCTTTTGCACGAGGCCACCGACGCCGAGGGGGCGACCGCGGCTGAGACGACCTCCGAGAGCCATAACAGCGAGGGCTCGAGCACTGAAGCACACGGCACCGAGGCATCCACTGGAGCCGACGGGGCAGAGCAGGCAACCGTTGCGACGGATGGCCAGACAGAGTCGTCCGCTTCCGCCGCGCCGGTGTCCGAGTCGGATGAGGGGGCTCCCGGCAAGGAGAGCGCAGCCGCGCAAGACGATGCAGGTGCGTCGATGGTGGCCAAGGACGAGGCCGATACCCCCTCCGACGCCGGCGACACTGGAGCCGGCGACCCGTCAGCGTGAAGGAAGGACCCACCTCGGTGAAGCGCGCTGAGGACAGGGACGAAGCAAAGTCGAAGACGAACTCCATCGTCGAGTTGATCGTGATCGTGCTGGTGGCGATCGGTTTGGCGCTCGCGATACAGGCGTTCATCGTCAAGCCGTACAGAATCCCGAGCGGCTCGATGGAACCGACGTTGAAAATCGGCCAGCGAGTGCTCGTGAATCGCGCCGGCATGCGCTTCAACGGCCCGCACGTGGGTGAGATCGTGGTGTTTCATCCACCCAAGGACGCCGAACAGCAGGTGTGCGGACCGGCACCTCACATGGTCACTCCGGGGGGCGCGGCCTGCGACGCGCCAGAGCCCGAAGAGGCGAGTGTGAACTTCATCAAGCGGATCGTGGCGGGGCCCGGCGACACGATCTACGTCAAGGAAGGTCACGCCTACGTCAACGGTAAGCGCGAGAGCGACTCATACATCGATCCTTGCGGTGGTGCTTCTGAGTGTAATTTTCCCACGCCGATCAAGATTCCCGCCGGTCATTGGTTCATGATGGGGGACAATCGTGGCGAGTCGGACGACAGCAGGTTCTGGGGACCAGTCCCCACGAGCTGGATCATCGGAGGGGCCTTTGCCACCTACTGGCCTCTCGACCGCATCGGGACCCTCTAGGGCATCCGGCGCCTCCAGGGCGCTCAACTCCAGAGCTCCGTATGCCAAGCGTGCCGCTCGCCGCCGGGCCCGCGCCGGGTCAAGTGGGCAACGTCTGTTCGCTTTCGACCGCCGGCTCGGCGTTCGGCTTGTCGCGGGGGCCGATGAGGCCGGCCGTGGTTGCCTAGCTGGACCGCTGGTGGCCGCGGCGGTCCTGTTCGACTACGAGCGGCTTACCACGCGCGAGCTACGCGCGTTGGGGGCGCTCAACGACTCCAAGCAGCACAGCGCCCAGGCGCGTGAAGAGCTCTATCCGCTCGTGCTCTCGACCGCCACTCGCGTCACGGTCGTCTCACGTTGTGTGAGCGGGATTGACTCCCGTGGTCTGCACAAGACGAATCTTGCGGCTTTGAGAGATGCCATACGCGGCGTCACCAGCGACGTGGATGAGCACGTCGAGTGTCTCATCGACGGGTTTGCGGTGCCCGAGTTCGAGCGCCCGCAACGGCCGATCGTGAATGGGGACGCGACGAGCGCGGCGATAGCCGCTGCCTCGATCGTGGCCAAGGTCACGCGGGACCGCTACATGCATCACGCGGACGAGCTGCACCCGGGTTGGAGCTTCGCCGAGCACGTTGGCTACTCCACCCCGATGCATCGTGAAGCGATCGGCAGGCAGGGCGTCTCTCCTCTGCACCGCATGTCTTTCCAGTCAAGGGCCTACCAGCAGCTGGCGCTCTGAGCGCCGAGTACTTGCTGCGTAGTGGACTCGCCGCAAGGCCTCTCAAAGCAGGGTTCACCACGCGCCCTCGATGTGATCGAGGCGTAGCAGTTGACCGGAGCCGTCGACGATCACTCCGACGGCATCGAAGCGGATCGTGTGCGCCTTGGGACGCGCGTGAGTGTTCTCGTACAGCCACGCGCAGGCCAGTCGCTTCAGACGTGTGCGCTGGCTGAACTTCAGCCATGCCAACGGTTGTTCGTCCGGGCAGAGACCTCGACGGCGGTTGCTCGCGCGTCTTGTCTTGACCTCGGCGAAGGCCAACACGCGGCCGTCAAAGGCGATCACGTCGATCTCGCCGTGGCGAGTTCTGACGTTTCGCGCGACCATCACGAATCCGAGCCGCCGTAGGTGGGCAACTGCGAGATCCTCGCCGAGCGTGCCCAATGCGCGACGGCCGTCGCCCGGGGTCGGCGTGCCGGGTGGCGGTGCGCTCGCAGAGGACATGCTCCGATCCTACGGCGAGAAATGTGACGTAAAACACACAAGTGTGTCGATTTGCAGTCGGGTGATGAGGGTTCGCTAATAGTCGAGCAACCTGCCTAGGGTGAGGTGGATGCGACGCGGCGAGAAGGTGCGGGGGTGCGGGGGTGCGGGCGGATATCCTGGGCGTGGGCTTAATCGAGTCCGCTCCCGTGAACGACGATCCCGACAACTCCAGCGGCTCAGCCATCGCTCCTGCAGCGTCCACAGGCGATCGGAGTCCTGGCACCTCAACCGCCACTGCCGCGTCCTATGCGGACGATCGCGGGGCAACTCCAGATCGCTTTGGCATCGATGGCGTAAGCGGCTTCATGGGCATGCGCTGGGACAGCGCGGACACGGTTCGTCTGGAGATCCGCCCAGAGCTGATCAACGCCGGCGGCCTGCTCTCGGGTGTGGTTACCTACGCGCTCGTCGACTACTGCATGGGCTCTACCCTGTGGCCGCACACCAGTGACCAGGAGCACATCGCGACGCTCAACATCTCGATCAACTACATCCAGACGGCCACCGAAGGCGAGATCGTGTGTACCACTGAGCTCGACCGGCGCAACCGCACGAATGCGGTGATGCGCAGCGAGGTGCGCCATGTGGATGGCCGGTTGCTCGTGACGGCGATCGGTAGCTACGCGATCTTTCCCGCGCGCAAGCGCCCACCCGTGTCCTGACGCTCCGCGTCGTGTCCGACACCATCCACACCCCTCGCGCGCTCACGATCGCCGGATCGGACTCGGGGGGTGGGGCGGGCATACAGGCCGACCTCAAGGCGTTTGCGCGTTGTGGGGTGCACGGCATGAGCGCGATCACGGCGATCACGGCGCAGAACACGCTCGGTGTGAGCGCCGTGCACTCGGTACCGCCCGACGCGATCCTCGCTCAGGTTCGTGCGGTAATCACAGACATAGGGGTGGATGCCGTCAAGGTCGGAATGCTCGGCACGGTCGATGCGGTCCGCGCCGTAGCACAGGCGCTGGGGGAGCTACCTGCGGGAGTACCCGTGGTAGTCGATCCGGTGATGGTGAGCGAGTCCGGCGCCCAGCTGCTCGATCCCGAGGCCCAGAGCGCGCTCGTTGCCGAGATCCTGCCACGCGCGACGATCCTCACTCCCAACGTGCCGGAGGCGCGAGCCCTTGCCCGCCACGCGTCGTACGCCACCAGTGGGGCATCGGCGACGATGCGGGACGACGAGACGGAGACGATCGCCCTCGCACGCGCGGTGCTGTCACTTGGCCCCGACATCGTCGTGCTCACCGGCGGCCATCGCGCCCAGGCGATCGATCTGTTCCTGCAGGGCAGCGACGACGCTGAGCAGATCGTGAGCATCCCGGGTGAGCGCCACCTCGATGGCGCGGCGCACGGCTCCGGATGCACTCACTCCTCCGTGCTCGCGGCCCAGCTGGCGCTCGGGCGTGCCCCGCTGCAAGCTGCTTTCGCGGCCCGCGCGCTGGCGGGCGCCGCGGTCGCCAACGGCCTGCGAGACGTGGGGGAGGGTCCTGGTCCGGTTGACGTGCTCGGTCTCGCGCGCATACGCTCGCGATAGGTCGCATCAGGTGGTTTTGAGGCCGGGTGGAGGTGCGTTTGCCCCGATGGGGGACTCAGAGCTCAAGGGACGAAGCGGTTGCGGCGCATCTGGGCTTGCCGTGGAGCCCGCGCCAGTCGCCGCACCAAGCGCTGGCAGGTCGTGTGGGGATCGCGATCCTGTTTGTCATAATCGCTGGGCATGAAGCTGTTGCGCGTCAAGCCGGGTCATGGCGAGGTTGTGCTCGCCGAGGGCGACGTGACCGTGCCGGAGCAATACACGGAGCTACTTGAAGCCTTCCGGCGTGAACTTGAGGCGGGCATGTGGGCAGCGGTCCCCACCTCGACGCGCTCAGGCAAGCGCGAGGCCGAGCTCGTGCGCAGCTTCGAGGAGGTTCCCACCGACGCTGAGCGTGTGATCTTCTTCCCTCGTGCGGCCGGCGGCCGCTAATGGCCGAACGAGCGATGCATGGGTATACCCGCTGCCGCATGGCGCGTCGGGCCTCCTAGCGCTGTCATGCCGCTCGCGCTCGCTACCGCGGCACTCGTGCTCATGGCGCTGCTCTCCGTGCTTGCCCTGCCGCGCCTACAGCACACGCTGATCCGTGCGCGCCAAAGGATCTCCGAGCACATCCCTCGCGCGCGGCACGTGCCGGTTGACGAATACGACCCGGGCCGCGAGTTGCGTGCCGAGCAGCGCGCTCGCACCCTCTTGCGCTCGTGCGTCAACGAGGAAGAGTGGGCCATGTATCGCGAGCTCGGCTTCCTACGCGTGCAGGGCACACTGGATCAGCGACCCTACGCCTATCTCATATATCCCCACAAGCCGATCCTCGCCTATGTTCCATCCACGAATCACGTTCTCGGCGAGTACTGCGTCGAGTTCCCCGATCGCACACGCCCATACGGCAGCTCCCGGCTGCCCGACTCAGACGATGTGCTTGCCAAGTGGATCGCACTCTCGGCCGACGAGCGCTCTCTGATCGAACAGGCCAACATGCACCTTGCCGGACGTCAGATTCGCGTCGCCAAGGCACGGCGCGACCTCGTTCGCCTTGCCTGCTGGGAGCGCGAGCACGCCGCTGCGCGTGAGCCAACCTTTCACCACGCCGAGGGCGCTCTCACGCAGTAGCGGGGCGTGCCGGAGGTCTTGAGACAGACTCCGAGTCGCCGACATACCGGCACGGACCGAGCCCGAAAAGCCCTCAAGCGGCAGGTCGCTTCATCCAGGTAGTGTTTCCCGCTGTGAGCAGCCCACCCTTCGACGTCAGGCATCGCTCGCGCGCGCTCACCGAGGGTCCCGAGCGAGCCGCCGCGCGCGCCTACCTGCACGGGATCGGATACACAGCCGAGGACCTGGCCAAGCCGATCGTCGGCGTCGCCCACTCGTGGATCGAGACGATGCCCTGCAACTTCAACAACCGCGTGCTTGCCGCGAAGGTCAAGGAGGGCGTCCGTGCCGCCGGCGGCACGCCGATGGAGCTCAACACGATCGCGATCTCCGACGGCATCACGATGGGCACCTCCGGGATGCGCGCCTCGCTTGTCTCGCGCGAGCTGATCGCCGACTCGATCGAGCTCGTCGCCTCCGCCCACGCCTTCGACGCGCTGGTCGTCATCTCCGGCTGCGACAAGACGATTCCCGGTGCGGTGATGGCGCTCGCACGCCTGGATATCCCCGGCTTGATGCTCTACGGCGGCTCGATCCGTCCCGGCCACTACAAGGGTCAGGACGTCACAATCCAACAGGTCTTCGAGGCGGTCGGCGCTTATGCCGCCGGCAAGATCACCGAGCAGGAGCTGCACGACCTTGAGGAGGTCGCCTCGCCCGGGGCCGGCGCGTGCGGCGGGCAGTTCACCGCCAACACGATGGCGATGGCCTTCGAGGTGCTGGGCATCTCGCCCGCGGGCTCCTCGATGGTGCCCGCCGAGGATGGCCGCAAGCTGCAGGTGGCAGTGCAATGCGGAGAACTGGTGATGGACGTGCTCCGCAGAGGACTGCTCCCCAGCCAGGTCATCACCAAGCCCGCGCTTGAGAACGCGATCGCCGCCGGCGCGACGAGCGGTGGCTCGACCAACATTGTGCTGCATCTCCTTGCCGTCGCCCGCGAAATGGGAGTGCCGCTGTCGATCGACGAGTTCGACCGCATCTCCGACGCGACCCCGTTGCTGTGCGACCTGCAGCCCGGTGGCCAATATGTCGCCACCGACCTGTATGAGGCCGGTGGCGTGCCGCTGGTCCTGCGCCGCCTTCAGGAAGCCGGCGCGTTGCGCTCCGAGGCGATCACCGTCACCGGGCGCACGATCGGCGAGCACGCCGCCGATGCCCAGGAGACCCCCGGGCAGCGCGTCGTGCGCCCACTCTCCGATCCGCTCAAGCCGACAGGCGGCTTCGCCATCCTGCGCGGAAACGTCGCCCCGGACGGATGCGTGGTCAAGCTCGCCGGCCACGAGCGTCGCCACCACATCGGCCCCGCACGCGTGTTCGACGGCGAGGAGGCCGCGATGGCCGCCGTGCTCGCCCACGAGATCTCCGAGGGCGACGTGGTCGTGATCCGCGGCGAGGGTCCCGCCGGCGGCCCCGGTATGCGCGAGATGCTGTCTGTTACCGCCGCGATCGTCGGTGAGGGTCTGGGAGAGACCGTCGCGCTGATCACCGACGGGCGCTTCTCCGGCGCCACCCACGGCTTCATGGCCGCCCACATAGCCCCAGAGGCGATTCGAGGTGGTCCGATCGGCGCTCTGCGCGATGGGGATGAGCTCACGATCGACGTTGAAGCTCGTCGCATCGATGTCGCACTCACAGACGCACAGATCGCCGAGCGTCTGTTGGCCTACAAGCAGCCACCGCGTGCCGACGAACACATCGACGTGGCGGTCCGCAAGTACGCGAAGCTCGTCGGCTCCGCGGCCGAAGGCGCCGTCACCAGCTGACCCGCGCTTTGTCGTGGACAGACGCTATGCGCGGGCGTGAGGTACCCCGCGCGGTGAGCGGCGGCCTGGAATGCCTTCAGGCTCGATACGGCCCGCCGCCAATCGGCCTCCAATGCTTGTGGGCTCGCCCCCAAAACGACGGGCGGCGCGTCGCTACTCGCCGAGGAACTCCTCGAACAGCTCGTTGAACGCCGCTGGGCGCTCGAGCATCGCCATATGGCCCGTGTCCTTGAACAGGACCTTGCGCGAGCCTGTGATCAATTCCTCAAACACGCCTGCGTCGCGCACCGGGATCACCCGGTCTTCTTCGCCCCACACGATCAACGTCGGGCACACGATCTCCGACAGGCGCTCTCTGATCGGGTAGTCGAGGTTCGCCTGCAGCGCCTGCATGAAGCCCGGCTTGCCCGCCCCGCGCAACTGCTCGGCTGCCAGCGCCGCGTTCAACCGGCTTGGATGGCGTGTCACGAGCCCCAGCGCCGCATTGCGCAGCCCGGGATGGCGCGTTACCGCGTCGGAGTGAGCCGCAATCCACGTTGTGTACGCCGCCACCACCTTCTCCATCCTGCGCAACGCCGGCAGCACCCGCAACGCGTCGCGTTGTCCATTCGTGCTGATCCCGGCCGCTGAGACGAGCACAAGCCGCTCGACGCGCTGCGGGAAGGCGATCGCGAGCTCCGCCGAGATGAACCCTCCCATCGAATTGCCCACCACCGCGGCGGCATCCACGCCAAGCTCGCCAAGCAACTCGTCGAGGATGCGAGCGTAGGTGGAGATCGTGATCGTCTCGGCCGGCATGGGCGAGTGTCCGAAGCCGGGTAGGTCCATCGCGATCACCCGGTGCTCTCGCGCGAACACCGGCAGTTGCTCCAACCAGTTCGGCCATGAGCCCGACAGGCCGTGCACGAATACGATCGGTGGACCCTCGCCCATGTCGATCACATTCACCGGGGTGCCCGCCACCTGAACCCAGCGCTGGTGCTCGCGCCAGTTCACGTCCATCCATGGCGAGCGTCCCACGGCCCCATACGGTTGAGCGCTGTCATCGAGGAGGAAAGTGCTGACGCCGCTCATCAACCAATAATCTACCTGGCCATGCGCGTCGCCATCGATGTCGACTCAACCCTGCACCACTACTGGGACGTCCTCTCGGAGATCTCAAGGCGGCGCTTTGGCATCGAGTTGCCCTATGAGGAGCAGTTCACGTGGGGCATCACGCGACTGCGCCCCGACCAGCTCGAGCTTTGCATAGAGGAGAGCCACAGCGAGGAGACGATTCTTGCGGGGCGCCCCTATCCGGGGGCAGTCGAGACGATCCGCGCGTGGAGCAAGCAGGGGCATTTCATCCACGTCACGAGCCACCGCTCGGGCGCTTGCGCCCCAGCCACAGCCGAATGGCTGACCCAGCTTGGGCTTCCCTTCGACGACCTCTGTTGCTCCTATGACAAGGTCGCCCGCTGCGTCGAGCTGGACATGGACCTCCTGATTGACGATAGCCCCCTGAACATCAGCGCTGCGATCGAGCAAGGCATCGCGACCGCCACGATCCTGCATCCCTGGAACGCCGAGCTGTGCGAGATGGAGGGCGTGCTCGGCGCGCACGACTGGACAGAGCTGGCGCAGTTGCTGGCACCGCTTCTCGCCGCGCCCTCGCGCGCGCTCGCGACGGGCGACTGACCGCAGGCCGGGATGCTTGCCCAGGCTCATCCCACGGTCATGAGACGCGAGCTGGGCGCAGAGGACATCCTGGGCTCAGCAGGCGCGGGGCCTGTCGCGGCGAACTATCCATCGTGATGAGCGCAAGTGAAGCAAAGACGCCCCCGAGTCTCAGCACGCCATGGAAGGGTGCGCTAGCGGGGCTCGACGAGGATCTACATCGCACGAACGCCGCGCCTCGCACGCGCCGCGCGTACGCGATCGACACACTTCAGTTCGCTGCATGGGCCGACATGCACGGGCTGACTCCCTCGACCGTCAGCCCGCGCGATGTTCGTCGCTACATCGCCCATCTTTCCGAGCGGGACCTCTCCGCCACGACCACAGCCCGCAAGCTCGCAGCGATTCGCGCGCTGTTTCGCAGCCAGCGCGAGCATGGGCTGATCGAGCAGAGCCCGGCGGACCTGCTTGCCACTCCCCGTCGCGGCTCGCACCTGCCACGTGTCCTGAAGGCCCCCGAGGTCGGTCGCCTGCTCGACAGCATCCCGGCCGGTGGGGAGGGTGGGGTGAGTGGGCCACTCAATATCCGCGATCGCGCTCTGTTCGAGCTTGCCTACGCATGCGGCCTGCGCGCCGAGGAGATCATCTCGCTGGATCTCCCCGACATCGACTACGAAGGCGAGCAGCTGCGGGTGGAGGGCAAGGGCTCAAAGACCCGCTTCGTCCCGGTCGGTGAGCTCGCACTGGCGGCGGTGCGGCTCTACGTCGAGCGTGCGCGGCCCGCACTTGTTGCGGGCGATCGCGAGCTCGCGTTGTTCCTGAGTCGCTCGGGTCGGCGGCTTGGCACCAGCGACGTGCGCCGCCGGCTTCGCACGTGGACAGCACGCGCGCGCGTGCCCGGCGATGTCTCTCCACATGCGCTTCGCCACAGCTTCGCCACTCACCTGCTCGACGGTGGCGCCGACCTACGCTCGATCCAGGAGCTGCTCGGCCATTCCAGCATCTCTACCACGCAGGTCTACACTCGGGTAGAGTCCGCCAGACTAAGAAGCGCCTACGCGCGCAGTCACCCTAGGGCCTGATCGGCGGGAGAAGACCCTGCAGACGAACGTCAAAGCGATTGAGCTGCGCGAACTGTGGCGGCGCTATAAGTCAGATGGAGATGCTCGCGCTCGCGAGCGGCTGGTCGTCGCCTACTCACCGCTGGTCAAGTACGTGGCCGGCCGCACCGCGGCCGGCCTGCCTCCGCATGTCGAGGAGGCGGACCTTGTCTCCTACGGTCTCGTGGGCCTGATCTCGGCGATCGAGCGCTTTGACATATCGCGTGAGATCAAGTTCGAGACCTACGCCATTACCCGCATCAAGGGCGCCATCATCGACGAGCTGCGCTCGATTGACTGGGTGCCCCGCAGCGTGCGCGCCCGTGCACGCGAGATCGAGCGCGCCAACACCAAGCTCGAGCACCGTCTGCAACGTAGTCCCACCGATGAGGAGATGGCCGTCGAGCTGAGCCTCACGGTGCCCGAGTTCCATGAATCGCTGCTCGCGATCTCCCACTCCTCCGTAGCCGCGCTCGATGAGCTGTGGACCGTGTCTGACTCCAGTGGCGATCAGGTCTCGCTGATGGACACGATCGAGGATCCCAACGCGCCCGATCCCTCGCGCGCGCTCGATGTCGGCGACCTCAAGGATCGCATCGCCGACTCCATCGCCTCGCTGCCCGAGCGTGAGAAGCTGGTGATCGCGCTCTACTACTACGAGAACCTTACGCTCCGTGAGATCGGTGAGGTGCTGGGCGTGACCGAGTCGCGCATCTCCCAGCTTCACACCAAGGCCGTTCTACGCCTGCGCGGACGGATGCAAGAGCCCTCCCTGGACTAGCGCTCCGCAGCCGGCGTCAGCTGTCGCTCGCTTGCAGCGGGCAGCGCCGTTTGGCCGGTCCGGCTAACCTGGAGGGCCGATGGCCACCCGAGCAATCGTCACGTCGCACCCGGTCGTCGCCTGCGACGTGTGCGGCCGAAGCCTCTTGCGAGGTGAGAGCCCCGACGTGTTTCTCGCCGGCGGTCAGCGCCGTACCGTCTGCGAGCTGTGCATACCGAGGGCCGCCGCGGGTGGTTGGCTGCGAGAGGCCGACAATCATGGCGCGAGCGTCCTTCCTACGCGCTCCCGCCGTGCCGGTTCGCTGCTCGGGCGGCTACGTCAGTTACGCGAGCCGGCCCAGCGTCCGCTCAGGCGCGCGAGCGAACCGATCGCGGCTACGGAAGGCACCGCGGAGGAGGATCTGCCCCAAGATGGCCTCTACGATCTTTTCGAGGGTGACATCGATCGCTCGGAACCCAATGAGCACGAGCTCTATATCGGCGCGGTGCAGGCGGGCGAGCCCAGCGATGGCGCCTGGATTGGCGAGCAGGACGGCGCAGGAGAGGATCGGTCACCACGCTTTGACGAGGGCGAGACGGCGGGCCGTGCGACCGAGCGCTCGCGTCCCGTTCGTGCCGCCCAGCCGGCTCAGGCTGTCTTCACGAGTGGTGAGCTGAAGGTCGCGCGGGCCTTGGAGGTCTTCAACGCCGGTGAGCAGCCGCGTCGTGTGGCGGGCGTCGCCCGTTCGCTCGGTGCCCCGACTGTCACGGTGCGCCCACTCGAGGAATCGGGAGGCACCGTTGCGATAGTCGTTGCGTGGGAGCTGTGCTGGTACCGCTATGAGGTCGATCTCGGCGACGAGGCCGCTGGATCGCAGCTCGTCGCCCAGGGCATGGAGCTCGACGAGCTGCCCGAAGAGGATCGGCTCGCCAACGCCGCCGCTGATGAGCGCGGCGAGCTCAGCCCGTTGCTCGCCTGAAACTCTTCATGGCTCGCGGGGGCCTGCCGGCTGCCAAGCGCAGTACGATCTAGCAATGATCTACTGCGTGGTGCCCAAGCCGCTTGAGGATGAGCTCTATTCGAAGCTCGTCAAGCGCTATGAGAACGACGACAACGTGACGGTCATCATCGATCGCCGCGAGTCTGACCGACGCGCGCGCGGCTCGCGCCCTTCAGAGAGCGACCTGCAGCGACGTGTGATCCGCGATCGTCGCCGCGCTCGCGTTCCGGGGGACCTCCCGCCGCTGGTTGACGGCTCATAGGGTCTGTGCCTGCAGGAGATGTGCAGCCGGCGTGGCTGGCCGGGGGAGAGTCAATCGGACTCCCATGCACAGGTGTGCGATCGCGATGAAGGTCGTTGTGCATGTCGACGGTGGCTCACGTGGCAATCCAGGGCCTGCGGCAGCCGCTAGCGTCGTATCGACGCCCTCTGGCGAGCTTCTAGACGAGGCATCGGAGTTGCTCGGGACGGTTACGAACAACGTTGCCGAGTACCGGGCGCTATTGCTCGGCCTGGCTCGTGCCCGTGCCCTGGGAGCGAGCGAGGTTGAGGTCGTCAACGACTCCGAGCTGATCGCCAAGCAGGTGCGGGGTCTCTACAAGGTCAAGCATGCTGCGATGCGCCCGTTGCACGCCGAGGCAATGGCCGCCTTGCACGCGTTCGCGGCGTGGAAGATCCGCTCAGTCCCGCGTGCCCAGAACGCGCATGCGGACGCGCTCGTCAACGCCGCGCTCGACGACGCTCGGGCCACCGCTTGATCTAGCGCCGTAGCGCCGTCGCATGCCTGCGTGACGCCGGGCAGCGGCAGTCTGTAATCGCGAGCCGTCGCTGCTCCCCAGCGCGCGAGTGCCTAACCCAGGGGCCTAACCCAGGGGCCGCGTGGCCCGTGCGATCGCGATCATCTGCGAATTCGAGAGGTCCTCGAGCAGCGTGTTGCACACGAAGTAGATGACCTTCCCGACGCGCCAGCCGATGTCATGGATGTGTTCGCCGTCGTCCACGATCAGGTAGCTGCGCCCGTCGATCTGCTGCACGCGGGCGTGGGCGAACAGCGGGATGTTCACCCAGTCCATGCCCTCCACGTCGTAGTAGCCGCCCAGCGTGTTCTCCTGCCAGACTGCCACGTAGGCGTGATGGACGTGTTTCTGCTGGTCTTCGAGCGTGTAGGAGTGCACTTCCAGTGGCTCGGCGGGGCCGGTTTGAATGGTTGGGTACTCAAGCGGGAAGGGCACGCCCGGGGCCGCTGTGAGCGCCATCGTCTTGCCCGAGGAAGACACGGGGTAGAGATCCAGCGAAGCATCCGAGGGGCTGTGGGAATGGTGGTGGGAGGAGTGGTGTGAGGAGGACGAGCTAGCGGGGAGCTTCAGCTGTTCGTGGCCGTGCAGGAAGTCATCGACGGTCGCTTTGATGAGCGCCGGCGAGGAGGTCACGTAACTTTCACCGCCGATCATCGCGTCGACGTTTTCGGCCTGGAACTTGACCTGGCGTAGTGGCTTCTCTTGGGAGAACGCGGCGAGTTCGGCGAGTTCGATCAGCTGACCGGCTGAGGAGTGAAACGTACTTATGACCGCTTTCCCCACGGCCTTTGAGACCTTGTCGATCTCGCCGATCAAGGCGCCTGCCGGTACCTGCTCGCGCAACTCGCGGATGAAATCCTGCTGGCGGGCGACCCGCACGAAGTCCGAATCGTCGTGGCGATAGCGCACATAGCTGAGCGCTTTTTCGTAGCAGAGCTTCTGGTAGCCGGGCTGCAGGTTGATCGCGGAATAATTGGTTTCGAGGCTACCGTTCGGTTCATTGAAGTAGCGATGATCGACGTTGACGTACACGCATCCGAGCGTGTCAACCACGTCGATAAAGCCCTTGAAGGTGACGTCGATCACTCCGTTGAGCTTGACGTGGAGGAGGTGCTCGATCGTTTCGGCGGCCAGTTCCGCGGCGCGGTCGCTCCCGCCTTCGAGGCTGCCGATCGTGTAGGCGGCGTTCACCTTGCGTGGGTAGTAGACGTGCCCCGAGCGTGTCGTGATCGTCGTGAGCAAGTCGCGCGGCACCGATAGCACGGAGGTCTGTCCTGTTCCCGGATCCAGGCGCACGAGCAGCAGCGTGTCACTGTGCGCCGCGTTGTTGCGGTCATAGGCGTCCTTGGACCCGACACGCCGGTCGGAGCCGATGATCAGGAACGTTTGCGGTTCGCCCCTGTAGGACGTCTGGATCACGCCTTTGGCGACGTGCAGCTGGCTGGTGCGCGGGAACACCTCGTTGGCGATGTGGTTGAGCTTGGTCAGTGCGAACGTGGCGGTCGCCGCACCGCTCAGGAGAAGGATCAGCACGCCGGCGAGCGCAAAACGCAACCACATACGCCGGGCCAGCGAGGGCGGGCGCTCGTCGTCGAGTGGTGTCACTGGAGGAACGCTCATATGAGAAGTCCGGGTAGCCACCGCCCACAAGGGCCAGCCCGTCGGCTTAGCCTAGCGAGCGGATCGGCCGTCGCGCGCCGCACATCCCGATACGCTCGCCCTGTGTTGAGGCCCCGCAATCGTGAGCTGCTTGGCTTGATCCCAGCGGCCCTACTGGTGACCGCCGGCTTCACCGCGATCTTCATCCAGGAGGAACACAGCTCGCTGGGAGCCTCCACGAACGTCACGCTCAACCACGCTTCGAGCCTGTCGCTCACCTATGGCCTGCTGTTCCTCGGATTGTGTCTTGCCGCGCACCTGGTGATCCGCTTCGTGCTGCCCTACGCGGATCCCTATCTCTTTCCGCTGGCGGCCGTGCTGGCAAGCGTGGGCATCGTGATGGTCTACCGCATCAACCCCTCGCTGGCGCGCCAGCAGGCGCAGTGGATGGTGCTCGGGCTGGTCCTGTTCGCCGCGACGATCGTGTGGCTGCGTCGCACCGGCCTGGGGATACTCGAGCGCTACCGCTACACGATCGCGGCGGTTGGGATCGTGATGGCGGTGCTGCCGCGCTTTCCGGTGATCGGGGAGCAGGTCAACGGCGCCTATCTCGATATCCACTTTGGATCGGTGTCCTTCCAGCCGGCGGAGCTCGCGAAGGTCGCGATCGTGATCTTCCTCGCCAGCTACCTACGCGACAATCGCCAGATCCTCGTGACCGCGGGCCGGCGTATCCTCGGCCTCACGCTGCCGCCGATGAAGCAGTTTGGCCCGATGCTCGTCGTGTGGGGCGCCGCGATGGCGACATTGCTACTGACGCGCGAGCTTGGAACCTCGCTGATGTTCTACGGAGCGTTCCTGGCACTGCTGTATGTCGCCACGGGGCGCTTCTCCTTTCCGCTTGTCGGGCTCGTCCTGTTCGGGGTCGGCGCGTGGTTCGTCGCGACCCATGTCGGACACGTCGAGAGCCGCGTGCTCGCCTGGGAACACCCATTCGAGAAGACGCTGTACTACCAGGAAGGGGGTAGCTATCAGCTGGCTCAATCGTTGTTCGCGCAGGCCGACGGAGGCCTGCTCGGGACGGGCTTCGACCAGTCGTTGCTCGTTCTTCCCCATACTCGCCAGCCGATCCTGCCTGTGCCGGAAAGCGACATGATCTATGCGGTGATCGTCAACGAGCTCGGCCTCGTGGGCGCCGCGGCGTTGCTGTTGACGTATCTGCTGTTCGTAGCGCGAGGACTGAAGACGGCGATGCTGGCGCGCGACTCCTTCTCGAAGCTGCTCGCCGTGGGCCTGTCGTTCGTCGTTGCGATGCAGGTGTTCGTAATCGTCGGCGGCGTCACCCGCGTGATCCCGCTCACCGGGGTCACGCTCCCGTTTGTTGCCTACGGTGGCTCGTCGGTCGTCATGAACTTCGTGCTGCTCGCCCTGCTGCTCGTGGTCTCAGATCGAGCGCGAAGACCATACTCGCCCTCGCGCTGATCACTTTTGGGCGTGATTCTGCACTTTTGAGGAGGTTCGTTGCTGCCTTCGGTCGAAAACCTCCATATACCCGGGTGCGCAGGAGTATTTCGGGCGTCGTGAACAAATATCTGCCGTGATGCCAACTTCCACAACAGAACTCAGCTCCAGCTTCGTCGTTCGGGCGCGCGACATGCGCCCCAAGGAGGATCGGCGCAGGCGCTACCCCGCACCCCTCGCCAACTTCTCCTCACCCGCCGGGCTACACCCGAGGCCATGGTTGAGGCGCTTGCGTCACGCGCTGCGCGAGGACCTGTTTGTGCTCCACTACCAGCCGATCGTGTCCCTGCAAACGGGGACGGTCTCCCACTACGAGGCGCTCATTCGGCTTGCCGACGACCTGGATGAGCCGCTCACGCCGCCATGCAGCTTCCTGCCCGCGGCAGAGCGCTACGGCCTGATCCAGGAGATAGACCGGATGGTGGTCGGCAAGGTGATCGCGCTGATGGGCGACGAGCTTGCCGAGCGCGATGCCCGTGTCGCGGTGAACCTCTCCGCGCTGTCGATCACAGACCGCGGCATGCTTGCCCATATCGAGCAGCAGCTGGTCCGTCACAGGGTCGATCCCGAGCGGCTGATCATCGAGGTCACCGAGACCGCGGCGATTGGTGACATGCGCCGTGCGCAGCGCTTCTGCGAAGGCGTCCACACGCTTGGCAGCTCAGTCGCGCTCGATGACTTCGGTGCGGGCTTCGGCTCGTTCCAATATCTCAAGCACCTGCCGTTCCGCTATCTGAAGATCGACGGCGACTTCATTCGCACGCTGCCCGCTTCGTACAAGGATCAGCTCGTCGTACAGGCTCTCGTGGGGGTGGCGCGCGGAATGGGCAAGCAGACGATTGCCGAGTACGTCGGCGACGAGCCCACGATGCGCCTGTTGCGCGATTACGGTGTCGATTACGCCCAGGGCTTCGAGGTCGGACGGCCCTGCGGCCAGGTTGAGGCGTTCGCCGCTTAGCGGGGCTCGGGCATCTGGGTGCGCAGCATTGCGTCCCAAAGCCTGTCGGACAGCAGTTTGCGCTGAAACACCGTTAGGCGGGCGGATGGAGTGAGCAGCATGCGCGATGGCGCGCGCCGCCGCGAGATCGCCTTCTCTATCGCCTTCGCCACGACATCCGGACCGCCGCCGAGATGGCGCATCGGGCCCTCGTACACACCGGCGGTCATCGCGGCGAGCTTTGCGTTGAACTTTTTGTAGGGGTCCGCTGTCCCCTCGGTCGCCGCCGCGCTCTCCCCGTCGCCGCTCTCATGGCTCCCATTGGAGTCCGCTTCATTGACGGTGGCGACCGCCGTCTTGCCAAACTCGGTCGTGATCAGGCCGGGCTCGATGAGCACCACGTCCACGCCAAAGCCTCTGACCTCGAAGCGCAGCGCGTCGCTGATCGCCTCCAGCGAGTGCTTCGTGGCGTGGTAGAGGCCGCCGCCGGGGAGCGTCAGCTTGCCACCCATCGAGCCGATGTTCACAACCTTGCCCCAGTGCTGCGCTCGCATCGCCGGCAGCACGAGCTGTGTCAGCGCGATCAGGCCGAACACGTTCGTCTCGAACTGGCGACGGACCGCCTCGAGCGGCACCTGCTCGATCGGGCCGCCCTGCGAGTAGCCGGCGTTGTTGACGAGCACTCCCACGGCGCCGTGCTCGCGCTCCACGGTTTCGACCGCGGCGCGCATCGACCGCTCGTCGCACACGTCCAGTTGCAGCAGCTTGCAACCATCCTCGGCCAGGTGCTCGATCGACTCCAAGCGCCGGGCGCTCGCGTAGACGCTCCAGCCATGGCCGGCCAGTCGCCGCGCGGTTGCCTCGCCAATGCCGGACGAGCAGCCGGTGATCAGGACCGCCTTTGACGCGCTGGGAGGCACCCGCTCAGCATACGGAATCGGGTGGGTGGAGGATCCGACGGCCACGCCTCGGTCGCTCGCTTTTCTCTAGGGTGCGTGTCGATGCGCGCCGTCACCTTCCAAGCGCCCGGCGAGGTGCTCGTAAAGGACGTCCCCGAGCCCGAGATCTCAGATCCAGGCGACGCGATCGTGCGGATCGAGGCGACCGGTGTGTGCGGATCGGACTTGCACATCTACCACGGTCGGGTGAAGATCGAACCTGGGTTCACGATCGGCCACGAGTATGTGGGGACCGTGCTCGCCATTGGCGATGGGGTGCACAGCGTCGAGGTAGGCGACCGCGTGCTGGGCTGCTTTCAGACGGCGTGCGGACACTGTTACTTCTGCCGGCGGGGGTGGTTTCACAAGTGCGAGCAGTCGCGTACGTTCGGTCACGGCGCGGCGCTCGGCTCGCTGCAGGGCACCCAGGCCGAGCAGGCGCTTGTTCCCAGCGCCGAGCTCGTCTTGCGCAAGATTCCGGTGGGCATGAGCGATGAGACGGCGCTATTCGCTGGCGACGTGATGGGGACGGGCTTTCACGCTGTGGTGGACAGCGGGCTGCGCCCCGGTGACGTCGCCGCGGTGCTCGGGCTCGGTCCGGTGGGTCTGTGCGCGGTACAGGCCGCGAGGGCGTGCGGTGCCGCTCGTGTGATCGCGATCGACACGGTGCCAGAGCGGCTTGCGATGGCCGAGAGCTTTGGCGCGGAGGCCGTTCACCTGACTGAGGGAGATCCCCGAGCGGTGGCGCGTGAGGCCAGCGAAGGACGCGGTGTGGACGTGTGCATCGACGCGGTTGGTCACCCCCAGGCCTTTGATCTGGCGCTGAAGCTGACGCGCAAGTGCGGCACGGTGCAGGCGATCGGCGTGTACGCGGAGCGCGCGGAGTTGCACATGGGGCTCCTCTGGATCAAGTCGCTTCATGTCTGCGCCGGTCACGCAAACGTGATCGGTCATGTCGATCGCGTGCTGGCGATGATGTCGGCCGGCCTGCTTGACCCGAGCCCGCTGGTCACTCACCACATGAGCTTGGAGCAGGCTCCGGAGGCATATGCCCTGTATGACCGCCGCGAGGCGCTGAAGATCGTGCTGAAGCCGTGAACATGCCCGCGGTGGCTTGCGGCTCGCTCTCCCGCGGCTTCACGCTGTCACAATCGTCCTAGCTGCGCCGAGGCGCTGCCGACAGGACTCCCCGATGGCCGACAAGGAGCTTCGATGACCACCGCTTTCCAACCAACCCTCCCCGACGCGCTCGGTGATGCCGCGCGGGATTTCGTCGCCAAGCAGCACGGCCTGCTCATAGGCGCAGAGCGTGTGCAGGCCGCCGACGGACGCACATTTGCCACACTCGATCCTGCAAGCGGTCGCGAGATCGCGACCGTCGCACAGGCAGGTGCCGAGGATGTCTCGCGCGCGGTCGCCGCCGCACGGGAGGCGTTTGCGAACGGGCCCTGGTCCTCGATGGCGCCCGCGGCCCGCGGCCAGTTGATGGGTGCGCTGGCGGACGCAATCGAGGCGCACGAAGAGGAGATCGCCCAGATCGAGTCGCTCGACAACGGCAAGCCGGTGAAGCTCGCCCAGTACGTGGACGTGCGCGGCACGATCGCTCACCTGCGCTACTTCGCGGGCTGGCCGACCAAGATCGAGGGCAGCGTCCTGCCGGTTACGGCGCCCAACATGCTCTGCTACACGCGCCGCGAAGCGGTCGGCGTGTGCGGGCAGATCGTGCCTTGGAACTTTCCCCTGCTGATGGCCGCCTGGAAGATCGCGCCGGCGCTCGCGGCAGGCTGCACGATCGTGCTCAAGCCGGCCGAGCAGACGCCCTTGAGCGCGTTGCGCCTCGGCGAGCTCGCATTGGAGGCAGGATTCCCGCCAGGCGTGCTCAACGTGATCAGCGGCGACGGCGAGACCGGTGCGGCGCTCGTCGATCATCCGGACGTGGACAAGGTCGCGTTCACCGGCTCCACCGCCGTAGGGCGCGAGATCGGCGCCAAGGCCGGGCGTGCGCTCAAGCGCATGACGCTCGAGCTCGGCGGCAAGTCGCCCAATGTGATCCTGCCCGATGCCGACATCGAGGCGGCCGTCAAGGGCTCCTACCAGGCGATCTACTTCAACTCGGGCCAGGCTTGCAATGCGGGCTCGCGCCTGTTCGTGCCAGCGGAGCGCTTCGACGAGGTCGTTGGCGCCCTGGCCGAGCAGGCAAAGGCCACGCGTCTGGGTGCGGGCCTGGACCCGACCACCCAACTCGGCCCGCTCGTCTCCGCCGAGCAGCGCGACCGCGTCATGTCCTACATCGACGCCGGGCGCGAGCAGGGCGCGGAGCTGCTGGCGGGTGGGGGACAGGCGCTTGCCGAGAGCGGCGGCTGGTTCGTCGAGCCCACACTGTTCAGCACCACCTCCGACGATCTGAGCATCGCAAGCGAGGAGATCTTCGGCCCCGTGCTCGTTGCCTCCCCGTATGACACGCTCGAGGAGGTGGCAGAGCGCGCCAACGCGGGCGACTATGGCCTGGCGGCGGGCGTATGGACGCGCGACGTCGGTAGCGCCCACCGTCTCGCCGCGTTGCTGCGCGCAGGCTCGGTATACATAAACCACTGGGGCGGGGCGGATCCATGCGCGCCGTTCGGCGGCTTCAAGGCATCGGGGGTGGGCCGCGAGCACGGCCATGATGGTCTCGACGCATATCTGGAGACGAAGACGGTCTGGACGGCGCTCGGCTGAGCCGGCTCTCGGCAAGCGAGGTAGGGCTCGCGGAGCAGCCTGCCCGTGCACTAGAGTCCGCACTATGAGCGGCCATGGTCCGAAGCCTGGGGGCCTTGAGATCTCCAGTGCGCTCGTCGATGGCGCGGTTAGGGTCTCTCTGCAAGGCGAGTTCGACCTCGCCTCCACCCGTCAGGTGGAAGAGCGCTTCGCTGCCATCGACGAGCAGGGGCCTGCGCGCGTGGTCGTCGATCTCAGCGGTCTCGCCTTCATCGACTCGAGCGGCCTGCGCGTGCTGCTGCTCGCCGATGCGCTGGCCAGCGAACATGGCTACGAGCTTGTGCTGCTACCAGGCCAGGAGCCCGTGCAGCGAGTGTTCGAGATGACAGGCGCGCTCGACGTGCTGCGCTTCGAGTCTTGAGCACCGCCGCCGCGCAACGAGCGCCACGGGTGAGCGATGCGCGCTCAAGCGAGCGCGCTCCCCGTTGGCTGCCGGTCCTCGCCGGTGCCCTCACGGTGGTGCTGCTCGCCGCGACGATCGAGATCGTGCTGGACGCCGCGGTCGGTCACTCGCCGCTGATCCCCAAGTCGCCCGACATCTCCTCCTGGCTCGTGGGAATCGGTGAGCGCCTTGGCTATCGCGTCTTCCTGATCGCGCTGCTCGCCTACACGGCTGCCTTCGTCGCCATGCTCGCGCTCGCGCGGCGCATCTCCTCGCGCTGGGCGATCGTGTTGACGGTGTCCCTACAGCTGATCGTGTTCGCCGGCCCGATCCTGATCTCCACCGACGTGTTCAGCTACATCGCCTACGCGCGCATGGGGGTCCTGCACGGCGTCAACCCATACCTGCACGGCCCGCAGGCGATCGTCGGCGATCCGATCTACCACTACGTGGGCACGGACTGGAAGGAGGTGGCCACGGCCTATGGTCCGCTCTACACGCTGCTGTCCTATCCGCTTGCCTGGCTGGGCGTCGTCGGGGCACTGTGGGGGATGAAGCTCGAGGCGCTGCTGGCAAGCGCCGGCACGCTCGCATTGACCTGGCGCTGCGCGCGCCTGCGCGGGCTCGACCCCAAGCTGGCCCTGATCGCCGTGGGGGTGAATCCGCTGTGGGTCATCTACGGGCTCGGCGGCGCCCACAACGATCTGATCATGACGCTGTTGATGATGGGTGCCGTCGCGCTCACGATCGCGACCGACTTGGGCTCCGCGTCCGGGGGCGAGCGCTCGAGCGGGCACGGCCCGAGCGGGCAATCCCCGCGAGCGCACGAAATGTACGCGGGAGCAGCCATCGTCGGCGCGACCTTGATCAAGGCCACCGGGGTCGTGCTGCTGCCGTTCATACTGCTCAGCCGACGCCGCCTCGCTCCGCTGCTGGGCGCCGCGGTGGCGGCCGTGGGCTGTGCGCTGATCGCTTACGTCGCGTTCGGCAGCCACGGCGTCAACATCGTCTCCGCGCTGAATCGCGACGCGGCGTTCGTCGGGACCGACAGCTTCCCCACCGAGATCGCGCACCTGCTCGGCAAGCCAGGGGTGTTCCCGGTAGATCACGACCTGCTCAAGGCAGGTCTAGTGCTGATCGTCCTGCACCTCATGTGGCGCACGTGGCGTGGCTATGACTGGGTGGCGGCATCGGCGTGGACGCTGCTTGCGATCGCGGTCACGAGCACCTGGCTGCTCGCGTGGTACACGCTGTGGTCGCTGCCACTGGCCGCCATCAGCCGCGACCGGCGCGTGCTCTACGCGACGTTTGCCGTGCAGGGCCTGTTCATCCTCCACCAGATCGCGCCCTTGCTGGCGCCCGTCTCGTGAGCGAGGCCCCGATAGCATCCAAGCGGGATCCTTGGGCGCGTCTGCCCGAGTGGGCTCGCCCGCGCGAAGAGGAGCGCAAGGGCCTCGGCAGCCTGCGCCTGGCCGAGACGACGATCCTGATCCTGCTCGGCGTGTTCCTGGCCGTCGCCACGATCCACGACGTGGTGCAGCAGACGCACGTCAACCATCGCCTCACCGCCGACCTGCTCACGTGGCGCACGGCGACCAGTCGCGACTATCGCAACCTGGCGATGGAGGAGGACCAGAAGACGCACACCACACGCGACACGATCTGCGGCAACGTCTCGCCGGGCGCCCCCGGCGAACACGCGCAATTGTGCCTGACGATCACGGGCCCCGTGGTCGCCGGCAAGAGGACCGTCAGCGGCGGCTACTACCTGCCGCCGCGAAGCATCGACATAGCCAAGAATCGCTACGCCTGCTTCGGCGAGCCGCTCGAAGCGGGCCTGTGCGGCCTGCACTCGCCGCCGGCCGGCTCGCCGCCGTCCCCGTCGCTGCCGCTCGGTCGTCCGTGAGTGGATCTCCCTCCCGGCTGGCGCCGTGGTGGCCGCTGCTCGCGATCATGCTGCTTGCCGCGGCTTTGCGGCTGAGCACCCTCGGCGAGCAGAGCTTCTGGTACGACGAGGCCTTCACGCCCGTGCACGTGCTGCGCGCAGGGCTCGGCACGACCTTGCACAACGTGGTTCACACCGAGAACACGCCGCCGCTGTGGTACGTGCTCGAGTGGGCCGTCTCGCGCGTGCTCGGTACCGGCGCGGTGGCCTTGCGCCTACTCTCGGCGCTCGCCGGGATCGCCACGGTGGCGGTGGCGTGGGCGCTCGGCTCTGAGCTCGCCGGCCGGCGCGCGGCGATCGTCACGGCGGCGCTCGTGGCGGTCAATCCGCTGCTGGTGTGGTACTCGCAGGAGGCGCGCGCGTACGGCCTGTTCGCGCTGATGGCTTCGCTGGCGCTGCTGTGCTTCGTGCGCGCGCTGCACGAGCCGACGAAGCGCAGGCTCGCGGAGTTCGCGCTCACCGCTTCCCTGGCGCTGCTGACTCACTACTTCGCTGTGTTCCTGGTGATCCCGATGGTGCTGTGGCTGGCGTGGAGCGCGAGGAGGCATCTCCAACGCGTGCTGCTCGCAATCGCGCTGCCGGCGCTCGTCGGGCTAGCGCTCATCCCGCTGATCCTCGCGCAGGGGGGACACGGCACGCAGTGGATCGGCGAATGGCCACTGGCCGCCCGTCTCGAAGCGATCCCGCAGTACTACCTGACGGGATACACGGGATCCTCGCTCGGTCATGGCGTGGAGCTGCTGGTGGCGCTCGTGATCTTGGCGGGAGTCGTGTACGGCCTGTGGAG
>Ga0208357_1000325_pt1 | contig 38667 bp, 30 predicted proteins | sample NGESurdeep092012_6_FD_184487 | JGI IMG/M metagenome (GOLD analysis project Ga0208357, IMG submission 184487) | Arctic peat soil microbial communities from Barrow, Alaska - NGEE Surface sample F52-2 deep-092012 (SPAdes) | ecosystem: Environmental > Terrestrial > Soil > Wetlands > Peat ...
AACCCTCATCCGGCACTTCGCGCCACCTTCTCCCGGAGGGAGAAGGACTAAACCAGCTGAGGTTCGAGGCTAGTCAGGTGGTCTAATGGGCGGTCTGAACGGGAGAACTTTCTCTTCCCTGCGCCTATGGCGCGGCTACTGCACGGCGTACTCGCCCCCCCGCCAGATCCAGCCGTCGTTTCGCTTCGGGGACACTGCAGTTGGCCAGCAGCGCCACCACTGCGGTCTTGAGACTTCCGTCAGCGTCGTTCAAGGTGCGGACTGCTGTGTCCTCATCGGCGTTCGTGATCAGCTGGATCATGCGCAGCGCACGCCTGCGAAGTTTCAAATTGCTGGCGCGCATGTCGATCATGTACGGCCCATAGGTCTTGCCCAGGCGCACCATGACCGCGGTCGACAGGGTGCTGAGGGCAATCTTCTGGGCCGTGCCGGCGCTGAGCCGGGTCGATCCCGCGATGACCTCCGGCCCGGTCAACAGCTCGATTGCCTGCTCGGCCACACCTGCCACGGGACTGCCGGCGTTGTTGACGATGGCTATCGTAGGTGCCCCGATATCCCGGGCGTAGCGCAGTGCGCCAACAACGTAAGCGGTGCGCCCGGATGCGGCGATGCCGACCACCACATCGGCGGCTGTCAAACCCTGCGAGCGCAACGCGTCGGCGCCAGCGCCGGCATCGTCTTCGGCACCTTCGATAGCGTGCGTATTGGCGGTCTCTCCGCCAGCCATCAGGGCAACCACGGTATCCGGCGACGAACCGAAGGTGGGCGGACATTCGGCAGCGTCGAGTACCGCCAGTCTCCCTGAGGTCCCGGCACCGACGTAAAACAGGCGACCGCCCTTTTCCAGCTGCGCCGCCACGACATCAGCCGCCGCCGCAAGTTGCGGCACCACGGCCTGTGCGGCCGCCAGCGCGCTCGCCTGGCCCTCGACCAGGATGCGCACGATTTCAGAAGTGGAAAGGCAATCGAGGTTGCCCAGGTCGGGACGTGCCGCTTCGGTCGCCAGCGCATCCAGTGTGGCGAGCTCGTTCTTGCCCAGAATCCCGGGTGCATCTGTCGTTCTGGTCACGCGTGATCTCCTTCACTTGTTGCCAGGCTATGGCCAAATCTGACGACGCCTTGGTGGTCGACACGCACCATCCAGGGCTCGTGGATGCCATGGTCATGGGTCGCCAACCATCTGGCACCATCGCTCGATGTGCCTTTCGCCGGGCGTACCTGCAGGCTTGCCTCACTACGGCCAAGCGCCTCAAGCAATGGGTCCAGCAGTATGGCTCCCATTTTTGTGAGTCCGCCCAGGATGACCACCGGGACCGACCCCGCCTCATTCAAGATGGCGGCGCCCGCGATGATGGAGTCCGCCAATGCAAAAGCGGCATCACGCAGCAATTGTTTTGCCACGTCATCCCCCTGCCGGGCCGCTTCGGCGACGGCGGGTGCGAATGCGGCAACGGTCCGGGCCGGATTTGGGTCAGCACTGAGGCGGATCGCGAGAGTTCCGACCGCGCCGAACTGCGCTTGCGCGGCAATCTGCAGCCGGGTTGCCGGACCGCGCCCGTCGTGCGCGCGGGCCGCCGCGCGCAAGCCCCCGCGGCCGAGCCACGCACCACTGCCCTCGTCGCCGAGCCAAGGCCCCCAACCGTCAACACGCTGGAATTGCCCCGCTGCGCCAATGGCAACAACGACTGCGCCGGTGCCTGCGGCGAGCACTACGCCAGGGGCGCCGGCCAGTGCGCCAGCGTGCGATGTGATGGCGTCGCTGGTCACCGAAACGACGTCCGCCGGGATGGAGACAATGAGCTTTTGCGCGAGCTGGCGCGCGCCCTCGGGGTCCACCAACGCACCCGGTGCACCGATGCAGGTACGGTCTACCGCTGATACTCCCACGCGGGTCAACAGCGGCGCGACTACAGCAAGAATGGCTTGTTCGGCGACTTCCGGGCCCCTCGCGGCGGTGAGTCCCACACTGCCATCGCCGTTGGCTGAAGCCAGCGGATGTGCGCTTTCGTCGGCCCACAACGTGGCACGGCAACCCGTCCTCCCAAGATCCACAGCCAGCACAATCGACAATTCGACACTCCTCCAGCTAACGTGCTGCCACCGCCTGGAGCAGCGTGGCAGCAACCATCGCTTCAACCGCGACGTCAGACAGACCAGGAACACAATGAAACCACACGCCAGGTTGCTGCAATTCGCTTTCTAGTTACGCAGCCTGGCGTGGATCGACCTGAGGTGAAACGTGTATCCAGTTGGAAGGTGAGACCTCGCATTCAATGGCATCCGTCCATCATCAGTCACGGCGCCAATCCATCCTCACCTCATTGAAGCAATCGCGCGAATTCGGGAGGCCTTCCGCACGGCTAGTATCCGCGCCGCGACCAACCCGTCTTGCTGGTGTCCCACGCAGCAACACCCTGGCCGCTCACCTTTACGTCATGCACATACCAGCCGCGACCGCTGACATCAAAATCAGACCCGTAGGAAACCGCCCGGTAGACGAATCGTACGTAATGCGTATCAGCCGGCAACGCGTAGGTTTCCCTTTGCCAGCCTTCGCTGGATCCACTCAACTGGCCCAACGTTTCCCAACGTTTGCCATCCGGCGACGCTTCGATGATTCCGCGATCATCACTCGGCTCGGTCCGATACCAGGTCTGGAAGGACAACGTGCTTTTGTCCGCGACATCGACGCTGGCGGTCAGCTTTCGGTTCAAGAAATTGCCATACCCGGAGAACCAGGCGTCACCGCCACCCGGGATGGCAACCGGAATGGCAGCGGCCACATCCGTATTGACCTGCCGTATCGCGGTGACGACCGACGCACCGACGCGGGTCGGATGCACGCGATTCGTCAACAGAATCGCCACGACGTCATTGGGTTGGTCGATCGTGATCATGGTCCCGGTATAGCCCTCATGGCCGATCGTATGCGGGCCCGTCAACGCACCCATGAGATATCCCCGATTGATGGACCAGCCTAGTCCGGTCGCGTCTCCGGGAAACTTCGCGTCCCAGTCCGTCTCGATCAACTTGATGGCGTGTTTCGACAGGATCTGTTTGCCGTCGTAGGTCCCATCATTCAGCATCATCTGGCCGAAAACTGCCAGATCGTGCGCATCGCTGAACAAACCCGCATGGCCTGCCACGCCGCTGAGGGCCCAGGCATTGCCGTCTTCCACCTGTCCCCACAAAAGGCCCCGGTCGTTCCACGGCTGGTATTCACTCGCTGCAATGCGCGACTGGAGGCTTGCCGGCGGGTTGTACATGGTGCTGCTCATGTTCAACGGAGCGGCAATGTGCTGATGGACGAACTCGTCTTCGCGCTCGCCGCTGATTTTCTCGATCAATGCGCCCAAGGTGATGAAGTTGCTGTCGCTGTAGACGTAATGTGTTTTGGGCGGGTATTCGAGCGGCAGCTGCAGCACGTAGTCGATCCTGTCCTGGCGCCCTCCCGCTATGTCGAAAAGCGGTGTCAACGGGTCCGGCCCGAGGCCGGACGTGTGGGTCAGCAGTTCGCGAACAGTGATGGCACTTTTGCCATTGACGGCAAATTTTGGCAGGTATTTCGCGACTGGCGCGTCGAGATCAATCTTTCCTTCGTCCCACAATTGCATGACTGCAGTCGCAGTGAACAACTTGGTGACCGAGGCCATGTCGAAGATGGTGTTTTTGTCCATCGGTACCGGACGCACCATCTCGTCAAAGTTTGCGTTGGTATAACGCGCCGCGTACCCGTAGGCTTTCCACTTGGCAATGACGCCGCGTCGCGCTACCAGGACCACGGCTCCTGGAGCCACTCGCCTGGCCAGGATCTGGCTGATCGACTCATCCATGTGTTGCAGCTGTGCATCGATCAAGCCAGCCGCCTGCGGCGATCCGGAATGCAGAACGGCTGCGCAGGGACACCCCGGATGGTTCCATGGATACGGATTCGGAGCGGCGGTAGTGACCTGGCTGGCCAGTGCGGTCGCCAAGGGTGCTATCGCGAGAGCGAAGGCGAGCAGCCATTTGCTTGTGCCTCCGATGACGCCTCGACCAGCAGTCTTCTCATGTCTCCACGGCAGCCAGAGCCGATTCACCCGGTATGAATTCGATCCACCGGGCGCGGGACCTGGGCGTGAAAAAGCTCCGAGATGCAAAGGAGGCAGCAAGTAGTGCCCTCTCTCCCCAGAGAAGGACGAGCGGCGCGCGGTGGATCTCGTCAACATGTCGGTTTGCCTGATTTCTCGAGAAACAGCTTCCGTGAATATTTGCTTCTTCGTGGACGCTTGGCGCGACGCAGACTTTGGAAGCTTGTCAGTACACATGTCGCTTGCCGTTCGCCGTCTGGCCCTTCAGCTGCCGCACCTCTCGGGACCAGCTTCGGTAGGGTCGACAGGTTGAGCATGGCCATCGCTGGCGCCAGAACCAGCCACCATCACTGAACGACGCCGCGATCCAGTGTCGTCTCGCAGACGATCCTTCCCTCGGGTAGTGGCGTGTTCCGGTTCAGCACGGGCGCACCTCTGACGCTGCCGAGCATAGTCACAAGCAAACGCGAGCCGCCAATGAAAAAACTGGCGCTTGGCATAACTGATGGTTGTGGATGCCGTCTCCTGGAACCGGCGGGCGACCCGTCTTGACTGTCGTTGCTTACTTTTCCGACATGCCTCGCTTGGAAGCCAAGATGCTCACAACCCCCAGTTATGCCAAGTGCCCACCTTTTCATTGGCGGCCCAAGCCTGCTGGTGATTATGCTCTGACGGGTGTTTTGGCCGGTAGATGGCTACCTGGGAGAGTAAATACAGTATGTCCGACCGTGCCGATGCGCTCCCATCTTCTCACTGGGGTCCGCCATATCTGCTTTACCTGGGTAGCGCAGCTGACGACCTGGCTGTCAAAACCGCGAGGGGGTTGGCCTATTGGCGCCCCGACTGGTGCGTGGGTCAATATCGGCGCCACGGGTGCCGATTGACGCTGGGCCTTCGCGACATGGACATGGTCCATGCCAAACGTGAAGGCGCAGACACCATGGTGATTGGCGTCGCCAACGCCGGCGGTTCGATGTCGCCGGAGATCGTTGCTGATGCGATGGCGGCGCTTGATGCCGGCCTCAATGTGGTGGGTGGGCTGCATCAGAAACTGCGCGAGAATCCAGCCATCGTTGCTGCTGCCCAACGCAATGGCCGCGTATTGTTTGATGCCCGCGACCCGCTGCCGGACATTCCGGTCGGCAACGGTCGCCCGCGGGCGGGCGGGCGGCTGCTCACGGTGGGAACGGACTGCTCGGTCGGAAAGATGTACACCGCGCTGGCGATCGAACGCGCCTTGCGTCAGCGCGGCCTGGCGGCGGATTTTCGCGCGACGGGGCAGACGGGCATTTTCATCGCTGGCGGCGGCGTACCCATCGATTCGGTCGTTGCCGATTTCATCTCCGGCGCGATCGAACAAATTTCACCCGCACGCCTTGATGGTGGGTGGGATCTCATTGAGGGCCAGGGTTCGCTGTTCCACCCATCCTACGCCGGGGTGTCGCTCGGCTTGCTGCATGGCGCACAACCCGATGCACTGGTCTTGTGCCACGAACCGACCCGACAGCATATGCGCGGCCTGCCTGATTACCCGCTGCCCGAGCTGAAGCGCTGCCTGGAAGCGAATCTCGCGGCCGCACGGCTGACCAATCCAGCGGTCAAGGCCGTCGGCGTCGCGCTCAATACCTCGGGCTTGTCGAAACCGGATGCCGCCGCAGCTTGCCGGCAGATCAGCGACCTGCTTGAGCTGCCTTGCCAGGATCCGGTCACCACCGGGGTCGATGCCATCGTGGACAACTTGCTCGCATGTTGCGCGAACTGAAAATCGAGCAGCGCAGCTTTCCGCTTCGAGCCCCCTTTGGTATTTCCCGCGGCGTCAAATATGCCGCTGAAGTAGTCACCGTCGAGTTGCACCAGTCCGGCAAGAGCGGACGCGGTGAATCGGTTCCCTACAGCCGTTACGGCGAGTCCGTGGCGTCGGTGATGAATGAAATGGAGGTGCTGCGCCCCCAACTCGTCGCCGGCATGGGACGCGACGCGTTGCAGGCCCAGCTGCCGCCCGGTGCCGCGAGAAATGCGCTGGACGCGGCATTGTGGGATCTCGAATCGAAGCTGAGTGGCGTGCCCGTGTGGGCGCAACTGGCCTGCCCGCAGCCGGCCCCGCTGGTAACCGCCCTGACCATCAGCATGGATACGCCGGCACGCATGGCTGAGGCGACGTCGCGCATCCGGAGCGCTGAACTCATCAAGATCAAAGTCGATGCCGATGACCCGGCTGCCCGGATTGAGGCCGTGCGTCGGGTGGCGCCGCTGGCCCACCTCATCGTCGATCCCAATGAGAGTTGGGACCTTGAGCTGTTGCGTGACATGCAGCCCGTGCTGAGGCAGTCACGCGTCGATCTGCTGGAACAACCACTGCCTGCCGACGCCGACGACGCGTTGCTGGGCTTTGCCAGCAGCATTCCGATCTGCGCCGATGAGTCCTGCCATGTGACGTCGGATCTCCCGCGACTGCGCGGTCGCTACCAGGCAGTCAACATCAAGCTGGACAAGACCGGCGGTCTGACCGAGGCATGGCGCCTGCTGCGCGCTGCGCGCGCGGATGGTTTCGAGATCATGGTGGGCTGCATGGTGTGTTCGTCACTTGGTATCGCCCCGGCGTGGGAAGTCGCGCGTCACGCGGCCTTCGTCGATCTGGACGGCCCCTTCTGGCTGGAGAACGACTACCCAGGCGGCGTGAGCTTGGACGGCGGGCTGCTGCAGCCGCCACCGCCGGGATTCTGGGGCGGATGAAGGCGATGGCGTTCTATCCGGGCGAGTCCGCCATCACCGCGACCCGGAAGTTTTGTGGCGCGTCGATGGAATCAACCTGCAATTCGCGGCCCTTGGCCGTCGAGGTGTTGCTCGACCACGGCCGTTACGTCGAGATCCGACGGCGCCAGACCTTCGAGGAAATGACTGCCGGCGAGCAGCCGGCGAAGAACCGGGAGAGCACATGAAACGCATCGCTGAATTGACCCTGTTGGCATTGGCGCTGGCGGTTTGCGCGACCGCCGTACAGGCCGCGACACCGAAACCAGCGCAGGACGCCGACTACGATCGCCTGGTCAACGCTGCGATCGCGCATTACGACCTGCCTGGTATCGCCGTCGGCGTAATCGACCACGGCAAGGTGGTCTACAAGCGCACCTACGGCAAGCAGCCATCGGGCAAGCCGATCGATGCCGACACGCTGTTCGAACTGGGCTCCACCACCAAGGCCATGACCGTGACGCTGCTCGCGCGTCTGGCCGAACAAGGCAAGTTTCACTGGAATGACCCGGTCACGAAGTATCTGCCGTCGTTCGGCATGAGCGATCCGTGGGTAACCAGGAATATCCAGGTGGGCGACCTGGTGTCACACCACAGCGGCTTCCACTCGTTCGCGGGTGACTTGATGTTGTGGCCCCATCCCAGCCACTTTACGCCGCAAGACGTGGTCAAGGGTGTGCGTTACCTGAAGCCGGTCTACAGTTTTCGGGCTGGCTACTCCTACGACAACGTCTTGTTCGTCGTGGCCGGGCAGGTCGCCGCGGCGGCAGGAGGCGCGCCGTACGCAGAACTCCTGCGCCGCAATGTCTTCGAGCCGCTGGGCATGAGCCGCTGCCAGGTTGGTACGTGGGACCGCGACAAAGTCGGCAACGTTGCGCGCCCACACGTGTTGCGTCATGGCCATTACGTGGCGGTCTCCGCGTCCGGGGCCATCCGCGACGCAACTGTCATGGACGCCGCCGGCGGTGCGAGCTGCAGTTTGAACGACATGATGATCTGGGCGAAGAACTGGCTGGCGCCGACACCGCAGCAACTGGATTGGTTGAGCCCCACGCAACGCCGGAACGAGTGGCTGCCATATACCCCGGTACCCGTCTCGAAACGGCGGCGGGCGTGGGACGACACGCAATTCGTCGCCAACGGCCACGGTTGGTTCCTCTCCGATGCCGATGGCGAGACGGTTGTATGGCACACGGGCGTGCTGGAGGGAATGCGTGCAGCAATCATGCTGCTACCCCACCGGAAGAGCGGTTTCGTGGTCTTGATCAACGGCGGTGCGGATGATGCGCTCACGGTGCTCGATGAGGTTTTGCTGAAACACTTCACCGCGCCGGGCGATGACCGGTCGGTGGCCAGCTATGCCGACGCGCTGGCCCGCGACGAGGCACGCGGCGAGTTGCCTGTGCCCAATACTTCTTCGCGCCAGCCGGCGACGCCGGTGGAGCTGAAGTCACAGCTCGGCGTGTGGCAGGATCCGTGGTTCGGCAAGGTGACGATTTGCTCGCAAGGCGACGCGGTGCGCTTTGCTTCGCAGATGTCCCCCTTGCTGATGGGTAAGGTCATGCGCGTGGGCAAACAGTATCTGGTGCAATGGGCGCACGGTGATCCCGATGCCTGGTTGCTCTTTCCCGCCCAGGCCGGCGGTACCCTGCATATGTCTCTGGTTGATCCCAATGACGACGCGAGCTCCGATTTCAGAGACCTCGGCTTCACCCGCGAGGGCGATTGCCCATGAATCTCCAACGCACGCGAAGCTTTGCCCGGACACGCACGTTGCTGGGGTGCGCACTAGCCATGGTCGTGGCAGCTACGAGCGCACAGGCAGCCGAACCGATGACCGTTGCGCAACGCGACGTTGTGGTCAACGCCCTGATGAGCCGCTACACGGGTGATGCGCCGGGCGCGTCGCTGCTGGTCATCAAGGACGGCAAAGCCGTCATCCGGCGCGGCTATGGCTACGCCAACCTGGAAAAACACATCAAGACCACACCGGCCACCAACTACCGGCTGGCATCGGTGACCAAACAATTCACCGCCGCGTCCATCCTGCTGCTGAACCAGGACGGCAAGCTGCGGCTGACCGATCCGATCCGCAAGTGGCTGCCGGAGTTGCCAGCCAGCGACGCCGCGATCACCATCGAGAACCTGCTCGACCACAGCAGCGGCCTGCTCGATTACGAAAACCTGATTCCGGCCGATACCAAGGGCCAGATCAATGATGCCGACGTATTGCGCATGATCGCCTCCCAACACCGGCTCTACTTCGCACCCGGCAGCGCCCACCGCTACAACAACGGCGGTTACGTGTTGCTGGGCCTGATCGTCGAGCGTGCCTCGGGCATGGACCTGGCCGACTTCATGAGCACGCGCATCTTCAAGCCATTGGGCATGACCCACACGCTGATGTACGAGCACCACCGCGGTCCGCAGGTGACCCATCGCGCCTACGGTTACAGTCGTGTCGGCGGCACGTGGAAGCTGACCGACCAGGACACCACCAGCGCCACGCGCGGCGACGGCGGCATCTACACGTCCATCGACGACATGGCCAAATGGGATGCGGCCCTGTACGACAACCGGTTGCTGAGCGACGCATCGCGGCAGCTGGCCTTCACCGCGCACGAGCCCACCGACGATCCCGACTTCAGCTACGGCTACGGCTGGCGCATCGGCGCCGACAGTCTGTGGCATTCGGGCGAGAGCATGGGCTTTCGCAACGTCATCGTGCGCTGGCCCAAACAGCACGTCGCCGTGGTCATCCTGACCAATCGCAACCATGGCAGGCCGTATCCCCTCGCTGTAACTATCGGCCATTTGTACTTGCTGCAAAATGCCAGCGACCTGTCCACTGCCGGCACAGCGACTGACTACCATCTCCAGCAGAACTAGTGAGACTAGACAGGTATGCTGACCAGCGAGTCGGCTGGCCGCATCCGGCCATTAGCTGTCGGTCGGCTGCTGCAGCCGCTCGCCGTAAAGCTGCCGTTCGCGACTGGCCAAAAAGAAATGCATCCAAGTGAAAAAGCTTGGCCACGAACATGCAGGGACACCGCTGGAATCTGGGTTCAACTATCTCGTACAGCCCTAATCATCCGGCGGTTTATGCGTTGGAAGAATTGCCGGCGAAGCCATCGCCCGCGGCAAGGTTCGAGGCCACTGGCAGAGCGACGTGCTGGTTGGCTGGGCCATCGGGACTGCCACCGGCATCTGGGCGTCTCATGAACACTCGCCGCTGATCCTGAGCTGGCTACCGGACGGCTTCGAGGTCGGTTTCGTGCATCACTTCAAACCGTGAGCATCGAAGAACCTCGGCGGCCGCTTCTGTCGCGCCGGTAGTCGCGCAGCCAGCAGTCCACGTAACCGGATCAGGAACCCGCAGCTGCAGGTGCTGGCTGCACTTCGCGTCCCGCGTGCGCTGGCTGAGCCGTGGAACTGGCGGGCGCCGGTGCACCGCCGTCATTGATACCGTGCGCTTTTTCGTACGCATGCTGCTGTTCGAGCAACTGGTCGATGTCCTCGCTGTTCTGCGCGCCTGGGCTGGTACCTTGCAGTTCCTCCATTGCCGACAGCGGTGGGTTGCCATAATAGATTTCGTACAAGCGGTGCTGGCGGTAGGCGTCGCGCAGGAAGGCGTACGGGTCGTACGCCGAGGCGAGTGACTTGTCGAAGGGGAGCACATTGGCCCGCAGGGTGATGAGATACACCGCCGAGGGCAGATATTGCGCGTGCCATGCAAATGAATAGTCGCGTGCGTACCAGCCCAACGGGTCGAAGTAGCTGTCCACCGGCAATGCCCAGACGTCGCGTGCGGTGGTGGGGCCGATGAACGGCAACACCAGATACGGTCCCTCCGGCACGCCCCAGTGGGCCAGCGTCACCCCGAAATCGGTAGGGTTCGCCGGAAACCGCATGGCGCTGGCGGGGTCGAAAAAGCCGAGAAAACCGACTGTCGTGTTGACCACGAATCGATCGGTGGTTTCTAGTGCGGGCCCGGGACGGTATTGCAGCACATCGTTGATGATCGTGACGGGCGCGCGCAGGTTGGAGAAGAAATCGCTGATCAGCACTCGTTCCTTCGGGCCGGTGATCTTGACGTAAGCCTCGGCCGCCGGTCGAATCGCCACCTTGTCAGCCACCTGGTTGAAGGCGAACATCTTGCGATTGAACTTCTGCAGTGGGTCGTCGGTGCGCGGTGGCGCAACCGCGCAGGCAGCCAGGAAAGCCGCTAGGCCGGCAATGATCACGCTCTGCACAATGGGGGAATGGTGGGCGCGTCGCATGGGCATGGAAATGGGCCGGTCGGGTTGGAGCGAGACGTACGATATTAAGCGTGCATACGTAAAATTCGGCCGCGCCCAGCAAGTAGATCCGTTCGTCAACATGATGCGTGTCCCAGCGGCGCGCCAACGGGCAACGCAGGTTGCAAGCTCGACACGGTCAGTGACCTTTCGCGTGCTTTCACCACTGAGTCAAGCGGTGGCGAAGCCGCACAGGCAGCAATTGATCGAACGTTCCTTTGGTGATCTCTACTCGTCGCCTGCGGTCCTGTTCTCAGGTCGCTCGTTGAGCGATTCAGACATCTGTTGGAGTGAACTTGACTCCGTCGTGACTTCTGGCTCCTTTGTATGGGCACGGAAAATCCAGTGTCGTGCCACCAGGAACCCCGCGACGGCGGTCAAAGCATCCACCAGCGGTTTGATCAGCCAGGCAAGATGAAGCCCACCGATCGCCTCAAGTGCCCACACGGCTAAAGTGTTTGTCAGGGTGAGCGGAATCCAGACTGTCACGAAACGGGCGAGGTGGGCCGCCCTGAGTCGTGACTTGAAGGTGACCGTGCCGTTCGCCGTGAACCCGAGCACGGCGGCGCAGATTCTCGCGATCACGTTGGCCGGAGCCACCGGCATGCCCGAGGCCGTCAGCAAGACAAAGCACAACCAGTCAACGATGAGTTGGGCGATCCCGACGACAAAGTAGAAAGCGAGCTGCCTCCCGATCCCGTGGCGCTTCAGCCGGCTGACAATGAAACCCCGCAACGAATGCATCGGCGACAGGCGACCGTCAGCTGGCATGGGATCGGTACACCCTGCGAATGACATACGGAGGGCGTGACTTCGATTCGATATAGGTTCGCCCGACGTACTCCCCGACGATGCCAAGGCCGAGCAACTGGATGCCCGATAGAAACGTTATGAGGGATATCACCGAAGCGAAACCGGGCAGGTCGATCCCGTAGACCAGGGTTCGCGTGACGATGAATGCTCCATAGAGGATCGCCGCGACTGCCACGCTGCCGCCAACATAGGTCACCAGGCGGAGCGGTGCCGTCGAGAACGAGGTGACACCCTCCATGGCAAGACTCATCAGCTGGAAGCCGTTGAACTTGGTCTGTCCTGCCGCACGAGCGGGGCGCGCGTATTCCATTTCCTCGGTACGAAACCCGGCCCAGGCGAACAGACCCTTCATGAAGCGCCGGTTCTCGGGAAGGTTGTTGATGGTGTCCACCACCGCACGGTCCATCAGCCGAAAGTCGCCGACATTTTCCGGGAGATGAACATCGGAGATCATGTTGAATGTGCGGTAGAACAGCATGGCCGAGACCCGCTTTCCCCACGAGTCGGAACTTCGGTTCGAACGCTTTGCCACCACCACTTCGGCCCCGCTTTCCCAGCGGGCGATCATCTCGAGCAGCAGTTCCGGCGGGTCTTGCAAGTCAGCGTCAAGTGGAATCACGGCACCGCCCGAGGCAGCACGCAAGCCGGCGCTGAGCGCGGCCTCCTTGCCGAAGTGGCGTGACAAATCCACGACGACGATGCGGAACGCCGTTGGCCGATAGCTGGTGGCTTCCCGCAGGGTATGGTCCTCGCTGCCGTCGTTGACCAAGACCAGTTCCCATTCGTGGGGCGTGCCGGCGAAAGTCTGCTCCAGCCGCTTGAACGTGATGCCGAGGGTGTCCTCCTCGTTATACGCGGGCATCACCACGGAGATCAGCGATGGCCTTGCGGAGATCCCGGCGCCAGTCAAAGTCTGGTCCCCCGGACGGCGTGGCGTGCTGTTCGCGCCGATTGTCCGGCGCTGACGTCGAGTTGGGCAGGACGCGCAGAGGCCTGGATCGCCGCTTCACCGGTATCGCTGGCGCGCGCGTCGATCAAAAATGAAGGGCGCGGCGAACTCACGCCACGGCGGCTCAGAAGCCACGGGCGAGAATCGCGGATGATGAAATGACCGATGGCGAGCATGCGGCACGGGCAAGAGAGAAGATTCGACCGCAACACCAAGCGAGATTCGCGCCAACCATTCAAGTCATTGAATCGATGACTTTTGCCCGCCTGGCCGAGGGCATTTGTGGCCTCCATTCTTTGCAGTATGCAAAGTTTGTCTGCAAGGAATGTCGGATGCGGAACCGCCCGAGACCTTGCCAAGGGCTGGACAACCTATCGCCAGGAAAACCCACTTCGCGCGTCGATGGCCTGTGTTCACGGCTGCCCTTCCGGCCTGTTTTCAGCCCCATTCCCATCGGCACATTTTGGCGACTGGCCTGGGCCCGACAACCGAACCACCACGGTGTCGCCGACGACGTAGAGCTGGTAGTGGGCGGTGATCACATCAGCCGGCATCAGGCAGGCACGCGCCCGCAAGGACGACACCAGTGACTGCGCAGGTACATCGTCGTGTGCCTGCAGATTGTTTACATCCGAGATGTAGAACGCAAGAAAGTCAGGGGTCTGAACACTATGGGCAGAGGTGAGATATGTGGGCACCAGGGCGCGCACCAGTGGTAGCTGCTCGATCACGTGTGCGGTGACCGGGGAGTAACCCGCCGTTCCGTCCAGCAAAAAGGCATGAACCCCGCGGCTCACCCTCAGCTGGGCAAGGTCGTCGGCCAGGCTGCTGGCTATACGGTCTTCGTAGTTTTTCTGGGCCAGGGCAGCGTTGCCGTAGGCGCTGGCCAGTATGCACATCCCCAAGGCCAACATGCACGCGGCCGCGACCGCCCATTTGGGTGAAACGTGCCATTGACGCAATGCCGCCTGCATCACGACCAGAGCTCCGGCCAGCACGGCGCCAAGCCCCATCAGTACGCGTGGCCCGATCTCGGGCTGGCGCAGCAGCAACATCGGGCCGAGCGCGGCGATCAGCGCAGCCAATGGCGTCAGCACGGCCGCGAGGCAAAGCAGTAGCGCCACCGGCGTCCCCGACGTGGGACGGAAGCTGAGCGCATGGCATATGCCGATGACGACTGGGAACAGTGCGAGTACGACCAGCAGCGGGCCGAAGTACATCCACCAGTGCCCGTTGAAACTGCTCCCGACGTAGTCGTAGAAATCGACGAAATGGGTCAACGGCAGCGGCAACTCACGCCACCCGTGAATTCTCTCCGAAGAGTGTTTCACCCAGCCACTGATGTGTGTGCCGACGAGCAGGTAGTAAAGCAGCATGGCAGTACCGACCTGCATGAAACGCCCGATGAGTCTCTTTGCCAGCAGGGATGGAGGCACCCGCTGCAGCTGCATGGTCACCCATTCGACCAGCACGAACACGAGGTAGGCATTGAGCGCCGGTTGATAGAAACAAAGACTCCCGAAAAGGGCCAGCACACCCAGCCACCATGCGCGACGGCCATCGCGCAGCTGAAGTATCGGAAGGACCGCGAGGAGCATGGCCAGGCTCATGCTCAGGGCGTCGAACTTGAAGGAAAGGTTCTCCAGATAAAACGGCTGTGCTCCCAGGGGAAATGCGGCGAGCGCCGCCATCCACGACGGGCCGATCGAGTATCGGCGCGCCAGCAGAACTCCCGCCCAGGCCAGTATCGCGACCGCGCCAATCTGGGGCAGCGGCGAAATGTCGACCATCGCATGGTCGTAGCACTGCAGCATGCGCATGAGCAGGGTGGTCAGCGGCCGCCCGTTGGAATCCCAGCCGGCACGACCGATCAGGGCCCGTTTCAGGTCGTCGTTGTAGTAACGATCCGCACGCAACAGGGGGTAGAGGATCAGCGAATACAAGAGCAGCAGGATGCCAAACACGTCGCGCGCGCTGTGTCGTACCTCGGCATTCCCGGATTGTTCTCGAGACAATGGCAAATCCACCCAAAAAGTTCTCGGATCGATGGTTGGCAGTTGAATGTAGCGACGCCAGCCGCATGTGTGGCCCGCTACGCCGCCATCAGGGTTGTCGTGCCACGACCAGGTTGAAATCGCATTCAGAGGCCGTAGCGCTTGACCTTGTACCAGAGCGCCCGTTCACTGACGTCAAGCAGGCGCGCGGCACCGGCCTTGTTGTTGTCGCTGCGCTGCAAGGCGGCCTCGATCAGCTGGCGTTCCAGTGACTCGACATGGGTCTTCAGCGATAGAGAGGTGCCGACATCGGACAACGGTTCCGGCGGGGATGCCGGCTTGACCCTGTCAGCCACAGTTGCAATCTCGGCGGGCAGGTGTTCGGGCAGGATCTCCTCGTCGCGACACAGGACGACGGCGCGCTCCATCAGGTTCTCCAGTTCGCGCACGTTGCCTGGCCAGGCATAGCGTTCCAACTGTTTCATTGCCGACGCAGCAAGTCGCGGTGTGCGGCGCCCCAGCTCAAGCGCATGCTGGTGAAGGAAATGCTCGGCAAGCAGCGGAATGTCGCCCAGCCGATCGCGCAACAAGGGCACTTCGACCCGCACCACGTTGAGGCGGAAGTAGAGATCGCGGCGCAATTGGCCGGCATCGATGGCTGCTTGTGGGTCACGGTTGGTAGCCGCTATCACCCGCAGATCGACGGCAATGGATGCATTTGCACCGAGCCGCTCGACAATGCCTTCCTGCAGCACACGCAGCAGCTTGGCCTGCAGCGCCAGCGGCATCTCGGCAACTTCGTCGAGGAAGATCGTGCCGCCGCTGGACAACTCGCACTTGCCGATACGTTCGCTGAGCGCCCCTGTGAAGGCGCCTTTGGTGTGACCAAACAGTTCGCTCTCCAGCAATTCTGCCGGAATCGCGGCGCAGTTGATCGGTACGAACAGGCCCTTCCGTCCAGATGCGCGATGGAGCGCGCGCGCCACCAGCTCCTTGCCGGTGCCGGTTTCACCGACGACGAAGACACTGCTGCGCGAGGGTGCAATCTGCCGGATCAGTTCATACAGAGCCTGCATGGGCTGGCTGATGCCGATGAATTCATCCCAGCCCCTGGATAATTCGTCCTTGAGGAACTGGTTCTCACGCTGCGCGGTTTGCATTGCCAGCACCCTGCGCACCGCCAGCTCGACGGTTTCCATCTCGAACGGTCGAAGGATGTAGTCGACCGCCCCGAGCTTCATCGCCGTCACCGCGGTCTCGATCGTGCCATAGGCCGTGAGCACGATTACGGGCACCTCGACCTTGCGATCGCGCAGGGCGTTGAGCAACCCGATGCCATCCATGCGCGGCATACGCAAATCGGTCAGCACCAGGTCGAAGACACCGCGCTCGATCGCGCCTAGTGCCTCCACGCCATCGGCGGCCTGCTCCACGTGATGGCCCATGTTTCTCAGCGCCAGCTCGAGGATGCGCCGCATCTTGGCTTCGTTGTCGACCACGAGGATCCGCTTCACGCTCATCTTTACTTGCCTATGGTGTCTTGAATCGAAGGTTGAAAGCGGCACCCCCCCAAGCGCTCTCGCCGATGTTGATCTCACCACCGTGCACCTGCACGATCTGCTGCACAATGGTGAGGCCAAGACCAATCCCTCCTTCCCGCCTGCTGAAGAAAGGATCGAAAACCCGCGACCTCATCGACTCAGGCACACCTGGGCCATCGTCCACTACGCTGATCCACATGGCATCGGCATCACGATACGTACTCACGGCGACCCGGCCTCCCGCACTGACGAAAGACAACGCGTTAAGGATCAGGTTCAGGAACACCTGCATCATCTGCTCCCGGTCGCAATCAAGCACCATGTCCACCGCGGAGGTTTCCCGGGTCAGGGCAATCCCGGCATTTTCAGCGCGAGAGGCAAGCAGGCCCAGCACGCCGTCGATGATCGCATGCAGATCGTGCGGCCTGAAGTCGGGCGGCTGAGGGCGGGCACACTCCAGCAGCATCGTCACCAACCGGCTCAACCGCTCGGTCTCGCTGATGATGAAGCCGATCAGCTCGCGTTCCCTTTCGCCCAAGTTAGGTTGCCGCTCCAGCAGCTGCGCCGAGCTGCGCACGATGCCCATCGGCGTACGCACCTCGTGCGCCATGATGGCGGCCATCTCACCGACGACGGCCAGCTTGCCGGCGCGCACGATCTGCTCGCGGGATCGCTCCAGCGCTCCGATCATCTCGACGTAGGCATGATGCAGCTCCTCCACCTCCGAGATGGTGGTCTCCGGCACGGCCGGCAGTTGCGCTGCTCCCTGGCGGAATTGCCGGGTGAATTCGGTGAGCACGACGATAGGGCGCGATATCCGGCTGGCTACCCGCGATGAAATCCAGATGCCGCTCAGCAGGGTCAGCAGCAGCACCGCGAGCATCGCCCACAGCAGGCGCCAGATCGGTGCGAACGAGACTGCGGTGGGTTCCACCATCAGGATGTGCCAACCCAGCCCGCGGAACTGCTGGTATCCGCTGGAGGTGGCCGCGCCGACCAGGAGCTGACCCAGACCAAGCGCACGGTCCTGGTGGATATAGGAAACCGCGCCCTGTGCCGGCAGCGACCAGTTCCGCAGGCGAAGCTGCCGTTTCTCCGGTCTGTCGCGCAGGGAACGCGAGGTGGCGATGATCTGGCCATCGTGATCAAGCAGCAACAGGCTGCGGTTGCCCTTGTCGACGGCACTGTCAAGCAGGGCACGGATAGTGTCCCAGTCCACCAGCACGTAGAGGTAGCCGATCGTCCCCCTGCCGAACGCATTGGCAATTGGCGTACGCAGCATGGCGACCTGCGCCCGGCTTCCCAGAACAGGCGCGATTGAAACATCCCCCAGTTGTGCGCCGGGGATCGGCATCCAGGCGGACGCAGCGGGCACCTGCTGACCGATCAGGGCAGGGTCGCTGGCGGCAACGATGCGCCCGCCGTCATCGGTGCAAAGCAGCGAGCGATATACCGTGCCCTTGCCTGCGCGGAGGTTGGACAGGAAATGCGAAAGACGCTTGTCGACGTCGTTGATGCGAATGTCCTGCATTACCTCCAGATCGCGCCAGACCAGCATGTTCTCCACGTGCGAGAACATGAAAATATCGACGCGCTGCATCACGGTGCTGGCGCCAAACTCGAGGTTGCTGGCAATCTCGGCCTGCAGCGCACGGCGAAATTCGTAGAACGACAGCGCACCGACGACGGTCACCGTGCCGAGAAGCATCCAGACCAGCAGGCGCAACAGGGCGGATCGGGTGGTCACGACACGCGCCCTTCACCCGTGATGGACAAGCACTTGCTCATGGGATACCGAGAGGAGCCGAAAGACTGCTGGCCATGGTGCATGGTGGCCGGCCATGGTTATCAGTGTGGCCGACGTGAGGCGCCGACGGCAAGCAACGCGGGGTGCCGCTTTGCTGCCGGCGACGCAATGCCGCAGAATCCGCCGTGTCGACAACCTGCCCACGTCAAGCGAATGAAGGGATTTCATCCTGGTCGCGCCGACGGGCAGGTTTTGTTCCGGCTGGCTCCGAAGTGATCCACGTTTCATCCACCCGATGCACCGAGAACGCCCATGGGCACGCACAACGAGCTGACGATGCGATGCCGGTTCCTGGCGTCCCTGATCATTCTGGCCAGCGGGCTTGGGTGCGGCAGCGTGGCCCGTGCCACCGATGACGGCAGTTGGCAGCCAGCACCGTATACGCTCGGGCAGGGACTCTATTTCCCGCAACAGAGGTTGCGCATCGGCGGTTACGCCACCCTCCAGTACTACAATGTGGGGGGGCTTCCCGCCACGCTGCGCTTTCGCGATACCAGCCTGTTCATCACCAAGGATGTCGGCATCCGTTGGCAGCTCTTCTCCGAAGTGGATGTCGGCAACAGCCTCAGCCTGACGGGCCACTCCAGCGGGGAAGACTCCGAGCTGGATATCGAACGCTTGTACCTCGACTACCACGCCGACCAGGCCATCACGGTCCGGTTCGGAAAATTCCTTACGCCGATGGGGCAGTGGAACCTGATCCATGCCGATCCGCTGACCTGGACCGTCTCCCGGCCGCTCTCGACATCGGCAGCCTTTGCGCGCCATGCCAGCGGCGTCATGGCATTTGGCACGCTGCCCTTGCACGGTCACGACCTCGACTACTGGGTCTTTGCCGATGACAGCAAGAACCTCGGTATCGGCCCGGAGCAGGATAAGGCCTTCAGCTCGTTCGGCGCGAACGGCTCCATCCGCAACAATTTTCGCCAGGCCTTTGGTGGCCAATTGCTCTACCACATGCTGGATGACCGCCTCAGCCTGGGCATCTCCTACCTCGACTACACCTTGCAGTCGCCACATCAGAGATTCCAACTGGTCGGCATGGACTTCAGTTGGACGGCGCGCTACGTCAACCTTACCGGCGAAGCGATCCATCGCACGAGTCCCAATGCAGGCGCGCCGACGCAGCAGGGCAGCTTCCTGCAGGCGGCGGTACCGCTGTGGCGCCAGCTCTACCTGGTCGGGCGATACGAGCGCTATCAGACTTCCGTGTCGGGCAGGGTCACGACCTTGCGCACCATCGGCCTCAACTATCGCCCCGTGCGGGGAATCGTGCTGAAGATCGAGCATAGCGAGGGCAATCGCGATGCGGAGCCTGCGCCTGCGGGCTGGCTGGCATCGGCCGCGGTGCTGTTCTGAGTGATGCTAGGCTCTGGCGCCCACCTCCAATTTTGTGCTCTTGTCGCCTGCGGGCTCCTTTCCGCACAGTTCGGCGTCGCGCGGGCAGGAACATTGAACATCGTGGTAATCACCGCGCCGCAGGCACCCCGGCTTTCGTTTGATCGCTACACGCTGCGGAATGTATTTCTCAAGAAGATCTTTGTCGATAAGGACGGCCAACGGCTCATTCCCGTCAATTTGCCCGCCGGCTCTCCGCTGCGGCAAGCGTTCGCCCAGGAAGTTACCCACCTGCCAGACACGCAACAGGACGACTACTGGAATCGACAGTATTTCCAGGGTGTGAGCCCGCCTTACGTGCTTGCTTCGCAGCAGGCTGTCGTACGCTTCGTGGCCGCTACGCCAGGCGCCATCGGCTACGTGACATCCTGCTACGTGGATTCGAGTGTGAGGGTGGTGTTCGAGTTGACCTTGCCCAGTGGGACCACGGCAGTTGTGTGCCCAGAGCACGCGTCGCCCTGAATTCCCGTATCGAGCAACAATCCGTGCAGACATTTCTTGCACGCTGCAGATTTTGCGTGCCTCGCCCGACCCGACAATTTCATTAAATATGTAGTGAAATCAATCACATGATTTGATGGCATGGATATCGCTTTGGAGGCGCAAGCCCTCTAGCCTCGAGCGAAGTATCCATGCACTTTCCTGCCGAGCGATCCGGCAACGACCTCTGCGTCCTTGAGAGCGTGCAACCGCTGCTTTCGGAGCTGGCCGCATCCATCCACGTCGATGTGGTGGACGCGGGTCATGATCACCGCGTGGAAGCGGAAGGCTTCGTCCACCGCGTGTTTGCCCAGCGCTATCACGCCGACGTGCAGTCGTTCTATCCCACCTTGCTCAGCTTTCGCGATCGTGGACATCCACGTGCGCTGGTTGGCTTTCGGGATGCCCTGGCTGGCCGCCTTTTCGCCGAGCAATACCTCGAGGAAGCGGCCCAGGAATTGATCGGCGAGCGCGTCGGCGAAGCCGTCTCGCGCGAAGCGCTGGTTGAGGTGGGCAGCCTCGCCCTGGAGAACCCGGGCGACGCACGCTGGGTGATTGCTGCGTCCACCTGTTTCCTGCATGTGCTGGGGTATCGCTGGGTCCTGTTTACCGCGACGCGCACGCTGATCAACAGCTTTCAACGACTGGGACTGCAGCCGCTTGCGTTGGTTTCCGCCCGCCCGCTGCTGCTCGACGACCAGGGTGAGCAGTGGGGGAACTACTACCAGGCGGGGCCTGTGGTCTGCGCCGGCAACATCGCTTCGGGCTATCAGAAACTTCACCGCCACGTAGGGCACGGGCAGCCCATGTTGCGCTCGCTGCTGGCGGAGATGGAGCAACGGGCGGGGCTATTCGCGTACCCGGAATCTGCAGTATGCGGGGCTGAATGATGCGCCTCGTATGGGAATCGATTGCCGCTCATGCGGCCAACCACTCCAGCCAGGCGGCACTCGTTGACGAGCGTGGTGCGCTCACCTACGGCGAACTGCCGGCCACCATCGCGCGTGCCGCGTCGATTTTCACGGCTCAGCGCGTCGCGAGCATGATCGACAACAGCAGTGCATGGGCGGTGGTGGATCTGGCCCTGGCGCGCAACGAGGCGGTCAGCATTCCGATCCCGCAGTTCTTCACCGATGGGCAGGCCCACCACCTGATCGACGATGCCGCACCCGACCTGATCATCACCGACCAGCCGCAGCGGATCGCCGTGCTTGCCGGGCACTTGCCCACCGGGTCGGTGCAAGTCGCCGGCCGCGAACTGTTCCTGTTCTCCCGTCCGGCGGCAGCGCAGCATCCGCTGCCAACGGGTACTTGCAAGATCACCTATACCTCGGGCACCACCGGACGACCCCGAGGGGTTTGCCTGTCTGCACAGACCATCAAGGCCGTGACCCTGTCGCTGGCAGAGGCCGTGGATGCCGGTGCGGACGACCGCAGCCTCGCCTTGCTGCCGCTGTCGACCCTGCTGGAAAACATCGGTGGCATCTACGTACCGCTGCTGACCGGCAGTACGGCGGCGTTGCCATCGCTCGCCAGCTGCGGCTTTGCCGGATCGAGCGTGGTGCGGCCCGGGATGCTGGTCGCCGCCCTCCATCAGTACCTGCCCAGCGCCACCATTCTGGTGCCGCAGTTGCTGAAGTTGCTGGTGGAATGTCTTGCCGCCGGAGCAGGCCTGCCCGACTCACTGCGCTTTGTCGCGGTTGGTGGCGCACCGTGCGCGTTGACACTGATCGAGCGTGCGCGCGGGTTCGGTCTGCCGGTGTACGAAGGTTACGGCTTGTCCGAGGCAGGCTCCGTCGTCACTCTGAATCGAGCGGAGGCACAACGCCCGGGCAGCGTTGGCATGCCACTGCCGCATGCCTTCGTGCGCATCGCGGGGGACGGCGAAATCGTTGTCGCCGGACACCTGTTCGGCGGTTACCTGGGCAGCGCGACCACGCCTCCCGTCGAATGGCCCACGGGCGACCTGGGTCATCTTGATGCTGAGGGATACCTGTATGTCACCGGCCGCAAGAAGACCGCGTTCGCTACGGCCTTCGGCAGAAACGTGTCACCGGAATGGGTCGAAGGCGAACTGACCGCAGGACCCGCCGTCATGCAGGCTGCCGTGTTCGGCGAGGGGCGCGCCCGCAACGTGGCCGTACTCGTAGCGCATCCGGCGGCACGCCCCGAACAGATCGCCGCCGCCGTGGCCGCGGCCAATGCTCGATTGCCTGACTACGCCCGCATAGCCGCGTGGCATCTCGCCGACGTGTCGTTTTCGCAGGCCAATCGTCTGGCACGAAGCACCGGGCTGCCTGATCGCGAGGCGATCGCACACCACTTTGCGGGCGCACTGGAACAACTTTATGCAAGCGAAGCAAGCCATGTCGATGTATGAGCGCCTGGTGCACGAGACCGAAACCAGTCGTCAAGCGTTTCTTGCCATCCCGATTATCCAGCGAGCCCTGCGCGGTGACGTGGTGCGCGCGGAATACCTTGCCTTTCTTCATCAGGCATATCACCACGTGCGGCACACCGTACCGCTGATGATGGGCATGGGCTATCACCTCCCCGAGCGCTTGCGCTGGATGCATGCGGTGGTGACGGAATACATCGAGGAGGAGATCGGCCACGAGGAGTGGATTCTCGATGACATCGACGCCAGCGGCGGCGACGCGGGCGCGGCACGGCTGAATCTGCCCCTGCCTGCCACGGAGATGATGGTTGCCTATGCACACGACACCATCCGCCGCGGCAACCCGGTCGGCTTTCTCGGCATGGTGTTCGTGCTGGAGGGCACCAGCGCTGCCCTGGCCACGCTCGCGGCCGACGCGATCCGCCGCACCCTGGATCTGCGGGCAGAGGCACTGCGTTACCTGACCTCGCACGGAACGCTGGACCAGGAACATACCGGCTTCTACGAAGGCGTGGTCAACCGGCTGGACTCAGCCGATGACCAGCACGCAGTGATCCATGCAGCCAACCGGTTCTACGGGCTCTATGGGGCGATCTTCCAGGCGATTGACGCTGCTTGCGGCGAACCGGAGGTAGCGCGATGAAAATCGTCTCCCTGCTGTGTCTCATGACTTGCTCGCTGGTCCTCGCTGTGCTGGCGCCAGCTGCCCGGGCCGATACGCTCGATGCGGCGCTGATCACCCTCGAACACGGCTGGGCCCACGTGACGTACGAGGTCCCGGTATCGGGTCAGGATGATGCCTATACGGCACTGGAGTCCAAAGCTTCCGCAGTGGTCGCACAGTATCCGCAGCGCGCCGAGCCGAAAGTCTGGCAGGCCATCATCCTCAGCACTCATGCCGGTGAGCACGGCGGGATGGGTGCGCTGGGCATGGCCAGAAAGGCGCGTGACCTGCTGCTCGAGGCAGAGAAGATCAATCCCGACGTGATGCACGGCTCGATCTACACGACGCTCGGCAGCCTGTACGACGGGGTGCCCGGATGGCCGATTGGATTTGGCAGCAAGGACAAGGCGCGCGCCATGTTGCAGAAGGCGTTGCAACTCAATCCTGACGGCATCGACCCGAATTATTTCCAGGGCTACTTCCTCTACCGCGGCGGCGACAGGCCGAGCGCGCTGGCGGCGCTGAACAAGGCGTTGGCCGCGCCGCCACGAGCCGATCAGCCACTCGCTGACGCGGGGCGCCGCCGACAGATCCTGAAGCTGATCCAGACGATCGACTCGACTCATTGATCCACGACAAAGGCCTGGCTGATGGACCTTCGAGGCAAACGAATACTCCTCACCGGCGCCGCCGGTGGCATCGGCCGGGACCTGTGCCAGGAGCTGGCGTGCCGGGGCGCGAGACTTTGTCTGGTCGGTCGCACCGATGCCTCCATCGCGAGCTTGCGGCATCTGGTGGAAGAGAAGGGCCTGGATGCCGTGGTGGTGCAGGCGGATATCACCCAGGCACGCGACCGCGAGTCTGCGATCCGGCGAACGCAGTTGACGTATGCCGGCCTCGACGTCCTGATCAACCTGGCAGGCCTGATGGACTTTCAGATGTTCAGCGCATCCGACCCCGCCATGATCCAGCAGATGCTGCAGATCAACCTGCAGGCACCGATGCAGCTGACCCGTGAAGTCCTCCCGGCGATGCTTGCCCAGGGCAGTGGCCGCATCGTCAACATCGGTTCGATGTTTGGCAGCATCGGCTACCCCGGTTTCGCCACTTATTCGGCGACGAAGTTCGCCCTTCGCGGCTTTTCGCAGGCGCTGCGTCGCGAACTGATGGGCTCCGGCATCGGGGTCACCTATGTGTCGCCACGCGGCGTGCGCACGACGTTCAATCCACGCGCGGTGCATGCCATGGCTGCCGAGGGAATGATGCACATGGACGAGCCGGCGTGGGTAGCCACGCACATCGCCGACGCCATCGAAAAAGAAAAGGACGAGGCCTACCTGGGGTTTCCGGAGAGCTTCTTCGCCCGGCTCAACGGTCTGTGGCCACGCCTGGTCGATCACTCGCTGAAAAAGGTGGTCCCCGCGATCAGCCGGCATGCGGGTGGCCTGCCGTGAGTCGCGGATGCCGCGCGAACCGTTCCCGCTTGATCTCCGACGGGGTCATGAATTCTCTTGTCTGGAACGCCCATTGAACGCCGCTGATGTCAGCCCGTGGCAGCCACCGATGCCACTAAAAGGTATCTACCGAATCCTGGTCTGCCGACCGAATCACCGGCTGGGCAATACGCTGCTGCTGACACCGCTCATCGCCGAACTGGAACACCGCTTCAAGGGCGCGGAAATCGACATCTTGTCCGAAGGACAGATTGCCGCAGAAGTCTTTTCCACGTTCTTCAGTGTGAAAAACATCTACTGTCTGCCGCGACGTGGCTTCAAGCATCCATGGGCCTTCCTGTCATCGTTGCTTCGCGTCCGCAAGACTCGCTATGACCTGATCATCGACCCCTGTCTCGGCTCGAATTTCAGCCGCGCGATGACGAAGTTTCTCCATGGCCGCTACAAGCTCGGCTTTGACGGCCGTGTCGGTGGGTCGGGACTGACTCATGCCGTACCCCGCTCGGTGGCCATGCGACACATGGCCAAACGGGCGATCAACCTCGTGCGCTGGATCAACCAGTGCACCGACGGCGATGGCGCTCGGTTCCCTTCGCTGGACATCCGCCTGACCGCGAACGAGCGCGAACAAGGGAGGCGGCTGCTGGCCGGGATCCTGTCGGACGCCGCTCGGCCAGTCACTCGTCCGCTGGTGGGCATTTTTGCGAATGCGACCGGTGCCAAGCGGTATCCGCAGGACTGGTGGCGTGAGTTCATCGCCGCCCTGGTGCAAAGGCTTCCGTACGCCAGCATCGTCGAGTTCGTGCCCATGCATGGCCATTCCATGCTGGATTCCGTATGGCCGGCTTACTACTCGTCCGACATCCGGCGCATGGGATCTGTGATGGCGGCGGCGGATCTGATGGTCAGCGCCGATTGTGGCGTGATGCACCTGGCAGTTGCCTCCGGCGTACCCACGGTGGGCCTGTTCTCGGTCACCGATTCTGCCGTGTACGAGCCGTACGGCCATGACAGCCGGGCTCTCCAGACGGGCGGCCTTTCGGCGCGAGATTGTGCCGAAAGGATTGTCGACGCCTACGCCGAGGTGCTGGCCCGGTCATCAGTTTTGGACCCAATCGACGCAGCTGACCAAGACCCGGCTCGATCCCGAGCTGCCATTTCCGTGCAGAAGCAAACCCTTTGTGCACCGGTAGTGCTTTCCGTGCATCCGAGCTAGCGCGTGGTGATCCAGGTCCGGAGAAGTGCATCCATCGAAGCAAGGTCTGATGCCGAGCTACCTCATTCGTTGGTCTTTATCTCTGAAAGACACTTGAGTCAGCGTAGCAAGTGGTTCCGGCCGTGGCTTGAGGGCAATCGGCTCGTGGTGAGGGATGGCGCCCGTATCGCAGCTCATCCACCCTTCCACGCGCTTTCAGGGTAAAGCATGAAAAGCACGCCTTTGAACGTTGAACCACTTTCTGCCAGATCCGCCTGGCTGCCGGCCCCGATCGGATCCGTGCTGCTGGGCATCCTGTGGCTGCTTGCCTGGGGCATGGGCCTGCGCCGCTCGCTCGGCGAGCCGGATGAGGGGCGCTATGCCGAGATAGCAAGGGAAATGCTGGTCAGCCATGACTGGGTCACGCCGCGTCTGGACGGATTCCTGTTCTTCGACAAACCCCCGTTGCACTACTGGGCCAGTGCCACCGCTTACCTGGCGTTTGGCGTTCATCCCTGGAGCGCACGCTTGTGGTGCGCACTGACTGGCCTGCTGGCCATGCTCGCCGTGGGGTGGGCCGGCAGGCGTCTGTTCGGCCGCGAGGTCGGTGGTTACGCGATGGCAATACTTGGCAGCTCGCTACTGTTCGCCATGGCCGCCCATATCGACACCCTGGACGTCGCTGTTACCGCTTTTCTTGGCATGGGCATGGCCTTTTTCCTGGTGGCTCAGTTCGATCCCTCCACAGCACATCAGCGCGCGTGGCTGAATGTCGGTATGTGGGCCTCACTCGCCCTGGCGATCTTGTCCAAGGGACTGGTCGGCGTTGTGCTGCCTGGACTGGCGCTGGTCGCGTTCATGCTCTGGCAGCGTGACATCCGGATAGCTTGGCGCACTTCGCCCGGGATCGGACTGCTCGTCATCGCACTGATCGCAGCCCCTTGGTTCGTCATGATCTGCCGGCTGCATCCGAAGTTCTTCGACTATTTTTTCGTCCGTGAACATTTCACACGTTTCCTGACTGCAGACGACGGGCGTACCAAGCCCCTGGGATTCTTCATTCCTGTCGTTGTGCTGGGACTGTTTCCCTGGACGCTGATGTTGCCGTGGCGACGATCGGACTGGAAGGTGCTGGATGTTCGCGAACCCGCCCGGCGCTTCCTGCTCGTCTGGGTGGGTGTGACTTTCCTGTTCTTTTCCGCCTCGCACTCGAAGCTCACTTTCTACGTGCTGCCCCTGTTTCCCGCCGCCGCCATGCTGCTGGCGTGGCTGGTCGCGCGCATGTCCGTCAAAACCATGGTGCAGCGCTTGTGGTGGCTGGCTACCCTCGCCGGTTGCGCTGCGGCGATCGCAGTCATTGGCATGCTGACAGTACGCAACATCAACGAGGAGGCGATCCAGGGCGCGCTGCGTGGTGGGGCCGAGGGGCTGGCGATCGTCGCGCTGGCCGCGATGGTGGGAAGTTGGGCGGCACAGCGGGGACGACGTCCTATGGCCATCCACCTGCTGGCGCTGAGCTCCCTGCTCGCCTGGCAGCTGGTACTCATCTCGTCACAGCCTTATGTCGACCTGAAGTCAGCCGCTCCCGTCGCTACGATCGTCAAGGCCGCGATGGGCCCGGACACCGAGATTTTTGTCGTCCAAGCGTACCAGGGAGGGCTTCCGTTCTACGTGGGCAGGCTGGTGACCGTAGTCGCGGAACATCGCGATGACCTGGCGCCTGGACTTGCATCCCGGCCGGCAGGCTATATCGCCGACCTGTCCACGTTCGAAATGCGCTGGAGGGCCAGTCACGATGCGCTGGCGGTGGTCAAGCTGGGCCTGCTGGATCAGTTGCGTCATGACGGACTGCCCTACGAGGAGCTCGATCCTCCGGTGGGAAATCTGGTGGTGATTCGGCGTACACGTCCTATTTCGGTCGCGCCTGTTCCGGCAGTGCAATGAGATTGTTCGAGCGGCCAGTCGGCTTTGCAGCACGCCATTCGTGGTGGCCGGCCATTCCCATCTGGGTGGTGGTTGCCCTGCTGACCATCTTTCAGCACGGGCCGATGCCGATGTACTCCACACGAACACTTTCTGTGGCATGGGAGATGTGGCACCGGCACAGCTTCATGGTGCCCTACCTCAATGGGGCGCCATACAGCGACAAGCCACCATTGCTGTTCTGGTTAATCCAGCTCGGCTGGAGCGTGACGGGAGTGAGCGACACGTGGCCGCGCGTGCTGGAGGTCGGACTGGGTGCAATGGAGCTGTCGCTGGCGATGCTGCTCGGCCGTCGACTTTTTCCTAGCAGTGATGCGGTCGCTAGGGCGACGTCCTGGCTGCTGATGGCCTTCAGCTACGCCTTTCTGTTTGGTTTGCAGACCATGTACGAGGTCCTGCTGGCGAACTGCGTGCTGGTTGCTCTGCTGGCGCTGTTGCCGAGCGTGCGTCGCGAGTCGCCCCGACCGTTCCTCTTCGCCCTGGCGCTGGCGGCGGGGCTGCTGACCAAGGGCCCGGTGATGCTGCTGCACGTGGTGTTTCCATGGTTGCTCGGGCCTTGCTGGAATGGTTGGGCACGCCGACACCGACGGCGCTGGTACGGTGGAGGTTTGCTCGTGTTGCTGGCTGGGGCCGCTGTCCTGCTTGCTTGGGCGCTACCGGCATCCATGCTTGGAGGCGCCGCTTATCGAGAGCAACTGCTCTTTCATCAGACTGCCGGCCGGGTCGTTGACGCATTCGCCCACGCCAAACCGTTCTGGTGGTATCTGCCCGTCCTGTGGGTGCTGATCTTTCCGTTCTCCCTCTGGCCTGGCTTGTGGCTTGCACTGGCCAGGTTGCGCCGGCCATTCGATCCGGGAATGCGATTTCTGGTCTCCTGGCTGGCCCCGGTGCTGCTGGTGTTTTCGCTGATCAGCGGCAAGCAGGCGTACTACCTGCTGCCAGAATTTGCGGGTTTTGCGCTGTTGCTGGCTACCGCGATAGTGCGCCTGGGGGAAACGCACCCAACGCAAATGCAGAACCGCTGGCTGGGGCCGTGGCCGCTGGCTCTGTTCTACAGTGTGATCGGCGTTTCGCTGTTGATGCTTCCCTGGATGTCAGGGCAAGGGGGCTTGGGGCTGGCGGCGCATTGGCAGGAATTGACGGCGCTGTTGCCTTTCCACTTGGCGCTGGGCCTTGTCTACCTGACTCTGGGTGCCTGGTTGCTGATCGCACGAAGCCGTATCAGCACCACAGCGGTGGCGGCCTTGCTGGGTGTCGCTGCCGCCAATGCGATGTTCACGATCACCTTCTGGCCAGCATTTGATCTCCAGCCTGCCGCCGACTTGCTCGCCCGCGCCCAGACACAGGGGCGGCCGGTCGCCAACGTGGAAAAGTACGACGGTCAGTTCCACTTCCTGGGCCGGTTGACGGCACCCATCACCTCGCTGGCGGGCCCACGGGAGGGCCGGATCTGGGCTGCAGCGCATCCCTCGGGGATGCTCGTCATCTACGCCAGCCATCCCGCACCGGGGGATCGACAGTGCGCGCTCTATTTCCATGCATTCCGCGGCGTGTGGATGGGCATCTGGGCATCGCCCGCATTTCTTCACCAAAGCCAGCCGGACCCTGTCGGTGTCCCGGATAGCCCGTGCCTCAGCCGGGAGTAGCCCGCGCCGTCACGGGGAAAAAATCGGCGCATGGGCGAACGCCTGTACAGCGCGGCAATGGCGGCCAGCGAAGGACAAATGGTCGTGCGACTACCTATAGCTTGAACATTTCATCGGCTTTAATGACCTGCATCCCCTTACACGAGGCACCGATGTTACCGCGCGCGGGTAGGCAACATCCGCTGAAGTACGCCATCGTTCCGCAGGAAGTGGTGGTAAAGCGCGGCGGCTGCATGCAATCCGATCAGCACCGCGAGTGTCCACATCATGTAGATGTGGACGTCGCCAGCGGTGAGTGCCCAGTGCGCTCGTGGCGCGGCAATGCCAGGCAGCGAGATGATGCCGAACACATTGACGCGGAGCCGGTGCGCCGATGCCGATGCCCAACCCAGAAACGGCCCAACTATCAGAACGAGGTAAAACAAGCGGTGGGTGGCAACGGCGATCCAACGTTCCCATGCCGGGGAGCCGGGCATGTCCAGTGACACCGGATGGAGTAACCGGTTGCAAAGGCGGATGATCATCACGATCAAGATCAGGATGCCTAACGAAAAATGCAGGTTGATCAGTGTCCCCGCTAACGTTTTCGGGCCGATGTCAGGCATCAATATAGCGATCCCGAACTGTGCCAGAACCAGCAACAGGATCAACCAGTGCAGCCATTTCGTGGCAGAGCTGTAACCGCTCACAAGGTGGTGTCCTGAAGTTGGTGGAAATTCTCTATCCAGCAGAAGAGAATTAAGCTCAAATCTCGTGTATGGCGGGGCGAGAGAGGCAGTGGCGCGTGCTACTGATTTTTACCAAAGACGATCTGAGCCAGCCAGATCATGCGCCTTGGTCCAGTTTACTCTGCACCTTCTGGAGTAACCGACGTTCATGCGGAGTGTATGCCGACGGCGAGGAGTTGAAGAGCGTGAGGCGCGTTGTTGTTCAGTGCCACATCAATAGCTCGTGCGCTTTGGCGCTCCAAGGACTCCCGGTTCAGACGCACAATTACCATCCCGAAAGCAGCCGTTCGCGAAAGGCAGAAATGGGTCGATAGCGGCCATCGAAGGCCGATTCCGGCCGCACCTTCTTGTTCGGACAAGAGCGAATTGCCAGTCCGCGAAGCCCACCTTGTACTGAGGTTTTTGACTGTGCTCCGGCGTTTCTGAAGAGTGCGGGCCAGGATGGCCCGCTGCTCTACCCGGGGCCCCTGTGCGGCGGTGAGTCGGGGTCGACAGGCCGCGCAGCGGGAATCGGCATGGCGAGGGCATGGATGCTCGAGTTGAGGCAACGCAGGAGCGGTTGCCCGATGCCGATTCCTTTTCGCCAGCACAGGGATGTGCTGTCGAAAAGCCCGGCCCCGGCTCACGAACTTGCCGGGCGGGAGCCCGGCAAGCGCCAAGCGGGGTGGCCTTTCTCTTTGGTTATCTTTCTCTTTGGCCACGCACCGCGCAAAGAGAAAGTAACTCGAGCGCCGAAGGCGCTCGAAAGCTGTTGATCTTGTTTCTATTCCCAGTGCGACGATCACGTTCAACCGGAACGCTGATCATGTCCGCTCAGCACGCGCCCCAAGCGAGTATCACGATCCCTTCCCCACGGGTTTGGGCGCGAGGATCTGTTTCAGATAGTCGGTCGTACCTTGCTCGCGCACCAGATGCGGGTACTTCAGGCCACCATCGTAGTCGACCGTGTAGAGATTGGTAACGCCATCGCCTTGCGCACGGATCTGCAATGGCTTGCGGGTTTGCTGCGCCTGGGCAATCTCGGTGCGCAACACTTGCGTGCTGTACGCCTGGCCGTTGATGGAGATCAGTTTCATGCCCGGCGCCAACCCGGCCTTGAAGGCGGGGCCGTTCCACAGCACGTCTGATACCCCGCCACGATGGTTGAGCTTCAGGCCCACCGAGAACATGGCATTGATACTCGACCCTTCGAGCTCACCCGGACCGACATTTTCGAGTGCCTTCTGATAGCGCGAAGGCTCGTCTGTGTACACCAGCTTCCAGCCGCTCGACTCGATCCCCGACAGCAACGGCACCTGGGGGTTCACGCCGTCCAGCCAGGTGTGCAGAACGTTCGCCCAGTCATACGGTTGGACCCGGTTGAGTGCGTTGACGACATCGTCGATGGTGTAGGTGTGGGTGACGAAACTGCCGTTGTCGATGCTGTAAAACGCCCGCACGAAATCGTCGATCGAATGTTTGTCGTGGCTGAGTTGACGAATTTTCGTGTCAACCGCGAGCCACAGCAATTCGCCCTCGGGATAGAAATCATTTTGCCGACGCCAGTTCGCCCATGCGCCAGGTGCGCTGTAGTCCACGGCGGTTGTGGTATCAATCAGCGGTCGCCATGCGCGGCCGGTGCGGTGTGCCATCTCCGCTGCACGGTAGGCGATCGCTTCACGCCATGTTTGCGGCGACCACAAGCCGCTGCGCGCCGTCAACATGTCACCCAGGTACACCGTGAGCCCTTCGTACGACCACAGCATGCTGGTACGTTCCGGGTGCTCGAAATCGGGCTGCCACAGCCCGGCGGGACGCATGAATTTGCCGTTCCATGAGTGCGTGTATTCATGGGGCAACAACGAGGCGTCCAGCATGAAATGATCGGCGTCGGCAAGCATCTTCGAGCCACCACGCGCCCGGTCATCACTGGACTGGTGATGCTCCAGGCCGCCAACCGACGTGTAATCGCTCAGTGTCAGCAGGAGGTGATAGGCGTCGTAGTGATGGGAATGGAATAGGGCCTGTGCCTGCTCGACCAGGCCGCGATAATCGGCGATTTGTGCCTCGGAAATATCAACGGCCGCCGCACTGTCGCCGACCATGTCGAGATAACGGTGTACCGATGAGCCGGCAGGCGTCAGGTCGACCTTCCGGAAATATTTTCCGGCAATCACCGGCGAATCGACCAGCGTGTTGAACGGCACGGGCTTGAACGTGATGCTCTGGCCGCTGCGATTCATGGTGTCCAGCGCGCTGCCATAGTGCCAGTCGGCAGGTATGACCAGCGTGGGCTGAAACATTTGCAGCTTGGTCGGATAGCCGGCCTGGTACAGCGCAACATGATCCCACGTGAGGTCAAGGAGGTTTGGAGTCACCCGATCCTTGGACGGAAACTGGAAGCTGATGTCGATCTTGTCCACCGCAGGTGGCACGGTCAGGTGAAACGTGAAGCGGTCCAATGGATCACGCTGCCACGCGATCCGCTTTCCGCTGGCGGTGATTTCCAGTCCCATGAACTCGTTGATCGGGCCATCGGGTGAATGATCGCCGGGGATCCACTTCGGGTAATAGAGCGTCAGTGGGCCCGGTTTGACCGGCATCACCTCGGTTACGTACAACAATTTTTGTGTCGGAACCGGCAGTCGCACGGTCAACGCAACAGTACCCGCCGGGATCTTTGCATCCGTCTGCGCCAGGCAGGACATCGACGCGGCGAGGGCAACCGCACCCAGCAGCAATGACAGTCGTTTCATGATTCGCTCCGAAAACCGGTGAGCCCGCATGTTACGCCCGAGAGGATCGAGGGCGGCATGTGCGTAGTGCACACTGAAACTGCCGATGCATGCGCTGCGGTTGTGCATGCATCTGGATTCTTTGATGGTGCTTCATGATCGCGTACGCAGACGTGCCGAGCGCTGCAATTCCCGCTCGCACCCAACAATGCCAACCAGCCTTCACGCGGACCCTTCCAGCGCACCCGCGCGGTGGCTCAGCGAAAACAACCCGCCGACCATGAGGGTGATCGCCACGCCGATCGGCACGTACCACGGGAACGCCAGCGCACTGCCGTGGAACTTCACGCCCAGGACCACCACGGCCATGATGACGAGGGTGGCGACGAAGGCGACGACCCCGTCACGCTGGTTGGCGTGTCTGACCAACAAGCCCAGCAAAAAGGCACCCAGCAGCGCGCCGTAGGTGTAACCGGTAATGCTCAGGCCCAGCACGATGACGGGGCTATGCGTGTCGGTGAACATGGACGCGAAGCCTACCAGCGCCCCCGCCCACAGCAGGGTCGTCATGCGCGAAATGCGCAGCATCGTGTTGTCGCTGTATTGGCGGCGACTGAACAGACGAAGCAGGTCGGTCACGGTCGAGTTGGACATCGAGTTCATCGCCGACGACAACGAACCCATGGTGGCGCCGAGGATCCCCGCGATCAGCAGGCCGGATACCCCGGGTGGCAGTTGCTGGATGATGAACTGGGGGAACAATTGGTCGGAGTCGGAAAGCCCCAGCTGCTGCGGTGTCTGGCCGTGGAAGTTGAGCCACAACAGCGTGCCGACGAAGGAAAACAGCGCAAACTGCAGCATCACGAAAACCGCGCTGCCGATCATCGCCTTGCGGCCGTCCGCCAGACTCTTGCAGCCGAGGATGCGCTGGACCATCAACTGATCGGCGCCGTGCGACGCCATCGTGAACACCGCGCCGCCGAAAATCGCCGTCACGAAGGCAAAGGGACTGGTGAGAATCGGTGCATGGAAGTCGAACACCTGGAACTTGCCGGCGTGCCATGCGCTGCCCAGCTCAGCCCACGACGTATGGTGCAGCAGGATGGCCGCACTCAGGATGGCGCCGCCAACGTAGAGCATCATCTGGATAGCGTCGGTCCAGACCACCGCACGGATGCCCCCGATGTAGGTATAGCCCACCGTTATGGCGGTAAGCACCACAATGATTTCAAGGTAATTCGCGTGGAGTCCCATCGCCACCAGCAGCAGCGCGATCGGAATGGCGGCCGCGAACAGTCGCACGCCTTCGGCCAGCAGCCTGGTGACCAGAAACGTCACCGAAGCCAGGCCCTGCATCTTGCGACCGAAGCGCAAGCCCAGGTACTGGTACGCGCTGACCAGATCCCCACGCATGTACAGCGGCAGCATGACCATGGCGACGACAATGCGCCCGATCAGGTAACCGCAGGCCAACTCGACGAAACCGTAAGCGCCCAGGTAGGCGACGCCGGGCACGCTGATCACGGTAAGCGTGGAGGTTTCGGTGGCGACGATCGAAAAACACACCGTCCACCACGGCAGGTCGTGTTCGCCCACGAAGTAATCGGACGCGGAACGCTGTCGCCCGCTGAGGCGCAGCCCGATCGTCGCGATCACGACCAGATAAATGGCAATGACCAGCAGATCAAGCCAACGCATCAGCAAGCATCCGGCTTGTCGGGATGGGAGGCGCACACTGACTTTTGTCGTGAGTTCAGCGTATCGACCAGGTAAAACAGGTTCTCCGATTTGATGATCTGCACACTGGCCGTTTGCGCGGGAAGCGTTTGTGCACCAGCCGATCGTGCGGCAGGCGAAGCCACGATGGCGCCAGGCAACAGGGTCAGTATTTTCTTCCGTGCGTCAGCACCACGTGGCGCACGACCCTGCGCCTGATCAGCGTCGAAGCTCAGCTGGTTTGGTCCTTCTCCTCCGGCGACCTTGGGAGTCCCCTTGCGGGTGAGAAGGTGGCGCGAAGCGCCGGATGAGGGTACGGGCAAAGCGCGCCGTCGCAATTTCGAATCATGGGTCTGGGCGCTTCGCCCGAACCCTCGACCAACCCCTCTCACCCGCAAGGGGACTCCCAAGGTCGCCGACGGGAGAGGGGCTTCAGGCAGCTGAGATTCGCGGCTTGTCAGGACCCTGCAAGCGCCACATTCATCACGGAGAGTCGGAATTTTTTTCATCAAATCATCCTTCCAGTTCAGGCGCCCTGCAGCTGCCTGGGTGCGATCCGGCTATAGCCAACGGCAAGAGCCGCAGCCAGACCCGGCCATCGCTCTCGACATGAGCCACCACCTTTGCCGGCGCGCCCACTACCTCAGTGATAAAGCAGGTACTTCCTTCTGACCAGTTCGAACTTCGAAAGCCCGTTTTGCCAGCGTGCGCGCATTTCCGAAACCGACACGTCCTTTTCGATGTCCTGGCGTACCCAGTCGTTGCCGATCAAACGGTCGAAATCGGCCTTTTTGAACTCGAATTCCTTCGGGTACAACTTCCGGATGGTCTCGATCGCCGTCAGCCCGGCCACCACCGGATTGAACGATTGCCGATCCAGGACGTGAACCTGCACGCCGTTGCACAACGTGCCCTCGTATTTCGAGAAGGTCGGCGTGAAATGCACGGGCCGAAACCGTGCGCCGGGCAGATGCTTTTCGTTGAGTGCGACGGCAAGTTTCGCCGCGTCGATCCACGGCGCCCCGATCAGCTCGAACGGGCGCGTCGTGCCCCGTCCTTCCGAGACGTTGGTGCCTTCGATCAGACCGAAACCCGGGTAGACAAGGGCAGTCGTGGGCGTGGGCATGTTGGGGGAGGGCATCACGAATTGCAGCGGCGTGTCGTCGTAGTACATTGAGCGGTTCCAGCCGCGCATCTTGACGACGGTGAGATCCGCGCCGATGTGAAACTCCGCGTTGAACAACGTCGCCAGTTCACCCACGGTCATGCCGTAGCGAAGGGCGATCGGGTACTGGCCGACGAAGGAGGCGTATTCCGGCTCCAGCACCGGCCCCTGCACCTTGATGCCACCCAGCGGATTCGGCCGGTCCAATACGACAAACGGGATGTGTGCTTTGGCTGCCGCCTTCATCGCATCAGCCATCGTGTAGAGGTAGGTGTAAAAGCGCGCGCCGACCGGCTGGATGTCAAACACCAGCACGTCCACGCCTTTAAGCATTTGCGGCGTCGGCTGCCGATCCTTGCCGTACAGGCTGTAAACCGGCGCGCCGGTCTGAGTATCGTTATAACGGCCTACGTTCGCCCCCGCCTGATGGGCGTCGCGAATGCCATGCTCGGGACCAAACAGCGCGACCAGATGCACGCCAGGCGCGTGCGCGATCAAATCGATATCGCTGACCAGTTGGCGGTTGACGCCGGTAGGGTTGGTGATCAGCCCGACGTTCTTGCCCTCGATGAGGTCAACACGTTGATGCAAAAGTACGTGGATGCCCAACTCAAACTGTGACGCCGCCGTCGCGCTGGCAGATGCCATCCCGGCGAGCACGGCGGCGGTCAGGATCACCGCGGTGCGTATCGTTCTGTTTTTGATGGAATGCATCAATTGCTCCGCCGCACCCAGTTGGATTTCTCAAAGCTGCCGACCTCGTGCCCGTCAACCTGGACATCATGCAGATACCAGCCGCGACCGTTGATGCGCGCGTCCGTCTGGTAGTCGAACCGGATGTAGTTGGCGGCTGCCGGCAGAGCGAATTCCTTCGTTTGCCAACCGTCGCTGGAACCGGTCAACCGACCAAGCACCGACCAGTGCGTGCCGTCCGGCGAGGCTTCGACCGTGCCGAAATCCTTGCCGGGTTCGGTGTGATACCACGTCTTGAACGAGAGCATCTTGCCGGGTGTGACGACCTTGGCCGTCAGTGTCCGGTTCAGGTTGTTGCCGTAGCCTGAAAACCAGGCCGCACCCGCGCCGGGCATGGCCACCGGAATCGCATTGGCGATATCGGTATAAACCTGTCGGCGGGCGACCACGTCGGAGGCACCGTTGCGGGTCGGATGGACACGGTTCATCAACAGGACGCCGACAAGATCGTTCTTCGTGTCGATGACGATCGTGGTACCGGTGAAGCCTTCATGGCCGGCCGTATCGGGCCCGGACAGCGCTCCCATGAAGTAATCGCGGTTGATCGACCATCCCAGGCCGGTCGCGTTCCCGGGAAATTTCTTGTCCCAGTTGGTCAGCAGCAGCTTGACCGCGCGTTGCGACAATACATGGACGCCGTTGTAGGTTCCGCCGTTCAACATCATCTGGCCGAAGACCGCCAGGTCGCGCGCGCTGCTGAATACCCCGGCATGTCCGGCGACGCCACCCAGCGCCCACGCATTTTCATCGTCGACCTGCCCCCACAACAGGCCGCGATGTGTCCATGGCTGGTACTCGCTGGCGGCAATACGCAGTTGCAGGCTGGCCGGCGGGTTGTACATCGTGTCGGCCAGGTCCAGCGGCTGGCTCAGGTGCCGGTGGATGAAGGCATCCTCGCGCGTGCCGCTCAGGTGTTCAATCAGTGCGCCCAGCACGATGAAGTTGATGTCGCTGTAGACGTAACGCGAGCCGGGTGCGTACTTCAGCGGCAGCCCGAGCACATAGTCCAGGCGATCCTTGCGTGTACCCGGAATCATGTACAGGGGAGTCGTCGGGTCAGGCTGGAAGCCCGACGTGTGGGTCAGCAATTCCTTGATCGTCACGCTTTCCTTGCCGTGAACACCGAAACCGGGCAGATACTTGGCGACCGGATCGTCGAGCTTGAACTTGCCCTGGTCCCACAACTGCATGATCGCCGTGGCCGTGAACAACTTGGACACAGACGCAAGGTCAAATATTTCGTTTTTCTGCATCGCAAGCGGGTTCGCGACGAAATCGTACTTGGCGGTTTTGTAGATCGAGGCGTAACCGTACGCCTTCCATTTGGCGATCGTGCCGCGTCGGGCAACCAGTACCACCGCGCCCGGTGTCACGCGGCGGACCAGGATCCGGCTGACGGTGCCGTCGATGTCATCGAGTGCCTGCGGAAGCAACCCGGCCGCAGCCGGCGACCCCGAGCGCAGGGCCGAGGTGCACGGGCAGCCTGGGTGTCCCCACGAGTGCGAATCGATACGCGCGGTCGCCTTGGCGGGCACTGAAGCACAACCGGCGATGACGAGCAGCAAGACGGCGGCGAACACCGCAGCAAGCGCTTTCAGCCGACCGGTATGAGCCTTCAGAACCATGTTTCTAACTCCTTGCGGGAAGACCGACCAAATACTGGATGGAAATCCACCGTGCCGTTCAATTTGGTTGTCGAGTTTCGGATATCCGCGCTTCCACTCTTCGCGGCCATGCCGCCGAGGCCATGGTGCTCCCGAAGTCGCGTTGCCAGAGCACACGACATCAGGCTGGCGGTACGTCCACGCTTCACCGGTTCCCTTGCGAACAGCGCAGTTTTGCGAGCGGGAGTCATTGCTCACCGGTGACGCTCGTCGCGAGCGCGTCGTACGACGTCCTGGCGGACCCTGGCGTCGCTCTCTGCACGCGACCCCATGTCGCGGTCAAAGTCCACGGATTGCCGGACACCCCAGTAGTAGAGAATCAGGCAGACCACAACCACCACCAGGAAATCCCAGCCGAACGGCAGGACGCCGATGCCGCCGAAGTGGCTGTCGCCCAGGAAGGAGAGCAGGGCCATCACCAGCAGATAGGTGATCAACCAGAGTCCGTAGCGGATGGTCTTGAGATCGACCCGGCCCGCCACGCCG
>Ga0208357_1000326_pt1 | contig 38624 bp, 38 predicted proteins | sample NGESurdeep092012_6_FD_184487 | JGI IMG/M metagenome (GOLD analysis project Ga0208357, IMG submission 184487) | Arctic peat soil microbial communities from Barrow, Alaska - NGEE Surface sample F52-2 deep-092012 (SPAdes) | ecosystem: Environmental > Terrestrial > Soil > Wetlands > Peat ...
GCATCGATTGGCTTTGACCCGACCAACCAATCCTTGACGGGCCTGGCTCTGGGCTCACTCGCCATCGGCGTGCTGGGCGTGCTGGCCATCACCGCCGAGTACAGCAGTGGCACCATCCGGTCCACGCTGGCGGCCACACCGCGCCGGCCCGTGCTCCTCGGAGCCAAGGCGATCGTGATCGGCCTCGTCTCACTGGTAGTGGGCGAGGTCCTGACCTTCGCCTGCTTCGCCATCGGCCAGGGCGTTCTGTCGGGCCGGGCTCCGACGGCCTCCCTGGGCGATCCGGGGGTACTGCGCGCCCTGGTGCTCACCGGGGCCTACCTGGCCCTGCTGGGTCTCTTCGGCCTCGGCCTCGGGGTGATCATCAGACATACGGCGGGGGCCATCGCCACGTACGTGGGGGTCATCTTCTTGATTCCCATTTTCCTCCAACCGCTGTCGTCGAGCGGTAACCCGGGTCGCTTCGCCCCCGAGCAGATGCTCGCGAACTCCGTGGCCGCCGTGGTGCCCCAATCCGGTCAGGTCAGCGCTCCGCTCGGGTGCCTGCTCATGGTCGTGTACTGCGCCCTGGTGCTGGCGGTGGCAATGATGCTCCTCAGGTCTCGGGACGCATGACCGCCGGAGAGGCCGGTGGCACCCAGACGCCAGTTCGGGCATTGTTCAAGGAGATGGTGACCGTCTTTACGGAAGAACGCGCCCCGCGCCTCAAGGAGATTGCTCGGCTGATCTGGCGTGAACCGTTCGCCCGAAGGACGTGGTCAGAATTCTCATTCCTCGTCATCGGGGCCGTGTTGGCGGTCCTCGGCCTCAGCTTCGTCGTCGTCACCTTAGGAGTGGGGCTGGTCCTGGCCGTCACCTTCTTCGGGTTGGGCATCATTGCCGCGGCGGTCCGGGGTGCCACAGGAATCGGCGGGTGGCATCGTCAACTGGCTCGCAATCTGCTGGGGGAGAAGATCGAAGACCCCGAGCCGTTCGCCTCCCGCCCAGGCTTTCTGGGTTGGTTGCAAGCGGCACTGCGCGACCGCACCGGCTGGCGGTCCATCGCCTACCTGGTGATCAAGTTCCCCTTGGCCGTTCTGGGCATCCTGACCGGATTCAGCATGTGGTGGGACGCCTTCTTCTGCCTGGTCTTCCCGATGTGGGGAGGGAACGGGAACAGCCCCGTCGTCTTCGGGCTGCCCGTCGCCATCTTCGGATCAGGGTTCTTCTCCGGTGCCCAGACCGGGTTCTTTCACAGCCTGGCGATTTTCCTCGTCGGTATCGTGCTGTTCTTCGCCGCGCCGTGGGTCGTGCGGGCGGTGGTCTATCTGGACCGCCGTGCCATGCGGGTATTGCTCTCGCCCGATGCCTTGGCCGCGCGGGTCCGCTCGCTCGAGCTGGCTCGGGCGCAGACCGTCGATACGTCTGCCGCGACCTTGCGGCGAATTGAGCGGGATCTGCACGACGGGACCCAAGCCCAACTGGTGGCCTTGGCCATGCGCCTCGGTATGGCCAAGGAGAAACTCGAAGACCCCGAGCACGTCGACCTCGATCAGGTCCGTCGGCTGGTGGATGACGCCCATCACGGGGCCAAAGAGGCCATTTTGGAATTGCGCGATCTGGCCCGCGGCATACATCCACCGGCCCTCGACATCGGGCTGGAGGGCGCACTGTCCACCCTGGCAGCGCGCTGTACGGTGCCGACCGAGATCACCCTCACGCTCGATCATCGACCGACGCCAGCCATAGAGTCCATCGCCTACTTCTGTGTGGCCGAGCTCCTGGCCAACGTCGCGCAACACGCCCAGGCGTCGCGGGCAAGGATCATCTGCACCGAGGACAGCGGGTGGTTGCGAACTGTCGTACGCGACGACGGGAGGGGAGGGGCTCAGTTGTCATGCCTCGGCTCGTCCTCGAGTGGGTTGGCCGGCCTGACCGACCGTGTGCACGCCGTCGACGGTCGCCTGAGCATCGTGAGCCCGCCGGATGGGCCTACGGTGGTCACCGTGGACCTCCCGCTGCACGTCTGAATGAGCGCACCTTTTCGGGTCGTGATCGCCGAGGACTCGGTCATCCTGCGGGACGGACTGGTCCAACTCCTGGTCGATCGGGGTTTCAGCATCACCGGTGCCTTCGGTGAAGCTGAGGCCCTGCGCCGGTCCATCGAACAGGATCGTCCCGATGTGGCCGTCATCGACATCCGCATGCCACCCACCTTCACCGACGAAGGGTTGCGCGCCGCCCTCGAGTTGCGGCGACACCACCCAGGCTTGGGCATCCTGCTGTTCTCCCAGTACATCGAAACCCGTTACGCGGCCGAGTTGCTGGCCGACAATGCGGCCGGGATCGGCTATCTCCTCAAGGATCGGGTGGCCGACGTCAGCGACTTCGTCGAAGCCTTGGTGCGAGTCGCGTCGGGCGGCACGGCGCTGGACCCCGAAGTGGTGACCCAACTCCTGGGGGCCTCCCGGCACGCCGACTCGATCTCCGTGCTGAGTGCCCGGGAGCGGGAGGTGCTCTCCCGCATGGCGGAAGGTCGATCCAACGGGGCCATCGCCGCCCAGCTGGTGATATCCGAGGGTGCGGTCGAAAAGCATGTAGCCAATATCTTCACTAAGTTCGACCTGCCGGTCTCGGAGTCGGATCATCGCCGGGTCCTGGCCGTGTTGCGCTATCTCGACTCCTGAGCGGAGGCTGGCCGAACGAATCCGGGACGCCCCGGACCGGAACTCTCGGACCGGGACTATCGGTGGGGCCCCGACCACATAGGCAGACTCAGGCCACGAAGTACTTGGCCGCCGGGTGGTGGCAGATAATGGCGTCGGTGGTCTGTTCGGGGTGCAACTGGAAGCCCTCGCTGACGGTGACCCCGATGCGGTCGCCCCCCAGCAACTCCACCACCTTGGCGTTGTCGTCGAGGTCCGGGCAGGCCGGGTAGCCCCACGAGTAGCGCCCGCCCCGGTAGGTCTGGCGGAAGAGGCCGGCCAACGACGGCCCGTCCTCGTCGGCAAACCCGAGTTCCTCTCGGATCCTGCGGTGCCAGTATTCCGCGGTCGCTTCGGCCATCTCGACGCTGAGGCCGTGGAGGCGCAGGTAACTGAGGTACTCGTTGTCAGCAAAGAGGCGTGCGGCCTCCTCCGAAGCTCGGGGCCCGATGGTGCACAGCATGAAGCTGGCGAAGTCCTCGGTCCCTGCTCCCGAGTCGCTGGCGCGGAAGAAGTCGGCGATGCAGAGCCAGGGTTCCTTGCGCTGGCGGGGGAAGGTGAAACGCATCCACTCGGATGTGCGCGTCTCGTCCTTCCAGATGATCAGGTCGTTGCCCTCGGCATTGGCGGCGAAGTGCCCGTACGCTACCGAAGGAATCAACAGATCTCCCTCCCGGGCCTTGGCCATCTCCTCGCGTAGCGTGGCCCGCACCCGCTCCTTGAACTCGCCATCGTTCTCGCCGTCGACCGGACGCTCGCCCCACTGGTTGCGGAACAGCGCCGTCAGGTTCAGGTATTCCGCGATGTCATCGATTGCGATGCCCTTGGCCACTCGGCTGCCCACGAAGGGCGGTGTGAACAACGGATTGTCGGAAGCCACGTCGGCCCGGGCCGGCTGCCCCTCGACCGGGGTGGTGTCCTGGGGCTCCAGCCGGCTGCGCTTGGGCACGTTGCGCTCCGAGATCTCCCGCCCGAACGCGGCATCCTCCTCGCCGGACTTCTTCAGCTCGACCAGGCGGTCCATGGTGCGGAGCCCCTCGAAGGCGTCGCGGCCATAGAACAAACGGCCGTCATAGATCTCACGCAGGTCGCGCTCGACGTAGGTCCGGGTCAGGGCGGCCCCACCCAGAAGAATGGGGAAATCGGCCAGGTCGCGCTGGTTCAGTTCGACCAGGTTCTCGCGCATGATCAACGTGGACTTCACCAGGAGCCCGCTCATGCCGATGGCGTCAGCCTTGTGCTCCTCGGCCGCCATGATGATCTCGTTGATGCCGATCTTGATCCCGAGGTTCACCACCTCGTAGCCGTTGTTGGTCAGGATGATGTCGACCAGGTTCTTGCCGATGTCGTGCACGTCGCCCTTGACCGTAGCCAGGACGACTGTGCCCTTACCGCCCTGGTCGGCCTTCTCCATGTGGGGCTCGAGAAACGCCACGGCAGACTTCATCGTCTCGGCGGACTGCAAGACAAACGGCAACTGCATCTCACCGGAGGCGAAGCGCTCTCCGACCACCTTCATGCCCTCGAGCAGAATGTCGTTCACAATCCCCAGCGCACTCAGGCCCGACTCCAACGCCTCGGTCAGGTCGGCCTCCAGGCCGGTCCGGTTGCCGTCGATGATCCGCTGCGACAACCGTCGGTCCACGGGCCAATCGGAATGGTCATCTTGCGCGCCGGTGTTGACCTTGACCCCGTCAAAGAGGGCCAGGAGTTCCTGCAGTGGGTCGTAGTCGTCGGTCCGACGGTTGTAGACCAGATCGAGACTGATCTCCTTGGCCCGCTCGTCGATGCGGGACAAAGGCAGGATCTTCGACGCATGGACGATGGCCGAGTCGAGCCCGGCGTCGACACACTCGTGCAGGAAGACCGAGTTCAACACTTGCCGGGCCGCCGGGTTCAACCCGAAGGACACGTTGGACAATCCCAAGATGGTGGAGACGCCGGGCAATTCGGACTTGATCGACCGGATCCCCTCAATGGTCTCAATGCCGTCGTTGCGGCTCTCCTCCATGCCGGTGGACAAGGGCAACGCCAAAGCATCGAACAACAGATCCTCGGGCGCCAACCCGTACCGCTCCACCGCGATGTCGCGGATACTCCGAGCGGCACGCAGCTTCCACTCGGCCGTCCGGGCCTGGCCTTCCTCATCGATACAGGTGCAGACCACCGCGGCGCCGAACTCCCTCGCCAGTCGCAGGAACGTGTCCAGGCGGGTCCCCGGCCCGTCGCCTTCCTCGAGGTTGACCGAGTTGAGGATGGGCCGCCCACCGATCCACTCGAGGGCGGCGCGGGCCACCGGGCCCTCGGTCGAGTCGACCATGAGGGGCACGCTGGCCTGGGTGGCAAACCGGCTGGCTACCTCGGTCATGTCGGCCACACCGTCGGCGCCCGTGTAGTCCACGCAGACGTCGATCAGGTGCGAGCCCTCGGAGATCTGATCCCGGGCCATGGCCACGCAGGTATCCCAGTCGGCTTCGAGCATGGCTTCGCGGAACCGCTTGGAGCCGTTGGCGTTGGTGCGCTCGCCCACCACCAGAAACGACGTGTCCTGGTGGAAGGGCACCGAGGTGTAGATGGACGCCGCCGCCGGCTCGAGGACCGGCGTCCGGGTCAACGGGACCGCGCCGGCGCAGCGTTCCACCACGGCGGCGAGGTGCGCCGGCGTGGTGCCGCAGCAGCCGCCGATGGCCGAGACGCCGAACTCGGTGACGAAGCGATGGAGGTGCTCGGCCAGCTGGTCGGGGGTGAGGTCGTAGTGCATCATGCCGTCGACCACCGAGGGCAGGCCGGCGTTGGGGACGCAGGCGATGGGCACCCGGCTCGCGGCCGCCAGATGGCGCAGGGCCTCGCTCATCTCGACCGGTCCGGTGGCGCAGTTAAGGCCGACCACGTCGACCTGCATGGCATCGAGCACGGTCAGGGCGGCGGCGATCTCGGTGCCCGGCAGCATGCGCCCGGTCAGCTCGATCGTCACCTGGACCTGCAGCGGCACGATCCGGTCCAGGGCCACCATGGCCCGCCGCGCCCCGTTGATGGCCGACTTGGCCGACAGCAGGTCGAACACCGTCTCGATCAAGAGGAAGTCCACGCCGCCCTCCAGCAGGCCCAGCGCCTGCTCCTCGTAGGCGTCGCGCAGGTCGGCGTAGGGGATCTGGCCCAGGGTCGGGAACTTGGTGCCCGGGCCCATGCTCCCGGCCACCCATCGGGGGCGGTCAGGCGTGGCGAACTCGGCCGCCACCGATTTGGCGATCTCGGCGCCGGTGCGGCTGATCTCACGGGCCCGGTCGGCCAGGCCGTACTCGGCCAGCACGACCGAGGACGACCCGAACGTCCCCGACTCGACCACGTCGCAGCCGACCTCGTAGAACGAGCGGTGAACCTGAGCAATCAGGTCCGGGCGGGTGCTGATCAAGCTTTCGTTGCAGCCCTCGAGCTCGGGCCCACCGAAATCCTCCGGGCTCAGACCCAACAGCTGCAGATTGGTCCCCATGGCGCCGTCGAAAATGAGGACGCCCTCACGCAGCGCCGTGAGATACGACGACTGGTCGGGGTCGAGGCGGCCGAGGAGTTCGGGGGAGTCAGCCATGGTCAGTACAGGATACTGGGGCCCACCTGGTCGTCCGTTCCTGCCGTAGCATCCGGCATGTGAAGCCACGGATCTACACCAAAAGGGGCGACGACGGGACCACCGGCCTCCTCTACGGCGGGCGGGTGCCCAAGGACTCCAGGCAAATTGAGGTCAACGGCGTGGTAGACGAGGCCCAGGCCGCGCTGGGCCTGGCCAGAGCCGAGTCCGAGCCCGGGTCCGAGCTCGATGACCGCCTGGTGGCGCTGGCCCGGGACCTCTACGTCCTGATGGCAGAGGTGGCCACGGCTCCGGCCAATCGCCCCAAACTGGTGGCTGGAACATCTCTGGTGACCGCCGACATGGTGACCGAACTCGAGCACGGCATTGACGATCTGATCCAGCGTTTCGACATGCCGAGCGATTTCACCATCCCGGGGGAGAATCGACGGGCGGCCGCACTCGATCTGGCTCGCACCATCGTGCGCCGGGCCGAGCGCCTGGCCGTCACCGATCAGGTCGAGGGATCCCTGGTTTCCACTTATCTCAACCGGCTCTCCGACCTGCTCTGGGCCATGGCGCGCTGGCAGGAGGGACCCGAGCACCACAAGCTGTCCAAGGAGATCCGGGGCTGAACGGACCAATCTCGGCAGTCAACGGCCGCCCGCAATGCGGCGCACGCGTTCGCCAGCCGACCGCGGTCAAGGGAGCACGACGATGTCGCTCTGATGGCAACCGCCGAGGGCGAGGGCATCACCGGCCCGGATTCACGGACCCAGCGGGTTCATCGGGCCAGTCGGCGTGGATTGATTGAAGAAAAGGTGAAAGGCGATTTACGCGCTGCGCCGGAAGCGGGCCCAGTATCCGACGTACGGCCAGGCGATTGGCCCCCGGCCGTCGGGCCAGCCCGAAGCGCACACACCGGTCGATGGCCCGGGGCAGTGCGGCGTGGCGGCTCTCGGGCCGCCCGAGACCCAACTGGCAACTCAACTCAGACAGGTCCATCGGGAGACCGTCGGGAAACATATCCAGGTAGAGGTTCAATCGACGCAAGAGGAACGTCGCCGATGGACCCAGGACGGGTAACCAAAATATTTCGACATAGGGAGAGTCGGCCGGGTGGCCTCGCGCGTCGACGACGGGGTCGACCCAGGCACTGACTTGAAATTCTGAAGGCGGCATCCCCGACAACATTGGGGAAACGACCTTGCTCGGAACCTTGCACATCAGACCATGTCGGGAGAGGCGCCGGTGTGACAACCGCCACCGCCCGTCCAGACCAGATCCACTACCAAGATCCGTAGTGGATGCGCCCCCTGACCTCCGGCCCCGCCCGGTCCAACGACGCCGAGCGATGATCCGCGCCGTCAGGCCGACCCACCAGCACCGCGCCAAACAGCCGCCATCCTTCCGGGATCCCCAGGGCCGAACCCAGCGCCTCCTCGCCCCGGAAGTTCCCCATTACACACGTGCCGAGTCCCGCGTCGACCGCGGCCAACAGCACGGTCATCACCCCGAAGGCCGCGTCACCGGTCCAGTACGGCACCGGCCAGGCGCCGACCCCGGTCCCCAGCCCCGAGGCTGCCTTGTCCGGTTCGGCGTAGCGTTCGACATACAACCCAGCCGACGAATAGGCCAACAGGATCACCGGGGCCCGTCGGAGGCCTTCCCAACGTGGACTGGCCTCCCGCCAGGCGCTATCGGTGGTGGCGTCCCAGTACACCTCCGTCTCCGCCGCTCCCCGCAGGACCACCCAGGCGGTCCCGCCCGTGTTCCCCGCGCTGGGCGCCCGAAGGGCGGCCCGTACAATTCCCTCCACGACCCCGGCTGCCACGGCGTCCTGGGCGAAGCTGCGCACCATGGCCCGGCGGCGCACGGCCTCATGGAACTCCATGCCGCCAGCTTTTCAGGCTTAGGCTCGCCGACCGGCCGGCCCGCGGCCGGCGCCTCGCCAGCACCTTTCGGCCTCGCATTCCTCCGACCGGAACCCCGCCGGGAATGTTGACCCCCCTGGTAGCGTTTTACAGTTCGAAGCGTAGGAATCGCTTCCCTTGGAGGTCAGGAACGTGTCAACACCCCGAGATCTGCTCAACGAAGCGAAAAAGGCCATCCGAGAGGTGGACCCACCCGCAGCCGAGGAGATCCTGGCCCGGGGCGGCACCACCTTCCTGGATGTGCGCGAGCCCGACGAGTACGAGCAGGGCGCGCTGCCCAACGCTGTTCACCTGCCCAGGGGGCACCTCGAATTTCAGGTCGAGGGCAAGCTGCCCGACAAGGATGGACCGATCGTCGTCTACTGCGCCGGCGGCGTCCGCTCGGCCTTCGCCGCCAAGACCCTGGGTGACCTGGGTTACACCGACGTCCAGTCCATGACGGGTGGCTTCAACAAGTGGAAGGACGAAGGCCGCCCCTGGTCCGCGCCCAAGACCCTGACCCCGGCCCAGCGCAACCGTTACCAACGTCACCTGCTCCTGCCCGAGATCGGCGAAGTGGGCCAGCTGAAGCTGCTCGATTCCAAGGTGCTGCTGCTCGGCGCTGGTGGCCTGGGCTCACCGGCCGGCCTCTATCTGGCCGCCGCCGGCGTGGGCACCCTGGGCATCATCGACATGGACGTGGTCGACGAGTCGAACCTGCAGCGCCAGATCCTGCACAACATGGACCGCATCGGCGACCGCAAGGTGGACTCGGCCAAGAAGACGCTCACCGCGCTCAACCCCGACGTCAATGTCGTCACCTACGACGTGCGCCTGGGGGCGGACAACATCCTCGACATCATCGACGGCTACGACGTGATCGTCGATGGGACCGACAACTTCCCCACCCGCTACCTGGTCAACGACGCCGCTCTCCTCAAGCGCATCCCCGTCGTGCACGGGTCGATCTTCCGCTTCGAGGGACAGGCCACCGTGTTCGAGCCCTATGTCGGGCCGTGCTACCGCTGCCTCATCCCGGAGCCTCCTCCCGCTGAGCTCGCACCGTCCTGCTCGGAGGCCGGCGTCCTCGGTGTCCTGCCGGGAATCATCGGATCGATCCAGGCCATTGAGGCGGTCAAGATGCTGCTCAAGCTGGGTGATCCTCTGGTCGGCCGCCTGCTGGCCTACGACGCCCTCGAGCAGTCGTTCCGCACCTTCAAGGTCCGCCGCGACCCGGCCTGCCCGGCCTGTGGGCCCGATGCCGGCGAGATCGTCATCGCCGAGTACGACGACCTGTGCATGCCGCACACGCACTGAGTCGGACTCGGTGAGCAGCCCGGAGCGCATCAAGGTCAACGGCGTCGAGTTGCACTGGGGCCAATGGGGCGACGCGCCGGCGCCGCCCCTGGTGCTCTGCCACGGCTTCACCGGGTCCTCCCATGATTTCGCCCTGCAGGTCGAGGCCCTGTCCGAGTCGCGGCGCGTCATCGCCCCGGACCAGCGCGGCCACGGGCTCTCGACCAAGACCCACGACCCCGCCGGCTACACCATCGACCAATTGACCGCCGACCTGATCGGCTTCATTGAGCAGGTGTCCGAGGGGCCGGTCGACCTGCTCGGCCATTCGATGGGCGGTCGGGTCTCGCTGGGTGTGGTCCTGGCCCGGCCCGACCTCATCCGTTCGCTCGTGCTCATGGACACCAGCGCCTGGTCGTTTCTCCCAGACGATGAGGAGGTCCGGACCAGGATCGCCGACTACATGGACGCGTTCGATCCGGCAAAAGGCATGCCCAGCTCCTTTGGCATCAGCGGACCCGAAGACGCCTTGATCGAGGCGGCCACGACCGCCGAATGGTGGCGGCGTAAGGAGGAGCTCTTCTCGGGCGTCGACGCCTACGCCGTGAAAGCCTTCGGCACAGCGTTGTTCAGCGTCGTCGATTCCCTCCGGCCGCAACTTCCCACCATCAGCCAGCCCACGACCGTCATCGCGGGCTCCCACGATCACCCCTTGGTCGATCAAGCCCCGGACCTGGCGGCCGAGGTGGCCCACGGGCAGCTCTCCGTCATCGAGGGCGCGTACCATTCGCCGCAGCTGACCCACCCGCAGCAATGGCGGGAGGCGGTGGAGCATCACCTCGCCCCCCTCGACACCTGAACGGACCTCGACTCCTGAACAGAACGGACCGCATCCCGTGACCATGCATGACGCACCCCAGGCCAATGACCGCATCGCCCTAGCCGGCACGGACGTCTCGGTGCCACCCCTCGGTGTCGGTACCTGGGCCTGGGGTGACAAGGGCACCTGGGGCATGGGCGGCTACGACGCGTCGTACAGCGAGGAGACGATCCTCGATGCCTGGCAGGCCTGCATCGAGGCCGGCGTCGTCCTGTTCGACACGGCCGAGGTCTACGGCGGCGGCGAGAGCGAGCGCATCATCGGCCGCCTGTTGGCGCACGATCCGAGCGTGCGCGATCAGGTGGTCATCGCCACCAAGTTCATGCCCAGCCCGTGGAAGCTGGCGGTGACCTCGTCGTTGGTGACCGCGGCGAAGGCCTCCATCGAGCGCATGGGCATTGCCTGCATCGACCTCTACCAAATCCATGGGCCGATCTCGCTGCGTTCCCACGAGGCACTGGCCGAAGCGCTGGCCACCGCCCACGCCGACGGACTGGTCAAGGCTGTCGGTGTCTCGAACTACTCGGCGAAGGAGACCCGGTCGATCGTCACCGCCTTGCGCAAGCGCGATCTGCAGCTGGCCACCAACCAGATCGAGTTCTCGCTCCTGCGCACCATGCCCGAGAAGGTCGGACTGTTGGAAGCCTGTCGCGAACTTGGCGTGGTGCCGCTGGCCTATTCGCCCATCGGGCAGGGGCGCCTCACAGGCAAGTACACCGTGGCCCATCCACCCCCCAAGCAGCGGACCTTCTCCAGTCACCCCATGGAGACAGTGGAGAAGATCGTGGGAGTGCTCCAGGGCATCGGCACCGCGCACGGTGGCCACACGCCCAGCCAAGTGGCCCTGGCCTGGATCATCGCCAAGGGGGTCATCCCGATTCCCGGGGCCAAGAACCGTGCCCAGGCCGAGGACAATGCCGGCGCGCTGGGTTGGCAGATGACCGACGAGGAAGTGGCCGAGCTGGACGCGGTGGCGCTCTACGGTCAGCGGAAGATCTCCCAGCGGATCTGGCAGCACGGCTGACCCGCCTTGGCCACTCCGAGGTGGCGGAACTACGGTGAGGACAGATGATGGTCCTGCTGGCAGACGCACCGTTGCCGCCGCTCCATGGTGGCCAGTTCTTCTCGAACCAGTTCGACATCGTCCCCGTGGCCCTGGTGCTGGCTGCCCTGGTGCTCTACCTCTGGGGCGTCAAGCGGAACAACCAATTGCGACCACGGCATCCGTGGTCCAAGGGGAAGACCGTTGCCTTCATCGCGGGCTTGTTCACCGCGGCCATCTCCGTCTGCAGCTTCATCGGGGTCTACGACCGCTACTTCTTCTGGGACCACATGGTCCAGCACCTCCTCTTGATCATGGTGGCCGCCCCGCTCTTCGCCATCAGCTCCCCGATCGACCTGGCGTTCCGATCCACCACGGGCACGGTCCACCTAGTAGTGACCGAGGCGCTGCGCTCCGCGGTAGCCAAGGTGCTGGGCCACCCGGGCGTGGCCTTCGTGTTGTACGCCGTGATGATCCCGCTCACCCACTTGACCGTTTGGTACAACTACACGCTGCAGCACGAGTCGGTGCACAACGCCGAGCACTTGGTCTTCCTGGGTGTGGGCTACCTGTTCTGGCGCCAGATCTTCGGCTCGGACCCCAACTGCTACCGGATGCATCCGGCCCTGCAGTTCGGCTACCTGTTCTTGGCCATACCGATCGACACCTTCACCGGTCTTTCCCTCGACCAAGCCGTCCACGAGATGTTCCCCGCCTACCTGGCCCTCCATCCCACGTGGAGCCAGGCCCGGCTCACCAACGACTTGCACATCGGTGGTGTGCTCATGTGGGTCGGCGGTGACACCCTCATGCTGTGGCCGATGATCCCGGTGGCCCTGCGCTGGCTCCATCTCGAAGAGCGTCGGGCCGTCCGAGTGGACAGGGAGATTGATGACGCGGCGGCCGAGCTGATGGCCATTGCATCAACGGGTCCCACCGACCAAGCGTCGGACTGATCAGGCGCCCAGGTCCATCAGCTCGATCCGCACCCCGTCGGGATCCGTGCAGTAGACGAACTCAAGGGGCGTCTCGCCGAAGTCGATGGTGGTCCGGCTCGATGACACCCGCGTGCCCCCCAGGTCCACCACCTTCGCCGCCACGGCCTCGACGTCGGTCACCCGGAACGACAGGTGGGTCAGGCCGAGCCGGTTCACCGCCCGCCGCTCCGTGTCGCCGAAGGGCGCCGGTTCGCTGAAAGCCAGCAGCTCAATGGCCGTGGTCCCCTTGCGGATGAACTGGGAGGTCACCTTGACCTCTTCGAGATCCATCAGCTGAGCGAACTCGGAGCCGATTTCATGGCGCTCGGCCACACGGAATCCGAGGGCGTCGCAGTAGAAGTGCAGCGATCGGTCAAGGTCGCTCACGCAGATGCCAAAGTGGGAGAAGGTCGGATCCATGGGCCCAAGTCTGCCCAAAACGAGGCTCAGATGGCTCCCGGGGCCTGACCTCCGTAGTCTCAAGGGTGTGACACCGGACAAGCAGGCCAACCAGGAGCACCGCACCGGCTCGGGGATCGAGGTCCGCCCGGTGTATCGAGCCGACGACCTGTACGGCTGGGACAGCCGCGAGAAACTCGGGGAGCCCGGCGCCTTCCCGTTCACCCGGGGCATCCACAAGGAGATGTACCGCTCGAAATTGTGGACCATGCGCCAATACGCCGGGTTCGGCTCGGCTGAGGCCACCAACGAGCGGTTCAAGTTCCTGCTCGATGCCGGCCAGACCGGTCTCTCGTGCGCCTTCGACCTGCCCACCCAGATGGGCTACGACTCCGACCATCCGCGGGCCGAGGGCGAGGTGGGAAAGGTGGGAGTGGCCATCGACTCCCTGGCCGATATGCGCCTGCTCATGGCCGACCTACCGATGGACAAGGTCACAACCTCCATGACCATCAACGCCACCGGTGCGATCCTCCTCCTGCTCTACCAACTGGTGGCCGAGGAGCAGGGCGTCCCGGGTGAGAAGATCCGGGGCACCATCCAGAACGACATTCTCAAGGAGTACATCGCCAGGGGTACCTACATCTACCCGCCCCGCCCCTCCATGCGTCTGATCGTCGACACGTTCTCCTATTGCGCGGCCAACCTTCCCACTTGGAACACCATCTCTATCTCCGGGTACCACATTCGAGAGGCGGGATCGACGGCGGTCCAGGAGATCGCCTTCACGCTGGCCAACGGCATCGCCTACGTCGAGGCGGCAATCGCGGCCGGCATGGACATCGATGCCTTCGCCCCCCGCCTGTCGTTCTTCTGGAACGCCCACAACAACCTCTTCGAGGAAGTGGCCAAGTACCGTGCCGCCCGCCGCATGTGGGCCCACATCATGACGGAGCGCTTCGGAGCCAAGGACGAGCGTTCCAAGATGCTGCGCTTTCACACTCAGACCGGTGGTTCGACCCTGACCGCCCAGCAACCAGAGAACAACATCGTCCGGGTCACCCTGCAGTCGCTGGCCGCCGCCCTCGGGGGCACGCAGAGCCTGCACACCAACGGCTTCGATGAAGCACTCGGACTGCCGACCACCCGCGCGGCCAAGATCGCACTGCGCACCCAGCAGATCGTCGGCTTCGAGTCCGGGGTGGCCGACACCGTCGACCCGTTGGCTGGCTCCTACTTCGTGGAGGCCCTGACCGACGAGGTCGAGGAAGCGGCCCAGGAGTACTTGGACCGCATCGACCAACTCGGCGGCGCGGTGGCAGCCATTGAGGCCCGATTCATGCAGGACGAGATTGAGAGCGCGGCCTACAGCTTCGCCAAGGCGGTGGACGACGGGGAGAAGATCGTCGTCGGCGTGAACCGATTCACCGATGCGGAGGGCGAGCCGGCCGACGTGTTCCCGATCGACATCGAGCAACAGCGAACCCAGATCGAGCGCACCAGGTCGGTGCGGGCCGGGCGCGACCAAACGGTGGTCGATGCGGCGCTCTCCGACATCGCCGTCACCGCCCGGGGCGAAGGGAACCTGCTCGTCCCGATGAAGGTCGCCCTCGGCGCCATGGCGACGCTGGGTGAGGTGGCCGATGTGCTCCGGGGCGAGTTCGGGGTTTACCAGCCCGGCGGATGAGCGATCCTGGGCCACGGTCATACTGGCCCCTCTTCGATCTGGTCATCCGCACGCCTCGTCTCGAGATCCGGCTACCCCGAGAAGACGAGTTCGGCGCCCTGCTGGCCGTCATCGAGGATGGCATCCACGATCCATCCACCATGCCGTTCCGCCATCCCTGGACCGACCAGCCCCGTGCCCGACGCGAGCGCGAATCCGCGCAGTGGTGGTGGCGTCAACGGGCCGAGTGGTCCGTGGACAATTGGTCGTACGTCGGAGCGGTCTACGTGGACGGACAGGTAGTCGGTGTCCAAGACTTGCTGGCGGTGCATTTCGCCCAACTTCGTTCAGTCACCACCGGCTCATGGCTGGGTCGGCGCCACCAGGGCCAGGGACTGGGGAAGGAGATGCGCCAGGCCATTCTCCACCTGGCCTTTGCGGGGCTCGGGGCCGAAGAGGCGCTCAGCGGTGCCTTCGACGACAATGCGCCCTCGCTCGGGACCTCGCGCGCCGTCGGCTATCTGGACAACGGCGAGCAGCGCGCCGCCCGAAGTGACGACGTGGGGCGCTTGGTCAACCTGCGCATGGACCGTGAACGGTGGAGTACTGCTCGCCGGGACGACATTGCACTGAGTGGTCTGGAGGGCTGTCTCGATATGTTCATCGGCACCCCGAGGATCTAGGGCGCCTTCGAGGGTACGCGTCGGGCTGGTCGCCGGCTACGGCTCGTCCTTCGCGGGCACGATGTCGAGACATTGAGTAAGGCCGGTTATTTCGAAGAGCCGGCGCACGGGTGACGAGGGCGAGAAGATCGTGAGGGTGCCCCCAACTCGCTGCACCCGCTTGTGTTCAGTGACGATCACGCCCAGTCCCGTGGAGTCCATGAAGTTCAACCTGGCCAGATCAAGGACGACGTTGGTAGCACCCTCCATCTCAAGTTCCGCCAGACGGCCATAGAGATAAGAGGCGGTGGCCGCATCCAATTCACCGGACACCGTGACGAGCGTTCGTTCCTCAGACCGTTGCACGTCAAGGTCAAGGGGAGCGGGTCTGGCTAGAGGGCTGATCATTGGGTTGCCTCTCCTTCCTCATCCAGCAAAGCGCTGGGAGTCTCCAGCATGTTTCACTCATACCCAACGATGGATGTCCAGAAACTGGAAGGTCCCAGTCGCGCGAAGCGGCAAGTGACATCTCAACGAGACCTTCCACAGGCGGTTGTCGATCAACCACGGAAGACCTAACGCGAAGGAGTCGCCGGGATACCTGTTCGGCATACCCGGCGACTCCTTTCGTCGGAGAGAGACTCCTACTTCTTCAGGGCGTCTTTGACCTTCTCTCCGGCTTGCTTCAGGTTGCCTGCAACCTTGTCCGCTTTGCCTTCCGCCTCAAGCGACTTGTCATCGGTGGCGCGACCGGTGGCGTCCTTCACATGCCCCTTTGCTTCCTGCGCCTTGTTCTTTGCTTTGTCAGCGATTGACATTGAGACTCCTTTCATCGTGATGAGCTACTCCTTACCCGATTCCGTCACGGGCAATCCAAAGTTCTCTGACGTTGGTCGCATCTACCAGCGATAAAACCGACGACTACCTGCACTTTCCCCGCGGCCGAGTGCAACGCCGATAATCCAAAACAGGGCGAAGACGACAGCAGCAATCCACAACGCGTGAATGGCGAATCCCGCACCGGCGAGGATGAGCACCAACAGCAACAACAACAGGATGACCATGATGTTCCCCTTTCGCTTAAGACCCCTTGTGGGTGTGAAGGATGTGTACCCCCCTCCGCGTTTTCGGAAACGCACGTGCGCGTTCGGCCCACTCGCAGTGGCATGCATGTGTTCGATACGACGCCGGCTGATGCGACGTCAGACGTCGACGTCTTCGTTCAGTTGGTTTGCGTCAATCCGAAGAGGACGGTCTTCAGGCCGTCGCGACCGGCTCGAAGTGGTCGACGACCGGAAACGGTTCATAGAAGTGGTGCAAGAGCTTCCGCCACTCCTCGTAGGCAGCTGAGCCGCGGAAGCCTTGGGTGTGGGCTTCGAGGGATTCCCATTCGACCAACAGCAAGAACGTGCTGGGGTTCTCGAGGCAGCGTTCGACCCGTAGCCCGCGAAAGCCCGGACTGACGGCGATGAACGTCTTGGCCTGTTCGAGGGCGGAGAGGAAGTCCTCCTCTTGACCGGGGATGACGTTGAGGATGGCGTGCTCGGTGATCATGCGCTGAGCAACCGTTGGCGCATGGCGAGGTCGGTGGCCGCGTCGATGGCCGTCCAGGCCATGGCGACCGCGCCGTCCCGCACCGCCGCGTCGGCGGACGGGGTGATGCAGGCGGCGGCGAAGTCGGGTTGGTGATTGACGGCGCCATTGGTTTCGATCCGGACGAGGGGATGGATGGTCGGGATGGCCAGCGACACATTGGCCATGTCGGTTGAGAACGTGGGCAACGGGGTGTCGGCGTCGTCGGCCTCGAACGTGCGCCCCAGACGTTCCGCATTCACCCGGTAGGCGGCCAACAGTCCAGAATCCGCCTCCATGTGCGAGTACACCGGGGAGAGTACCTCGTAGGTCACCGTGCAACCCGTGGCCAGCGCGCCAGCTTCGAAGCAGGCGCGCACCCGCGGTTCGGCCGCACTGAGCGCGTCGATGGTGCGGGAACGCACCATGAAGCGTCCGGTGACACTGGCCGGGATCACGTTGGCCGCACCCCCGCCGCGGGTGATCACCCCATGGACCTGGTCGCCCGGAGGCAGCTGTTGGCGCAACAGGCCCAGCGCGACCTGGGAGATGGTCATGGCATCGAGGGCGTTCACGCCTTCCCAGGGCGCGGCCGACGCATGGGCCTCCCGGCCGGTGAAGTGCACATCGAAGTGGGAGACGGCCAGGCAGGCGCCGGTCAGTCGATCAGCCGGCCACGGGTGGATCATCATGGCGGCGTGCACGCCCTCGAAGGCGCCCCGTTCCAACATGAAGATCTTGCCTCCACCGCCCTCTTCGGCCGGGGTGCCCAGCACTCGCACCTGGAGTCCGATCTGATCAGCGACGGCGGCCAGCGCGATCCCGGCACCGACGGCAGAGGCGGCAATGATGTTGTGCCCGCAGGCATGGCCCACGTCGGGCAGGGCGTCGTATTCGGCGCACACGGCCACCGCCAGTTCACCTTTCCCTGACCGGCATTCGAACGCCGTGGGCAGGTCATAAACGCCTTCGGTCACCCCCATACCTCCGGCGCGCAGGGCGTCGGCCACGGCCTTGGCCGAGCGGGTCTCGTTGAAGCAGAGCTCCGGGGTGGCGTGGACAGCGTGACTGAGAGTCACCAGGTCGGTGAGGTGGCGATCGATGACCGATACCGCGGCGTCCTTGATCGACTGGGCCTTCGGGTCGGCGTCGGTCACGACATTCCTATTCGATCACCGCGACGATGTCGCCGGCACCGACCGAGTCTCCGGCCGTGGCTCGCACCTCTTTGATCACGCCGGCCCTCTCGGCGTTGATGGCGTTCTCCATCTTCATCGCTTCGAGCAGGCAGATGGTCTGACCGACCTCGACCTTGTCGCCCACGGCGACCAGGACCTTGACGATGGTGCCCTGCATGGGGACGATCACCTCACCCGAACCGGTCCCGCCGGCGGCCGATCCCGAGGCGGCGCGCTTGCCCCGCACCGGCATCCGGGGGCCGGCGACCGTCCCGAGGTCAGGCACCCAGAGCTTGACGGCAAACCGGCGGCCGTCCACCTCGGCGGTCACGTCGCGCTCGACCAGGGGGAACTCCTCTTCGGCCGGGATGGGGGCCACAGGGCTGGAGTCGACCGGTTCGGCTGGGAGGTGGTTGAGGTCGAGCACTTCCTCAACCCACTTGGTGGAATGGCGGGCCTCGGCGAAGTCGGCGTGGCTGAGGATGGCGACGTGAGCCGGAATGGTCGTGGCGATCCCGGTGATCTGGGTCTCCGAAAGGGCCCGCAGCATGCGTCGGCGCGCCGATTCGCGGTCGGACGCCCAGACGATCAATTTGGCTACCAGGTTGTCGTAGTACTGGCTGACGGTGTCACCGGACTCGTAGCCGGCGTCGAGTCGGACGCCCGGACCCGAAGGCGCGTGGAATTTGGTCAGCGTGCCGGGCGACGGGGAGAACCGACCGCCGCTCGGGTCCTCGGCATTGATCCGCACCTCGATGGCGTGACCGTTTCTCTGGACGTCGTCCTGGCCGAAGGTGAGCTCCTCACCCGAGGCGATGCGGATCTGCCAGGCCACCAGGTCCAGCCCCGTCACCATTTCGGTGACCGGGTGCTCCACCTGAAGACGGGTGTTCATCTCCAAGAAGTAGAACTCACCGTCCTGGTAGAGAAACTCAACGGTCCCGGCGTTGTAGTAGCCACAGGCTTCGGACACCTTGACCGCGGCCGCGCCCATGGCCTGGCGGATGTCGTCGGGGAAGTCGGGAGCCGGGCTTTCCTCCACCAGCTTTTGATGCCGACGCTGGGCCGAGCAGTCCCGCTCGCCCAGCCACAGCGTGTTGCCGTGGGTGTCGGCCAGCACCTGCATCTCGACATGGCGGGGCCACCCCAGGTAGCGCTCGACATAGATCTCCGGCCGGCCGAAATAGGCCTGGGCCTCACGGGCGGCTGACTCCATGGCCTCGGCCGCCGTCTCGGCACTCTCAACCACCTTCATGCCGCGACCGCCCCCGCCAAAGGCGGCCTTGATGGCGAGAGGCCATCCCACCTCCTCGCCGAAGGCCACCACCTCCTCGGGCGAGGTGAGCGGCTCGGAGCGCCCCGGCACCCCGGCGACACCGGCTTTCTCGGCGGCAATCCGCGAGCTGATCTTGTCGCCCATGACCTCGATGGATTCGGGCGGGGGCCCGATGAACGTCACCCCGAGATCGGTGATGGCCCGGGCGAAGTCGGTGTTCTCGGAGAAGAAGCCGTAGCCCGGGTGGACGCCGTCAGCCCCGCTCTTCTCAATGGCATCGAGAATTGCCCCCGTGTTGAGATAGCTCTCCGCCGCCGTCTCGCCGCCGAGGGCATAGGCCTCGTCGGCCATGCGGACATGGAGCGCTTCACGGTCGAGATTCGAGTAGACGGCAACGGTGGCGATGCCCATCTCGCGGCAGGTCCGGATGACCCGGACGGCAATCTCGCCGCGGTTGGCGATGAGGATCTTCTTGAGCACGCTGCGCCTTTCGATTCCTTAGGGGTCAACACAATTGCATGGACCCTATGGTGTCTGCCATGTGGAGCGGGCGGTGGGACGTGCGATGGTTCGAGTCCCTCGGCTCGACGAACAGCTATCTCCTCGAGCAATCGGCCGAAGGGGCGGTCGAGGGCATCGTGGCCGTGGCCGATCACCAGTGGGCCGGCCGGGGCCGGTTGGACCGTCGTTGGGAGTCGCCGCCGGGGTCGTCCTTGCTCACTTCGATCCTCTTCCGGCCCACATTTGACCCCGCTGAACTGCATCTCTGCACGGCAGCGGTGGCCTTGGCCGCCGCCGAGGCGTGCCGTCGGGTGGCCGGGGTGGGGCCCGTGATCAAGTGGCCCAACGACCTCCTGGTCGGAGAGGCCAAGCTGGCCGGGGTGCTGGCCGAGGCGGACTTCACCGGTGACGCCTGCGCCGTCGTGGTCGGCATCGGGATCAACGTGGCCTGGCCCGGCCCAACCACGGTGCAGGGGACCTGCCTGGACGACCTGTGCGGAGAGCCGGTGGATCGTCACATGCTCCTCGAAGCCCTGCTCAAGGCCCTGGCGCCTCGCAGGGGTCTCCTCGATAGTCCGGACGGTCGGCAGGAGCTGGCCGCAGAACTGCGCCAGCGTTGCGCCACGTTGGGCCAGCGCATCCGGGTCGAGCTGGCCGCGGAGGCGATCAGCGGGGTGGCCAGTGAGATTGACGATGCCGGCCGGCTGATCGTGCAGACGGCGACCGGACCACGGACGGTGAGTGCCGGGGACGTCGTCCACCTGCGTCCGAAGTAAAGTGCGACGCTATGCGCCTTCTCGTGACGGGAGGTGCCGGGTTCATCGGGTCAAACTTCATCCGCTACTGGGTGGAACAACATCCCGAGGACCACGTCGTTGCGTACGACGTGCTCACCTATGCCGGCAACCGACCCAACCTGGCCGATGTCGAGGACCAGATCGTCTTCGTGCACGGCGACATTTGCGACGGTGCGCTGGCCGAGAAGACGCTGCGGGCCCACCAGATCGACACCATCGTCCACTTTGCGGCCGAGTCGCACAACAGTCTGGCTGTCCTCAACCCAGGATTGTTCTTCCGCACCAACGTGCTCGGCACGCAGACCATGCTGGAGGCGGCCCGCCAGGCCGAGGTGGGGCGGTTTCATCACATCAGTACATGCGAGGTGTACGGCGATCTGGCGCTGGACTCCGACGAGGCCTTCACCGAGGACTCCCCTTATCGTCCCCGCACGCCCTACAACGCCAGCAAGGCGGGGGCGGACCACGCGGTGCGCGCCTACGGCGAGACCTACGAGTTGCCGGTCACCATCACGAATTGCTCCAACAATTACGGTCCCTTTCAGTTCCCCGAGAAAGTCATACCGGTCTTCACCACGGCGGCCCTCAACGACAAGAACCTGACCCTGTACGCCACCACGCAGAACCGGCGCGAATGGTTGCACGTTCGTGATCACTGCACGGCCATTGAGGCGGTCCTCCATCGTGGCAAAATTGGCGAGACGTATCACGTGGGGAGTGGCGTCGAGGCATCCATCATGGAGATCGCCGACCTGGTCCTGGCCACCTTGGGCAAGCCCGCGTCGCTGAAGGAGATCGTGCCCGACCGTCCTGGACACGACCGCCGCTATCTGCTTGATGCCAGCAAGATCCGTAGCCAGCTGAACTGGGAGCCCACAATCTCGTGGGAGGACGGGTTGGCTGCCACGGTGGCCTGGTATGCCGACAACCGCGCCTGGTGGGAACCCCTGCTGTCCCGAGCCCCCGTCGTCGAAGCCGGCTGGGGATCGGCCGGCTGAGGCCGATCTCCAGCATGCGCATCCTCATTACAGGCGCTGACGGGCAGCTCGGCCGCGACCTGGTGGATGCCCTGGCTGGTCGGGTCCCGCTGGGGGGCACCCGGTGCCGCCTGTGGCCGAGTGACGGCCCGCTGCCCGGGAACACCCACGAGGTGCTGGCCACCGACATCGGCAACATGCCGGTCGACAACCGCGCCGCGGTCCAGCACGTCATGCACTCGTTCGGGCCCGATGTGGTTCTGCACGCCGGGGCACTGACGGCGGTCGACGCCTGCGAGAGCGAGATCGACCTGGCCTACGCCGTCAACGCCGTGGGGACGCGCAATGTGGCCGAGGCGGCGACGGCGCTCGGCGCCCACCTGGTCTACGTCTCCACCGACTACGTCTTCGACGGAACCTCTCCCCGGCCCTACAACGAGTGGGACGCCCCGAACCCCCAGTCGGTCTACGGGGCCAGCAAGCTGGGCGGCGAGCGGGAATGCCCGCCGGGGTCGACCATCGTGCGCACCTCGTGGGTCTGCGGGGCCCACGGGAAGAACATGGTGAAGACCGCTCTCCGTTTGGCCGAGGGGGACGGCATCCTGCGCTTCGTCAACGACCAGCACGGGTCACCCACCTTCACGGCTGATCTGGCCCCGGCGCTCATCACCCTCGGCCTGGACCGGCGCCCCGGCCTCTTCCACGTGACCAACGGCGGGGCCACCACCTGGTGGGGCTTCGTGCGGGCCGTGGTGGAGGCCGTCGGTGACGATCCCGAGCGGGTGCTGCCCATCACGACGGCCGAATACCCTCTTCCGGCGCCCCGCCCAGCCAATTCGGTCCTCGACAACATGGCCCTGCGCTTGAGCGGGCTTCCTGCCCTCCCGGACTGGCAGGATGGTCTGACTCGGCTGGTCACCGCACTACAAGGTCAGGAGGCGCCAACATGACGATTCGCTCGCATTCACGCCACGGGCGAAACGAGTCGCGGACGGTGGCGGTGATCGGTGCCGGCTATGTGGGCCTGCCCACGGCCGCCACCTTGGCGCATTTCGGCCACCGGGTGGTGCTGGCCGAGCGCGACGAAACCCGCCTGGCCGCGCTGCGCAGCGGGAAAATGCCCATCGTCGAGGCCGGATTGGACGACCTGGTGGCCGAGAGCGTCCTAGCCCGCACCCTGCGCTTTACGGCCTCGGCCGTCGAGGCGGTCCAGGGGGCCGAGTTCGTGTTTCTCTGCGTGCCCACCCCACAAAGTGACGATGGGTCGGCCGACCTGTCCTATGTGGAGTCGGCGGCGAAAGAAGTGGGCGAGCAACTCATGCCCGGGGCCATCGTGGTCAACAAGTCGACGGTCCCGGTCGGTTCGGCCACCATGGTCGAAGAGGTCATCGGTCGACCCGATGTACGGGTCGTCTCGAATCCGGAATTCCTACGCGAGGGCTCCGCGGTCCAGGACAGCCTCCACCCCGATCGGTTGGTGGTCGGAGCCGACGATGCGCAAGCTGCCGCTCTGGTCGGCGGTTTATTCGCCGCCACTGGTGCGCCCCTCATCGTCACGGATGCCACCACGTCCGAGACGATCAAGTACGCCTCCAACGCCTTCTTGGCGACCAAACTGAGCTACGTCAATGCCGTCGCTGGCCTCTGCGAAGAGGTGGGGGCCGACGTACGCGATGTGATGCTCGGATTGGGGTACGACAAGCGCATCGGATTTGAGTTCCTGCGGCCCGGACCGGGATGGGGCGGGTCCTGCCTGCCCAAGGACACGCGCGCCCTGCTGCACATCGCCCGAGAGTCCGGTTACGACTTCTCTCTCCTGGCCGGCGCCATCGACAGCAATGAGCAGCAACTCGCTCGGGTGGTGGCCAAGGTGGAAGCGGCCTGCCGCGGCTCGGTGGAGGGCGTCACGGTGTCCGTATGGGGCCTCACCTTCAAGGCGAACACCGACGACCGTCGCGATTCCCCGAGCGTGGAAATCGCTGGGCGCCTGGCGGCACTGGGTGCGGTGGTGCAGGCCTTTGACCCGACCGTGTCGGGCGAATTCCCTGCCGAGGGCGAAACCGTGGCCGATGATCTGCGCGGTCTGCAGTTGCGGGCCGATCCCTACGAAGCGGCCACCGGGGCGTCGGTGGTCGTGGTGCTGACCGAGTGGGACGAGTTTCGCTGGGTCGACTTCACCCGCGTCGCCTCGGTCATGGCTTCGCCCTCCATTGTCGACGCCCGCAACCTGTTGGATCCGGCGGCCGTGCGGCGCATGGGCTTCATCTACGACGGGATCGGACGCCGATGAGCCGAGTAGTGGTGGCGGGGGGAGCCGGGTTCCTGGGCTCGCATCTGTGTGATCACTTGATCGGACGTGGTGACTCCGTCATCTGCCTCGATGATCTCTCCACGGGCAGCCGTGACAATGTCGCTCACCTCCTCGACAACGAGCACTTCACCCTGGTCGTGACCGACGTCAGCGAGAAGGTCGAGTTGGAGGGAAGCGCCCACATCGACGCTGTGTGCAACTTGGCCAGCCCAGCTTCACCACCGGCGTACCTGCGCCGGCCCCTGGCCACGCTCGCCGTCGGGAGTGAAGGCACCCGCCGACTGCTGGAGCTGGCCCGGGAGCACAAGGCGCGCTTCCTCATGGCGAGCACGAGCGAGATCTACGGCGACCCCGAGGTGCACCCGCAGATCGAGTCCTACCGGGGCAATGTCGACTCCACCGGGCCGCGCAGCGTCTACGACGAGGCCAAGCGGTTCTCCGAGAGCCTGACCATGGCCATGCATCGTGAATACGACGTGAATGTCGGGATCGCCCGCATCTTCAACACCTACGGACCACGCCTGGCTCCCGGAGACGGGCGCGTCGTGTCCAACTTCATCGTCCAAGCCCTGCGGGGAGACCCGCTCACGGTGTACGGCGATGGGTCCCAGACCCGCAGCCTGTGTTACGTCGATGATGAGATCGCCGGCCTGGTGGCGCTGTTGGACTCGCCGCTGACCGGCCCGGTCAATGTGGGCAACCCCGACGAGCGCACCGTGCTCGAGTTGGCCCAAGTGGTCTTAGAGGTGTCAGGCTCACGGTCTTCCATTGTCTATGAGGCCTTACCGACCGATGACCCCACCCGACGCTGCCCCGACATCACCCTGGCGACCGAACAGCTGGGGTGGTCACCTTCTACTGAATTGCGAGACGGCATTGCACGCACGATCGAATATCTGGCGACAAAGGTGGTTGTGCCATGACGGCTGACGCCCCCAGCGAAAATGACACGGGCCCGCCCCCGTTGCGCACCTTTCGCAGCCTCACCGTGGTCATTCCGGTCTACAACGAGCGGGCGACCGTGGCCGAGATCATCCGCCGCATACGCGCCGTCGAGATCCCGCTCACCCTGCAGGTGATCGTGGTGGACGATGGCTCGAGCGATGGGTCGGACAAGGTTCTCCAGGCGCTGGAGGACTCGACCGTCCGGGTCATCCGGCACACGCACAATCAGGGCAAAGGCGCGGCCATCCGTACCGGGATGGAGGCCATGACGGGCGATCTGCTGCTGATTCAAGATGCCGACCTGGAATATGACCCCGACGACTGGCCGAGGCTGCTGGAACCCATCCTCAAGGGCAAGGCCCGAGTGGTGTACGGCAGCCGATTCACCGGTGAGCGCAAGAACATGTTGCCGCTGCACTGGTTCGGCAACCGCATGCTCTCCCTGGTGACCAACATCCTCTACAGCTCCACACTGTCCGACATGGAGACGTGTTACAAGTTGTTCGACGCCGAGGTGCTCAAGGGCATCACCCTCGTGTCGGATCGATTCGAATTCGAGCCTGAAATCACCGCCAAGGTCATGCGTCGAGGCTTCCGTATCTACGAGGTGCCGATCTCCTATGCCGGGCGGGAGGCCAATGAGGGCAAGAAGATCACATGGCGCGACGGCTTCGGCGCCATGGCGGCCCTGATCCGATTCCGCTTCACCAAGGATTTTTGAACTCCGGGGTGCCCAGCCAGATTGCCGCCGTCGTGGTGGATCACAACACGGGGTCGCTCCTGGCACAATGCGTTCGATCATTGCTGAGTGACGGGGCCGACCGGGTGGTCGTGGTCGAGAACGGTGGACCGAGGAGTGTCGGCACGGCCTTGGCCTCGTTGACGACCGAGCATCCAGAAGCCGATGTGGTGGTCCTGCGCCCGGAGAAGAACGTCGGTTTCGGGGCCGGCGTCAATCGCGGAATGGCGGTGCTGGCCGGCATGTCTCCCCTCCCGCGGTGGGTCCTCGTGTGCAACGCGGACCTACGGGTGCACGCCGGAGCGCTCACCGAACTCCGTCGCGTCCTCGAGGAGCGACCAGCCTGGGCCATGGTGGGACCTCGCATCCACAACGAGGACGGGACCGTGTATCCGTCGGTCCGCCAGTTCCCCGACTTCACCGACGCGGCGGGCCATGCGCTTTTTGCCCTGGTCAACCCGGAGAACCGTTTCACCAAGCGCTACAACCCGGGAGCGCCGGAGGGCGATGTCGTGGCCGAAGCCGGCTGGATCTCGGGCTCGTGTTTCCTGGCTCGGCGCGATGCCCTCGAGGAATTGGGGGGATTCGATGAGGCCTACTTCATGTACGCCGAAGACATGGACTTGTGTTGGCGGGCCCACCGCGCCGGGTGGGGCATCGGTTTTGCCGGCGGGGCCAGCATCACCCACACGCAAGGAGTGAGCACGGCCCGACATCCCTACAAAATGATGCTGGCGCACCATCGCTCGGCTCTTCGATTCACCGTTCGCACCACTTCGGGATGGCGCCGGGCCGCCCTCCCGCTGGCCGTCGTCGTCTTGGGCCTGCGCGTCGTCATGGCCACGATCCGCCTGGCCACCACGAACTAGTCGTCATGTCCCGATCCGTGGCCATGGCGATCCTCTTGGTGGCTGTCGTCCTCGCCGGATGCGGCAGCAGCGGCAGAGGAGCTGCCACCGTTCACGTGGAACCAAACGTCAACTTCACCCTGCCGCCGGCCACCGCCGGTTGTGGGGGAGCCACCCAACTGGCGGGTGGAGCGACCCGCCTCCCCATCACGGTCAGCGAGAAGGCCGGACAGGTGGCCGAAATGGTCAACGTGTGCATTGACGGGAAGGGACCGTTCGCCTTCGTCGTGGACTCCGGAGCCGGGGAGTCCATCATTGCCACTCGCCTGGCCAATCAACTTCACCTCGACCACATGGGCCCGGCGCAGGAGTTCGCCGGAGTGGGGTGCGTCGGAACCGCCCAACCGGTGGCCGTCACAACCTGGTCAGTCGCCGGGGTGGCGCTGTCTCCCCAGTCGTTGACGGCGGCCACGCTGCCCGACTTCGGCGTGAAGGGCCAACCGGTGGGGCTCCTCGGTTCCGACGTCTTGGGCCGTTTCGGCGCGGTGCGGATTGACTTCACGGGTCAGACTCTGACGTTGGGTGGTCCCGAAGGCACGGCACCAACCGGGAGCGATGTCGTGCATGGCCCCGTGGGCCCGCCTCCGCCAGCCACCGTGACCGACGGCCAGACCGGCACGACCGTGCCTCTCACCGTGGTGTTGACGCCGGGCGCGGCGGCGCTAAATGTGGCCCTGCGGTTCAGTGACGGACCGAAGCGCACCTTCACGGTCGATACGGGTTCTTCCCAGTCGGTGGTGAACACGGCGGTGGCCAAGAAGGAGAACTTGGCTCCTTCGGATCTGGCCGAGCGTCAGGACACCGTGTGTTCCTCCATCACGACGCCGCTGGTGCACAGCGGGGCCTGGTCGATCCCCGGCGTCTCCCTGTACAAGCAGTTGATCGGCACCGCCCCCTTCGGCCCGATCGGGCAGGCGGGCCTGCTGGGATCGGATCAACTCATCCGCTACGGCTGGGTGGTCTTCGACTATCGCGGCGGCCGGCTCATCCTGGGATGAGCACCGGGTCAACGCTCCCAGCGCACGAGGTCGTCGAGTTGACCGCTCTCGACGTCGAAGACAAATCCAGCGATCATCTTCAGCGGCGCCAGGTAGGACGTGGCGGCCAGTAGTTCGATATCCTCCCGCAGCGCCGCGGCGTGGTCGTCGATCGGGAAGAAGCCGAGGTCGGCGCCGGTGAGCTTCTGGAGGTCCTGGTCGGTCACGCCGGCGAGACCGCAGTTGGTGTGTTGCATGACGATGACGGTGTCGACCCCGAGCACCTGGCACGACAGGGCCAAACTGCGCAAGACGTCTTCCGTCACCCGACCCCCGGCATTGCGGATCACGTGGGCTTCACCGAGGTGGAGGCCGAGGATGGCGAACACATCGATGCGGGCGTCCATGCATGTCACGACGGCCAGGTGCCGGCCCGGGCGGGGGTCGGCCACGTTGGCCCGGGCGGCGGCGTATCCCTCGTTGGCCTGAAGGAGCTTCGTGATCTGGCTCATGGCACTGTGACTAGGCGATCGGGTGCCGATTCCGCAATTCGCGGGCACGGGACGCAGCCCAGCCGATCCTCGATCGGATATCGCCGTAGGATGGCTCCGGGCTGCGTGCGGGTCTGTGGTTGCAAGTCGAGGCCAGTCGCAGGCAAAACGACCCACGTAAGGCAACTTGTGGTTGCTGAGCATGGTGCGGCTTAGAAGTAAGCCCTGCCCACCGAGTTCCCGGTTGTCGGGGGCCGGTGGCGACGAGGGGATGCGTGCCACGAGCGCGCCGTAGGGTCCGCGGGCGGTGACGCCCCGGGCCGCCGGTGCCGGCACGTCAACCTTGCAGCAGGCGAGTGTGGGGTCAAAGACCAGGTCAGCCGCACGCAGCCCAAACACATCGGCGGTCCCCATCGACGGCCGGGGCGGCTGGGGGACCGGTAGCATTGGGCCTTCATGAGCGTGTTCACCAAGGTCCTCAAGGCAGGCGAAGGCAAGAAGGTCCGGCGGCTGGCCGAGCTGGTCCCGCTGGTCAACGCCCTCGAGCCCGAGATGCAGGCGCTCAGCGACGATGCACTGGCGCACAAGACGGTGGAGTTCCGGGAACGCTTGGCTGCGGGCGAGACGCTGGACGACCTCCTGATCGAGTCCTATGCCGTGGTGCGGGAAGGCGCCTGGCGCGTGCTCGGGCAACGCCACTTCGACGTGCAGCTCATGGGCGGCATGGCCCTGCACTTCGGGTGGATCGCCGAGATGAAGACCGGGGAGGGCAAGACCCTGGTCTCGACCCTCCCGGTGTACCTGAACGCGTTGGACGAGCGCGGCGTCCACGTGGTCACGGTCAATGACTACCTGGCCACCCGCGACGCCGAGTGGATGGGTCGCCTGCACAAGTTCCTCGGACTGACCGTGGGCCGGATCGGGGCCGACATCGACGACCCGATGCTGAAAAAAGCTGCCTATGCGGCGGACCTGACCTACGGCACCAACAATGAGTTCGGCTTCGACTACCTGCGCGACAACATGGCGCGCTCGCGCGAGCTCATGGCCCAGCGGGGTCACGTGTTCGCCATGATCGATGAGGTCGACTCCATCCTCATTGACGAAGCGCGTACCCCGCTCATCATTTCGGGCCCGGCCGACGAAGCGGCTCAGCTGTACTACCAGTTCGCCTCCATCGCCCGCACCCTGACCAGAGACGACGACTACGAGGTCGACGAGGAGAAGAAGACGGTCGTCCCCCTGGAGGCCGGCATCGAGAAGGTGGAGAAGGCGGTCGGTGTCGACAACATCTACGACGCCGTCTCGGTCAACTACGTGCACCAGCTGATCAAGGCGCTCGAGGCCAAGGACCTCTACCGACGGGACAAGGACTACCTGGTCGCCGGCGGTGAAGTGAAGATCATCGATGAGTTCACCGGCCGCACCCTGGACGGCCGCCGCTGGTCCGACGGCCTGCACCAGGCGGTCGAGGCCAAGGAGCGGGTGACCATCAAAGAAGAGAACCACACCTGGGCCACCGTGACCCTGCAGAACTACTTCCGCATGTACGAGAAATTGTCCGGCATGACCGGCACGGCCGAAACCGAAGCGGGCGAGTTCGCCGGAACCTACGGGCTCTCGGTCGTCCCCATTCCCACCAACAAGGACATGATCAGGACCGACCAGGCCGACCTGGTCTTCAAGTCCGAAGAGGCAAAATTCGGTGCCGTAGTCGAGGACCTGGTCGAACGCCACCAGGTCGGCCAGCCCGTTCTGGTGGGCACGGCCTCGGTGGCCAAGTCCGAATTGCTGTCGCGGTTGCTGGAGAAACAGGGCGTGCCGCACAACGTCCTCAACGCCAAGCAGCACTTCCGTGAGGCCGAGGTGGTGGCCCAGGCCGGTCGCAAGGGTGGGATCACGGTGGCGACGAACATGGCCGGCCGGGGCGTGGACATCATCCTCGGCGGCAACGCCGAGCTGCTGGCCCAACATGAGCTGTTGGCCGAGGGCGTGGACCTGGCCAGCGATGAGGGCATGGCGGAGTTGAAGCGGAGGCAGGCGTCACTCGAGGCCCGGTGCCGAGCCGACGGCGAAGAGGTACGCAAGCTGGGCGGTCTCTACGTGTTGGGCAGCGAGCGGCACGAGAGCCGTCGCATCGACAACCAGCTCCGGGGCCGCTCCGGTCGCCAAGGCGACCCGGGGGAGAGCCGCTTCTACCTGAGCCTCGAAGACGAGCTGTTGCGACTCTTCGCCACCGGGGCCATGAGCTGGGTCATGGGACGGACCCTGCCCGATGACGTCCCCATTGAGTCCAAGACGGTGGCCAAAGCCATCGAGCGGGCGCAGACCACCGTCGAGGCGCGCAACGGCGAGATGCGCAAGGACGCCCTCAAGTACGACGAGGTGATGAACCAGCAGCGCAAGGTCATTTACGAGCGCCGCCTGCAGATCATCGACGGTGACGACCTGGAGGAGCGGACCGAAGACCTCTTGGCCGGCGCGGCGGAAGCGCTGGTGGCCGAGCACTGTCCCAGCGAGTTCCAGGAGGAGTGGGACCTCAAGGCCCTGATCGACGGCCTGACGCAGTACTACCCGACCAAGTTCTCGGTGGAGGACCTGGCCCAGGCGTCCACGACCGATGAATTGGTCGAGAGCATCGTCGAGGAGGGGCTCGAGTACTACGAGCAGCACTCCGAGTCGATGCCTGATGGCGCCGACACCATGCGGCAGATCGAACGCGATGTCATGCTGCAGCTCATCGACGCCCGCTGGCGGGACCACCTGGCCGAGATGGACAACCTCAAGGACGGCATCCACCTGCGCTGGACCGTTCAGGCCGATCCCCTCAACGCCTGGCAGCAGGAGGGCTACTCCATGTTCGGTCAACTGATGGAGGTCATCGACAACGACTACCTGCGCTACATCATGCACGTCGAAGCGGTCCAGGCTCCCTCGGCCGAGCCCGATCTCGGACGGGCGGTCTACGCGGCCGCCGAGGACCCGGTGGCCGAGACCGGCGCCATGGCCGGGGCGCTTCTGGCCGAGCAGGGCTTGAACGTACCCGCCTTGACTCAGGATCCCGGAGCCGGAGCGGGAGGACCGTCGCCCAACGGCGCCAAAGCCAGAAAGGGACAGCCTGCCCCACCCGACCCGAACGCCATGGTCCCCATCGTCAAGGGCGACCACGAGAAGGTCGGACGTAACGATCCCTGCTGGTGCGGGAGCGGCAAGAAATTCAAGTTCTGCCATGGCGCAGCCTGACCAGGGGTCGGCGGCCGAGGCACCCCGGGATTTCACCGCTGAGCTGGAAGAATCCGAGGCCCGGCTGGCCGAAGCCGAGCGCTACCTGGGGCTGGACCGGCTGCTCGAACGTCGGGCCGAATTGGAAGTAGAAGCGGCCAAACCCGACCTGTGGAATGACGGGGATTCGGCGCGAGCCATCACCACCGAGCTCGGGCAGGTCATGGCCGACCTGGATCAACTGAGCGCGCTCCGCAACGACCTGAGTGAAGCCAGGGCGTTGGTGGAGTTGGTCGACGAATCGCGGGCGGAGGGGTCACCGGACGCGTCGTTCGAATCCGAACTGGTGACATCCGTTGACGGGCTGCGCGCCCGGCTGGCGGCGCTCGAAGTGCAATCGCTTTTTTCCGGTGAGTACGACGAGAAGGATGCCGTGGTCGAACTGCACGCCGGTGCCGGCGGTACCGACGCGCAGGACTGGACCGAGATGATGTTACGGATGTACCAGCGGTGGGCGGAGCGACGCGGCTTCACGGTCGAGTTGGATGAAGCGACGGAGGGGCAAGAGGCCGGCTTGCTGTCGGCCACGTTCATTGTGCGCGGGCGGTTCGCCTACGGGCTCTTGGCCACCGAGCGCGGTGTACACCGCCTGGTGCGCATGTCGCCCTTCGACTCGCAGCGACGCCGTCAGACCAGCTTCGCTTCGATGGACGTCACCCCGTTTCTGGAAGATGTCTCGAGTGAGGTGGAGATCGACGAGAAAGACCTGCGTATTGACACCTACCGGTCGTCGGGCGCCGGTGGCCAGCACGTGAACAAGACCGACTCGGCCATTCGGCTGACCCATTTCCCCAGTGGGATCGTGGTCTCGGTCCAGAACGAGCGCAGCCAACATCAGAACAAGGCCAAGGCCATGCAGATTCTCGGAGCCAAGTTGGCCGAGCGGGCGCGTCAGGAACGTCGGGCCGAGATGAACGCCTTGAGTGGTGATCGGGGCGACAACGCGTGGGGCAACCAGATCCGGTCCTACGTCCTGGCCCCGTACCAGTTGGTCAAAGATTTGCGGACCTCGTATGAGACCGGCAATGTGGATGCCGTGCTCGACGGCGACCTCGAAGCCTTCATGGAAGCTGAACTGCGGCGACAACGCGAAAATTCCTGAGTACCGACCGTCTGACCAGCACTGCAGAAGGTGACCCCAGTGGGGTCGCGGGGGCCGTTAGTATTTGGCTGCTGCGCCATCGCTGTGCGGTGGATGTCGGTCTTCCCACACCATGATCCGCTTCGACAACATCACCAAGACCTACAAAGGGTCAACTGTCGCTCTGCGCAACATCTCGGTCGAAATCGACAAGGGGGAATTCGTCTTCCTGGTCGGATCGTCGGGGTCGGGAAAGACCACGTTCATCCGGCTCTTGCTCCGCGAGGAGCTGCCCGACCCCGGTGGCCACATCTGGGAGGCCGGTCGCGACATTGTCGACCTGCCCAAATGGCGCGTCCCCTACCTCCGCCGCAACATCGGCTGCGTCTTCCAGGACTTTCGCCTGCTGCCCAACAAGACCGTGTTCGAGAACGTCGCCTTCGCCCTCGAGGTCATCGGCCGACCCCGCCACGTGGTGGCCAACCAGGTGCCACAGGTGCTTGACCTGGTCGGTCTGGCCAAGAAGACCAACAATCTGCCGGGCGAGCTCTCCGGTGGCGAGCAGCAACGGGTGGCCGTGGCGCGCGCCTTCGTGAACCGCCCGCTCATCTTGATGGCCGACGAGCCGACCGGGAACCTGGACCCCCAGACGAGTCAGGGCATCATGCAATTGTTGGACCGCATCAACCGCACCGGCACCACGGTGGTGGTGGCCACGCACGACGAAGTACTGGTGGACAAAATGCGCCGCCGCGTCATTGAACTCAGCAACGGGAACATGGTGCGAGACCAAGCACGCGGCGTGTACGGCATTGACGGCACGACCCTGCAGGGCGTGGAGCTCAGCACGGGAATCTCGGGCGGCTGATGCCGGTCTCCATTGACTATGTCGTTCGCGAGACCGGCTCGAACCTCTGGCGCAACCGGCTGATGACCGTGGCCGCGGTGTTGACCGTGGCCGTGTCGCTGACGCTGGTGGGCGCCGCCCTGTTGCTCCGCCAAGGCGCGGCCAATGCGTCGGGCGAGTGGGAGCGGGGCACACAGGTCACGGTGTGGATGGCGCCGAACGCCAGTGCCCACGAGACGGCAGCGGTGGGAACCGAAATCTCCCAGTTGAGCTACATCCGCCAGCCGTGTGCCTACTGGGGCAAGCAGCGGAACTTCACCGAGGCCCGCAAGTTGTTGCCGTCCGATGTCGTCGCCTCGACGACGGTGGCCGAGATGCCCACCTCCTACTGGTGCACCCCGCAGACGCTGCCGGACGCGGTCCAGGTGGTGAAGGCATTCCAGGGCACCGAGGGGGTCCTGGCGGTCACCGAACCCTCGCAGCAGATCCATACCGAGGAAACGGTAATCAACATCTTCAAGTGGGTGTTCCTGAGCGTGGCGGTGATCCTGATCGTCTCGGCCGCCGTCCTGATCCTGAACTCCATCCGCATGGCCATCTTCGCCCGACGACGTGAGGTCTCGGTGATGAAACTGGTGGGGGCCACGAACTGGTTCATCCGGGTGCCGTTCATGTCCGAAGGAATGATCCAGGGACTCTTGGGTTCCGGATTGGCCGCGCTGGCGGTCTACGCCTTGTATGCAGTGATCAACCATTACGGGAATGGCTCCGGCACCGGCAACATCCTGGGCGCCATGCACATGTCAGGCGGAGAAGTCATCCTCACCGACATGGTCGTGGTCATTGTGGGCGTGGTGATCGGCTCCTTGGGCTCGGCCATTGCCATTCGCCGTTTCCTCGACGTCTGACCGCCCCGGGTGTAAACAGTCGCCCGTGAACATCACGCGTCGGTGGCGCGGGACGATGATCCCGGCCGTGTTGCTCGCGAGCGTGGTGCTCACCAGCTGTAGCAGCGGCTCCCCGGGCCAAACGTCAGCGTCGACGACTGCGCCGCACGTCACGACCTCATCGGCGGCTTCGGGCACGAGCTCGACCAGCACCACCACCGCGAACGGGGCGCGCAATCTCGTCGCCTCGCCGGCCATCAAGAGCGGCTTGCTCGTGGCCTATCTGGCCCATTCCGGCTTGGCGGCCGATCAGGTGGTGGGTACCGCTCCGGGCTCGGTGTACTACGCCTACCTCCCGTCCACCCAGACCTACTGGGCCATGGCCGGTTTCGTCCTCTCATCGACCGCGAGCATGCAGACGCAGGTCTCCATGCAAGATGAGGGCTGTTGCGGGATCTTCACCCAGTCGGCGGGAGCCGCCTCCTGGACCTACGTGTCGAGCTATCTCGGAGCCCCGTGCCCGGGCGCGGCGCCACCCGAGGTCCTGGGGGTGTGGAATCTCCAACCCGGGGCCGACTGCACCGGCGCCACGGGCGCACCTGATTCGGAGTGTCGTCCGGCGCCCGGAGCCACCCAGCGCTGAGGAAATTCCGGCCGGGCAAGGATCTCGGCAAGGTTCGGGGCAAGGCCACGCCCCCACACTGCTCGACGCCCCGCAGGTGCGGGCGCAGTGCGAAAGCGAGGAGCACGCCATGGCCAACACCACGACCATCACGGGCAACCTGACCCGTGAGCCGGAAATCCGCTACACCCGTGAGGGGCAGGCCACGGCCCAGCTCGGGGTAGCCGTCAATCGACGCTGGCAGGATCGGGCGACCCAGGAATGGCAGGAGGCCACCTCGTTCTTCGACGTCGTGTGCTGGCGGGACCTGGCCGAGAACGTGGCGTTGAGCCTCTCGAAGGGCATGCGCGTGGTCGTGACCGGTCGACTCGAGCAGCGCAGCTGGGAGACGGAGGAGGGGGAGCACCGTTCGAAGGTCGAGATCACCGCCGATGAGATCGGACCCAGCCTCCGCTTCGCCACCGCTGATGTGCAGCGCACCGAGCGCCGGGCGGTCACCGAGAACACCGACGACGGTGTGGACGGTGGGTCGGCGTCCGACGCACGGGCCGTCGAGGTATGAGTGTCGCCCTGGCTGATCACCTCATTCGGACTGGCGGCGGGCCAGCATCTCGTCGCCGCCCTGCTGACCCTGGGGCACCACCGGATCGGCGTGGTCCTGGTGACGCTGGGGGCGGCCACGACGATCGTCGGGGGCCTGACCCTGGCTCGGGCCCATCGCCGGTCCGCTTCGCGACGACGATCGACTTCGTGAAGGAGGATGTCTTCGAGATCTGCGCCGCGCTGGCCCTGGGCGAGTCGTTGCTGAGGCGTTTGGGTCATGACCGCGGGGCCACGCGCCTGGCCGGCGTCTTCGATGTCGTCGAGGGTCGTCTCGCCGCACGTCAATCCGTCGGGTCGCCGTCCTTCGAGGAATCGTCCTCGTTCTGCTCGTAGGTCAGCGAGAGCGAGTTCACGCAGTACCGCAGTCCGGTGTCGGTGGGCCCGTCGGGGAACACATGGCCCAGATGCCCGCCACATCGCGCACACACGATCTCCGTGCGGGCCATGCCGAAGGTGCGATCGGTGTGCTCCACAATGGTGCCGGCCGACTTCGCTCGATCGAAGCTGGGCCAGCCCGATCCCGATTCGAACTTGGCATCGGTGTCGAACAATTCCGCGTTGCAGGCGGCACAGTGGAACACGCCATCGCCATCAACGTGGAGCAGTTCGCCCGACCAGGCCGGCTCGGTACCCGCCTTGCGCAGCACGGCGTAGCGATCTCGGGGGAGCAGCTCCCGCCACTCGTCCTCGGTCTTGGTGACTTCGAACTCCACCGGGTCCTTCTTTCTGGACTTGCGCGCCAACTTCATCGATCACTCCTCGACAGGTACAACCTCCTGGTGCCTAAAAGTATTTCGGCACTGCCCCCACGGCCGCGTAGCAAGCCCGGATGAGCCGGCGCGCCCGGGGATCGCCCAGCATGCCGGATTGCATCTTGTTCATGACGTACCCGACGGCCAGGTTGTTCTCGGGATCGGCGAAGCCGTAGGAGCCACCGGCGCCCGTGTGGCCGAACGAGGCCTCGCCGCCAAACGGAGCGAATGGGCTGGAGATCCAAAAGCCCTGGCCGATGTGCTGCTCCATGGGAAAGCCGAGGGACAAGAACACCTGGTCGGCGCCGAAGGTACGCACCTGGCGGGCCTGGTCCACCTGCTCGGAGGTCAGGATCGACTCGGCCGGCCCGCCTTCGACGGTCCCGATGAGGCCGGCATAGAGGCGCGAGAGCGAAGTCGCGTTGGTGATGCCGTTGGCCGCCGGCACCTCGGCGGCGTGCCAGTCCGGGCGGTTCATCCACCCGGCGTCGGAGAAGGCACCACCGACGTTCAGCGCTCGGGCGAGGAGGGTGGTGCTGAAGTCGGCCGGCATCTCGTCGGCGGCGCCGCCTTGGGGCACGAGACCGCCGACAATGGGGGATACCCGGTGCTCGAGGTCTTCGGGCAGGCCGATCCAGAAGGCCAGGCCCAAGGGCTGCGCGATCTCCTCGGCAAAGTACGTGCCCAGGGAGCGCCCACTGACGCGACGAACGACCTCACCGACCAGCCACCCGTAGGTCAAGGCGTGGTAGCCGTGGGCGGTACCGGGCTCCCACAACGGCTGCTGTTCGGCCAGGGCCGCCACGATTGGGTCCCAGGCCTGGACCTCCTGGGGGCTGAGGGAGGCATCGATGGCGGGGAGCCCGGCTTGATGCGAGAGCAGGAGCAGTACGGGGATATCGGCCTTTCCCGATTGCGCGAATTCGGGCCAGTAGGTGGACACCGGCGCGTTGAGGTCGAGTTGGCCGCGCTGGGCCAGCAGGTTGGCGCAGGCTGCGGTGGCACCCTTGGTCGTGGAGAAGACCAACTGGAGAGTGTTCTGGTCGTACGGTCGGCTCCCCTCGCGGTCAAAGGTGCCGCCATAGATGTCGACCACCTTGCGGCCGCCCACGTGCAGGCAGAAGGCCGACCCGACCTCGCGTCCGACCTCGAAGTTGTGGGCGAAGGCGTCCCTGACCCCTTCGAAGCCGGGCTCGACGTCCCCGGCGATGACGGCGTCCTTGGTCTCCCCTTCGCTGGCGCTCATGCGGCCAGCCGCGACCCGGCTTGGCCCATCAGGAACAGGAAGTTGTCGACATAGAACGCCCGGCGCACCTCCTCTCCGGCATCACCCAGCGAAGCCTCGAAGCGTTCGATCGGCTTGCGCCCCCCTTCGACGTGGGGATAGTCCGACGAGAACATCACCAGGTCGGCGCCGCCCTGCTCGACGATCCAGCCGACGTCCTCGGTCGGGTACGGGGTGAAGCGCACCTGCCGATGGACGTAGTCACTGGGGCGGAGCGAGAGCCCCTGCAGGCGCTCCTCATGTCGATGGAAGGCCTCGAAGGCCGATTCCATCTGACGGAGCCACGACGGCACCCAGACCGCACCCTGCTCAATGACCCCGATGTGCAGATCAGGGAACTGCTCGAGGACGCCGTCGAAGATGAGGGTGGCCAGGGTCTGGGCCGGCGGTCCCGGGATGCCCATGTAGTCGACCGAGCGGAAGTTCTCGTCACCCCCGTGAAAGTCGTGGGGAATGGGCAGGCCGTTCACGAAGTAGTGCGGATCGATCAGTTCGCCGGTGCCGCCCACGTGGAACACGACCGGGATACCGGCATCCTGGGCCAGGGCCCAGATGGGGAAGAGATCGAGGTGGCTGGGGGAGAAGGCCGGTGGGCAACCCGACGCCACCAGCAGCGCCCCCGCCCCCGCTTCGATGGCGTCCTCGGCCGTGCCCAGTGCCTTCGCGGGGTCGACCATCGGGACGTAGCACGAGGCCAGGAGCCGAGGGTCGACCGAGCAGAACTCGAGCATGCCGCGGTTGTGGGCCCGGGCCGCGGCATAGGCCAGATCGACGTCGGCGGCGTGTTCAAGTTCGTGCAGGCGCCCGTTGTGGAAGGTATTGAAGACCAGCTGGCTGCTGAAGCCCAAGAGGTCCAGGGCCCGGGGCCGATCTTCGGCGATGAACGCCCCCGTGGCGGCGAAGTTCTTGCGCTGCATGATCTCGACCGCTTCGGTGGCCCGGTAGTCGGGGGATTGATGGCGGTCCCGGAGCTGCTCGAAGGAGGCCACCAGGTCGCGTTGTTGCTCTTCGGGACTCCCGGTCTGGCGCAATTCGTTGCCGCTCGAGTACTTGAGCACCGGGAGGCGGTCGCGGAAGGGTGCCTCGGCGTGGTCTCGCAGCCAGGTGGGTGTCTCCATGATGTGGGCGTCGGCATCGTGGACGAGCCGAGCTTCGTTGTAGGCCATCTGGACTCCTCTTTTGCTTCACTGAGTATCGCAAAGGCGAGGCGGATGCGCTCTTCGCCCCGGTGATCCGTTGCGTCGAGACCCGAATTCGGCCCCCGATCACGCCGTCGAAGGCGCCAGCCGCCTTCCCTCAATCGTCGCCGGGGGCGCCCTCACCGAGCCAGGGCGCCTCGGGCTCGGCGGGGAACCGGTCGAGCGCGTTCGGGCGATCTATGTTCGGCACCGTGAATTCGATCCGGAAGTCCAAGCGCGTTGTCTCGGCGGCGCTGGCCGTTGGCTGTGTGACGCTGGTCCTGTCGAGCGTCGGGCCGGGCGCGATCGCCGGTTCGCCGGCCCAGGCATC